>Ga0308161_1000057_pt1 | contig 346396 bp, 288 predicted proteins | sample PhyFR2_FD_201034 | JGI IMG/M metagenome (GOLD analysis project Ga0308161, IMG submission 201034) | Phyllosphere microbial communities from UC Gill Tract Community Farm, Albany, California, United States - DLSLF.R2 | ecosystem: Host-associated > Plants > Phyllosphere > Unclassified | place...
TGGGTGTAGAACTGCTCCAGAACCTCGCAAAACAGCAGGGCATCGCCCTGGCCACAGAACTGATGCTCATCCAACGTCACGCGGATGGCCACGCCGTGCCAGCCTTCAGCGGGGTAGTGCGACGGTGCGTATTCAACGTGCGTAATGCCCGCAATGCGGCGCGCGTTGTCCGGGTTATGCGTCCAGTCCAGCAGGCTGAGCGCGTGACGCAGCGTGTCGGTTTCCATCAGACCGGCGATGGCCTGCGGATGGAGCAGTGACAGCACCTGCCACTGATAAAGTTCAGTGGTCGGCGGGTAATGCGGCATGGAGGGACGCTTGCGGGTCGCACACTTCAGCTCAAGATTACCCAGGGCGGTCTCGCCGTCGAATACGCTCTCCTGTAACGCCATGCGCGGCCAGGCGCCGTTAGTACAGGTCATGTTCAGGCGCATTTTCAGGCCGTTCTGCTCTTCGTGAGTGCGGCCACCGAGCATTAAAATGGTCTCGTTCAGCCCGGACGTTCCGCGGTACATGCGGGTGTGATAATAACGGTCGGGCCAGTTTTTAGCGTATTTCAGCATCCCGCCTTTCTGACGAAACTGGCTGTAGGGCACGTAGCTGAATTCGGCGTTGTCTTCGGTCACTTCCGCGACCTCATTAACCGCGTAGATTTCGGTGTTGCCGTCGCTGAGCCGGTGCGGCCGCAGGCGGTAATCACTGACCGCGGTGGTCACGGACAGCGGCTGGGCCAGCAGGCGGAACAGGTTAATCACCGGCACGCAGTGCATGCGGATGGCGTCCGGCGGTACGGCCAGATCGTATGACCAGCGTTCGCTGAGCGTCACCTCGATATCAAACGAGGTGGTATCCGGCGGAAAGGTCAGGTTTTCCAGTCCGCGCAGCTGGATAAAGAAATATCGCTCAGGGGAAGTGAAATACTCCAGCCACGGGCGCACCTCGCCGCACAGTGCCGGGCTGTCGCTTTCCGGCCAGATTGAGACATCGTTTTCTGCCTGCCAGCGCGGCAAAAACTGCACGTCTACCTGCATCAGCTCTGTCGATTCCTGCCAGAACCGCACGTTCACCCGCTTTACCTGACGGCTGAGAGCCAGATACAGCGCCGACTGCAGCACGCGGTCGCCGTTGAGGTACAGGCTGATGCTCTGCCAGTCGGCGCGGCGGATTTCAGTGAGGGCGGGCAGGGTAAAGCGCAGTTTCAGCGCCTGCTGGCCTTCGGGCAGGGTGATTAATGAGACGCTATCAAGGGCAAAAGGATGCACCTTCAGGTCGCGGGTGGTGCGATAAACGCAGCGCTGACGGTCGTTGCCCAGTGGCTGGGTTAACAGCTCGCTTTCAGCGGGCAACACCTCTTCGCGCACATGCACCTCCGGCGCGGCCGGTGTCAGTTCGACAATTGCTGTGGAGGGGAGGGTGCGGTTGATCACCGGCAGCAGGTGCGAGAGCAGCGGCTCAGTGAGCTCGGGAATATCGTCATCTATCTTCTGACGCAGCTTGGCCATCATCAGCGAAAAACCCTGAAACAGCCGTTCTACGGAGTCATCGCGCGGCACCGGAGTGCCGTCCAGGCCTAACGCGCGCCCTAGCTCCGGGAACTCTTTGGCAAACTCCAGCCCGGCTTCCTTCAGGTAGCGCATTTCGCCGTCAAAATATTTTAAGAAATCGTCTTCCATTACTGATTTTTCCTGAGCTGCAGCCGGTTGTCATTGAGCTCAACGATGCGGTCTTTACTGTCATCGAGGTCATTGCGTTCGAGAACCAGCCGCCAGGTGTTGTTTGTGACATCCGGTGCCATAAAGAGGGCCACCACGGCGACAAACTTTGCGTCGGCATGCAGCGGCACGGCCACCGTCGCCTCTGCGTCCGGCATCACCTGGACAACCTGCCGGTCGGGCAGGTCAGCGGCCAGCACGGTGTTGTCCTGCCTGAGCAGGGCGGCGTAGCTGGCCGTATCAAAGGTTTTACGGTCTTTGAGCTGATAAACGCGCACCACCGTCGGCAGCGCCTCGCCGCCTTCGTTGCTGTTGAGCGCGGCACGAGAGGTCAGCTTCAGGTGCAGAGTATCTATTTTACGGTAGAACACGGCCTCTGCGACCGAAGAGGCGCCGTTGCCCACGCGCTGCGTCAGGCCGCAGCTGCTTATCAGTAAGGGCAGTAATAACAGCGCGATGCCGCGTCTTAGTCGCTGGAAATTATTGGGCGTCATGGCGCGTTGTGTCCTCCGCATTGTCCGTGGCCAGGCCCGGAGAGTTAAATATTTGGGCTGGCAACGTAAAGCGTCGCAGGGTAAGCAGTTCCAGCGGGCCACCGCCGCTTTGGGTGCGTAACACCACGTTCAGCGTCTCTCTGGTGGCGGTTTGCCAGCTCAGGCGATAGCGGCTGCTGTCGAGCTGTTCAACCTGCGCCTTATCGAGTAAACGCAGCCAGGCCCAGCCGCCGTCCGCCTGAAAATAGCTCTGGAAGGCGTCGGCGCTTTTCCCCGATGCCGCGACCGGTGAGTACGTCAGGGACACCTGTGGATGATCGCTGGCGGCGTCTGGCCAGCGGAACGTCTGCCAGCCCGGCAGCTGGTTAAAGTACTTCAGGGTGGCATCGTCTATCTGCAGGTCAGTTTCGACCACGTTGCGCGTCGGGCGGATCTGCAGCTCAAAGGTCACGCCGGGTTTACCCTGCGGGAAGACGCGGCGGCCGAGCTGGCTCAGCTGGTTAACTGCGCTGAGGAAGTCCGGGTTGATGCTCATTCCCTGGGTGTTGAGCGGATTCGGTACCCAGCTGTCACCCTGTTTTTCCAGCACGCCGGCCAGTTGCCGGGTAATAAACTGGTCAATCAGGCCGGTATCCGGCGTCAGATAGTGAGCCAGCTGGGTGAAATCCGCGTCATTTTTGGTGTTATCGAACGGGTAGCGTCCGGTAAATTCCGCCTGCCACGGGTTCTGCACCTGTACCTGCCAGGCGCTGTTGATCCCCTGCTGTGCCGGAGCCATGACGCCGTTCCACGCCTGTTCCAGCGGCTGGACAAACGCGGCGTCGGCAAAGCTGCTCCATTCGCCACCCAGGCTGGCCGCCAGAAGTTGTGCGTAGTGACGGCCCTGCGACAGCGTGGTGTCGCCGTTGCTGAAGGCGGATTTGACCAGGCTTTGTGCCATTGCCTGCGGGTCTGAGGCATTGGCCACCTGCATCAGCTGCAATCGCGTTTGTGACACCTGCAGCAGGTAGTTGCTGACGCAGACGCTGGCGGTATTCTGTGCCACAGGCGTTTCACCTGCCGCCGGGGTTTCCGGCGGTAACACGGCCAGCAGCGGGGCGAAGGTCTCGCTCAGCACGCGGGTCGGGTCATTGCGCCCGCCGGCAAATCCGGCGTCCGGCGTGGTTTTCGACACCAGTTTTTGCGCCGATTTCAGCAGGGAGTCCCCCATCGCTTCGCGGTGCTGACCGGCGGCGCCCTGATAACGCAGGGTGCGGCTCAGGGCCAGCAGCGGCGACTGGCGGGCATCGGCCAGCTGGGTCAGCTGATCGAGGGAGGTGCTCAGCGAGTCGCTGGTGTTCCAGCGGATGCTGTTGAGGAAATTGAGCCAGGCGCTGGTGTAATCGGCAAAGTAGCGTTCGGTCAGGCGGTACTGCAGCTGGTCTTTGGTCAGCAGCTGTTGTTCGCCTTTATCATCCAGCACCCAGTCGGAGGTGACGTGGCGTGCCGCAGCCGCTTTATCAATCGCGTCGCTGACCTCTCCCTCCCAGGCTTCACGGGTGAACATGCCCGGCAGGGTGTCATCGGTGGAGAACAGCTGACCGCCGGCGGTTTCCCCGAGCAGGCTGTCGAGCGTGACGTCGGCATAGTGCGGCGACACGCTCAGTAACACCTGCTGATACAGCGCGTTTTCGCTGTTACTGATACCTTTCTGGCTGCGCAGGATGGTACGCACGTTGGCAACCAACTGGTCATCGGCGGGCAGCTTCCACTGCAGATGGTGCGGCAGCTGCTGCAGATAAAAGCCGAGCAGTTTGTCTGAACGGGCCAGCCATTCTCCGGGAGCCACGCCGTCCGGCACCGTCCACAGAGGAGACAGCACCGGCTGCATAAAGGCCGGATCGGCGTGCTCAGGATGCATCAGCATCAGGTAAGCTTTCAGCTGCTGATAGGCCAGTTTCCCGGCCAGACGTCGTTCGGCAGAGCCCGGCGGCAGGGACACAAACGCCTGCAGCCGGTCTTTCAGCGCGTCCACCACCGGCGTTATCAGCAGAGCCTGACTTTGACGGGTATAGGCGGGCCACAGTGCGTTGATCACCGCATCGCGCTGATCGAGGCCGAAGCGGTGCAGCCACGGCGAGCCGTTTTGCTGCCACCACAGCAGGCGGTCAATGTTGTCCTGCAGGGCGACGCTTCGGGTCAGCGTGTCGGACATCGGGGCCGGCGTGCGGGTCGCCTGCAGCAGCGCCTGGCTGTCGGCGATAAGCGTGCGGTTGGCGCAGGCAGACATCCCCATGCCGAGCACCCACAGTCCCGCCAGCGTGAGCGTGCCGATGGCCAGCTTGTCACTGGTGGACAGATGGTCGCGGCGACCCTGCTGCGTCCGGCTTTGTGCGATCACGCCGTTCCAGGCGGGGGACAAATAGCAGGCGTGGGAGCTTTGCTGAACAGAAGCTGATTCAGGGGCAGCAGGCATAAAGAAGATGCCGCCGGCCAGCACGCGCTGATGCTCACCGAGCCACGGCTGAAAACGCTGCCTGAGCAACGCGCCGGTGTGGTGTTTCAGATCCCCTGACAGCTGCAGCAACCAGGCCCAGCGTTTGTTCTCGTTCAGCTGCGCAATGCCCTGTGGAATGAGCGTGGCGGCAAGCTGACTGAGCTGGTCATCAAGGGAGACCGGCGTGCCCGCCGGCCAGTGGCAGCCGATACTCTGCACCGGGCGGTCGTCCTGTTCCCACTGCGGCTCACTCAGGCACACACCAAACACCGGCGGACGCCAGCTGAGGGTGCGCCCGAGCGCGATAAACTGACGATAGACTGCGTCGCTGTTGCACGCCGGCAGCGTCTGATTAGGCACCGGCTGCGTGGTCCACAGGTATTGTGGCTCTGCCGTCACATCGGTGACCCACAGCACGGCGTTAAAGGCGCGGCGCCCTCGCATGTCGCGCAGCTGCGTGACGGCGGCTAAATCCAGCGCGTCAGCCTCGCCACACCAGATAAGGACGGCATTCTGGCTTTCCTGCCAGCGCGCCTGCGTCAGGCCGGGGGCGATTTTCTCCACCACCGCCGCCTCACCGGTGACCAATAGCCACGGCTGTTTGTGCTTCCAGTGCCAGCCATAGCGGTGACGCAGGGTGAAACGCAGGGTATCAAACGCCGTGATGCGCGCGTCGTCCTGTGTCTCGGGCGGGCGGTTAAAATCGAGCAGTTCCAGGGCGAAGGCGTAGCGGGCCAGCAGAAAATAGCTCAGCAGGATGACGCCGGTTGCCCACCAGACCACGCCGTGGGTGAGGGTTTCTCCGTCGGCGCTCAGCCACAGAAGGCTCAGGGCCAGGGCGAGCATCACCACCAGCATCAGGTGAAGGCTTTTAGTCATGACGTTGTTGTTCCAGCAGGTGCCATTCCACATCGAGCCGCTTACGCCATAAGCGCAGTGCCAGAGGGACAGAGAAACTCAGTAAGGCCGCGACCACCGCCAGTCCGCCGCCCATCCAGGGCAGCATGCCCATCTGCGTATCACGGTCGGCGGGGAGTAATATCAGAGCCAGCATCACGGCCACAATCCCCGCGAGATAGGCCAGCGGATAGCGTGAAATCGTATCGACAGGCATGTCCACGGGCGCAGCAGGCTGGGTGCTGAGCTGCACCAGGCTGATGGACTCCTCAGACTGTGCGGCGACCAGCTGGCCGCGCTGGCCTAAATCGCATCCCTGCGCCGCGAGGCACAGGGCAAGCCAGAAGGAGGCCGGGCTCGCAGGGCCTAACAGCAGGGACAGATTGTGACGCCCCTGTGCCGGCAGCATCACGTCGTGTTCATCGAGCAAGGCCAGCAGGGCGCCGCGCTCCCGGCTGTGCAACCCGGCATCCCACAAATGGCTCAGACGTTTGGCCTCGGTTTGGCCTGCGGTCAGAAATCGCGGGAAGTCCGCATCGAGGTCGTGCGACTGTGTCACCAGCGGGCGGAACAGGTATACCGGCCGGAAAGGCGGGGCTTTTATCACCGGCCCGGAAGACCTCTGGAAGAGCAGGGCGGAGCAGCTGGCACTAGCCTGGCTTTTGCCGTCAAGCAGATGCAGGGCAATCACCAGACGCGGGATGGAAATGTCTTCATCACACCAGTTGTCCAGCAAGGCGGCGTCCGGGGCAATGCTCTGCCAGTGGATGTTCTCAGTGGGCAGGCGTTTTTTTAATTTGGCAGACCAGTACTGTTCGACCGCGTTTGTGGCCTGTTCTTCCGGCGTGTTTGCATACAACCATATTTCGATAGAGGACTGCGCACGCAACGTCTCTGACAGTGGTTCGAGCGTCTGAGAGAGAATATCTTTCAATGGGGATTCCCCCAGTTGCAAAGGTTGCACGGGGATGATTTCTGCCGGTTTCGCAGGGGCCTGCGGCGGCTGACCTTCCAGACCCAGTTCCCGGCTGGCGATATCCGGTTCCGGCGTCAGGCAGTGAAATGCCACCAGCCGCAGAGACCGGCGTCCCCAGTGCTGCCAGTGAGCATATTTGCGGTCAATAAACAGATGTCGCCAGTCAGTCTCACGCCGGACCTGTAAAGCCGCACTGAGCACAAAGGCCATCACTGCGCTGGAAACCAACACCGGCAACAGTAACAGCCAGAACCAAAACCGCAGGTTGGTAAATCCACGCTGAACCGGCCAGGTGAAAAACAGTGCGATGGCTGCCAGTGCAATACAGGCTGCCGGTACCGCTAACCACCACCACCAGCCAGGAAATTTGGGTAAGGCGTTGCGGACCATCTGCGGAAGATGCCAGTTCATCATTGCGCTCCGGCGTTCGGCAGGGTCGTCTTGACGGTGCATCCACACTGCGCAACACAACCGTCCACAATCACGGCTTTACCGTTCATTTTCCAGGTCGGATGCCCCTTATTCACCGGTACAGTGCCATGCTGAGAACAGCTGACAGTATCACCGGCTAACATCACCGGTTTACCTTCAAATAATGCCCCAGATGCTGAGCTGACGTTGCCACCGTGTGTATGGGGATCGCCTAGGCGAATAACACCTTTCATTACTTATACCTTCCCTGATAGCAGAATGTTCGCACGCTGTGAGCGAGACGCTTCGCAAACGCACTATTTTATTTTGATGTAATTCCTAAATTTGGGTCACAGCGCATATGATCCCAGCCGCTATAGTTTTTGACTGCGGGTACTTTATTGGGTATGTCCTGAAAATTGGTTTTATAAGCCAAAATTGACCATGGTTTTGGGCCTTGCACTGAATTCCATGAAAGGTAATTCTCACCCCATTTCCCTCCACCGTATCCAGGTGCAATGTGATGATCTTGTACAAGGCCACGTTTTGTCGTGATGGTATAATCAATACCGCTTCCTCCAGGCTCAAGACGTGGGTCATCAAAGGGTTTGGAACTCATGTAGATATCACCAGCTTTAGTCAGCATAAAACCCTGATCGTTGACTACAGTGAACGACTCAATTTCCTCACGTTGCGGATGGTCGTCTTTGTATCTTACAGCCCCCCCTCCAGGTGAAAAACTTGCACCATCCCACGTACGTCCATAGTCTTTTGAAATGGCAAACCCGCCTCCTTCATATGAGGTAATTGCAATATAGCGTTCAGAAGGATGAACAAATTTCTTGGTGAAAATCCGGTACCCATCTGAAACATCATAAATCTGATGTTGGATACCTCGTTGAGTATCGATATACCTTAATCCCCCCTGACAGTTGAATCCTGTCAGTTCCAGATAACGATGATCATCAAACCGATAGACAACTTGCGTTGGAGGGGACTGAGGTGTGGCCTGACATGCACTGATTAAGCCCGCCATAAGGCCTATGCCAATTCTTTGAATACGCATCATTTTGAAGCCAATCCTAAATTCGGGTCACAGCGCATATGGTCCCAACCGGTATAGTTTTTGACTTCGGGCACTTTATTGGGTATGTCCTGAAAATTGGTTTTATAAGCCAAAATTGACCATGGTTTTGGGCCTTGCACTGAATTCCATGAAAGGTAATTCTCACCCCATTTCCCTCCACCGTATCCAGGTGCAATGTGATGATTTTGTACAAGCCCACGTTTTGTCGTGATGGTATAATCAATACCGCTTCCTCCAGGCTCAAGACGTGGGTCATCAAAGGGTTTGGAACTCATGTAAATATCACCAGCTTTAGTCAGCATAAAACCCTGATCGTTGACTACTGTGAATGACTCAATTTCTTCACGAGTAGGATTAGAGCCTTTATATCGTACTGCTCCACCACCAGGTGAAAAACGAGCACCATCCCACGTCTGCCCATAATCTTTTGAAATGGCAAACCCGCCTCCTTCATATGAGGTAATTGCAATATAGCGTTCGGAAGGATGAATAAATTTCTTGGTGAAAATCCGGTATCCTGTTGAAACGTCATAAATCTGATGTTGGATACCTCGTTGAGTATCGATATACCGTAACCCTCCCTGACAGTTGAATCCTGTCAGTTCCAGATAACGATGATCATCAAATCGATAGACGACTTGCGTCGGGGGGGACTGAGGTGTGGCCTGACATGCTCCGATGTTAATTACCAGAATAAGCACAGCCGCCATTTTTAACGTTTGCATATATTTTCCCTGTCAGACCTGAGGTTTGGGCATATCCCACTGCAAAAGCTGAACCGTTGTATTTTCCATATCACGATGATTGCCAGGCTTAACCATCTGGCGGGATCCATAATCGTTCTTTACACCAAACTCTTCTCCAATCGGCATCCCCTTGTCCAATTCGGGCTTATTCATGAACTGTTTGATGTCTTCGTAAGGTAAAATTCCCTCTATATAATATTGTTTTATTTTGGGCTCGGGATTTTCTGGTCTTCTCCAGTCGGCCTGAAGTAGCAATTTCTCCCAGAACTCCTGATTTTCAAATGCCTCACATTGTCCGATCGCTAAGTCGTAGACCATTGCATGGGAAGGGGCTTTATCACTGGCGACAATCGATGAATGCTGGCTGTAGGAAACATCCATTTGCACCGCAGCAGTTAACTCATCATTTGTCATTTCCCGCTGGAGAATAAGCTGCTGAAATGAGTCTCTGTGTCCAGACACTATTCCTGAAACAAACTTTTTAGGGGCATACGTGGCATTCAGCTCCTCCAGCTGTTCTGGACTTAGAACGCTCCCGTTTGACCTCATCCCATAAAAGAGCTGGCTATTGGGTACATCAACCGTTTCCGGGATAAACTTCTCAGCTTTCATTGCTGCTTTGGCTATCTCAGGGTCGTTACCGGCCATTTTGGCTTTATAGTTATCTTTACCCTGCGCCATTAGTGCAAACTGAAACGGCTCAGGTAGTACCGGCGCGTTGATAGTGACGTCGGTAAAGGAATAGCCAGTATCTTTAGAATCATCAGCCTGACGTGGTGGCATTGTGTAATGGAAACCCGTTTTGTCACCGACCCAAACATCTTTGCAGAAGACACGTTGATAGAGATTATCGCCCAGCTGTGCCTTAATTTTGTCCGGAATACCTCTCCAGCCAAACCCCTGAATCGGTGACATGGATACCACCTGGTCATTAGGGCAAAAATAGTTATAAACCCGACCAAAGTTATTACGGTTATAAAGGGCACTTTCCCAGATAGTTTCTTTTGCCTTTTTGGCCAGGCAGCCTGTATCCATTATTTTTTGAATATAGGCACTGTCATGTGAAAGGTTGCCCTGCGGTGCGTTTGGATTCTTCGCCATCAATTTGCAGAAATGAGCAAAGGTCTTTTGTCGCGCATCACTGGTTTGCTGGTTACCCGGCATAAAGTTTTCCAGCCAGCGATTTTCCAGTGCATAAGGGGAGTGATTAAGGATTACACAGTCAGCGGTAGGATATCCTTCAGCTTCAACCCACATATTGGCCAACATGGTGATAAGAGTGCCTTGGCTATGAGCCACTATATTTATTGTATCTAACTGCGTATCTGGGTTCTGCCGTATATCAATAATCAGATCAGCCAATCTTCGTGCTGCATAAGCCTGATAAATTCGGTGCGGGTTCTGATAGATTGGATGGCTCCAGTCCTTATTGTTCAAATTGAACGTTTCAGTACGCGACATCAGTTTCCCAATCATGGCCAGTATCGGCCCTGCGGCTCCCGGACCAAACATATCTGGGATATTGGTGGTGGCGTTCGCAAACGTACCGCCACCTTTAGCGGATAAAGGATCCAGCCAGTTATTCAGATTGTCGATTTTGGCATTGTTATGCGCCTTCAACTTTTTCTGGTCGTTTTCACGATAGGTATCGTAGGGTAAGTCTGCGTCATTACCCTTTTTTAGCAGCTCGGATTTATAGCGTTTCTGGTCTTGCACAAATGCATCATGATCGACCGGCTTATATCCCCAGTAAAAAGGGATCACTGGTGAACGGTTAACGACACCAACACATGTCTGATCCTGCACTGCACAGGTTTCTGTTGTGATGTTTCCGTCTGCGTCGGAAATCATAAAATCATGCTGTTTCCACTCATGATGATGCATATCAGTACGGCCAAGGCGCGTGTTAAGTCCGGCACAAATACCGACGTCCTGATTTTCGTAGGCTTCCCCTACGTCATTGACCCCGTGTACCAAAATAACAATGCAGGGCAGCGGAGGCTGTACACCGCACTCCTGTATCAGTGCCTTTCCGGATGTGACTGGACGACAAATATCACCTTCTGAAAGAAGCTTTGGATTACGAATGTTAGAGCATGAATCAGCCATTATTTCACTCCCTTGATCAACTCAATGGCGACATTTTCCAGTTCGCTCATCTGCAACAGAGAGGACTCACCGTTTGTATCGGTTATACCCTCAGAGACAGAGCCATCCTGGCGATGAACCCGGAACTTTTGGTTCTTGAGAACATGCGATGGGTCACCATTGATATGTAGTTTGTACTTCATACCAAAGTCCCCCTGATTAAAGGTTGGCATCGCCTGCTTCACGCTGTCCCCACCCTGATACTCCAGTACCGGCGATTTTTGAGTGATACGGGTAGGAGCAAGCTCTTCGATCACCCCGTCTTTAATGCGGATCCCAGCCCCGCCACACATCAGCAACAGCTCTTTTTTGGCGTTAAGCACTATGCGGCCGTTGGTACTGGTGATCTGCATGTCCTCGAAGGAGGTCAGCTCCATCTGGTCTTTTTGCGCCTGTAGCTGCACCTTTCCTGCAGCGGCGATGAGCTTGATGCCTAATTTGTTCGCAAATACGGAGAACAGTTCACCAGCGGCAACTGAGAAACGACGGAATACGCTGAAACTGGCATCCTGGCCAGCGGTGGCCACCAGATTCTTCCCTGCAGTTTGTTGGATAGTTTTCGGTGTGGTGTGCGCAATACCGGCATCGCCGTAAACGACGACACCGGGCTGAGCGAGTTTGGTGAGGTCAGTCTTGAGCAGCTCCTGATCGGTGGTTTCTGCCGGAGACGCCTGAGCGATATCGGCGGTACTCTTCAGAGTTTTGGCCAGAGCCAGGGCTTTTTCAAGCTGGGCAATGGCGGCATCCATATCCAGTTGCTGTCCCTGAGCACTGTTCTTCGGCTCGGTAGAAAGCAGCACGCCTTTACCGCCGCGAACGGCAACATAGGCATCAGTTCGCAATTCTGCGCCTTCACCGCGCTGCTTTCTGGCACTGTCCACAAGGTGTCCCAGGCTGAGCTGGCTCTTACCTGAATGTACCGTGCTGATTTTTATATGTTCTTTGCCCCGCTGGTCCTCAAGTCGAATCTTATTTCCAGAAGGAGTGCGGATGACGTTCCGCTTGTAGTTCGGTAACGCCACATGATCCGGGTGCGTTGAGTCATGCAGCGCATAGGCGATATAAGGCCGGTCAACGTCGCCATTTTCGAAGGCAATCGCCACGCCGGTGGAATCCAGCAGCGGCATGTGGAAGCCGCAGGTATCCCCGGAATAGGGTTTCGCCAGACGCAGCCAGCAGCTCTCGAAGCCTTTCTGCCATTCGGTGCGGTCGAAACCAAACTGGGCGCGGTACAAACCGTCGGCGTTGATGTGGGCGTAAGGTTCGTCCGGATGCGCGCTGGAGATACGGGCAGGGAGCGTGCCGGTGACGGTCGGCCACGGCAACAACGCAGGGCGGTACGGATGCTGAGTATTACGCGGAACCGCGGTGAAGGTGACGAAGTACGCCGTATCGCGGGCGACGTTTTTAGAGTTCGTGGAGACAATCAGGAGACCGTCCGGCGCTTCCGGCCAGTCTTTGCCGGGTGTGGTGATGACCATCCCCGGACGCAGCGTCATGCAGTTAGATTTGCCCTCAAAGGTGATTTGCTCACTGAGGTAACGTTCCTGACGGCGTCTGGCGTACCACATGCCCTGGCCCGGTTCGCTGCTGTATTCCTTGCCCGGTTCAGGATAGTACTCACCCCAGCGGTAATCTTCGGCGACCAGCGCGGGGTAATCCGGGTTTGTGGCGGTCGTGCCGGTCATAGCACTTTGCGCGGCATGGTAGTAATCGTCGTTAACCGTCACAGATTTCGGGATAGATTTACGGCTGACCGACATCTCCCAGACCGATTCCAGGCCGCCGTCAAACAGTCCCGCCGGATTTCGGAAAGGGATAGCAACAGGCTCTGGCCAGGCGTAAGAATGGTCGGCCAGCACCATGACGTCGCAGTTGTTCTCTTCGTCATATTCGAAGAAGTACGAGATGCCGCTGTCGGCCAAGCGTCGCGCTATGTGGGCGTACTCACTTTCGCCGAACTGCATCATGAATTTTTTCAGCGGATACTGATCATTGAGCGCAAACCGAAAATCCAGCCGGTCCATGTTGTAACGCAGGAAGGTGTTTTCGGTCATGCTGATCACGCTGTCGTTCTGGTAAATCGCGTTATTGCTGCCCTGATTTAATCGGGTGACGCGGTGTTCCAGCGTGGCGACGTAACGGGTTTCATCGGCAGAAGTGCTGCACTGGCGGAACTGCGTGATGATACCGGGGATGATGCGCGGCTTAACCGATTCCCACGGCTTGCCGTCGGGGTACATCAGAAACAGGGCGGTATAGTTGATGATGTGCTGGGCGGGAATGTCTTTCACCGCGCTGGTGAACTCAATCTCATAGCACAGAATATCGCTGATGGCCTCGCTGCCGCTGAACTTGAGCACCGAAATATCAACGCCTGGCTGCTGAGATTCAAGCCGTTTAAGTCTTAATTGGTAATGGTTGTGGATCGGTAATTTACTGCCTGCAAGAATGTAATCTTGAATGCTCATCGTTTAAGTCCCTTTCCCACAACACAGAAACAGGGTCGACTCACCTAAACCCTTTCTCTGATTATGAAACTAATCCATTGTGTAAAATCATTGATATTATGAATAGAAATAACATGTAACTTAAGTTAAATTTCAGTCGTGGATTCTACTCAAAAAACGTTGAAGTAAAAGTGATATATGGACAATCATTTGAAATAGTGGCTGTGAAAAGTGTGTTTGAATGTAATTGAAACGATGGTTTTGTGTTTTCTAAGAATTTTACTCTTATTAGTTCTGATTATTCTTTTTAAATCATTTTAGACCCAAATACATTCCGTCCTTGCCACTGGCGATTTAGCCAGACCGGGAGATGAGTGGGTAGGGCTAGCAAAGATTGACAAAATCCCGGAAGCACTTTAATTTCATTGATACTATCAACAATCAGGGTTAATCATGTCGGCCATTCACACGATCCGTACCGAGCTCCGCTATCTTGTCAGGGAGCTCGGGCTGCTGGATAAAAATTGTTTTCGTTCGGGTTTATCCCTCACGCAGGCCCATCTGCTGACCTATCTGTCAAAGAATGGCGTGACATCTTTTGCTGAATTATGTCTGCAGCTGAGTATGGATAAAGCGTCCTTGAGCCGGACGCTGAACGTGCTGGCCGGAAAAAATTATGTTGAACCGGTGGCGGGTGTCAAAGACAAACGGCAGAAAAGTTTTCAGCTGACGGCGGCGGGTGCGCGGAGTTTAGCGACGGCGGATGATGCGGCGGATAATGAATTATCATTTATCGATAATGCAATGGCGTTACAGGATGCGCAGGAAATAATAAACGGGTTACGTGCGCTGAGAATTAACACCTTCCGGCGTAACGCTGCACGTCATCCGCAAAGAATACAAATTGAAATTATGCGCAGTAATTACCTGCCGGAAGTGACAAAACTATTAACTGAGACCTTTGCGCAAGAGCAGAATATTCCGGCGGAACTGATTTCATTACCGCCGCAGTTGAAAAGTCAGTGCTGGATAGTCCGCTCGGGAGAATATGTTCTGGGCACCGTTTCCTGCTGGTATGAAAATAATCAGTGGCACTGGGGACGGTTTGCGGTGAATCCGTGCTATCGCGGAATGGGGATCGGTAAACAACTGGCGCGTGTTTCATTGCAGGAGATGCTGGAGCAAACCGATAAAGTCTTGCTGGATGCGCGGGATTCCACGGTGAAAATCATCAGTGATCTGGGGGGCATCATTACCGGCCCGACCACAGATTTTTACGGCATGCCGATTACACCCATGCGCCTTAAAAAAGAAGATTTTCAAAACGCGACCGCCTGACCGGTCGCGTTCCTGTTGCCTCAGCCCGCGCTGCCCCATCTGCGTTTCAGATAGCTGACCGCTTCCTGCGTCTGCGGCTGGTTGAGGTAGTTTTCCCTGAACAGAATTGTGCCCTGAATTTGCGGGTTGGATTCATTCATATCGAGCTGTTTTTTCAGCTCAGGCACGCCGCCGCTAATCATCCAGTCGGGTTCACTCTTCGAAGGTTCACCCACTTTATACAGCGCGACACCAATGTAGAGGCGCGTATGGGTTGGTTTTACGACATCAGCCCACCACTGCGCCAGCACATCATAACGCGCGGCTTTGCGGGCAAAAGGCCAGTAAAGTTGCGGGGCGATGTAATCAAGCAAACCCTGCTGCACCCAGAGACGCGTATCGGCATACGCCTCATCATAGGCCGCCGCGCCAGAGGTGCGGGAACCTGCCGGATCGTGCGACACATTCCGCCATACGCCAGCCGGACTGACGCCAAATTCCACGCCGGGTTTCAGCTGTTTAATGGTGCGTGAAACCTGCTCAATTAGCAGCTGGGTATTATGGCGTCGCCAGTCGGCTTTCGAGGCAAATCCGTGTCCGTAGCGCCGGAACGTCAGATTATCGTCGAGCGTCGAACCCGGCGCTTCAGTATAGAAATAGTCATCAAACTGCACGCCATCCACCGGATAACGCGACACCACTTCGGCCACGATGCTGGTTATCCAGTCGCGCACTTCGGGAATACCAGGGTCGAGCACAAAGCGGTCACTGGCGGTGCGGATCCAGTCGCGGTGCAGGACAAATACGCTGGCAGGATGCAGTGGCAGCGTGTTGTTCAGCTCAGCCACGGTAGAAGGTTTGGTGTTGACCGATACGCGGTAAGGGTTAAACCAGGCGTGGACCTTCATTCCGCGCTTATGCGCTTCATCGAGCATAAACTGCAGCGGGTCATAGCCCGGATCCTGGCCGATTTTGCCGGTCAGCGTATCCGACCATGGCAGGATTTTAGAGGCCCACAGCGCCGTGCCATCCGGTTTCACCTGGAAGAATACGGTGTTTATTCCGAGACTTTGCAGCTTGTCGAGTTTGTCAGTCAGAGCCTTTTTCTGCTGGCTGATGCGTGCCGTCGGACTGCTTTCTGTCACCGAAGATACCGGCGGCCAGTCGAGACGGGAAACCGTCGCCAGCCATACACCGCGCACCGGTTCATGCGACTGCGCAGATTTACCCGGCAGTGGCTGTTTGGACACCGGTGGCAGCGGCGTGACCAGCGATTTCGGCGGCTTCGAAGAGCAACTGGCCAGTAACAGCGCCAGCCCCATCAGGGTCGCTGATGTTTTGACGATCTTGATCGCTGAAATGTGTTGTGATCGGGCGATGATAAACTCCATTTTTCTTGTAATCGCGGGGACAGGCAGCAGATTAGCTGCTTCGTGTCGCGTGCTTAATGATCAGGATTAATTTTCACTGTAATCAGGCATTAACGCAATTTTCCGTGACGCCTTTTTGCTATCCACTGGCGCAACATTCCTTCGGCACTCACGGTCAGGATCCCCAGCATGATAAGCAGCGCACCGGCGATAAAGTTGATTTTCAGCGGTTCATGCAGAAAAACCACGCCCGCAATAATGCCGAAAACCGGCGTCATAAACGAGAGGATCCCCAGACGTGAAGCCTGATAACGGCGCATCAGGCTGAACCACGCCAGATAACTGCCGAACGTCACGATCACGGTCTGAAATACCATGCTGCTGACAGAAACCGGCGTCAGGCGAAACTTCGTCTGACCGGTCAGTAACGCCATGGCACCGAGCAAAACGAACGCGCCAGCCAGCTGATAAAACAGCGTCATGGTGGCGCTGCCCGAAGATAACGCGCTGCGACGCACCACGATAGTGGTCATGCCCCAAAAGGCACCGGCCAGCAGGCCGAAGAAATCGCCGAGCAGCATATTGCTGGCCTGCGGTGCAGTAGAATTATTGCCGCCAAACAGGAAAGCGACAATTACGCCGAGAAAGGTTATGCCGACGCCTGACCATTGCAGGCGGCTAAGCCGTTCTTCCGGCACCAGAAAATGCAGGCCAAGCGCGGCAAATATCGGTGCGGTATACAGGAAAACCGCCATGTGCGCGGCGGTCGTGAACCGCAGCCCTTCGGCGACAAACATAAATTCGACGGAAAACAGCAAACCGACCAGCAATCCGGGGCGCAGCGTCTGTGCGCTGAAGGGGATTTTTCGCTGGCGGATGAGCATCAGGATCATCACCGCCAGCCCCGCCATGCCCGAGCGCAGCGCCACCTGCAACAACGGCGTGATATCCGCTGCGGCGCTTTTGATCGCCACCTGCTGCACACCCCAGATAATACAAAGCCCAACCATCACGCTGCTGGCAAATCCGTCCAGCGGTTTACGCGAGTCCATTTTCTGTCTTCCTGTTCTGTCGTCTTGTCATAAATCAGTCCAACAGATTAGCGCGAAACTATAAATTCAGATAATGGTTCAGCGAGCACGGGCCGGATTTTTCCAGCGTACATTGCTCAGGGTTACGGCCATCACCGACAGTAACGCCAGCGCGCCTGCCGGGGCGAAAACCGTCCAGCCCGCACGCTCGATATAAGGCATGCCTTCGGCCAGCACGCGTCCCCATTCAGGCACCGGCGGCGGTGCGCCAAGCCCGAGAAAACCCAGTGACGCCAGCGCCAGCGCGATGCCGGGTAAACGCAGTAATGCGTGACGCAGAAGCGGACCAGCAAGGGCGGGAAACACATAAAACACATGACGACGAATAGCCCCGACGCCGGAAAGGGGCAGCATCTGCATATGAGGACGCGCGCGAATTTCCGCTACCCGCGCGGCGGTGTGAGCTGCCAGCGGCGCCCAGCTGACGGCGGTGACGGCAATGATGGCGCCTCCTGCCGTAGCGCCGTTAACGGCAGCGACCACTAATCCGGCGATCACCGGTGGCAGCGCATTCGCAACTTCAACCGGCCCGGTCATGACGCGGGGAAACGCTCCGGCAATGAGGCCTATAGCCAGACAAATCAGCGAAACAATCAGCGCCTGAAAACAGGTATTGAGCGTGCCGTGCGCCACACGGGCGAGAAGGTCGCGCCCCATAGCGTCCGCGCCAAAAGGCAGGGCGAAAGACGGCGGCTGTAACCGCAAATAGTCCGATGCCAGCGGGTCGCGCGGCAAACCGGCGCAGACCATGACCAGCAGAATTCCCAGACATAACAGCGGGATCCACGGCCGCGATTTTTCCGTGCGATTGGAGGATACCGGAACCGGCACCGCGTTCAGCCTGACGGCGCGCCCCAGTAAGACGAACCGCACCCCTCCGGTTAACATGCCAAAAAGAGACGCCAGCACCAGCAGGATCAGAACGCCGGTCTGTAAGGCCGGTAAATCACCCGCAGCCGCTGCGCCCAGCGTGGCACGCCCCAGACCCGGAATGGCGAACACCTTTTCAACCGCCACTGCGCCGCCGGTCAGGGAAACCAGCACCAGTCCGGTCAGTGGCATTACGCCGGGCAGCGTCCGGCAGACAACGGCCAGCGCGGTATGACGGCGTTGAATACCCAGCACGCTCCAGGTCGTCAGCCAGTTTTCTTTAAAGGTTTCGCAGAGCGCATCAGAGTAAATTCGTCCGAGATACCCGCCAGCCGGAATACCCAGTGCCAGCGAAGGCAGCACTGCGTAATGCCAGCCTTGCCAGCCATAAGGCGGAAAAAGGGAAAGCCAGACCGCACCGACAATCAGCAAAACTGATGCGAGTAAAAACTCCGGCAGAGCGGTGAACAGTGCTGCGGTAAAACCCGCCGGACGGGGCGTTCTGCCCTGTAATCCGCGCACCATTGTGCCTGCGCACAGCAGCAGTGCGAGAATAAAGGCCACGCCCGCGGAGGATGCCATCAGCGTTAATGACACGCCGGTTGCCTGCAACATACCGGGCAGAACCGGCAATCCCGAAACCCAGGACACACCGGCGTCGCCGTGCAGCAAACCGTTCAACCAGTGCGTCAGCGCAAACCACGGACCGTTGTCCAGCCCAAGCGACTGGCGGATTGCCGACAGTGTTTCTGCCGTGGCTTCCTGCTCACCGGACCGTGCGCGCAGTAGTGACAGCGCCGGATCGCCGCCGGACAACCACGGCAGCAGACCGGTCAGCACCACTATCCCCGCCAGGGTCAGCAGGCGTGAAATCAGCGGCACCAGCGCGCCGCCGGTCTGACTCATGCGCAGACGGCTGACACCCGCGCAGGTGCGGCAATACAGAGATTCACTCATCAGCCAGCCTGACTCACACGCTGTGTAGCGGCGTTGATCAGCGTGCGTTCACGCGGGTCGCGCACGGCGTCACGAATATCAGCGGCTTCGCCCTGAATCACTCGTTCATGCAGCATCGGAATGGCGGCATCAGTTGAGAGGATCAGGTTTTCAGCCTGCATAATGGCCTCACGGCGCGCATAGCCTGCCGGAATGGCAGCGGCTTTTTGCAACGCCTGGTCGATTTCAGGGTGACAAAGTTGCGCGATGTTAAACGAACCTTTGCAGGCGAAATCGCTGTACATGTAGGCCACCGGATCGCCGGAGTCGAGCACCGTCGCCCGCGATAAAATAAATGCATCGAACTTGCCTGCCAGCGCATCCGATTCAATTTGTGAATACTCTCGCACAACCTGTTTCACGTTAAAACCGGCCGCCGTCAGCTGCTGCGCCAGATACACCGCCACTTCCGGCAGTTCGGCGCGGTCACTGAATGTCGCTAATGTGATGGTTTCACCGGCAGGTTTAGCAGCAGTAACAGGATCGCTCACCGGCTGGCGCAATTCTGCCGCCCACGGCAGCGCCGGGCCGAGCAAACCCTGCGCCACGTCGGCACGTTTTTCGTAGACGTTATCCACCAGTTGCTGACGGTTAATCGCGTCGCGCACGGCGGCACGCAATGTCGCATCCTGCATCACGCCGGATTTCGTATTGAGATACAGCGTGTTGGTGCGCGGCATGGGCACTTCGTGGATTAAACGCTGGTCGAGCAACGGTGCCTGTGAAACCGGAATAGCTTCCACAATATCCGCTGAACCGGTACGTAACGCTGCTCCCCGCGCGGTGCCATCCGGCACAAAACTGACGTCGATGCCGCTGGCTTTAGCCTGTTCCCCCCAGTAACCGGCGAAACGCTCGAGTCTGGCGCTGCTGGTGCCGTTGACCTGCACCAGTTCAAAGGGGCCGGAACCGGTATGAAGCGGGTTAACCGTGCCTTCCGCGCTGTAGGCCTTTTGTGAAAGGATGGCCAGTTGCGGGCTGGAAAGCCGCTGTGGCAGCAACGGATCGGGTTGCGCGGTGGTGACGATAACGGCCAGCTGACCGTCCGCTTCAGCGGTCAGTTGCACGCCATCCAGAATGCGTGGTTTTGGCGCAGCTTGTGCGGCGACGGTCAGCGCATTTACCACCGTGGCGGCATCAAGCGCGCTGCCATCATGAAATTTTACGTCCGGACGTAACTCAAAGCGCCAGCGGTTATCGCCGGTTTGCTGCCAGTTTGTCGCCAGCGCCGGTTGCGCTTCGCCCAGTTTATCCAGCACCACCAGCGTTTCTGCCGTGCTCCAGCGCGAGAGTTTAAACGCATCGTCGCTGAGCGGCGTCAGGCCGGAACGTGGCGGTTGTAACATCGCCAGACGCAGGCGCTGATCGACACTTTGTTGGGGAGTTTTATCGGCTTCATTGAAGCAACCGGTCAGTAATAGCGCAGCAGAAAGCAGCCCGGCCAGCGGGCTTACACGTAACAGAGACATCAAAAATTCCTTGTCAGATTGCGGGAGGAGGCAGGCGGCGGCAGATTCGCCACATCGCCAGCGCACTTACAAAGGGAACCGCCGCCAGTGCCAGCCACGGAATGACCGCAGCGGGTGAAGGGGTTAGCGCGTAATCAAGCAGGCCGCCGAGCAGGAAATTGCCCGTCAGCACCGCAATGCCGCCCATCGACGAGAGCGCACCGTAATGTGCGCCGAGATTATGTTGCCCGGCAAAGCGAGGAATGAGATCCATCCCGACCGGCACAATCAGCATCTGGCCGACAGTCAGTAGGGTGATCAGCAGCACGGATGGCAGCAGCCGCAGCCAGCCTTGTGGCGGTATCGTCCAGGCGAACAGCGCGACAGCGACAAACGCGGCAGAGAGCAATCCGAAGCCCGCAGGTAAAATCCGTGCGGCACCCATCCCGCGGGCAAAACGCGCCAGCGGCATTTGCAGTCCGATCACCAGAACCGAAGCCAGGACGAACAATGGCCCGAGATCTTGCTCACTGCCGCCAGAACGGCGCAGTTCAACCGGTAGTGCCAGATAGAGCTGGTTGTAGCTGAACAGGTACGCGCTGTAGGCGATGATAAAAGCCACAAAACGCGGCTGACGGAACGTCTCCCACCACGGCACAATTTTCAGTTCTGTGGCGCGTTTTGGCGTGGCGGGCAGGGTGAAAAACAGCACCAGCAGCGCAATCAGAAACAGTCCGGAACCGGCCAGCGCTACAGGCTGAAAACCGTATCCGGAAAGCAGGGAGCCGAGCAGCGGCCCAAGCACTGCACCCAGTTCTGCACATACTGCTGACAGAGCAAACCATTCGGCGCGGCTGCGTTTTCCGGCTTTTTCGCTGTGGGTTCCGGCCTGCGCCAGCAGGGCTTCAATGGAAGGGGAAAACAGTGCGCCACCGACACCGGTCAGGCAGGCACCGAGGATCACGGGTGCCAGCGTGTCGGAAAGTCCGAGCAGCAGGAAACCGGCGATGCGCACCACGCAACCGAGCAGAATAATGAGACGTGCGCCATAGCGATCTGATAACGCGCCGCCGACTAAAAACATCCCTTGTTGTGAGAACGTCCGCAGACCCAGCACCAGCCCGATCGCCCAGCCGGAAAGCAGTAAATCATCGCGAAGAAAAATCGCCAGAAATGGCACGACAGCATAAAAGCCAATATTAAACACCAGACTGCTGGCGAGGAGCAGCGGCGGTTTGGGCGCAGAAGGGCGCGCAATAAAACGGGTCAGCATCCGGTTATCCGTTAACGATCAAAGGTAAATGAGGTATGGCGTTGAGCAAATGCCGCGTATGAGTATGGTCCGGAGAACGCAAAACGTCCTGCGTGGCGCGATCTTCTACAATCTCACCGCCGTGCATCACCAGCAGACGCTCGCACAAACCGGCGACCATCGAAATATCATGTGTCACCATCAGCAGGCCCATGCCATTTTGCTGCGTCACCTGTTGCAGCAGCTGTTTGACCTGCGCACGCAGCGGCAGATCCAGACCGCTGACCGGCTCATCGGCCACCAGAAATTGCGGGCGGATCGCCAGCGCACGGGCAATCGCCACACGCTGTGCCTGTCCGCCGGAAAGCTCGCCTGCCGTCCGGGAGGTGAGAGTGTCGCTGAGACTCACCTGCGCCATCACATCGCTGACCCGCAAACTAATATCGCCTTTAAAACCCAGACGTTTCAGCGGTTCGGCAATAATCTGACCGATCGTCTGCGCAGGTGGCAATGAGCCTGCAGGATCCTGCGGAATATACTGCACGCACCGCCGGTATTCCCGCAAAGAACGTGCTGAGCCCGGGCGGATTTCTGTACCCGCGCAATACACTTTTCCGCTGTCGGGTGCTTCGAGCGCCAGAAGAATTTTCAGCAGGGAAGACTTACCGCAGCCGGAGGCACCCACCAGTCCGAGAGTTTCGTGGCGGCTTACGCGTAGCGACAAATGCTCAAACAGCGTCGTGTGCTGTCTGCGCCAGAAGGCACGCGGTAGCGCATGATGACGGCTGACGTTATGCAGATGCAAAAAGGGTTCGGTGACCAGATGCAGTGAAGTTTCCATCAGACTGCAACCCCGCAAAGTGACGCAGCATTCTGATGCAGCATGGCGGCCTGTCTGGCGGCGTGAACCAGTTGTCTGGAATACGGATGTTGCGGGCGGCTGAGCAACTGCGACATCGCGGCAGATTCCACCAGCACACCGTTTTCCATCACCAGTGCGCGCTCGCATAATTGCGCGGCGACGGCGATATCGTGGGTGATAAACAGCAGCGCACGTGAAGGGCTGGCAAAACAGGCTGTACGCATGGCCTGCAAAACCTGATGCTGGGTTAACACATCCAGCGCGGTAGTCGGCTCGTCCGCCACCAGCAACGCTGCGCGGGATTGCATTGCCAGCGCAAGGCACAAACGCTGGCGCTGACCACCGGAAAGTTCAGCCGGATAACGTGAAGAGAATCGCGCAATATCGCCCAGCCCGACGGCGTCCAGCATGGCGTGTATGTCATCAGTGGTTGCGGCGGGCAGGGCGAGGCGCAGCTGTTTTCCGAGTGTCATCAGCGGGTTCAGTGCGGTGGAGGAATCCTGAAAAACGGTGGCGACACGGCTGTATGCGGAACGTGATACCGGCGGTTTGCCGCAAACTTCTGCGCCATTCACCCGGATACTGCCGCTGAGTCCCGCGCCTGCGGGCGCAGTGCCAGTAATCGCCCTGGCGGTCAGAGATTTGCCTGAGCCGGAAGCGCCGAGCAGACAAACGCGCTCGCCTGCGTTGATGCTGAAACTCAAACCGGAAATCCGGTTTTCATCGGCGAGCCGCATTGTCAATCCTTCAACCACCAGAACCGGCTCAGTTTTTTGTTTATTGTCTTGCGTCATCCCTGAACCCGTCCATCCAAGCGTTTTCTTGATATGTGATAACATAACAAACTGTGTCAATTTGATGCAAAAGGTTTTGTGTTTTTTTCTCTGTCATCTTCTTGCGTCCTGCATTTTTTTGCCCGTTGCAAAAACAACAGGGCAAAAAAGTCCTCCACCTGCACAACCCTGAGCAACAGCCTTTCAGAAGCAGAATGTTAGGTTAAATGCATCTTTTTTCGGCCGCCTTCCGTAAGCCGGCATCCTGAGTAAAGGTGTTGAAATAATGGCGAGTTATTTTTTCTCCAGCCCGCGCGTGTACTTTGGCGACGGCGCCCTCACGGCATTAAACAGCCTGATTAATAAGAAAGTGGCGATTGTCACCGATGAATTTATGATGACGTCAGGCAAGGTCGCGTATCTGACGGAACAGATGCCGCAGGCCACGGTATCGGTGTATGGCAAGGTCAGGCCGGATCCGGACACGGATATTTTGCAGGAAGGTGCGGCGCAGTTTAAAGCCTTCCGGCCACAGGTGATTATTGCACTGGGCGGCGGGTCTTCGCTGGATGCTGCCAAAGGCATCAAAGTGACGCTGGAAGACCACTATCAGCAGACCGATTCTCAGCAATATGACATCGAACTGATCGCCATTCCGACTACCAGCGGTTCCGGTTCGGAAGTGACGTCCTATGCGATTATTTCTGACCCGCAGAATGGCCGCAAATACCCGCTGGTTTCGCAGGCACTCGTGCCGGATACCGCCATTCTTGATCCGCAACTGGTGCTGAGTGTACCGCGACATATCGCGGTAGATACCGGAATGGACGTGCTGACTCATGCCATCGAAGCACTGGTTTCAACCGGCGCTAATGATTTCAGTGATGCACTGGCCGAAAAAGCCATCGCCCTGACGTGGCAGCATTTGCCGCAGATTAATGAGAATGATAAAGACGTCGCGGCGCGGACTCATATGCATAACGCTTCCTGCATGGCGGGCATGGCATTTAACTCGGCCGGCCTTGGGCTGGTGCATGGCATGGCACACGCCATCGGCGGGATGTTGCACATTCCGCACGGTAAAATTAATGCCATGTTGTTGCCGTTAGTCACCGAATTTAACGCCGCGCATGCCTCGCCTGAAACGATCCGCCGTTACTGTCTGTGCGCCCGCATTGTGGGTATCGAAACTGCTGATCCACAAGACATGATTTCCCAACTGGTGGAGCGCCTCCGACAGTTAAACCAGCAATTTGGTATCCCCTGCAGCTTAAAAGAACTCGGTACGGATCTGGCCGCATATGACACGATGCGCCCCTTGCTGACACAGGCTGTGCTGGCCGATGGTTGCACCGCTTCCAATCCCTATACGCCTTGTGCGCAGAGTATTGACCTGCTGCTTTCCTGTATCGCTGAAACCGGCGAATACCGCGCACCGAAGTTTGCTGTGCCTGTCGGTATTTCTAACCGCCACGTGCATTTGTGCCGTGAAGATATGGATGTGTTGTTCGGATATGGCTCGACGCTGACGCGCCTGAAAGCGGTTAAACAACCCGGTCAGTTTGCTGCGGAAGAGACCGTAACCTTGCGTACGCCCAAGGGTGATATTCCCAATGTGCGTGTCCTCGGGCCGCTGCGCAGCGTCACGCAGATTGAAATTTCAGTGTCCGACAGTTTTGCGCTGGGCGTGAAAGCGCCGGTGAGAATGTCAGGCGATCTGGAAAATTCGCCAGGTGTCGAGCTGGTCGGGCCGAAAGGACAAGTCAGCAAACCGCACGGGACCATTGTGGCCTGGAGACACATTCATATCTCCCCGCAGGAAGCAGAACGCCACGGTTTGCGCGATGGCATGGAAATCGATTTGCAGGCACAGGGCCAGCGGGCGGGCATTCTGAGCCATGTGCTGGTGCGGGTCAGTGCGGATGCAGTGCCGGAATTGCATATCGATGTGGAAGAAGCCAACGGCCTGGGGCTGCGCAACGGCGACCTGCTGTTTCGAACCGGCAAGGTGACGCACCCATGAATACGCCGGAGCTTCAGCGTTTGTCACGGCTGATTGATAAGTCGATTGCCGAGCTGCTGGTGCGCGAACGTGCGGCACGCAATGCAGGATGCAAAACCGTGCGCGTGGTGATCACCGGCAGCGATCTGACGACCTTGCCACAGACTCTGAAAAGCCTGCGGGCGCTTGAATCTGCCGGTTATGTGCTCCGGGTGATGTTTTCATACAGCGCCGGACAATCCGGCCTGAAATCTGCGCTACTCTCAGAAATTCAATCGGTTAGCAGTGCCTATGAGTTTTCAACGCTGACTGACGACAGCCTTTATTTGCCGGCGCTTTCCACCAACAGCCTGAGCAAAATTGCGCTGGGGTTACGCGATAACCTCGCGACTACGCAAGTTTTTCACGCGCTCAGCTTAAACACGCCGGTGATTGTCACACTCAATCCCGAACTGCTGCATCTCAGTGACAGTGCGTTTGCGCCGCCGCTGCAGGCCCGGCTGAATGATTATATTGATACGCTCAGGCAATACGGCATTGCGATAAAAGGCCTTGAAGACACTGCCTGCCAAAAGCGACTGATCACAATGAATGATATCCGTCTTCATCACACCAGCGGCGCGCTGCGTATTGGCCGTAACACGCTGATTACGCCCGCTGCGCAAGATGAAATTCGCCGACAGAACATCACCGTGATCCGGTGAACCGGAGGAATTATGTATCTGGCAAAAGTGACCGGCGCGCTGGTCTCGACCACCAAACACGTCTCGTTAAACGGGGCCAAATTACTGATGGTTGCGCGGCTGGATGAGCATTACCAGCCCACCGGCAGCGCCCAGGTGGCGGTGGATTTCGTCGGGGCAGGCAATGGCGAAATCGTCATTATCTCCACCGGCAGTTCGGCGCGCATGAGCAACAGCAAAGAGCATTCTGTGATTGATGCCGCCGTTGTTGGCATCGTCGATCCGCAAGATCTGTCTTAAGGAAACGCTATGTCTGAACAACTCGATGGCTGGATCAGCGCGGCGATTACCCTCCAGGGAACGGGTTCGCAGTGCACGTTTAGCCTGGATGACGGCGCCATGCTGGCGCGGTTTGCCGCTGAAGAAGCGCTGAGTATTGGCGTGCCAATGGTGTTCAGCCTGGCGGATGCCAGCGGCCATCAGCGCTATTTCTTCAGCATGGAGAATGCATTGCTGATAAGCCACCAGCTTGCGCCGGAAAAAGCCCGCACCGCCGTGGCGCTCAAAATGCCCACTCACGAACTTGCTGCGTTGATTCAACCGGGCGCAGCGCTTTACAGCCTGCAACATCAAAACGGCATTTGCTGCATTGGTGGCGGACTACCGTGCTGGTCGAAGGGGATTTTACTTGGCGGGATTGGCATCAGCGGCGGCACGGTTGAACAAGATCTGACTGTCGCGCGCAACACGCTCACACGCTTCAGCGTCGCCCGCTTTGTACTCACAACAGGAAATGATTAACAGGGGTCAACATGTCCTTCGGTTCACTGGTTTTAGTTATTAACTGCGGGTCATCCTCGCTGAAATTTTCGCTGATCCCGTCTGATTCAGGCGCGCCGGTGTTGTCGGGTCTGGCTGAAAGACTGGGGCTGGATAACGCCAGCATGACGCTAAAAAACAGTCACGGACAGAAGACCACGGTGGCGCTGAGCGAAGCCAGCCACGTTTGCGCGCTGAAAGTGCTGTTCAGGGAACTGGCAGAACGCCAGTGGTTGCCTGCGGTACAGGCTATCGGACATCGTGTCGCCCACGGCGGCAATGAATTCAAACAATCGGTTCGCCTCACGCCGGAAGTCATCGAAAAAATCCGTGCGCTGTCGGCGCTGGCGCCTCTGCATAACCCGGCGAATCTGACCGGCATCGAAGCGGCCATCGCACTGTTGCCTCAGGTGCCACAGGTCGCGGTGTTTGATACCGCATTTCATCAGACACTGCCGGCGGCGGCCTATACGTATGCCATTCCGCTGGAATATCAGCAACGCTATCAGGTCCGTCGTTACGGATTTCACGGCACCTCGCATCGTTATATTGCGGGCGAAGCGCTGACGATGCTGGATCTCGACCCGGCCGATCATGGCATCCTGATCGCCCATCTTGGTAACGGTTCTTCGGTATGTGCTGTGCAAAACGGGCGCAGCGTGGATACCTCAATGGGCATGACACCGCTGGAAGGGCTGGTGATGGGGACACGCTGTGGCGATCTGGATTTTGGTGCTGCGGCGTATATTGCGACCTGTACTGGTCAGAGTATCGATGCGTTGTACAAAATGGTGAATAACCAGTCAGGATTACTGGGATTGTCCGGGTTATCCAGCGATTGCCGGACCTTACAGGAAGCTCGCGGGCAAGGTGATGCCCGGGCAACGCTGGCGATAGATGTGATGGTTCACCGGCTGGCGCGCCATCTTGGGGCGCATCTGACCTCACTGAAACGACTCGATGCGCTGATTTTTACGGGTGGCATTGGCGAAAATTCAGCGCTGATCCGCGAACTGACGCTTGCGCGGCTTGGTGTGCTGGGGCTGAAACTGGACACGCAGAAAAATCATCACACCTGCGGCGGTCGCACGGGCGTTATCTCATTGCCTGGTTCCCCGCGTGTAGTCGTGATCCCGACCAATGAAGAAAAAATGATAGCGCTGGATGCGGTGGTGATTTGCGCCGCGCAGACGGTGAATTAATTAAAAAGAAAACAAAGAGATTTTATTGTCCGGTTGCCGGATGAAATAACAAGAAAGTCCGGCTGGCGGGCAAAACATTTTGTCGTGAAGTCCTTATTATCATTGTGCGTGAATAGTTTACCTGCAGGATATAAGTGCGCGGATTTTTGGCCGACGTTAATAACCCTGCATTAATTAATTTCTCAACTCAATATCAGAGGTCGTTATGCAACAAGAAGCGTTAGGTATGGTTGAAACAAAAGGTCTGGTTTCTGCAATTGAAGCCGCAGATACCATGGTTAAATCCGCCAATGTCACTCTGGTTGGTTATGAAAAAATCGGCTCAGGGCTGGTTACTGTCATGGTGCGCGGCGATGTTGGTGCAGTGAAAGCGGCGACGGATGCCGGTTCTGCTGCGGCGCTCAAAGTTGGCGAACTGGTATCTGTACATGTTATTCCTCGCCCGCATATTGAAGTTGAAAAAATTCTTCCAAAAGCCGTCGGCTAATAAAGGTCGGTAAACAGTTGTCGGTTAATAACCCCAGAGGATACTGACCATGAGAGATAATCTTGTTGAGCAGATTATATCTGAAGTAGTGAATAAACAGACCAGCGACAATGCCAGGGATAAAAAAGCCGCCAGTATTGCTGGTTGCGGGTTAACGGAATTTGTCGGCACCGCGCTCGGACATACTATTGGTCTGGTTATTGCCAATGTCGATCATCAGTTACATGACGTCATGAATATCGACAAGAAATATCGCTCTATTGGTATTCTTGGGGCGCGAACCGGTGCGGGTCCGCATATATTTGCGGCAGATGAAGCAGTGAAAGCCACCAACAGCGAAATATTATCGGTGGAACTGGCGCGTGATACTGAAGGCGGCGGCGGGCACGGATGTTTAATTATTTTTGGTGCTACTGATGTGTCCGATGTCCGCCGTGCTATTGAAGTGGCGCTGTCAGAGATTGAACGCACGATGGGCGATGTTTACGGCTCTCCGGCTGGTCATCTTGAATTCCAGTACACAGCACGTGCCAGTTTTGCGCTGAATAAAGCTTTCGGTGCGCCGGTCGGTAAAGCCTTCGGCATGACTTGTGCGTCACCTGCGGCCATCGGCGTGGTCATTGCCGATGTGGCGGCCAAATCGGCAGTGATCGAGCCGGTGGGTTACGCCAGTCCGTCGAAAGGTACCAGTTTTAGCAACGAAGTCATTTTCACCTTTGCCGGTGATTCGGGTGCAGTGCGACAGGCCGTAATTGCAGCACGTGAAGTCGGGCTGCAACTGCTTGCCACGCTGGATCCGACGCCTATCAGCTCTACCACCAAGCCCTATATTTAAGGGTTAACCTGGCGAAGCGACGTGAAGTAAGGAATTAACAGCATGAATGATATTGAAATTGCTCAGGCGGTCTCCAACGTGCTGAGCAGGTTTACCAAAACAACGTCAGATACTGCGCCTGAGGCAGTGTCTGAAATCGCTCAGGCAACGGGCGGTGACACGCTCGACGCCATTGTTGCCAGAGCGCTGGCGCAGGCACCTCCTAAAGCTCCTGCAACGGCGGTGCAGTCACCGGCATGTGAGGCAGGCAACGGTGCGTTTGCTTCCATGGATGAAGCGATTGCCGCGGCAGTGCTGTCGCAGGTTCAGTATCGCCACTGTTCAATGCAGGATCGGGCGACGTTTGTTCAGGGCATCCGCGATGTATTCCTGCAGGACGCCGTTTTGCAGGATATTACCCGCATGGCGGTAGAAGAAACCGGCATGGGCAATTACGCCGACAAGCTGACCAAAAACCGCGTGGCGGCACAGAAAACCCCCGGGCTGGAAGATCTCGTTACCGGCGCGCTGAGTGGTGACAGCGGCCTGACCCTGACGGAGTTCTCTGCTTACGGGGTTATCGGTTCGATCACGCCGACCACCAATCCGACAGAAACCATCATCAACAACAGTATCGGTATGCTGGCGGCAGGCAATTCCGTGGTATTCAGCCCGCATCCGCGCTCCCGCAACGTTTCTTTGTACTGTGTTGAACTGATTAACCAGAAACTCGCCGCCCTGGGCGCGCCGGCCAATCTGGTGGTGACGGTAACACAGCCTTCCATCGACAACACCCGCTCGCTGATCAACGACCCGCGCATCAATATGCTGGTGGCGACCGGCGGTCCGGCGATTGTGAAAACGGTAATGTCATCCGGTAAAAAAGCGATTGGTGCCGGTGCAGGCAATCCGCCCGCAGTGGTGGATGAAACCGCCGATATTGAAAAGGCGGCCCGCGACATCATTCGCGGATGTAGCTTCGATAATAATTTGCCGTGCGTGGCTGAAAAAGAAGTGATTGTCGTCAATCAGGTAGCGGATTATCTGATCCATTGCATGAAAAAAAGCGGTGGCTATTTACTGTGTGACAAACAACTTATCCGCCAGCTGGAATCTCTGGTGCTGAACGAAAAAGGCTCCGGTCCTGACACCGCTTTTGTTGGCAAAGATGCTCGCTATATTCTGCAACAACTGGGCGTCAGTGCACCGGAAGACACTAAAGTGATTTTGGTTGAAACCGAGAAAAATCATCCGTTTGTAGTGCATGAACTGATGATGCCGGTGCTGCCGGTGGTGCGGGTCGATAATGTGGATGAAGCCATTGAATTGGCGGTGCAGGTCGAACATGGCAACCGCCATACCGCCATCATGCATTCAACCAACGTTGAAAAGCTGACCAAAATGGCCCGGCAGATCCAGACCACGATTTTCGTCAAAAACGGGCCTTCTTATGCCGGGTTGGGTGTCGGCGGCGAAGGGCATGCCACCTTTACCATTGCCGGACCCACCGGAGAAGGGCTGACGTCAGCGCGTTCATTTGCCAGAACCCGTCGCTGCGTGATGGTCGAGGCCCTTAACGTCAGATAAGGGGCGTCGATGAAAAAACGCATTATTAATGCCCCGACCCCGGACATCGTGGCGATGATAAAACGCAGAATGCCCGGGGAATTTCGTTCAAGGCTTGATCTTATCCGTATCGATGCGATCGGCATGATTATGTTGCCGGTGCCGGATCTGTATTTTTACGCCGATGCTGCCAGTAAAAGCGCCAATGTTGTGGTCTCGGAAATATTCGGTAGTTGTCCACAACATATTACGACGCTTGCTATTTTTGGCGAAGTCGCCGCGGTAAATGAAGCCATGCGAATAATAGAAGACGATAACAATAATAGCGCTTTCTGATTATCCGCTAATAAAAACTATTACTGCCGCAAGGTTAAATCACTCATTTCGGGAGTTACACTATGTTAGAGAAAGGTTTTTCTAATCCGACCGAACGTGTTGTCAGACTCAAAAATATGATCCTGCATGCGAAACCTTATGTTGAATCGGAACGCGCAGTATTAGCAACGCAAGCGTATCAAGAAAATGAACAACTGCCCGCTATTATGCGCAGGGCACGCGTGGTCGAAAAAATATTTAATGAGCTGCCGGTAACTATTCGTCCCGACGAGCTGATTGTTGGCGCGGTGACGATTAATCCACGCTCCACTGAAATCTGTCCTGAATTCTCTTACGATTGGGTAGAAAAAGAATTTAATACCATGGAACATCGGGTCGCCGACCCGTTTATTATCCCGAAAAAAACGGCTGATGATTTGCATGAGGCGTTTAAATACTGGCCGGGAAAAACTACCAGTTCACTGGCGGCATCTTATATGTCGGAAGGCACCAAAGAAAGTATGGCCAGCGGCGTATTTACCGTCGGCAACTATTTCTATGGTGGTGTCGGCCATGTCAGTGTGGATTACGGCAAAATACTGAAAATCGGCTTCCGAGGTATTATTAACCTGGTGACCCGTCAGCTGGAAGCTCTGGACCGTTCCGAACCGGGATATATTAAAAAAGAACAATTCTACAATGCCGTGATTATCAGCTATCAGGCGGCAATCAATTTTGCGCATCGCTACGCGCAGGAAGCGACACGTCTTGCGCAGCTGGAAAGTAATCCAACGCGTAAGCGCGAACTGGAACAAATTGCCCAAAACTGTACGCGGGTGCCGGAAAACGGTGCCAGCAATTTCTGGGAAGCCTGTCAAACCTTCTGGTTCCTGCAAAGCATGTTGCAGATAGAATCCAGCGGTCACTCCATTTCCCCGGGGCGTTTCGATCAGTACATGTACCCGTATCTGGCCGCTGATACTTCCATCTCGAAAGAATTCGCGCAGGAGCTGGTGGATTGCTGCTGGATAAAGCTTAACGACATCAACAAAACCCGCGATGAAATTTCCGCACAGGCATTTGCCGGTTACGCCGTGTTCCAGAACTTGTGCGTCGGTGGTCAGACTGAAGATGGCCGCGATGCCACCAACCCCCTGACTTATATGTGCATGGAAGCCACTGCGCATGTGCGCCTGCCACAGCCGTCTTTCTCCATTCGCGTCTGGCAGGGTACGCCGGACGAATTCCTCTACCGCGCCTGTGAACTGGTGCGCATGGGGCTGGGCGTTCCGGCAATGTATAACGATGAAGTGATCATTCCGGCGCTGCAAAACCGTGGTGTTTCTCTGCACGATGCCCGTGACTATTGCATTATCGGTTGCGTCGAACCGCAGGCACCTCACCGCACCGAAGGCTGGCATGATGCGGCATTCTTCAACGTGGCGAAGGTGCTGGAAATCACACTGAACAATGGCCGCGTGGGCAGTAAACAATTAGGACCGGTGACCGGCGAAATGACCGGATATGCCAGCATTGATGACTTCTTCACTGCCTTCAAAAAACAGATGGCACACTTCGTTCATCAGCTGGTCGAGGCCTGTAACAGTGTCGATATCGCCCACGGCGAGCGCTGCCCGTTACCGTTCCTTTCTGCACTGGTGGATGACTGCATTGGTCGTGGTAAATCATTACAGGATGGCGGAGCAATCTACAACTTTACCGGCCCGCAGGCCTTTGGTATCGCTGACACCGGGGATTCTGTTTACGCCATTCAGAAGCAAGTTTTTGAAGACCGCAAACTGTCAATGACTGAGCTGAAAAGCGCGCTGGACGCCAACTTCGGTCATGCCATCGGCAGCGTTCCTCATCAAGCAGGCGGTAAGTCATCGCTCGGCGAGCAGGAAATTCATGAGATGGTGAAACGCATCATCAATCAGCATGGTTCTCTCGATCCGGCGGCGATTAAAAATGAAGTTTACCGCCAGCTTGCCAGCAGCACTTCTGCGGCTCCGGCTAGCAATAACCCGCGTTTTGAAGAGATTCGCCACATTCTGGAAAACTCACCGTGCTTTGGTAACGACATCGACGAAGTGGATTTGGTGGCGCGCAACTGTGCGCTGATTTACTGCCAGGAAGTCGAAAAATACACTAACCCGCGTGGCGGCCAGTTCCAGGCCGGGATCTATCCGGTTTCCGCTAACGTTTTGTTCGGCAAAGATGTGGCTGCACTGCCGGACGGACGCATGGCGAAAGAACCCCTGGCCGACGGTGTATCACCGCGTCAGGGCAAGGATACACAGGGGCCAACGGCAGCGGCTAACTCAGTGGCTAAACTCGATCACTTCATTGCCTCCAATGGCACGTTGTACAACCAGAAATTCTTGCCGTCTGCTCTGGCCGGTGAACAGGGATTACGTCATTTCAGCGGATTGGTGCGTAACTACTTTGATAAGAAAGGTATGCATGTCCAGTTCAACGTCATTGACCGTAACACTCTGATAGAAGCGCAGAACAACCCGCAGCAACATCAGGATCTGGTGGTGCGGGTCGCCGGATACAGTGCGCAGTTTGTGGTGCTGGCGAAAGAAGTGCAGGACGACATTATCAGCCGTACAGAACAGCAATTCTGATCAGCTACCTTCACGGGCTATGTAGCAATACATAGCCCGTTTTTTAAATAACCTGTGGCGCTGATGGCGGGTCAAGTTATGAATAAAGTCGATTATGAGATGGAAGGCGTGCTGTTTAATATTCAGCGCTATTCTTTGCATGACGGGCCGGGGATCCGCACTATTCCTTTTTTTAAAGGTTGTCCGCTGTCATGCAAATGGTGCAGTAATCCGGAATCACAACATCCTAAGCCGGAATTAATTTTTAAGAAGAGCGATTGTATTCGCTGTGGTAAATGCATTGAGGCATGCAAGCAGCAGGCATTATCTGTAAGTAATGCTTTCTTTATTGATCGCGAACGTTGTATTCAGTGCGGCAAATGTACGCAGGTTTGTCCGACACAGGCTCTTGAAATGAAAGGTAAACGCATGACGGTCGCTGACGTCATGCGGGAACTACAAAAGGAAGAAAATCTCTACCGCCGTTCGGGTGGCGGCATCACGCTTTCCGGCGGTGAACCGCTGGCGCAGCCTGATTTTGCCCGAGAACTGCTGAAAGCCTGTAAGGAAAAGGGCTGGCACACGGCCATGGAAACGACCGGTTTTACCACGCCGGAGGTGATTGCTGAGGTATTCCCTTACGTTGATCTGGCACTTACCGACATTAAAGCGATCAATCCTGCCGTTCATCTGGCGAATACCGGGATTGAAAATAGTCAGATCCTGGAGAATTTGCTGCGTATTTCATTCCTGACCAAAACCATTGTGCGTATTCCGGTGATCCCTGGCGTGAATGATAATCCCGAAGAAATACACAATATTGCGGAATTTGCGCGGCTGATGTTTAACGTCGATACCTTGCATTTATTGCCTTATCACTCTTTTGGTGAAAATAAGTATGGCCTGCTGGGGCGTATTTATCCGATGGGCGAAGCAGACAGTATTGCCGAATCGAAAATGAAATTATTAAAAAGCGAAGTTGAGTCGTCTGGTTTTCATTGCCATATCGGCGGGTGAGTTTCCGTTAAGGAAATCCAGCCTTACAAAACAATTATCGGGAAGGGTCGTTGTATGAATGATTCAGTGAAGACGCAATGTATTGCGGAATTTCTTGGTACCGGCTTATTTTTGTTTTTTGGCATCAGCTGTCTTGCGGCAGTAAAAGTTGCAGGAGCCAGTTTTGGGTTGTGGGAAATCTGTATTGTGTGGGGGCTGGGGATTTCGCTGGCTGTCTATCTCACCGCAGGCATTTCCGGCGCACACCTGAATCCCGCGATCACCATCGCTCTGTGGCTGTTTGCGCGTTTTCCCGCCCGTAAAGTGGTGCCATATATTATCGCCCAGGTGGCCGGGGCATTCGGCGGCGCGCTGCTGGCATACATGTTCTACCATAATCTGTTTATCAATTTTGAAACCGCCAACCATATGGTACGCGGCAGTGTGGAAAGCCTTCAACTGGCCAGCATTTTCAGTACTTATCCTTCGGCGGCCATCAGCGTGTGGCAGGCGGCGTTTATCGAAATCGTCATAACCTCGATTCTGATGGGGCTGATCATGGCGCTGACCGACGACGGCAACGGCGTGCCGCGTGGCCCGTTAGGTCCGTTGCTGATCGGCATTTTGGTCGCGGTTCTCGGCGCTTCCACCGGTCCGCTGACTGGTTTTGCCATGAATCCGGCGCGTGATTTTGGCCCAAAATTATTCACTTTCTTTGCCGGTTGGGGTGACATCGCCATGACCGGCGGTCGGGACATTCCTTATTTCCTGATCCCAATTATTGCGCCTGTTATCGGTGCTTGCCTGGGTGCTGCGGTGTATCGCCTGTGTATCGGTAAAAACCTGCCGGGTAATGCGCCGGTGGCGGAAGTTGCCAAACCTTAGATTTCATTTAGCCCATAAAAACCAGCCCATAAAAACAGCCCATAAAAAACGGCGGTGCCAAATGCATCGCCTTTTTTTTATCTGCATATTACGTTTATTTGCTTTAGGTTTATTTTCTACGGCCAGCGCCGCGAGGCTTTTGGCTGTTGTTTACAGTGACCGTTGATTGCTCTTTCTTCGGTGCCTCTTCTGAAAAATCCATACATGTGGATTGATCCGACGTTTCTTCCACATTCAGTTCCTCCACATTCAGCACCGGAATAGTTTGTGGGTTTTCAAACAGCACTGGTTTAGCTTCAGGCTCGGCAGCGGTTATGCCGAGGGTATCTGCAGAAAAAATCATGCATTCAATGTGTTGCGCCGTACGGGCAATCACTTTGTGCGCATAAACGGTGCCTACTTTGCTGGCCGCCATCACACCCGCTGCGACCCCCGCGTTAATCGCGCCGATTTCGCCTTCGAATTTGACGGTGACCATACCGCCACCTTTGGTGAGTTCATAGCCGATAAGCGTAACGTGCGCGGATTTTATCGCGGCATCCGCAGCTTCTATTGCCGCGGCCAGACCGACAGTTTCAATTAATCCCAAACTTTGTCCGGGCATAAGTCGCTCCTGTTAACAGATTCAAGGTGAAGTGCGTCGCGCACTGTTTCAGGCGTTATCGTGCAGTGCCTGTGCTTTATCGGTCTTTTCCCAGGGGAAAATGTCGCGACCAAAATGGCCGTAGCAGGCGGTCTGACGGTAACGCGGGACGAGCAAATCCAGCGTCGCGATGATGCCGCTGACGCTGAGGTCAAAATGTCGGTTCACCCGCTGCACCAGCTGTTGCTCCGTCAGCGGGCTGCTGCCAAAAGTGTCGATACGGATGGCGACCGGGCGGGGCAGGCCGATGGCCCAGGCGAACTGGACTTCGCAGCGTTCTGCCAGCCCCGCCGCGACAATATTTTTTGCCACATAGCGTGCGGCATAAGCGGCCGAGCGATCAACTTTCGACGGATCTTTACCCGAAAACGCACCGCCGCCATGACGGGCTACGCCGCCGTAGGTATCTACGATGATTTTCCTGCCAGTCAGACCACAATCGGCTGCCGGACCGCCGGTGGTAAATTGTCCGGCGGGGTTGATCAAAATACGGGTTTGCGGCGTTAGCAAACGGGCAGGAATAACCGGTTTGATGATCTCTTCCAGCACCGCTTCGCGAAGTTGTGTAAGAGAAATTTCCGGGCAATGCTGCGTTGAAATTACCAGCGTATCGGCGGATACCACCTGATGCTGCCGATAGCGCAACGTCACCTGGCTTTTGGCGTCTGGACGCAGGAAGGGCAGGTCCCCCGACTGGCGTAACGCCGCCTGACGCGCCATCAGCCGGTGCGCATATACCAGCGTCGCCGGCATATATTCCGGCGTTTCATTGCAGGCATATCCGAAAGTGATGCCCTGATCGCCCGCGCCCAGTGAGTCAGGGGTTGTGCCGCCGATACCTTGTGCGATTTCGGCAGACTGTTTACCCAGCATATTCAGTACGGCGCAGGTTGCGCCATCGAAACCGAGGCTGGAATGGTTGTAGCCAATTTCTTTAATGGTGTGGCGGATAACTGATTCGATATCAACATGGGCGGTTGAGCTGATCTCCCCGGCCACAATGGCTACGCCGGTTTTGACCAGGCATTCACATGCCACTCTGGCCTGAGGATCCTGTAATAGAAAGGCGTCCAGAATGGCATCGGCTATCTGGTCGGCCATTTTATCCGGGTGCCCGGCGGCAACCGATTCAGAGGTAAAAAGAGAGTCTTCCAAAGTCGCGCCACGTTGTTCAAAGGTTCCCCCATGGTAGGGGGCGGCGGCTGAAAGCAACGTAAATTATCTTGCGGGCAGGGTGGACTTTTTTGCCCTTACGGCAAGCCCGCGCACAAAATTAGCCCGCTTGTGAATTGACGGGTTCCGGTGCGACGATTTTACGGAAATCAGAAGGTGACATGCCGGTCTCTTTTTTAAATATCCGGCAGAAGTAGTTGGCGTCCTGATATGAAAGTTCCAGCGCGATGGTATTGATTCTGAGATCGCTGAACTGCAGAAGTGATTTGGCTACGCTTAACTTGCGGGCAGCGATGTAATTTGAAAAACCATAGCCGGTCATTTTCTTGAAGGCCCGGCTCAGATAGCAGGAACTGACGAAGGAGCGTGCGGCAATATCGTCGAGCGTCAGATTATTAAGAATGTTTTTCTCAATATGGAATCTGGCGCGATCGATAAAACTCATGGTGCCCGAAAAGTGCTTTAGTGCATGGTCGAAAACGTCCTCGCTAATGCTTAGCAAGCCGGTCATGATGCGGAAATAGGCTCCCGGCGTAATGCCAGACTGGCTGATTTCCTGGATCATTGCCGTCACTTTCTTCCCAGCGGGCAGTCCTTTATCTCCCAGTGAAGAAAGATGTTGATGCAGTAATTCGAGTATATCCGTTAGTAATTTTCGTTGACTGATGCCGGAAGGCGTACCCGCGCAGGCGTCATCGAGCGCATTCAACAGAAACTGATGCCATCGATGATAATCGCAGTGTTCGATCATCTCGCCGACAGATTGTTTGAGTGCCCGCGACTCCGCAATGTCCATATCACTGACTTCCAGGGTTTTGCTGATGGCGTCGGTCAGTGTGCTTTTCTTCACCGGTTTCAGCAGATAATCATCCACTTTCAGGTTCAGCATGCTGCGCACAATATCAAAATCGTCATTAGCGGTAGTGACAATGACTTTGGTGCCGGCACTTTTGGTGCGCAGATATTCAATCACCTGATTGCCGTTAGGCAGCGGAATATTGATATCGACCAACATCATGTCGATTTGATCGAGCTGGTCGATCAGCTGGATGGCTTTTTTGCCGGTATTGGCTTCATGCACCACGGAATTATCGACGTACTGAGACACAATGCGTCGCAAAGATTCAGATTCAATCAGTTCATCTTCGACAATCACAATATTGTACATAGTCATTTCTCCCTGTTTCAGGCTTGCAGCATGGGGAATTTAAGAGTGATGGTGGTCCCCATTCTTGGCTGATGCGCGCTGGAAATCACCAGACCATAGCTTTCGCCGAATAACAGCTGAAGCCGGTTTTTTATATTATTAATGCCGATACTGCCTTTCTGACGGTTTTCGTCACCGGATAAAATGTTGGCAATATCAGCACGTGACATGCCGTCGCCGTTGTCGGTCACTTCGAGAATGACATCGTGCCCGTCGTCAGTCGCGCTGATGCGTAGCAGACTGGGAGTGTCTCTTGGCTCGACAACGTAATTGAAAAAGTTCTCGACCAGGGGCTGCAAAATCAGGAACGGGCAGACGACATCAAGGTATTTTTCCGGAATATCACACTCATAATCGAAGCGGTCATTCATGCGGACTTTCTGAATTGACATGTAGCAGGTGACATAATTAATTTCATGGCTTAGCGTAATCAGGCCATGATTATTTTTGCGCAGCAAATAGCGCATCATGTCGGAAAAATCATGCACCATGGTTTCTGTGCGCTGTGCATCTTCCAGATATGCCAGCCGGCCAATGGTATTTAATACGTTAAACAGAAAGTGCGGGTTAATCTGATAAGACAGGGCTTTAAATTCCGCTTCATGCAATGAACGTTCTATTTCCACTCTTTTACGCAACTCATCGGTGAGTTCGAGATCTTTGCGGTGCAGTTCCCGCTGAATATTGTTGGTATGCGCCTGTTCTACCAGATACGACGAGACATGTAATAATGTGGAGGCGGTCGATTCGAAACGATCGTAAGGCATGCGTTTAGCATCATGATGTAAGTCGATCAACCATTCATTTTCTTTCCATATTTCGTTGTTATCGAGAATATAGGGAATGGTGCGCTCTTTCTCTTCCTCGACTTTTACCTGGCCGGAAATAAACGCACCAAGATAATGATCGTTAATCATGATCGGCACAGCGAACTCAACAAAGCCGCAGTAACAGCGGTATACCACTGGTTTTCCGGCCTCCATAGCGGCACGTCCACCGGCGTTATCACTTTCGTAGCAGTGGTTCGCCAGCGATTCATTAAGACGTGACCGGGCGCAGAAATCTGAAAACCCGCTGGCCTGTGTCACCGGAACGCCATCCTGATCGACTACCACTAAGGCAATCATCATCGATTTACTAAAATTATCCTGGAGAGTTTGAAGTCTTTTTACATCAAGAAATTCATGCAATTTATATTTCTTATTCATTATGATTACCTGCACTGGTAATTAAATACATTCACCGTATAAATATACAGGAAGGCACCTTTATGTATTTTGAAACCCGTCACAGCGGGGGCAATTTAATTAGCCAGGAATATTAATTTATATGTACTGATGTTAATTATAAGTGTGAAAATTAGTCAGGTATTTGCCGTTCAGACGCAACATGCTCAACGTGCTCTCCCCGCATGGATGACCACAAAGAACAATGCAGGCGGAATAAATCAGATGATGCGAAATGAATTATCACATCATCTTGTTGCGAGAGTATTTACTATTTATTTGATCTGCGAGAAGTGCCGGGAACGCCAGTGCAATTTAGGGGTCAGGAAGCATTGGGTTTGTGCGATGGGTTGTTCATTCATCAGGTCACTGATCATGCTGAAGCAGTGCATAGCCAGTTCCCCGCAGTCCTGCGCGACCGTGTCGATTTTCACGGAAAGGGAATCGTACAGATAGTGGTCGTCAAAACTGCACAGATGGATATCGCTCTCGAGCAGCTGATGCTGGCTCATATAGCGCAGAACGCCTTCCATCAGGCCGCAGGAAGCCACGAAAAGTGCTTTGGGCGGACGTCCGAGTCTTGCGCACAGTTGCGCAAACATTTCATAGCCGGAGCTTGGCTGGTAATTGCCGTAAACAATCCAGTCCGGATTCAGGCTGACACCCGCCCGCTGCAGGCCAAGCTGATAACCCGCCAGGCGGTCACGGGTAGGGGAAATTCGCGGCTGTCCGCCAAGAAAATAAAATTCATCACGCTGGGTTTGCGCTATACACGAGACCAGTTCTGCTGAGGATTCGATGGCTTCACAGACCACAATCGGCAGCTGCGTGTCCTGCATATGGCGGTCAAATAAGACGACAGGTAACTGCTGGCTGATTTTTACGTATTCTGCATCGCTGAGCATGCTGGATGCGACAATCAGTCCGTCGACCTGACGCTGGATCAGATTATTGACCACCATGGTTTCCTGACTGGTATTTTCATCCGTGCAGGCAATCAGCAGCTGCATGCCGTTCTCGCGACACAGCGTCTCAAGTTCGTTGGAGCAGGCAGCAAAACCATAGTTGGTCATTTCCGGGACGACCAACCCAAGTGTGAAACTGCGCGTGACATTGAGCGAACGGGCGTGAATGCTCGGCTGATAATGATGTTCAGCCGCCACGGCCAGCACCCGATCCCGGGTGGGATCGGAGATTCGAAACTTCTTGCTGTGTCCGTTGAGTACCTGGCTGGCAGTCGATTTTGAGACGCCAGCCAGTTCGGCTATGCCACTGATAGTGATGCGTTTGGTCTTTTTCACTGCGCCATATTCTGTTATCCGGAAAGACATTTATTCTATCACGCATTCCGCCAACGACCAGTGGCGCAGCGTAATCTGATGAGAACCCCGCAAGTTCAATTGTGCCGGTAAAACAGGGAAATAGCGTGAGGACATCACCGCTTCTCCGCCATTAATGAAAATTTCAAGGCTCGACGCATCGCTTAACACCGTTAGTTTGTGCAGCGCGCCGCGCCAGATACGCTGTTCCGCCAAGCCAGTGCGTCGGTTTTTTCGCGTTAAACGCAGACATTCCCCGTCGAAGCTGAGCGTCATGTCGCCACCTAAATCCGCGCTGAAAACCTGTTCTGTGACAATTTCCGTCTCGGCTTTTGTGATGTCCAGTGGAGGGCAATCGTCGGCAATCCCCTGCCATGCCTGTTCATCACGACGGAGTTGTTGCAGCTCACGTGCCGGTTTTTGCATGATTTTACCCGCCACCAGCGTCAGTTCGCGCGGGCAGGTCATCGTATGCAGCCAGCCATTTTGTATTGTCGGCTGGAAAAATTCATCGCCGTCAGGGATACCCATCCAACCGATAAGCAGGCGTCGCCCGTCATCCGTTAGCGTGGTCTGCGGCGCATAAAATTCGAACCCCAGATCCAACTCAGTGAATTCGCCGTGCTCCTGGGTCGCATTGTCGTAATCCAGTTGCCCGACAAAATAACCCGACTGGAACGTATTCAGATAACGGTCAGATTCCGCCGCTAAACCTTGCGGACAGCAAATCAGAATGTCGTTGTCTGCCAGCCGGAATAAATCCGGGCATTCCCACATGTAGCCGAATTCGCCCAGCCCGTGTAAACCTGAACCGGCAATTTCGCCCAGAAGATCCCAGGCTGATAAATTCTCAGATCGCAGCAATAACACTTTGCCTTTGAGGCTGAGATCCTGAGCGCCCAGCACCATGTACCAGTGGTTTTTATGCCGCCAGACTTTCGGATCACGCACATGTCCTGTATAGCCTTCCGGCAGATTAAATACCGGCCCGGTTTTATCAAATTCGCCGTCTGCATTTTCGCGCGCCAGACACTGAAATGCGGTACGGCTGCCATCGGGATACTTCACGTTACCGGTATAAATCAGCGTCAGCTGGCCGTTATCTGTCACGGCTGAGCCCGAATAACAGCCGTGTGATTCGTAGGCTTCTGAAGGTGCCAGCGCCAGCGGTTCATGCTGCCAGTGCAGTAAATCTGCCGAACTCCAGTGCCCCCAGAATTTAGCACCGTGCGCGCAGGCCAGCGGGTTCCATTGATAGAACAAATGGAAACGACCGTTATGCTGAATAAATCCGTTCGGGTCATTGAGCAGCCCGACCGGCGGCGCGAGATGCCAGCCGGGGCGGTAAGGGTCTGCCGCCGCTTTAACCTGACCGGCGACCACGCTGCGCAGTGCTTTTTTCAGCAAACTGGTTTCCGTCATTTCTCACTCTCCGTGTCGTATTTCAGCAGCAATGACAGCAGGAATGCGCTGCCGAAGGCAATCACCAAACCGATCAGGTAGCTGAGAATCGAGCTGGCCTGCACGATAGCCAGCCCCGGAATGCCGGTCAGACCGACTGCCGTCATATTGACGTGCATCGCCACCACCCAGGCACCGCCGAGCGCACCGCCCGCGAGCGCCGCCAGAAAAGGCTTCATAAAGCGCAGGTTGATCCCGAAGATTGCGGCCTCCGTAATACCCAGCATGGCGGAAAACGCCGAAGGCACTGCGATGGCTTTAATTTTCGCATCACGCGTTTTGAAATAAACCGCCAGACAGGCACCGCCCTGCGCAACGTTAGCCATCGACCAGATCGGCAGCAGGAAATTCACGCCGATATTTGGATTACCCAGTAAACCGGCTTCAATAGCATGGAAGCTGTGGTGAATACCGGTGATGACGATAACCGAATATAGCCCGCCAAATATCAGCCCCGCGAACCAGCCTGCATGAGTGATCAATGTACTGAGAATAAAGGAGATGCCGTCACCCAGCGCACGACCCGCCGGGCCGATAATCAGGAAAGCGATAAAGCCGGAAATGATCACGGTCAGGAAAGGCGTCAGGATCAGATCCAGCGCATCCGGAATGATTTTACGCAGGCGTTTTTCGATGAAACTCATGAACCACACCGCCAGCAGCACCGGGAAAACCGTGCCCTGATAGCCGATCATCGCAATCTCAATACCAAAGAAATTCATGGTATGGAAACCGCTGGCGACGCCCCAGGCGTTAGTCAGCGCCGGATGAGTCAGAATGCCGCCCAGCGTAGCGCCGAGGAACGGGTTGCCGCCAAATTCCCGCGCGGCGGTGAACCCAATCAGAATTGGCAGAATGATAAACGCCGCTGAGCTGAACATATCGAGCATGATAAAAATCGCGCTCTCCGGGTTGGCCCAGCCGTAGGTTTTCACCATGCCGAGCAGCCCCATCAGCAGGCCGGATGCCACAATCGCCGGAATGATCGGCACGAAAATATTCGACAGCACGCGGGCGATGCGCTGGAACGGATTCAGCTTTTGCGCCGCAATATCCGCGGCTTCAGATTTACTGGATTCGCTGATACCGGCCACTTTAATAAATTCGGCGTAGACCTTGTTCACCAGCCCCGTACCAAAAATGATCTGAATCTGTCCGGCATTGCTGAAACAGCCTTTAACGCCTTCGACCTGTTCGATAGCACTTTTGTTGATCAGGTTGTCGTCTGCCAGCACCAGGCGCAGACGGGTGGCACAGTGTGCCGCGCTGGCAATATTCTCCTTGCCACCCAACAGCGGAAGCAATTCAGTCGCGATTGCATTGATATTCATAGAATCCCTTAGTTTTTCATTATCATTTACGCCCGGTCTGGCCGGGCGTTTTTTTAAATCAGACCCTGCCGTTTAGAACCAGGTTTCCATCTGGATGCCAAAGTTCCATTGTCCGCCCGCCGTGAATCCGTCAGTACCAAATGAGTCCGCGGAGGAATAACTGTCGAGCTCTTTGCTCCAGTCCATATACGTGGCGAAGAAGCGGATTTCCGGACGACTCAGCATGTCGCTGATATCGCCTACCTTGAAGGTCGGTGCGAAGGTCAGTTTGTAGAAACCGCCTTTCACTTTGTTGTAATCGCTGTAACCCTGTGGATTGAGATCCATATACTGATAGCTGCCTTCATACGCTAATTCGAAGTTCTCGGTAATTTGCTGGATCAGGCGCGTGTTAAAGGTCAGCCATTTGTAATCATCGCCAGAGACATAACGGTCTTTGCTCTGCTGCGCCAGAACCGCCGGGGCGATACTCCAGTTTTTGCTGAGCGGCGTGATGCCATATGTTGCCAGACGCAGCGTACTGGCATCGTCAGTCAGACGTCCGTCAGAGCCCAGCGCTTTCACTTCTGCGCCCAGCCCGTGCCCGTAAAGCAAGGCTGTTTTTGATGTCCCTTCGCGCAGGCCGTAGAAACTGTCGCCGTGATACGCCAGCATCGTGTGGAAGCCGGTGTCCGCGGCGGTGCTGGTCCCCTGGTTGCCGGTATTTTCACGATCCTGATTATTTTTGGCACGCAGGCCGCTCAGCATCCACTGGAATGGACCGGCATAGTTGTTGGCCGTGACAATGTAGTTTTCGATGCGGGTGTCGTCGTTATTGTCGTCTTTCAGATCGTCAAAGTTTCTTCCGTAAAGCGAGAAGTTACTTTTCAGGTTATCGCCCCATTTGACGTCGTAGATCCCGCCGCCGGTACCCGCCAGGAAGATGATGTCGGAATCCAGCCAGTGAATGTCGAAATTATCTCTGTCAAAGCGTTTACCCGCCCAAAGCGTGGAATCTTTCCAGACCCCGGTGAATGTCGGCAGCGACCCCAGTTCGACAAACGCCTGACGGATATTTAAATCGCTGGTCGCGCCGGTCCAGTCGTTGTAGCTGCGCTGACCATCAGCCAGCATGACTTTGTAGCGGGAGGTCGCACCGCTGGCCATCGTCTGGTTGTGCTCCAGATTCAGTTCGACGTAGGTGTTATTTTCGTTACCCAGACGCCCGACTGCACCGCCTGTTTGTCCGGCTGGGGTGACGTACGGGCCACTTTCCGTTGAGGTGCCAGAATCGTTCATGATCACGCCGGAACGGGCATAACCACTGAATTTAAACCCGCTGTTATCACTGCTGTTGCTTTTGGCATTGCTGGCTAACGTTTCGGTGCGTTTAGCCACATCGGCAGTTTGCTGCTGGGTGATTTCAGCCGTCTTCGCCACCTGACGGGTTTGCTGTTCGTTGCTGGCGGTGCGTGTCTCGAGTTGTTTAACCTGCTGTTCTGCCTGCGTAGCACGGGCTTCGGCCTTAGCGGCGCGGCTTTCAGCGAGTTGTAGTCGTTTTTCCATCGCCGCAAAGCGGGCTTCAATTGCACTGGAAGAAAGATCGGCCCCCTGAGCCGCAGAAGAAAGAATAAGTCCAATAGCAACAGCAAGATAGCGAGGTTTCATCATCATTTTTATCCCTTCAGAGGAAGTTTAATTATTATGGGAAAACCATTTTGCTAAATTGCTAAACTGGTTTTCCTGAGCACAATAAACACCCGTTATGTATTTACGCAACGAAGTTCGGCAGCCTTGTGCTGGATTTGTGATCTTGCTGGCAATTCCCAATGTCGTCCTGAAAATTCATTTGCTCTTGATTAGCTAAACCGGTTCTTCTATTTTATCGACAGACGATTTATCAGGATTATGAAAAGGGAATGAAGATGAATAACCGGGTTTGGGTACTTGGCGATGCCGTGGTGGATTTGATCCCTGAGCAGGATGGCCGCTTATTAAAATGTCCGGGCGGAGCACCGGCAAACGTTGCCGTCGGCATCTGTCGTCTCGGCGGCGACAGCGCTTTTATCGGACGCGTGGGTGATGACCCGTTCGGGACGTTTCTGATGAAAACCCTGGATGATGAGGGCGTCAATACAGAGTGCATGACGCCTGATCCGCATCACCGCACTTCCACGGTGGTGGTGGAAAACGACGCTGACGGCGAACGTTCCTTCACATTTATGGTGCGTCCGGGCGCGGATTTATTCCTCCAGGCCACCGACATTCCGGGGTTTAGCGCAGGACAGTTTTTACACTTGTGCTCGATTGCCTTATCCGCAGAACCTTCCCGGTCTTCGGCTTTTCTGGCAATGGCGCAGATGAAAGCGGCAGGCGGATATGTCTGTTTTGATCCCAATATCCGGCATGACTTGTGGCCTGATGAGGAACAGCTGCGTGACAATCTTGACCGCGCCTTGTCGCTGGCGGATGTGATTAAAATATCGGAGGACGAGCTGGAATTTCTGACCGGAGAAGCGTTGTTGTCCGAGGGAATGCTGCGCCTGTGTGATCGTTACAACCCCGAAATGTTGCTGGTCACGCAGGGGAAACAGGGTGTGTCGGTCTACCGGAAGAAAAATGCCAGCCTGAAGCATTATCCGGCACCCGAAGTGCGGGCGGTGGATACTACCGGTGCAGGAGATGCCTTTGTCGCCGGGCTGCTGGCCGGACTGGCGCAACACTGGCCACTAACTTCGGACAGCGCATGGCAGCAAACCATTCATCAGGCGCTGGCGTGCGGGGCGCTTGCCACCACCGCGAGAGGCGCAATGACCGCTTTGCCCGACAGCGCGACCTTAAAGGCGTTTTCCTCTCAGATCTGATCTGAATAGATTTACTCCCTGACCCTTTTTTTGTGTAGGATCAGGGGAGTCAATTTTGCCGGACCGGAGAGTTATGGCTTCGCTGAAAGAAGTAGCACAACTGGCCGCGGTGTCGCTGATGACAGTGTCCCGCGCCATTAACGAACCGCAACGGCTAAAGCCCGAGACACTGGCGCGTGTTCAGACGGCGATCAGCGCCCTGAATTATGTGCCTGATTTTTCCGCACGCAAGATGCGTGGCCGCAGTACCAAAGTCTCGACTCTGGGTGTGCTGGCGCTTGATACCGCCACCACGCCATTTTCGGTTGAACTCCTTCTCTCGATAGAACTGACCGCGCGTGAATTTGGCTGGAGCAGTTTTCTAGTCAATATCACGTCGCAGGAAGACAGTAAGCGGGCGGTCAGTCAGCTGCTTTCTCAGCGCCCGGACGGTATTATCTTTACGACCATGGGGTTGCGTGAAGTAGAAATCCCGGAACGTCTGCTGGATAAAAACCTGGTGCTGGCAAACTGCCTGAGCCGCGAACACGCGCTGCCGGGTTACATTCCTGATGATTTTGAAGGGCAGTATCAGGCGATGAAAGCCCTGATCAAGAAAGGTTACCAGCGTCCGCTATGCTTTTATTTACCCGATTCCATACCTGCCGGGATTTGCAGAAGGGCGGGCGCGGAAGCGGCATGGCAGGAAGCCGGATTGCCTGCACAACAACTGCGCCAGTTTCATATGGCGTCAGGTGATGAGCATTATCGCGATGTGGTGGCTTTACTTAATGAATTTACCCCGCACGATAAGCCGGATTTTGATGTGCTGGTGTGCGGCAACGATCGTATTGCATTTCTGGCCTATCAGGTATTGCTGGCGAAAGGCATCACCATTCCGCAGCAGGTGGCGGTTCTGGGTTATGACAACATGGTCGGTATCGGTGATCTGTTCCAGCCGCCGCTGACCACGGTGCAGTTGCCGCACCGCGAGATAGGCCGTGAAGCGGTATTGCATCTGATCGAACAGCGGCCGAACAGCGGAGTGATACAGATTTCCTCCCCGCTGCTTGAGCGCGCTTCTTTGTGACGTTATTCGGTGCGCAGTGCCCAGCTATCTCCCTGACTTAACATGGCCTGTCCTTTTTCTGCAAAGAGAGAAAGGGCGCGCTTGTCCGGCTGCGGATAAATTCTGCTGCTGAGCGTTTTCGCCCCCTGATTAACAAAAACTTCCACCGATGAGCGGTCGATAAAGACACGCAACTCCAGAAGATTGCCTTCCGGCAGCGCGACACTGCGGCTGTCCTGAATTCCGTATGCGGCATAATCCCGGTTCAGAAAGAGTCTTTGTGTCTGTTTGTCCACGAACAGGCAAAGACCGTCGCCGAGCGTGATGCCAAAGCGTTCCGCGTCCGAATGACTGAGATCCCATTGCAGGATAATTTCAGTTGCCTGAGCATTTTCAGAAAGTTGCTGCACGCTGCTTTTCAGCACGCAGGGCGTCAGCGGGCGATGTTCCCGGCGAAGTGTGCAGACTTCCTCTGCCGGCATCATGCGGACTTTTCCGTCACGTAAAGTCAGCTCGCGGGGCAGGGTAAGGCAGCCCGCCCAGCCTTCTTCTTTGGACGGCATCACCGATTCCCACATATCCATCCAGGCGATAATGATCCGGCGTCCGTCAGCCGCAGTGAATGACTGCGGCGCATAAAAATCATGCCCGTGGTCGAGTTCCATAAAGCCTTGCGTAATCTCAAAGTTTTGACCCGGCTGCCAGTGCCCGCGCAGATAACCGCTCTGGAATAAGTTCTGATAATCATGGCCCTGCGTGCGGATCCCTTGCGGCGAGCACATCAGAATATGTTCATCGCCCAGCGGGAAGAAATCCGGGCATTCCCACATGTAACCGTCACCGGCGTCGGCTTTGGCGAGAACGCGATCAAACGTCCAGTCGCGCAAGCTGGTGCCTTTATAAAGCAGTACCTGTCCACAATCGCTGGCGTCACGGGCACCGACGACCATCCACCAGTGACCGTCTTCCTGCCACACTTTCGGATCTCGAAAGTGCATGATATTTTCCGGCGGCGTCAGCACCACACCCTGTTTGGTAAAATGAATACCGTCCTGACTGGTTGCCAGACATTGTACTTCGCGGATGGCGCTGTCATTGCCTTCACCATTGAGCCAGACGTGGCCGGTGTATATCAGGCTCAGCGTGCCATTGTCATCGACGGCACTGCCGGAGAAGCAACCGTCGCGGTCGAATTCTTCTCCCGGCGCCAGTGCCACCGGCTGATGCTGCCATCTCACCATATCCTTGCTGGTGGCATGTCCCCAGTGCATTGGCCCCCAGTTTTCACTGAACGGGTGGTGCTGATAAAACGCGTGATATACCCCCTGATGATAAATCAGGCCATTCGGGTCATTCATCCAGCCGGCCGGAGGGGCGAGGTGAAAGTTGGGATAAAAGGCGTTACCGCGCTGGTTTGTTGCCTGATTAAGCGCCAGTTGCGCGCGTTCAAGTTTTGTATTCATACCATCTCACTTTTATTCAGAAGCATGTTTTTGGATGCCGGGGAAGGTGGAGCCTGGCTTTTTTCGCCGGTCAGCAGGAAAACGGAAACGAGAGTGAGCACCAAAACCAGCGTCCCCATGATCATGTAAGTGTCAGCAAAGCCCAGCAGGTCATAGCCGTGACCGGCCAGTGGCGACAACACACTGGCGCAGACTTGCGTAATGAACTGGAATCCCACCAGATATAGCGTTGCGGAAAGGCGCGGGTCAAAGCGGGTGGTAATGTATTTAAACATCGCAATCAGCAGGATGGGCAGCTCAACAGCGTGCAGCAATTTCATGCAGGAAATGGTGACCGCATCCGCTGCCAGGCCTGATCCAAACACGCGCAGTGCCATGATCGTCCCGCTGAGTAACAGTCCGTTTTTCGCCCCGATTTTGTTGACAACAAAAGGCGCCAGGAACATGCCGCCCGCTTCCAGAAACACCTGGAAAGAGTTAAGGAAACCGTACATCTCGTTGCCGTGGCGGACATCAGAAAACAGTGACGCGAAATACACCGGGAATTGCTGGTCGTAGACGTTGTAGACGCTGACGCCGGTAACAAAAACAATCAGCGCCCAGAATCGCGGGAGGCGAAACAGGGTCATGGCATCGCTGAGCGTCAGGGTGCTGGATTTGCCGTATTCGAGCTGGCTCAGGGCATCCGTTTTCACTTCCCGAAGTTGCCATAGCAGCAGCAGAAAAATGGCAGCCGAACAGGAAGCCATCCAGAAGTTGAGGTTGGGATTGATATTAAACAGCATCCCGGCAAAGAAGGTTGCGACGGCCCAGCCCAGTGAACCCCACATTCTGGCTTTACCGAACTCAAATCCAAGAATACGACTGACGCGCTCGGTGTAAGACTCCAGCGCACCGATCCCGGCAAAAAAAGTCGCACCGACATACAAACCGCCCGCCACAGCGCCTGACAAAATACTGATCTTCAGCAGCGGCGCAAAAACGAAAATAAAGAAAGGCCCGCTGATGAGTAACAGAAAACCCAGAAACCAGAGCAGGTTTTTACGCAACCCCAGTTTGTCCTGAATGAAACCGTACAGTGGCTGTGCACAAAGTGCGGTCAGCGCGACGGCGGAAAAAAACAAGCCTGTTTCAGTGCCTTTCAGCCCGACCTTCTGGCTCAGCCACAATGAGATAAGCGAAAAGGCGGAAGACCAGGTGTAGAAAAAGGAAAAAAGTAAACCACTCAGCAATGCGTAATGACTTCGTTGACTGTTTTTCATGGCATGTCCGGGTTTGAATCGTCACAAGGAGTCATATTGTTAACGTTAACATATGAGTTTTCAAAGATTCATAAAGCGCAAATTATGATGTTAATCACGAATGTTAACGTTAACATTTATGGGGTGTGATCAAAGTATCATTTTTCGGGAAGGGCATCTCTTTGTTGAGTGAGGCGAGCGGGTCAGCGAAAACAAAACTAAAAGGGGCAGGCGAGGAACAAAAGGGCAGGTGAAGCAGCTTCCGGGACTGAATAAAAAAGGAGGAGATATTGCTATCTCCTCCCGTGTTTTACATCAGGACATTTACAGGGCTGTCATTACAACGGGCGCTGATGGGTATAAACAGCACGGGGTTGAGTACGGCGCCCCAGCATACCCATAAAGCCCGCCAGAATGGCTTCGATCACTAACATCACAAAGGTAAACCAGCTGGCTTTCGCCGTTGCAGCAGCTGCTTTTTCAGCGGCTTCGCGGGCTTTCTGCTCTGCCTGCTGTTTCAGTTCTTCATATTTAGCACGGGCCTGCTGATAGGTTTTTTCAGCCTGGCTGACAATCTGATCGACTTCCTGATCGCTTTTTCCGGTACGGGCTTTAATGATATTTTTCAGCGCGTCACGGTCAGCTGCCTGGAATGTATCTGCATTACGACTAATTAAACCTTTAATAAAATTAGTGAGATCCGTATCGGCGGTTTGCGGATGATTACTGGTGTCAGCCGCCTGATTTTGGGCATTGTTTACTTCACCCTCGGCTTTATTTTGCAGGTTCTCTGGTTGCAACTCCGGTTTCCCGGTCTGGCGCAGAGTGGTTTCAAGTTCATTCTGCAGACTGTCGAGATTAATATTATTTTCTCCCAGCTTGTCTTTTACCATTTGACCTACCGGTGGCGCAGCGGCAGATATTCCACTGCCTAACGTTTGTAACCCGGATCCCACAACACTGGCTGCACCGCTGACCGCATTATTGACGACCACAATCAGGAACCAGGTGCAGATTAAGGTGTTTACCCCAAACATCAATACGCCATGCAAAGCTCCCTCACGCTGAGCCAGTCGTCCGCTGGCATAGGCCCCGGCCGCAATGGAAATCAACATGCTGATGCCTGTCCAGATGGCCGCTCCTTTCCCTAATCCATCGAGCGGGTTTTGCTCTTTCAGGGGATCAATGGTACTGGCTCCAATCGCCGTCCCTAATATTGCCAGTAACAAATAAACCACCATTGAAATAATGACGCCGGCAAAAATAGCACTCCACGAAATACGTTTAAGCGGCACTCCGTTCGCAGGCTCAATCAACGTTTCGTTATAAACTTCAGTGGCAGGCCTTTGATGATCAGTCATTTGGACATCTCCATATATCGCCATATTTTTGATAGTAAGAAGGGAGCTTACCCCCTCATAATCACTGCTTATCCTGGCTAATGTCAGTGAATAATCACACGATTACATTAGCTGCCTTAATGTTAGTAAGAGAATGACGATTACACCAAAAAATAATTATTTCGCTAAATAATCAGGACGTTATTTAGGACATGTCGCGCGCGTAAGTAATATCCCTGTGCACTGAGGGGAGAGGATCTCAGGAATAAAAAATTTAACCCGCTGTGTAATTACGCAGATCCGTTACATGATCTTCATTTAGAACGGGGAGCATTTAAGGCTTTGTTCAGATCCTGGATCCGCTTCATCGTTTTCATGGTTCGCGATGCAGATGCGGAAGCGACGGATAAAATCAGCATCTCAAGACACACCAGGACAGTGCCATGAAGTGGCATTCTGCCATTCTCACCCCCACGCGGCACATTGATAACGACGGTGGCTTCCCTGGTGAAAAAGGATTCCGCGGCATTTGTCAGTAATATTATCGGAATACCCAGACGTTTCGCCTCATGTACCGTTGTTTTTCCCTCACGGTGCGCACTCTTCTGCGCCATCATGATCAGCACATCTCCACGCTGCAAGCCGATCAGTTGTTCCGCCAGCGCAATTCCCGAACGGTTAAGGCAGATAGCGGGAATGCCAATGCGGGTGAACAGTCTCGCACTGTACTCGGCCAGAATGCCGGACGCATTGATACCAAACAGCGCCACCTGACGGGCACCGGCCAGTAAGGCAATGGCTTCAGAAATAGCCTGTCGGTTTGCGGGTTCTTCCAGGGCATCACAAGCGCGCTTATGGCCGTCGAGAACAAAGTCCATTCCTGACGTCATATCACACGAGAGTTCGCTGACTGTGGTGATCATCTTTTCTTCAGAATTGACCGATGTCCCAAACCACGCCTCCAGCGTTTTTTTCATATCCCGCAAGCCAGCAAAACCTAATGCCTGGACAGCACGTATTACCGTCGCATCGGAAACTTCTGTGGCGGCAGCAATCTCCATGGCCGTCGCGTCCAGCGCTGTCTCGCGATTGTTCTGGATGTAAGACGCAACGGTTTGCAATCCTGGCGGGAGCGTATGAGCCCGTGCGCGATATCGTTCTCCGAAAACATCGATCCTTTTTTTACTTCGCACTTCTGCCATGGAGTTTTACTTATCCTCTTAATTTTTAATCACTTAAAAATGACATCGGGTTAACGGACTCTTTCACCATCTTAGCAATGTAGTGTTTTTAGGGGGAAGGATATTTTTAATCCGGAGCAGTAAAGTCTTAGAATTTTCATTCGTGGGAAGATGTTTTGTTACTATTTTGAATTAAATCAGCATCTTAATATTGTCTCTGCTTTGCCAGTAAAGGCACGGCCTGACGCGTATTCATGTAGCAGAAAACTGAAAAAGACAATTTACTACTACATCAGTGCGTGGTTGAATGATAATCAATTGCATTGCTGGGACGATTTGTTGTCCCATCAGAATAAAAATAAAAGACAGTAAACAGCCAGAAGATATAACCCATTTCTTTATGTGGATGTTGTTTTAACGCTATCTGGCCATTTTTTTACGGAAAAAGGCGTCATTTTCATACCAGGTCGAATTAAATGAATAATAAAGCGTTATTTAATTTTAAAAGAAAACACCATCCTGCACTAATTGCCGCTCTTTACGGCGTCGCGATGATAACCCCTAATACCGGTTATTCGGCAGACGATGGTGATACCCTGACGATTAGCGGTCAGGAGCAAAATAATCAGGGGTACAGCGCAGGCTCAAGTTCTGTTGCCAGCAAAACGCCGACACCTCGTCTTGACGAAGCGCAGTCGGTCAGCGTGGTGACCCGGCAACAGCTGGATGACTATCAGGCTGAGAGCCTTTCTGACGCGATGCGTTTTGTTGCGGGTGTGGGCGAGAGCAATACGCTGGCGGGCACGGAGGATGGCTTTGTCCGCCGTGGCTTCGGTTCCAACTCTGATGGTTCTGTTTATCGTGACGGCGTACGCAGCAGCCAGGGCCTCAATTTTGATGCCACCACTGAAAGGGTTGAAGTGCTGAAAGGCTCTGCTTCTTTACTGTATGGGATCCAAAATCCGGGTGGCGTGATTAATCTTGTGAGCAAAAAGCCGCAATACGACTGGCATACGAAAATCAGCGGGCGTTATGCCAGTGAGGGCGGCGGCGCAGGGACAGTGGATGTTACCGGCCCGCTGGGTAACGGGTTTGCATTTCGCATGATCGCTGAAAAACAAGATCAGGATTACTGGCGTAATTTTGGCAGCGACAAGCACACGTTACTCTCTCCCTCTCTGCAATGGTATGGCGAAAAGGCCAGTTTCCTGATCAGCTATTCTGATTATCGCTACGACATTCCTTACGATCGCGGTACCGCTTTTATTAACGGTAAACCGATCGATATCGGCTATAAAGACCGGCTGGACGACAAGTCAAACCGGGCCTGGGGGCATAATAAAACCCTGAACGCTCATTATGACTGGCAGTTCAGCGACGACTGGAGTACCCGTCTCACGCTTGGCTGGAACCAGCGCCGCTACGACAATGACGAAGTCAGGGTAACCGCAGTGAACACCACAACCGGTGCGGTGACGCGCAGGGCGGATGCCAACCGCGGCTTTAATCACAAGACCAAATATGTTTCCTGGGATTTGCTGGGCTCGCAGGACATTCTGGGCATGAATCACAATATCGTGCTGGGTACGGATTATGAGATGAACCAGACCTATCGTGCGCATCAATATCAGGGCAAGGCGAACAGCAGCTTTAACTATAATGATCCGCAATACGACATCCTCTCACCAGTCGTCGACAGCACAACAGAAAATACCGCGAACGGAAATAACCTGAACCGTATCCACAGCCGTTCGGTGTACGCAAAAGACAGTATTTCGCTGACTCCCAACTGGATTGCCGTCGTCGGCGGCCGTTATCAGCATTATGAACAGCGTGCTTCAAAGGGATTTGATCCGGTTGTTCAGACCCTGGATTCCGAAGGCAATAAATTCCTGCCACAGGCCGGTCTGATTTATAAAGTCACGCCTGATGTGTCCCTGTACAGCAGCGTCAGCAAGTCCTTTACCCCGTCCACGGATGTTGATGATGACGGCAACGTCGGCAAGCCGGAGCAGGGCACGACCTGGGAAGTGGGCAGCAAATGGCAGATGACACCGCGCCTGTTTGCCAGTGTGGCGCTGTATCGTATTGATGAGCGAGATATGTCGCTCAGCATCAACGGCAACACCCGCGCCATTGATAAAGCGCGCTCAAGCGGTGCTGAATTTGAGCTTAACGGTGAAATTCTGCCTGACTGGGATGTCAGCGCGAATTACAGCTATGACAAGGCGGAAATTGTCGATGATGGCGTGAATTCCGCCAATAATGGCAACCGCCTGCAAAACGCGCCACGCCATTCAGGGGCACTTTATCTGAGTCATAATCTGACTATTAACGGCCTGCCGGGGGATTTCCGCATCGGCGGGGGAGCACGTTATGTCGGCACGCGGGCGGGGGATCCGGAAAACAGTTTCACGCTGCCTGATTATGTCGTCGCTGACAGTTTCGTGGCCTGGAATAACCACCTGTTCGGTGAGAAAACCCAGCTGAAACTGAACCTGAATAATCTGTTTAATAAACATTATTACACCTCCAGCGGCGGTAATCTTCGCGTGCGGGAAGGTGAAACCCGTAATTTAATGGTGCAGGCAAGTGTTGAATTCTAATCTGAATATGGCTTCTGTTCGCGGCCAGAAGCGTATGCTGCATGTGCTGGTTAGCCTGCTGCTTATGTTGTTTCTGGCGCTGATAAGTCTGAAAACTCAGGCGCGAACTGTCATCGATATCGACGGCAATCATGTTGAAGTTCCGGATAATCCGCAGCGTATTGTGCTGGGAGAAAGTCGCATGCTCTATACGCTGGCGATGCTGGAACCCGGCGATCCGGTCAGACGCATCGTCGGCTGGCCCCTTGATTTGAAGAAATATGACAGTCAGATCTGGGCGATATTTGCGCGAAAATTTCCCGATATGCTGGCTATTCCGTCGCTGGGGCTGGGCGGGACTAATGACATGAATCCTGAAAAGGTGCTGGCGCTCAAACCGGATCTGGTCATTTTGCCGAGTCTGGCGCGCTATGACGATGCAGATTTACGGCTAAAAGCCATGCTCGACGCAGCGCATATTCCGGTTGTTAAAATAGATCTCCGTGTGCATCTGCTTAAAAATACTACGCGCAGTGTGGCTATCCTGGGCGAAGTGCTTAATCAGAGCGCAAGAGCGCAGGCTTTCAATCGCTTTTACGATGCGCATATGCAGGTCATTCATGAGCGCCTGGCTTCCTACCACGGGAAAAAGCCGACCGTGCTGCTTCAGCTACATCTCGGACGCCGGAATGAATGTTGCGTGACGGCGGTAAAGGGAAGTCTTGGTGAACTGCTGTCCTTTGCCGGGGGAGATAACATCGCCAGCAAAACGGTACAGGGCGTCTTTGGACGATTAAATGAGGAAACGGTGATCATGGCGCAACCCGAAGTCTACATCGCTACCGGCGCGGGTGCTGCTGAAGATCAGAATGATTTGAAACTCGGTCCTGCGATCACCCCCGACATGGCGCAGCAAAGCCTGCGTGAATTAACGGCCAGACAGAATGGATTACGTGAACTGAAAGCCCTGCATAATGGCCGAACGGGGATAATTTGGCAGAATTTCTACTTAAGTCCATGGCACGTTGCTGCGACGGAGTTTATGGCGAAGACACTATATCCGGAACTGTTTGCGGATATCGAACCGGAACACACGTTGGAGCAGATTTTCCATGATTATCTGCCGATACCTTACAGCGGCACATTCTTTGCGATTGGCGGTCAGTAAACACGTCAACCATGGCATGAGGTTTACTGAGTCCCTCAGGATAAAACATCACGCTATGATGATATTGTTGCCGTTTTCTTTATAAGGGCTGCTCCTGAGCGGCCCTTTTTCACATTGATTCCTGCTTATTCCGCCTTGTTATAATTACCTTGCTGGTCTGCGCTTTCAAAAACCATTGAAACGGAGTTCACGCAGTGACGCAGATTCTTCTCGGTTAAATATTCTCCCTCAAAGACATGCCCCAGATGCGCCTTGCAGTTGGCACAGACAATTTCGGTTCTGCGGCCATCGGCATCAGGTACGCGCTCGACCGCGCCAGGGATTTCGTCATCAAAAGCGGGCCAGCCACAGTGAGACTCAAACTTATGTTCTGACGAATACAGCGGCGCAGAACATCTTTTGCAGACATAACGGCCCGGTGAAAAGTGATCATTATATTCACCGGTATAAGGGCGCTCCGTCCCTTTATTTTCAATAACAAAACGTTCGAATTCGTTGAGTTCTTTATTCATTCTGATGACTCCTCAGATTACAGACATTGCAGGTGCTGGCTTTCAGTTTACACGATAAACCTGACCGCGTGGCGTACGCGACCGGACCTGAGCACCTGCTGCTAAGCGCCGGTCAGCGGGAGTTCATCGACTCAGTCATCATCACGCTGACTTTTTCCATCACTGGCGCGGCCAGTGTGTTGCCTTGCGCTTCTTGCTGTTTTACCCACTGAGCCTGAGCGTCCTGATAGCGGGTAACCTGTTTCCAGTGGGTCACTTCGCTGTGTTGCAGCTCGCGGACATTTGCGCCGTCTTTTCGCAGGGCATCGAGCTGTGGTTCATAATTGCTGTCCATCACTGAACCGGCAGTTTTGTAGGCGATGCCGGCAGCGCGGGTGATGGCGTCTTTATCCTGCTGCGCCAGTTCGTTCCAGACTTTCTGATTCATCACCAGCAGATAAACATGGCCCAGCCACAGCTCTTTCGAGACTAAAACATCAGGTGCCATCTTCTGAATTTTAAGATCATAACCGCTGTCGACATTGACCATAATGCCGTCCAGCGTACCGGTTTTAAAGGCTTCCACAGTCTGCGGCCCCCACGGCATGGTTACCGGCGTGGGACCGGCATTACGCAGAAAACCCTGATGCCAGAAACTGGCTGAACGCCAGGTTGTCCCTTTAATATCCTCAAGGTTTTTGAGCGGATGTGTGCTGAAAAATGCCAGCGGATAACCCGTGGCAATCAGCACATTCACTACGCCTGCTTTTTTCAGTTCAGCAGGGAAGGCGGGGATTTCAGTAAAAACGCGACGGAGGAAAGCAATTTGCTTATCGCCGGAAGGCCCGACAGGAAAGCTTTTGACGATCTGATGCAGCGGCAGTTCTTTTTTTGATAAAACGCACCGCGTTCATCACGGTTAGCCGTATTTAACGGATGTTAAACCAGCCAGTCGTTTCCTCAATTACACGCCACAGTTTTTGGGGTATAGCAAGTTTCTCTACGTCTGATGCAGCAATACTGAGAGCAATTTTTCCGTCAGCTTTGCCATCCACGAATTGAACCCAGTCTGGGTTCATAACCATACCCTGACCTACTGCCGTCAATGATACGCCTGCTTTTACAGCATCCTCGGCTTGCTCTGGTGTTCGCAACTGCCCGGCAACAATCAGAGGTATACGTCCAGCAAGGTGATCACGCACGATTTCGATGACTTTGGGACCATTCGGTGCATCAACTGGTCTGGCTTCAAGTGCATTACCGAGTGATACATGAAGATAATCAATACCCTCATCGACCAGGCGGTCAACCAGCTGAAGCGACTCATCAATGCGCAACCCATCTTCGTAATGCTCATCCGGGGAAATGCGGTATCCCATCAGGAAGGGATGGGTTGCGTGCTCAGCAATCGTTTTACGCACACTCTCAATGACGCTGAGCGGGAAACGCATACGGTTTTTAAGAGAGCCGCCCCATTGATCTTCTCTACGGTTGGAATGAGGTGAGAAAAAGTTCTGAAGTAAAAAGCCATGGGCACCATGTAGCTCAACACCATCAAATCCTGCTTCTATTTCACGGCGAGTTGCTTCCCCGAAAGCCTGAATAACAGTTTCGACTTCAGTGCATGTCAGTTCACGAGGGGTAACGGACGGTGCGAAAGGACCGGCGTCTCCGGGAATAGCACTTGCAGCCACAATATCCGAAACCAGTTCAGGGCTGGTTTTCACACCTGCATGGAATATTTGTAAGATTGCCGGTGCTCCACCGCTTTTTGCAGCCATAGCAAGGCGCTTTAAACCGGGAATAAATTTGTCGTCATACGCAGCAAACTCTCCCGTAAACCCAATGCCGTTTTCCTGAACATGTGTACAGCCAGTAATGACCAGCCCGATATCCTGAACGCGTCGACGATAATATGCTTCTTCCTCATCAGATACCGTGCCGTCGTCATTACCCGCCCAGGTCGTCATCGGAGCCATCACAATACGGTTGCGCAGCGTCACACTTTTACCAAGTGGAAATTTTTCAAGGAGTGGAGTTTGTTTCATGGATAGTCATACCTATGCGAGATTTTTCTTGAAGAAAGGAGCCAGCTTACTCGCTGCAACCGTTGCACCCTGACCATCATAGAGGTCCATATGGGTGGCACCCGGAATGATATGCAGCGTTTTTTGAACAGAGGCCGCAGTGTTGTGTAATTCCTGGCTGTGCCAGAGCGATCCTGCTTTACTACCGGCTACAATCAGAAGTGGTTGTGTTAAATAGACATCCGCCCCTTCAAATCCGGTGAAAGACGCCAGCGTACTGATACTTGTCATCAGCATTTGATTGGTAGAAGTCGGATATTTTCCGCGTTCGGTCAGATAGTAGTCCGCAGCTTCCTGAAGATCATTGGGGGCACTGGTATCACCCAATTTGGGCACATAGTTGACATAAACCGGTGCGCCGCCTGCTGCTTCGACTGTGCGCTGTTTAGCAACCGCATCCAGAGTTGGAATGAGTTCAGATTCTGATGTTGTTCCTTCCCAGCCTTTACGGGTCGCCGCTCCAACATCTACGGCACTGACCGTTGCCAGCGCTTTGATTCGGCGTTCCGTCATCGACGCTTTAACCGTGATACCACTGCCTGCACAAACGCCTAATGCGCCGATTCGATTATTATCGACATAAGGCAGAGTCGTCAGGTAATCGACTGCGCTATAGAAATCGACGACTCGCTTCATGGGGTCATCAACAAAACGCGGTAATCCGCCACTAGCCCCCTGATGGGAGGCATCAAACGCCAGGGTGACAAATCCTTCTTTAGCCAGTTTGAGGGCATAAAGTCCAGCTGTCTGTTCCTTAACGCCACCACCAGGGTGGACAACGACAATAGCAGCGTATTGACGGTTTTCGCTGAAATCCGGGGGGACGTAGATATTTCCCGACATCATTATCTCATTGTTCCGGAACAGAACGCTGGTGATTGTGATGCCATCTACGTGTGTAGTGGTGCCAGATGTATTAGGTGTAGATGAGAGCATGGCTGAGGCATGACCCGCCATCAGTAATCCTGCTGAGGCCACTGAACTCGTCAGGATAAAATTACGGCGACTTAACCCACCTGTTTTTTTACTCATTGCAAGACTCCTTCATATACATGATGGCGGCCCTGGCCGCTGAAAGAACATGGATTGTTTCAGCGGCCATCTTAATCTCTTTAGTATTGAGAAATTAGATGCTTAATTTCGCATGGGCTTAGAAGGAGGTTTTATTAATAGGGTTATAAGTCACTGAGTTCGACATGAAACAGGACAAACAGCGCTCAAAGGTTATGGGGCACGGAGTGCTTTGAGCACAAGTGCAAATGCCGGAGAATGTTGCAGACGGCTGGGGTAGTAAAGATGATAGGGGGGACGCGGTGGACACCAGTCTGTCAGCACCTGGACTAACATCCCGTTTTCAAGATAATTCTCCACGATATCTAGCGGCAGATAAGCAAGTCCCAGTCCATCAAGGGCGGCCTGCCTCATCATATTTATTGTGCTGAAAGTCGCTCGTCCATCAATACGGACCTTAATTTCCGTCTCATCCTTGCGAAACTCCCAGCTATAGAATCCGCCATGAGTGGGCAGGCGTAATCTGATACAGCTATGATCGTTTAAATCACGAGGCGTTCCCGGATAGGACTTCCTCATGAAATAAGAGGGCGCTCCGACCACTGCAAAACGGAAGTCCCTGGCAAGTGGCAGGGAAACCATATCCTTATCGACCTGTTCGCCCAACCGAACGCCAGCATCATAACGCTCAGCGACAATATCTTTGAGTCCGTACTCGCTGATAATTTCAATGTTGATATCGGGATACTCAAGCATCACCGGGGCGAGTTTAGGCCAGAGAATTGTATCGGCTGCATGTTCAACGGCAGTAATACGCACAGTACCGGCTGGTTTTTCTCTCAACCCGCTGAGTGCGGCGATCTCACTTTCAATTTCGTCAAAATGTGGTCCTATACGGGAAAGTAGCCGCTCGCCAGCTTCTGTCACAGAAACGCTACGCGTGGTACGGGTAAGAAGGCGAAGGCCAAGATCTGCTTCAAGAGTCCTTACGGTGTAGCTCAGCGCCGACTGCGAGACACCTAACTGAGCGGCCGCTTTTGTGAAACTTTTTTCACGGGCAACTGCGATAAAAGCTTGATAATCGTTCACATTTTTACGGCGCATTTATAGACCAGGTTTTTTTGGATTAATATTTCTTACTTATAAAATAATTCCTGGCGTGGAGGTTTGTCTATTAGTAACGATCCAACGTTCCTCATCCACGACAAGTATCCATTAGCACTCACTCATGCTCAATTGAACCAAGGCTTACCAACTTCCGCTTTTGGCACACAGCATACAAGTATGTGGCTGAAGGTCTGCTGAGAGCGATCAGCGGACATTGTGCCTAAAAATGCTGCCGGACAACTGCGTTTGGATATACTTTATTCCCAAGGTAAACCTTGCTCCCAGCTTTCCACAAGCAGGTCAATAAAGGCCCGGATTCGCGGGGATAAATGTCGTTTACTGGGATAAATGAGTCGAATAGGTTCCGGAGGGAAAGGATACTTCTCAAGCACCGGTATCAATTTACCGCTACGCAAATCTTCTCCAAGCATATAGGTGGGTAAGTGAACGATACCGAATCCGGAAATTGCCGATGCCCGCATGGCTTCCGAACTGTCGAGGTTTAACCGCCCGGGTCCTTCATACACAAAAGTGCCTTCCGGTGTCGCAAACCGCCAACTGCGTCTCTTTTCTGCACTCAGAAGAAAAATAGTGTCATGCCTGGTTAAGTCTGCGGGTGTTTCCGGAACGCCCCGTGAAGATAAGTACTCGGGGGATGCACAAGTGACAATATGCTGCGAAGCAATCGTGCGGGTAAGAATACGTGAGTCATCGCGAGGTTCACCTATACGAATGGCAATATCAAAGCCTTCCTCTATCAGGTCAACAAACCTGTCGCTAAAGGACACTTCGGCACGAATTTCCGGCCACTTTTTCAGATAAATATCCAAAATGGGAAGGATATGCCGCTGCCCAAAAGAAAGCGGCGCACTCAGCCGGAGAGTCCCCGTTGGCTTACCCCTGCGCATGGCCATGGCGGCATCGACTTCTTCCAGGTCCTCAAGTATCTGGCGGCAACGATCAAACATGACCCTCCCTTCATCGGTAAGACTCAGACTTCGGGTGGTACGGTTAAGAAGACGAACCCCCATACGCGTTTCGAGCCGGACGATACTTTTACCAATCGCAGAACGTGTAAGCCCAAGGGAACTTGCGGCGTGTGTGTAACTCCCGGCTTTTACAGCCGCGACGAACGCGGCGATATCACCAATGCTGTTGATCTCCATACTATATTTTCTCATCCAATATGGTCGTTGTTGTACCCTTATATGGGAATCGCATTCCCCAAATGTTGGTATATTATATATTCCTGTTCAACTTTAACGCAAATGCAAACAGGAATACCGATGATGAATCAACAAACTAAGAAAGCCGTAAAAGAATGGTCAGAAAGCCTGGCCGGTCTGGGACCAATCCTTACGGGTGAAGATACCGTAACGCCAATGAGTGAAGTGCGTGACGCCTATACCCGTATGTTGGCTAAAAATCCTGCACCTGCAGGTGTTGGCTTTACTGAGGTCGATATGGGGGGCGTGCCGGGAACGCTGGTGACTCCTGAAAATCTAAAAACCGATGCCATCGTTATGTACATCCACGGTGGGGCATACATTGTCGGTGAATCTGCTGGCTATCACGGTATTGGTGGCAACTATGCCAGCATGCTGGGCGCACGGGTTTACATGCCAGATTACCGACTGGCACCGGAGTATCCTTTCCCTACGCCCGTTACCGATACCGTTCGTGCATATGAGTGGTTGATTGAACAGGGCTTTGACGCCAGCAAAATCGTGCTGGCGGGCGAGTCTGCGGGCGGCGCGATGGTGGTTACCGTTATGGTTGCGGCACGCAACAAGGGCCTGCCGCTTCCAGCCGGCGGGGTCGCTATTTCACCCTGGGCTAACCTTGAGCACACGGGTGTCTCTATGACCAACAGAGAAGGCCTTGATCCTCTGAACACCAAAGCGGGTCTTGATTTTCTCGCACGTACTTTCCTCGGCGATGCATTGCCTAACCATCCAATGGCATCACCGGTGTTTGCTGATGTAACGGGCCTGCCGCCGGTGCTCGTTCAGATAGGTGAAAACGAACTGATGCTGACCGACGCGATGCGTTTGGCAACTCACCTGGGTGATAACCGCGTACGCGTAAATCTGGAAGTCTGGCCGGGCATGTTCCACGCCTGGCATTTCTTCTCCACGTTGCAGCCAGAAGCGGTACAGGCGCTTGAGAGTTCAGTCGCCTTTATTGAAAAGGCTCTACGTGATGCAGCGAAGTAATCATCATTGATGATTGACTAAATAACGGGCGCAGCTGACTGCGCCCGTCAGGAGTGAAAATGCCCCTCTACAGACACAACCAACCTATACGTTGGATCTTGCCTCACATAGCGCATATAAGCGCCTATTCCGCCCGGGTAGCGATTCAGGCGAACGCCACGCATTACCTTACTCTAGGTGCTATGTGACTTATATTATACAAGGGCTGGGTATTAATAATGATTTTGTGGGTCAGGAAACCAGCGACGTTGTCCGCTTCTGGCACAAAGTTGACGGGCAGCTATGAGCGAATTGCAGACATTCCGCATTAAGAGACCCATTGTAACACCGGGACTCTCTGTGGCTGTTTAATGTATCCTTAGGTCGCTAAGGATGTATTGCTCAAATTCTGATGTATGTATTCAATAAGCGCTCGTGTTTTAGCGGGCAAATAACGCCTGTCTGAATAAAGTGCGAACAATTGAAGTGGGGCTGGCGGTTGTTCAAACTTAATCTCGATCAGCCGTCCATCGTCAATGTAGGGTTGGCAGGCCTGTTTTGATAGAATAGCAAAACCTACACCCGCTACCGCTGCGCGTCCTGCCATCTCTCCGCTGTTTACCCGGTAATGGCCTTTAACCTTAATCGTCTCGAATCCCCCCTTTTTATTCACAAACTGCCAGGGAGCACCTTTAAGTGCATTTACCGTGGTTATACAGGGTAATGTTTCAAATTGCTGTATACGAGAAGGGATGCCATAACGCTGAATAACGGAGGGGGCTGCAACGATGGTGCAAGGAATAGTTACCAGATGACGGGCTATGTAATCACTGTCATCCAATTGGCCACGGCTCACAATAATGGCTAAATCCAGATCGTCTCGCAGGGATTCAAGACCAGACAAATTTGTGACACAGCTAATTTCCAGATCCGGGTGCTGGCAGGCGAAATCGGCAATCACAGAACCCAGCAGTGCAGGACCTATTTCATTGGGAATACAGATACGTAGTGGCCCCTTGATCTGCATCTGCCGCAACGTTAATTCTGTTTCAGTTTGTTCAAGCGCTTCCAGTAATGGCTTCGTCCGGGTATAGAGCAGGTGCCCCGCTTGTGTGAGTTTCATATGTCGGGTGCTGCGCTCAATGAGCTGAAGATTCAGTCTGTCTTCTAACTGAGAAATACAACGACTCACGTTTGATGTCGGCATTTCGAGGACTTTAGATGCCCCAACAAAACTGTCTCTTTCAACCACCGCAATGAAAACTTTCAGGGTATTAAAATCAAGAGCTGGGCGCATGAATTATCCCATATATGATAAAAATAAGTGCCATTTTTACCATCTAATCAACGCTATTGATAGCAATTAAACTCGGATATCTTTCATCCATAGGGTTGCTTGCTATGCCACTGGTCACACAGACGTTTAATCATAAAACACTCACGCGGATAGCCGTTGCAATGGCTTTTATCCAGTTCACTAATGCGCTGGAGTACATGGCACTAACGCCTGTTTTTGCTTTTATGGCAGATGGATTTTCGGTTCCCATATCATTTTCTGGCTATGTTTCTGGTATGTACACACTGGGTGCTGTCCTTTCCGGAATTATTGCTTTTTATATGATCGACCGATTTAATAAAAAACAATTCCTGGCCAGGAATATGGCGCTGCTGGGAGCATTAACATTTTTGACCACACTTACTACTCACTTTGACACTCTACTCGCACTGCGATTTTGCGCAGGATTGGTTGGTGGTACGACAATGGGGGTGGGTATGAGCATTTTGATAAACTATGCCCCAGCTAACTTACGTGGAAAAATGCTGGCAACGGTGATTGCATCATTTTCAATGGTGAGTATCGTCGGTATGCCAGCTGTATTATTTTTTTGCACGCACTATGGTTGGCATACTGCGCTGTGGTTAATCAGTTCACTTTGCCTGCTGTCTTTACCGTTGATAGTATTTATTATCCCCAAGGATACGGTTCCACCAGGCGTGAAGAGGAATCTATCTATTGATACTCAAACCATATTTTTCGCCTCTTGTACTGCAATAGTACAATTTAGCCCAATGCTGATTATTCCAATTTTGACACCATTAATGGTGCAATATATGGGAGCACAACAAAACCTATTACCCTTCATATTCTTAAGTGGAGGGACCGCAGGTTATCTGTCCACAAAAATAACAGGAGTTCTAATATCGCGTTTATCGGCTCTGATGTTGGCCACAATTTCAACTCTGTTCTTTGTAGCAAGTTTACTGATTCCTGCGATGGGCTATCATAATGCAGTTCTATTTATAACTTTGTTTCTTGGGGCCTCATATAGCCGACTTGTTTCCGCTTCGTCGGTTGCTATCCAGTATCCTGAGGATGAACAACGTGCCAGTTTTTCTTCATTACAGACAGCAATGATGTACCTGATAACAACTCTTGCATTCTTTCTGTCTTCCTTATTACTTCCTGACCAGGGAATAACAACGCAAAATCTAAACAGACTGTTGGTTGTCAGTGCATTAGCCGCATCTGGATTTCCCGTAATGGTCATAATACTTCAAAAGAAACTGGCTAAACCTACTATCTAGACACTTCATCCTTGATTAGCGCATGTCTGCGTTTGGCACACAGCGGACAAATGCTCGGCGATTATGGTCTGCTATGAGCTGTGAGTTCAACGGGTCGATGCAACGCTATCCTTAATCAAGGGGGACGTTGCCATGAAACGAAGAACTCGGATTAACTACACGCCAGAGCAGAAGGCGATTATCTGGGACAGATATAAGCAAGGTGACTCCCTGCATGATATCGCCAGAATGTTCGACAGATATCATTCTTCTATTATGCCCACTATCCACCAGACTGGTGGCTACCGTCCTCCCGTGCGAAAGCGGCACCGATTAGCGCTTTCGCTTGATGAAAGAGAGGAGATATCCAGAGGACTGGTAGCAAAGCTCAGTATCAGGGACATCGCTGCCAAATTATCAAGAGCAACCTCAACGATTAGCCGGGAGATCAAGAGGCACGGTGGTGCAAAAAAATACCGTGCAGCAAAAGCCGATGCAACTGCGTGGGGAAATGCGCTGAGACCAAAACCTTGCAAGCTAATTGAAAGCCTCGCATTGTGTAAAATCATTGCAGATAAGATGCATCAGAATTGGTCTCCTGAACAGATCGCCGGTTGGCTGAAACGCTGTTATCCGGATAATCAGGAAATGCATGTGTCACACGAAACGATTTATAAAACGCTTTTTATACAAACCCGGGGGCATTAAAAAAAGAGCTGCAGCAATGCCTCAGAAGCGGAAAAGCGGTTCGTAGATCCAGAACGTCATCGCTTAAAGGGGAAGGGTTAGGATCAATCCCGGATGCGATACCAATAAGCGAAAGGCCACCTGAAGTTGCAGACAGAGCCATACCGGGTCACTGGGAAGGTGACCTGATCCAGGGCTCGAAAAACTCCTATATCGTCACTCTCGTAGAACGCCATTTTCGCTTTGTTATGCTGGCCAAAATCAGAGACAACAAGACCATAACGGTTATATCTGCACTCATCAGACAAGCCCGGGAATTACCTGTTGAACTTTATAAAACACTAACATGGGATCGGGGGTCTGAAATGGCAAGCCACACCCGATTTACTGTAGCGACAGACATTCAGATTTATTTCTGTGATCCTCATTCTCCCTGGCAACGCGGCTCAAATGAAAATACAAAGAGATTACTCAGACAGTATTTTCCAAAAGGACCTGACTTATCGGTTCACAGCCAGCAAAGACTAAACAGTGTTGCCAGACAGCTCAACGAGAGGCCGAGAAAAACGCTAGACTATGAATCACCCGCAGAGCGGTTCAATCAATGTGTTGCATTCATCGGTTGAACTCACAGCGATAAGCAGACATTAACGATTCGTGGGCCATCTTGTTGACTAAATCTGGTTAGCACTACTTCAATAATTTTGACATCAGCTCAAAAAACATTGGCAGGTCATGGCTGATCGAGAAGGACGCATTTATGGCTTTACGTGCGATTAAACCGTCAATAAAGGCAAAAAGTATAATCGTGATTTCCTCCAGGTTAATGTTCCGGCGAAACTCTCCCGCCGCATTACCCTTCCACCTTTGTTTGAAAATCAGGAAATTTTTGCGGCGTTTACTCAAGCATTTGCGAGATTATCCGCACCTGAATATCGAATGGCTGCCGACCGGGACGGATCTCAATATTATCGATGAACAGATTGATATCGGGATCAGAATTGGTACCGTGCCGGATAACCGCTTTATTGTGAAATGCATTTGTCCGGTGGGCGTCACCTGATCTAATTTTCCGCCCCCATCAGCCTCTGCTACCCGCCCGCATACGGCTGGTCTTTGACTGGCTGACGCAGATCCTCAAAGAGCTGTTCAGCGAATAGCGGCGTTATTAAGGAAATAAAAAAGCGCCATGTTTGCACATGACGCTTGTGTGATTAAACGGCTGTGTTTACCGGCTGATGTTAGAAATCAACATTGACGCCCAGCTGGAAGCTGCGACCTGGCATCACGGCCAGTGCCTTGTTGTATTCATCCTGATTGGTGGTATCAGTCAGAGTACGGCTGCTCAGGTAATCCCAGTATTTGCGGTCGGTGATGTTGTAAACGCCGCCGCTGAGTTTCACGTTCTTCGCGACTTTCCAGTAGGCCGTTGCATCAACCATACCGTAGCCCGGTACGTTCATGTATTCGGTGGTGGAACCCGTGATTGGCGTACCGGAGTTGGTGTAGCTCTGACGGTTTGTCGCTTCGGCTTTTTTACCTTTGACGAAAGTCGCGGTCAGCGCAGTACCGTACACGCCGGATGGGTCATCCCACGCCACGCCAGCGACAAATTTCATTGGCGGCACGCTGTCGAGATCCACATATTTGTCGCCATCGTAGCTGGATTTCGATTCACCCTTGGCATAACCCAGTGCGAAGGTGGTGCTCAGACCGTCAACGCTGCTGAACCAGGTACCGTAGTTAATTTTGGTGCTCAGATCGCCACCATAGATAAACGCTTCATCGCGGTTTTCGGCCTGATAAATCGTATAGATATTGGAGGGCACATTAGTGAACATGCCCGGGTTGGCGGCACGGCTGTAGCGGGTGTTGGCAATAAAGTTTTTGTAGGTGTTGTAGAAAACGGAAGTCTTGAAGGTCACTCCTTCAGTCGCTTCACCTTTCATACCCCATTCGAAGTTATTGCTGGTCTCGGTTTTCAAATCCGTGTTGCCGATCAGCGCGTATTGCTGAGAACCGGCATAAGAAGAACCGAGGTTCCAGGAACCGTAAAGCTGGCTGGCATCCGGGAATTGCGCACCACGACGATATTGCAGGTAAGTCATCAGCTTAGGCGTGATGTCATAGGTGAACGCCAGGGACGGCAGAACCTGCGTATCGGAATTGGCTTTGCCATACAGGGTAGAAACCTGGCCTTCAGAGACGGTGCTGTTGGACAAGTCAGACAGATCTTTTGCTTTGGTGTTCTGATACGCCACACGCACTGCAGGCACGATGGAGAAGTCATGACCATCGAGGTCAAACTTCATGGTGTCCTGCAGGAAGCCGCCGAGAATATAAGAACGGCTGTTCGCTTCCGGCTGCATGATAGTGGTATAAACGCTTTGCTCCGGGCTTTCACGGAACGGACGTTCAGTGTTTGACATACGACCGTTGATACCGGCGCTCAGCTCATGACGACCCAGGGTTTTCAGCCAGCTGGTTTCCCCGCCGAAAGTGTTGACGTCATAGTTGGAATAGACGTTCATCATCTGCTTACTGGCGTTCGGCATGTAGGTATTGTCGTGCGCCTGCGTATACTGGTAATACACTTTCGAAACAATGGCATCGACGTAATCGTTGAACGGCGTCCATTCGTCTTTCAGCGTCGCGCCCCAGCGGCGGGTGTTACTTTGCTGCTGTGCAGTGCCGAGAATGGCGCTGCCTGAGCTATTCCACGCATCGTAATGGGTATGGTTTACTTTTTCGTAATAATCGAGCGTACCGGTGACTTTATGTTCGTCATTTGGCTGCCAGATAACGGAAGTCATGACTGCGTCGGAGTGCCAGTTAGCCGGATAGGCATCGTGCGTTCCGCTGTTATTGCTGGTTTCCTGGCCGTCGCGGCGGCTGATGGCGATCAGACCACGCAGGGTTTCGTCACCTGCGGCGGCGGTGATGCCGTTGTGCCAGGAGCGGTCGGAAGAATCATAATCAGACTGGTAACCGAAATAGGTTTCCTTGCCCGGACGCAGATAATCATCGGCAGATTTTGGCAGGAAGGAAACGGCACCGCCGATTGAGGTGTTGGCGCGATCAGCGGAGGTGGCGCCGGATTCGATATCTACCTGGCCGTAAATGTAAGGATCGATGTAATCACGGCCAATACCGGACGTGCCAAGACCCGCGCGGCTTGCGTAGCTGCGGCCAGTGGCGCTTGGCTGTGGAATGCCGTCGACATCGATGCCGACGCGGTTGCTTTCCAGACCACGGATGTTATAGCCGGTATAACCGTTACGGTCGAAGCCGCTTTTGCCGTTGCCGGAACCGCCGCTGGAGCCGGTAGCGGTGATCAGGGGCTCATAACGCATGATGGTGCCGAAATCATTGCCGCCTTTTTGCTGCATTTCTGCTGCGGTGATGGTGGTTTTCGAGCCCGGTTTTTTATCCGGCATCGTTTCGGTAACCGTCATCACTTCTTCATTGTTCTGCGCCAGATCCTGCGCAGTACGTACCACCGGTTTTTTCCTGATGGCTTCAGAAGCTGGCGTTTTATTGGCTGCCAGATCGGTGGTGTCTTTAATCGCTTGTGCTGCATTTACGTTAAAGGTGGTGGTGAGAATCGTCCCCATGAAAATGACGTTTTTCACCAAACCCTGCTGTGTAAAGGATTTGAACATTTGTTTTTAGCCCTGCACTATTTTTAAAAAGTTCTGCTCGCATTTACTGCCTTTCGACAAATCAGACGCGCTGGTCATCTGCTTTCAATTCTTCCGTAAAAAGCCCTTGTCCTTATAAAATATGGGCTTATTTGACGTCCTTACCCACTTCGGCTTGGTGCGAATGATAATGATACTGAGAATTGTTATCAACAAATTGATAAATAAAAATGGGCTTCTTAACGAAATCTTTGCAATGCGAAGCTCAGAATGAACTACCGCGAGATCAAAAGTGCGGGGGATGATGCCTGTGTCGTTACGTTTTTCAGGGTTGCGGAAAATATTCCTAAGATATATCTTTCGTTCAACCTTACTTAAAAAGAGAAAACGTGATGACTCAACATCGCAACGAAACCCCTGCCGTAAACTTGCCTGTCCGCGTCAAAAACGACCTGGTTTTCCGTCATATCACCGTCAAAAGCAGCGAAAACGTGGCTGGCTGTTTTCAGCGTATCGTGTTGAACGGCGACGATCTGAAGGGTTTTACCTCGCGTGGTTTTGATGACCACATCAAACTGTTTTTCCCGGCAAATCCCGGTGATGTGATCACGCCGCCGACCGCGACCGACGAAGGCATTGTCTGGGGCGAAGGGCCGCGTCCGCTTAACCGCGAATACACGCCGCTGCATTTCGATGCACAAGCCAATGAACTGACGCTGGATTTCTATCTTCACGATGGCGGTGTCGCCAGTGAATGGGCGGCTGGCGCGAAGCCGGGCGATAAGCTGATCATCGGCGGACCGCGCGGTTCACTGATTATCCCGACCACTTACGCATGGCAGTTGTATGTCTGCGATGAAACCGGTCTTCCGGCGGTGAAGCGCCGTTTGCGCGAGCTGAAACAGGCCGCGTCTGCCGCGAAAGTGACCGTGCTGGTCAAAGTGAAACATGTCAGCTGCGTTAGCTACTTAGACGATGAAAAAGAGTTCGACATCGAATGGATTGTCAGTGAAGAACAAAACGGTTATCAGGAAGATGACGCGGCAGTTAAAAAACTGAAAAGCATTTCTTTGCCGGAAAGTGATTACTACATCTGGGCGACCGGCGAGGGGAAATTCGTCAAAGGGCTGAATGATTACTTCGTCGAAAATCGCGGACTGGACGCCAATCTGGTGCGTTGTGTCGCTTACTGGCACAACAAGTAACGATGATGAATCATAAACACCGTCGCGAAAGGATGTTTGAAACGGGTGATATCCGCCTGCTGATGCTGCATTTTTTACAGCAACGTTCAGCTCACGGTTATGAACTGATCAAAGCCATCGAAGAACTCTCTAAAGGCGAATACACGCCGAGCGCCAGTATCATTTATCCGAACCTGACCTTCCTGGAAGAACAGGGTCTGGTAACGGCGAAGCAGGAAGAGGGCGGTAAGAAACAATATTCGATTACGCCGGAAGGCACGCAGTCGCTGGCAGAGCAGGGTGATTTGCTCGGTTCAGTGACGGATAAACTGCATTCGCTGGCGATTCTGTCGAATAACCGCAGTATTCCGGAAATGCAGCGCGCGATTAACAATATGCGCATGGCGCTCAATCTGCGGCTGGCGAAAGGGCCAATCGGGCAGGAAACGCTGTATAAAATCACCGATGCGTTAGATCGCGCGACCAAAGAAATCGAGCGCAGCTAAACGGATTACCAAAAACTATAAAGCCTCCGACCGGAGGCTTTATACGTTCAGGAAATATCACGGGAAATTAGTTTTCTTCAGGCCATGGGGTCAATATTTCATAACCCGTTTTCGTCACCGCAATCATATGTTCCCATTGCGCGGATAAAGAATGATCTTTAGTCACCACCGTCCAGCCGTCGGGCAGCACTTTGTTTTGCTTTTTACCGGCGTTCAGCATCGGTTCGATGGTGAATAACATGCCTTCCTGCAACACCAGTCCGCGGCCTTTTTCACCGTAATGCAGCACCTGCGGATCTTCGTGATAACCCATGCCGATGCCGTGACCGCAGTATTCTTCTACGATGGAAAACCCTTCGCGTTTCGCTACCGAGGCAATGGCATGACCCACATCACCGAGGGTTGCGCCGGGACGCACCACTTCGATACCGGCCATCATCGCTTCAAAGGTGGTATCCACCAGACGGCGAGCCATAATGCTCGGCTCACCGGCGTAATACATGCGGCTGGTGTCGCCGTACCAGCCATCTTTAATCAGCGCCACGTCGATGTTCACGATGTCGCCTTTCTTCAGTGCCTTATCGGAGGGGATACCGTGGCAAATCACATGGTTGACGGAGGTACACGTGGTTTTCTGATAGCCGTGATAACCGATATTTGCCGGGATCGCCTGTAATTCGTTGACGATAAAATCGTGGCAGATGCGGTCCAGTTCATTGGTCGTGACACCCGGCACCACGTAAGGCGTGATCATATGCAGCACCCGCGCTGCCAGTTTACCGGCGATACGCGCTTTATCGATGCCTTCCGGCGTTTTGACCATGCGGTTATTGTTGACGAAATATCGGCTGTCTAAACCATTATTCATTGCTTGCCTTCCTGTGTGTGCCGCCGATATTTAACAGCGTGCGGATACTTCCGGTGTTTTCTTCAGATTCCATGCTGCAACGCACCAGCAATTGCGAAATCTCGCTGTGCGTCATGTCCGGATGAGTTTCCATCAGCATACCAATTTTCATCCAGTGCTCGGCCTGCGCGTTAATGGAACGCGTATACGCCAGACTGGCGATGCGCAGATTCTCATGCATCAGTTCGGAGATTTTAATGATACCCATCGGTCGTCCTCGGTAGTATACGAATCATATATGTTTTATATACTACGCAGGTCGCTGCGAATTTTCCAATAAAAAAGCCTCCGCTGAACAGACGGAGGCGTTTTCGCTACATGGCCGGGTTTAGCGGCGTTTACTGGGCAGAGGTGTCTTTTTTCATGGCATCTTTTGACATGGTGTCTTTGGACATAGAGTTTTTGGAAATTGAGTCTTTAGACATGCTGTCTTTCTTCATATGATCTTTCGACATGCAGTCTTTGCCCATGCTGTCTTTCGCCATGGAATCTTTACTCATGCTGTCTTTTTTCATGCAGTCTTTCGACATATGGCCCATGGTATCTTTCTTCGCCATCGCGTCAGCGGCATAGGTGGTGCTCACCGCGCCCATCATCACACAAGCAGACATCATCATTAGGGTTAACTTTTTCATGATAAATCCTTCTTTTAGGTTTTGAGATACAAAGGTTGTTGTGGACAGTATTGATCCTTGAGGATCGTGTTCAGCTTCCGCCGAACCAGTTGTAGCCCTGATCTTCCCAGTAGCCACCAGTGAACTTGTTTGTTATTTCAATGACTTCAATATGCTTTGGATTCTTATAGCCGAGTTTGGTCGGCATTCTGAGCTTCATCGGGAAGCCGTATTTTCGCGGTAAAATCTGGCCGTCATAAGTCAGCGCCAGCAGGGTTTGCGGATGCAGTGCCGTCGCCATATCAATGCTGGTGTAATACTGGTCCGCACATTTAAAACTGACGTATTCCGCGGTCAGATCTGCGCCAATCAGGCGCAAAAAATCACCAAACGGCACGCCGCCCCATTTGCCAATCGCGCTCCAGCCTTCGACACAAATGTGACGAGTCACCTGGCTGACCTGCGCCATTTTGTACAGCGTTGGCAATGACCATTCGCGTTTATCCAGCGCCAGACCGGCGATTTTCAGGCGATAAGCGTTACCGTCTACTTCCGGTGCGTCGTCTTCGGCGTAAAAAGCGTTAAACGGAAACGGACGGGTGATCATCGATTCGGCGTACACCGGCGCCAGGCGTGTCGAGCCAAACAGCCAGCCTTGTACGCGGTCGTTGAATCCAGAAATCTTACCGAGCGCGTTTTCGACGCTGGCGTTATCGCTGATGTCGCAACCTGTGAGCATCGCGACGCCGCCGAGTGTCAGCCCGCGTTGTAAAAACAGGCGGCGGGAGGGCGCATCCAGTTCGCGGATAATTTGTTTTTTTGCTTCCTGTAAAATGGCTTCGCTGTCGGAAGGGCTGAAAATCTGGCTGATCGTTTTTTTAACGAGGTTTTTCATCATGTCTTCCTTAACGTCCGCGGATCATGGCAATCAGGGTTTTCGGCACCAGCGCCACCATCACGATATGCAGCACCACAAATCCCACCAGTGAAGCCATCGCCAGAAAATGCACATAACGCGCTGTATCAAAGCCGCCCATCAGTTCGCGCAGCAGCGGAAATTGCACGGATTTCCACACCACCAGCCCGGAAAGCACCAGCACGATGCCGTCAAACATCACGAACACATACGCGGCACGTTGCACCATGTTGTAGTGGCGTAAATCGTCGTGTTTCAGCTTGCCGCGCAGGGCGGACAGTAAATCGTTAATGATGCCGCGCGGCGTCAGCGGCCAAAATTTTCGTTTCATGCGGCCGGTAAAAATATTCATCAGCAGATAAAACAGGCCGTTGAAACCAAACAGCCACATCCCGGCAAAGTGCCACTGAATACCGCCACCGAGCCAGCCACCGAGTGTGACGGTTGGCGGAAAATCAAAATTAAACAGCGGTGAGGCGTTATAAATCTGCCAGCCGCTGGTGACCATAATCAGCACCGCCAGCGCGTTCAGCCAGTGCGTCAGACGCAGCCATAACGGATGCACGATGGCGGGTTTTTGTTTTGCCTGTCCGGGTAAATCCGTGTGTATTGTCATGATGAAGTCCGGCTGTCCGTCCTGTGATGAAGCGAGTATTGAGCGGATTTGTTCCCCGATACCTCACGCAAAGTTAAATAAAATGTGATAACTCGCGGGCGGTTGCTTGTGTAGACTCAAACCATTGGGGAGTGCCATGTTTTGGGATGACATATGGATAAGACGAAGAAGATCCTGATCGTTGAAGATGACGGGGATATCGCAGAACTGCTCAGCCTGCATCTGCGTGATGAAGGTTATGAAATTACGCACGCCGCAGACGGTAATCTGGGCGTGGCGCATCTGGAGAAAGGCGGCTGGGACGCGCTGATCCTCGACCTGATGCTGCCGGGTGTTGACGGTCTGGAAATCTGCCGCCGTGCGCGCAACATGACGCGTTATACGCCGATCATTATTATCAGCGCACGCTCCAGCGAAGTGCATCGGGTGCTCGGGCTGGAACTGGGCGCGGATGATTATCTGGCGAAACCTTTCTCCATGCTGGAACTGGTGGCGAGGGTTAAGGCGCTGTTCCGGCGGCAGGAAGCGATGAGCCGCAATATGAAAATGGACGCCGGTACCCTGAGTTTTTCCGGGCTTATCATCGACCCGATTGCGCGCGAAGTGATGCTGAATCAGCAGCCCGTTGAACTGACGCCGCGCGAGTTTGATTTGCTGTATTTCTTTGCCAAAAATCCCGGCAAAGTGTTCTCGCGCCTCAGCCTGCTCAATCAGGTCTGGGGCTACGAACACGAAGGGTATGAACATACGGTGAACACCCATATCAACCGTCTGCGCATCAAGATAGAAGCCAATCCGGCTGAGCCGGAACGTATTCTGACCGTGTGGGGAAAAGGCTACAAATTCGTGTCTTCCGCTGAAGACGCGCAAGGGTAAATCATGAAAAATCTCACGCTGGCGCAAAGACTGACTCTGGTATTTACGGTGTTACTGATCGCCTGCTGTGCGCTTTCCGGCTATATGCAGGTGCGTTCCAGCAATCAGTACAGCCAGTCGGTGATCCAGCGGCTGTCAGCCAATCTGGCGACGCAGATAGCGGCGAATAATCCGCTGCTCAGCCAGGGCGACTGGGATCCGAAAGCAGTGCATACCCTGTTCGATCAGCTGATGGCGGTGAATCCCAGCGTGGAGGTTTATTTGCTGGATAAAGACGGCAATATTGTCGGCAATGCCGCTCCTGCTGGCAGATTGCAACAAAAGCGCATTGATCTCGCGCCGGTTAAAGCGTTGCTGCATGGCGCGAAAATGCCGGTGTATGGCGATAATCCGCGGGATCCGCATACTCCGCAGGTCTTCAGTGCTGCGCCGTTGCTGGTCAACGGAGAAACTCAGGGTTACGTGTACATCGTTCTGCTCGGCGATGCTTACACCGCGCTGACCAGTGACGCGCAATATCAGTCGGCGATATCTCTGGCGCTGCGCTCGATGGGGCTGGTGGCGCTGTTTGGTTTGCTGGCCGGTGCGCTGGCGTTCCGCTGGGTGACGCGTCCGGTGCGAAAACTCACGGCACAAATTGCCGAACTTGATACCGGCGGCATGGACGCCATTCAGGCGCTGGCGAAAACGGAGACAACAGCCGGAGCCGCACGTGATGAAGTCACGCAACTGCAACAGGCATTTGTCGCGCTGGCAAAACGTATCGACCAGCAATGGCAAAGCCTGATGGTGCAGGATCAGCAACGGCGTGAATTTATCGCCAATATTTCCCACGATCTGCGTACGCCGCTGACATCTTTGCACGGTTATCTGGAAACGCTGTCGGTCAAATCAGACCATCTGAGCAACGAAGACCGCCAGCGTTATCTCAATATCGCCCTGACGCAGAGTAAAAAAGTCGGGCGTCTGGCGCAGGAATTATTTGAACTGGCGCGGCTGGAATACGGCGTGGTGAAACCGCAGAAAGAGCCATTCTCGCTGAGTGAGCTGGTGCAGGATGTATTCCAGAAATTCGAGCTGGCAACGGAAACACGCGGGCAAAAATTACTGGCGGATATCACACCGGGTATTCCGCTGGTGAATGCCGATCTCGGTATGATTGAACGGGTGCTGACCAACCTGCTGGATAACGCCATCCGCTTTACGCCGGAAGGGGGCACGATAGAAATTAAATTGTGGCCGCACGAAGGTCAGGTGATGGTGCAGCTGAAAGACAGCGGACCGGGCATTGCGCCGGAACTGAAGGACAACCTCTTCGTGCGTCCGTCGATCCTCAGCACCAATAAACACCGCGCAGGCGGGCTGGGGCTGATGATTGTGCGCCGTATTCTGCAACTGCACGGCAGTGATATCCAGCTGATTGAACAGCCGAAGCGCGGTGCCTGTTTTCAGTTTTCCGTGCCCGTTTGAATTCCTGGTTTGTTTTTGTAAAGGCATGAAAGAGTGAACTATAATCTTTCACTCTTCATGCTGACTGGACGACCAGAGACTCAGCCATACTAAGCAGGGACGACCTTGCGCGTTTTCAGGAACTATCATGGCCTGGTTCTATCTGTTTCTTGCCGGTATTTTCGAAGTGGTCTGGTCGACCGCAATGAAAGAATCCCACGGTTTCACCCGCCTTATCCCCAGTATTCTTACGGTTTTCTTCATGATCCTCAGCGTCATTTTGCTGGCGATTTCGATGAAAACGCTGCCGCTCGGCACGTCTTACACCGTCTGGGTCGGCATCGGCGCTATCGGTGCCTTCATTCTCGGCGTAGTGATGTTCGGCGAAAGCCTCAACCCGCTGCGGGTGATCGCCGTGCTGCTGATTTTCTCCGGCGTGGTTCTGCTAAAAGTGGCGACGAAAGGTTAAAGGCGGAAACGCTGATATGACAAAGCCGCTCTGTACAAGGAGCGGCTTTTTGTTTATCTGATAACTTCAGCACATCATTTTTACAACACTGCGGGCATTTTCCTCAGAACCTTTCCCCTTCCAGCGTCGAATCACACAACGCGAAAATCTTACCCCAGCCCTGGCCGTTTGCCAGTAACTGACGGATGTGCAGCGCGACATCGCTGCGGCGTACGCGGCCATGGGCTTCGGTTTGGATCAGATGGGCTTTGCCTGTCGCTTCGCCACTCATCAGGCCGCCGGGCCGTAAGATGCACCCGTCCAGCGTGCTGGTTTGCAGCCAGCTTTCTGCCAGTGATTTTTCGCGTACGGCCTGTCCGAACGCCTGTTTTGCGCGGGCAGACAGCGTCGGCCAGCTGTCGCCGCAGCCAATGGAAGTTACCAGCAACATCTGGCGGATCCCGGCCTGCTCTGCAGTATCAATGATCAACCGGTTAGCGGTGTAATCGGCGAGCTTACCGCCCAGCGTTGACACGATTTGTGCCCCGCTGCCTGCCATTTGGCAGGCCTGTAAAACGTCGGCGGGATTAAGCGCATCGCCCTCAATGACGGTCACACCACGTGCGCGCAAGGTTTGCGCCTGTTCGGCGTTGCGGATAAGCGCGACCACCGGACGTTCCTGCGCCGTGAGCGCCACCAGTTCAGCGCCGACGCCGCTGCCTGCGCCAAAAATCAGCAAAGTGTTCAAGGTTATTTCTCTCTCTCAGCCAGAGTGGCGGGAAGGGCACGAAATGCATTCAGCTGATCGGTCAGTAATTCACGATGGCTGTCGCGCCCGATGAAAACCTTGAGCATGGCATAACCGGAAGCGTTTAAAAACCAGACACTTGCTGTGCTCATTCCCATAAACGGACGTTCAACCAGTGCAATGTGCTGACAGTGCGTCGCGCGGATATGCCCGCTCATGCCCCCTTTACCGCGCAGGTTAAAGTAACCGTGACGATGCGTGCCGGAGGGCAATTCGCCATGGAATTCGAGGATCAGATCGTCATTATTAACCAGCGTCGTGACGTCGCCCCAGCCGGTGATGTTGTCCCAGACGGTGTCGAAATGGGTTCCGGCAAACAGATAACTTCCCGGCAGGTTCTGAATCACTTCCAGCGGCGTGATGCGGTATTCACGGGCGATATCTTCGACGGTGCCGTCGGGCTGAGTGGCTAAAAAGTCGATCAGGGACTGAAGTTTATCCGTTGGCATGGGAGGTATTCCGTAAAGTCAGTTGTGGGATCAATGTCTGTAAGGCCTGCAACATATTGCTGGCCCAGAAACGCCCGGCAGGCGTGAGATTAAAACGCGGGCCTTCGTTGAGCATCAGGCCGCATTGTTGCCATTGCTGTAACAAGGGTTCGAGCGGGAAAGGATTTTCGATGATACGGCTAAGATCATAACGGCCCGCCTCGATGCCGCCCTGTAAATCCAGCCGCCAGCGGTGCTCACCGGTCGTCGCTGCGGTCATCATCATGATGGGTTTTTGTCCGGCGTCCATCTGTTGGTAATACATCTCCAGACTGCGCGCCGTCATGTACGATTGCCCGCCGAGATTGCCGCCTGCACCGCTGCCAAAAGCCAGACAGTCCGCGCCTTTTTTGATCAGCAAATTGTACAGATTGCGTTCCCGCGTGGTGCGCGCCCAGTGACTGTTACTTATCTGATGCCAGCCATCGCGTGCCAGAAAAGCTTCACCTTCGAGGTAAAAATCACGACGCTGAGTGACATCCGGCAGCGACACGCGTTTATTTTCCACCGCTTTGCCCAGTGGTGTGGAAGGCAGCAGATTCAGGGCGTAAAGATCGACACCATCAAGTGGTAAATCGCGGACGATCTGCAAATCCTCCCGCCAGCTTTCCGGTGTCTGTTCAGGTAATCCGAACATCAGATCGCAGACCACCGCAGCGCAGTCACGTTCCCCGAGTTTACGCAAAAACTGTATCGCTTCTTCACGGCTGGCGCGGCGTCCCATACGCTGGCGGACACGGGTATCAAACGTCTGAATGCCGATAGAAAAACGGTTAGCACCCGCCTCCAGACAGGCGTCGATGCGTTCGTCATCGAAATTAAGGATCCGCCCTTCGACAGTGATTTCGCAATCCGGTGCCAGCGGCAAACAGCGACGCAGCGTGCTGATGATCCGGTGCAGCTGTTTTGCGCTGAGTGCCGTCGGTGTGCCGCCACCAAAATAGACAGCGTGGACAGGCGCCGACTGATGCAGCGGCGAACCGGCTTCCAGTTCGATCTCCCGGATCAGATAATCGCAATACTGTTCTGTGGCTTCCGCTTCCAGTTTGTTCTGGTAGAACCCGCAAAATTTACAGTGCGTCGCGCAAAAGGGGATATGCAGATAGACCAGACGCTTATTGGCCGGAAGCGGACGCTGGCACAGCGCCTGCCACTGAGCGGGAATATCCTGCGGCGGAACGGGCTGCTGAGGCCGCCAGGGCATCACTGCCCAGCGGTCGGGAAACGGCAGCCCGTCAGCGGCAGCGTAAAAACGCGCGAGGTCTAAGCTCATTGAGTTTGTCTTCTCCTGAAAAACAATCATTCATTCGTCGGCATTAAACGATAATGATTATCATTCGATCAAACCCAAAACGCATTTGTGATGATCTGTATCAAGTTTGGAAATGTCAGGTTTTAGTTAGAGGGCACTGATTCAGCGCTTCGCCTTATCCCGCCTCGGTCTGACGGCGATATCCGTAATTTGCGTATCGTCACTGGCGTCGATCACCAGACGTACTGCCGCAGCCACTGATTTCGGCGTGCTGTATTCACGCGGGTCGATGGCTTCAAAGTTGCCCTGACTTTCGCGAGTTTTGCGGTTCATCGGCGTATCTGTCGGGCCGGGCGCGACGGTGGAGACGCGCACGCCATGTTCGCTTTCTTCCTGCCGCAGCGAGTGGGCGAGGGCGCTGAGGGCAAATTTTGACGCACAATACACCGTGTTTCCGCCATCAGCTTTGGTGCCGGATCCTGAACCGATAAACACCACCTGACCTTCCTGCTTTCTCAATGCAGGCAATGCCAGCCGGGTGAACTCAGCGGGCGCAAACACGTTGATGGCAAACTGCTGCTGCCAGTCCTCTGGCGTTGCATTTTCAAGACGTAACGGTTTGGAAATGGCCGCCGAATGCACCAGCACATCAATCGCCGGTATTTCACCGACAAACCGCGCAATGGCGTCAAAATCAAGCAGATTAATTTCTACCGCCTCGACATTTTCAATCAGGCGCAGCGCAGCCAGACTTTCTTTATTACGCCCAAGCGCATAGACCTGATGATCGCGCGCCAGATTATGAACAACCGCCAGCCCGATACCACTGGTTCCGCCGGTGATAACTGCAACAGGGAATGAACTCATGATGTTTTCCTCAGGTTTTTTCATCAAGTTATCAGCTCAGCGCCGGGCGGACGATTGCGTTTATTGGATTAGCTTTTGTGCAAAAATGAAAAGCCCCATAATCCGGGGCTTTGAGAGGCAGCGGTATTACTCTCCCAGTTCAACCTCCACCCGATGTTCAACGCCGTCATCATTGAGCGGGATCTTGTCATCAGGAAGCGGCGTGCCGTCCAGCGTGACGCAATATTCTCCGGTACTGCGGCGGACGGTGATCAGATAACGGCTGCTGCCCTGCTGGTAAGTGACGGTGATTTCCGGCCAGTCCTGCGGAAGTTTGCTGTGGATCGAAATGGCGTCGCCGTGGCGGGTGATGCCGAGCAAAGATTCGGTGATCAGGCGATACGTCCAGCCTGCGGAACCGGTGTACCAGCTCCACCCGCCGCGCCCGCTGTGCGGATCCACCGAGTAAATATCGGCAGAAATCACGTAAGGTTCGGCTTTGTAACGGCTGACCGCCTCCGGCGTCAGGCTGTGATTGACCGGGTTAATCATGGACATCAGCTGCCACGCGCGTTCGGTGTTGCCCTGTCTGGCGAACGCCATCACTGCCCAGATTGCCCCATGCGTGTATTGCCCGCCGTTCTCGCGTACGCCCGGCAGATAACCGCGAATGTATCCCGGATTCGGACCGTTGCCGTCGAAAGGCGGCGTCAGCAGTTTGATGAGGCCCGCGTCACTGTCCACCAGATATTTGTCAACCGACTGCATGGCGCTGGCAGTACGTTCCGGTGTGCCTGCCCCGGAAAGCACTGACCAGCTCTGAGCGATGGCGTCAATCTGGCATTCCGCATTGACATGTGAACCCAAGGTTTCACCGCTGTCGAAATAGCCGCGGAGATACCATTCGCCGTCCCAGGCATGATCGTTGAGATTTTGTTTCAGCCGCGCCGACTGTTCGCGGCACAAGGTGGCGGTGGCGGTGTCCTGACGGATTTCCGCCAGTTCGCCGTAACGTTGCAGCACGTCATACAGGAAGAAGCCCAGCCAGACGCTTTCCCCGCGCCCGCCCAGGCCGACCAGATTCATGCCGTCGTTCCAGTCGCCCGCGCCCATCAGCGGGAGGCCATGCCCGCCCATTTGCAGGCCATGTTTCAGCGCACGGATACCGTGCTGCCACAGGCTTTCGCGTGTTCCGCTGACCACCGGTTGTTCGTAAAACGACTCTTCGCCCGGTGCCAGTAAACGCGCCTCAAGGTATGGCACCTGTTCTTCTGCAATTGCGTGATCGCCGGTCACCGCGATGTAATGACTGATCGCCAGCGGCAACCATAAATAGTCATCGGAACAGCGGGTGCGCACGCCATTGCCGGTTGGCGGATGCCACCAGTGCTGAACGTCGCCTTCAACAAATTGCCGTGATGCACACAACAGGATCTGCTCACGCATCCGTTCCGGTGCCGCGTGAGTCAGCGCCAGCGTATCCTGTAACTGGTCGCGGAAACCAAACGCGCCGCCGGACTGGTAATAGCCACTGCGGGCAAGGATCCGGCTGGCGAGGGTCTGATAGATCAGCCAGCCGTTAGTCAGCAAATCGACTGATTTATCCGGCGTGGTGATCTGAATTTTATCCAGCACCTGATGCCAGTGGTGATGAATTCTGTCCAGCTCAGCCTGCGCGGCGCCTTCCTGGAAGAACTGATGGATTAAGGCTTCGGCCTCACCGGCGTTTTGCCCCAGACCGAGGGCGAAAATAAAGGTGCGCTGATCGCCGTCGATAAGCGTGGTGGCAGACTGAACTGCGCCGCACGGATCGAGCATTGCGCCGGTTTTATCCGACAGCCGCTGATTTTTCATTGCAGCGGGCGCGGCAGTTGACCCTGTGCGCCCGAGGAACTCACGACGATCGCCGCTCACCGAGCAGTGCGCGCCGGTTACGGCGAAGAAGGCGGTGCGCGGGGAGCCGTTACTGGTGTAATGGTTGGTCGCCAGCACGCCGCAACCCTGAGCCACGTGTGCCGCTGAGGTAACGATGTGCATAGCCGATTTGGCGCGTAAATCCGCCATCACCCATTCGGCATAACCGGTCACTGAGAGCCTGCGTGGCCGCCCGGAAAGGTTGGTCAGCGTCAGCATAATCAGTTTCACCGGCGCATGTTCCGCCACTAATACCGTCATTTCGCTGCTGATCCCGTGTCCGGTGTGCTCAAAAACGCTGTAGCCAAAACCGTGGCGTGTCACATAGCCGCCGTTACCGCGTACCGGTAACGGTGCCGGTGACCAGACGCTGCCGGTTTCCTCATCGCGCAGATAGAACGCCTCACCGGAGCTGTCACTGACCGGATCGTTTTCCCACGGCGTCAGGCGATATTCGTGGGCATTTTCAAACCACGTATAGGCCTGTCCGCTTTCTGAAATCACCGTCCCGAAACCGGCATTCGCCAGCACGTTTGACCACGGCGCAGGCGTATTCTGACCTTCGTTGAGCACAATCTGATATTCACGTCCGTCCGGCGAGAATCCGCCCAGCCCGTTGAAACAGGTCAGGTCACGTGGCGCTGCGGCAACCGGCGTATTGTCGGTGATGGTGCGTACCGGCAACAGAGCAGGCAGTGAGACGTGTGGCAATTGCATACGCAGGTTGAGCTGATCGGCCAGCGAGCCGCGGCGGTCGTCGATCACCACGCGCGCCACGCTCATCAGCAATGTGCGGTCTTCCTGCGTCAGTTGTTCGCCATTGCGGACAAAAATTCCGCCCGGAATATCGGTCTGACTGGAGCCCGCGCCGGAAGCGACCAGGCTGAGGATCTGATTTTGCAATGCCTGCTGATAGCCGCCGGAGTCATTGCATAACAACACCAGATCGACCTTCAGCCCTTTGAGACGCCAGTAGTTGTGCGCGCGGATAAGTTGCGTCACCAGCCCGATATTCTCATCGCTGGTCAGGGTGAGCAGCACGATCGGCAGATCGCCGGAAAGCGATTGTCCCCAGAGACCGGATTGCCCGCGGCGGTTGGCGGCCACGGTCTGCGCATCGCCGCGCAGTTCCTGACTGGCGAAAACCAGCGCACCGGCCAGACGGTTATACAATCCCGCGTCGTCTTCGGTGGCATTCAGCTGGCGCAGCACCACCTGACTGTGCGACCAGGCGATTTCGAATACCCGATCAGCAATATGATGGTCACGGTATTTTTCCAGCAACATCAGGCTTTGCAGCCGTGTGTCGGAAATGCCGTACACCATATCGATAATCACTGGCACGCCGGGTTTCAGGGTAATGCGCTGGCGGATGGACATCACCGGATCCAGCACCGCACCGGCGCTGTTAGTGAGCGGTCCGCCCTGACGCAAGGCCTGCGGGCTGGCCGCGGTATTGCCGCGTCCGATAAAGGCCGACCGGTCAGTTTCGAACGACGTTTCCCGTTCGAAAGAGCCGTGGATCGCCATCATATGGAACATCCACGGACACTGTTCTTCCGGTTCACGCGGACGGCGGTGGCACAAAATCCCTTCCTGTGCGGGCACCAGTTCGGTCTGCACAAACAAATTGCTGAACGCCGGATGTGCGGTGTCATTGGCGGCTGGCGCCAGTACCACTTCGGCATAGGTGGTGATTTCCAGCTCACGCGGACGGCGGCCATGATGCGTAACCGTCATGCGGCGGATTTCGACGTCATCTTCCGGCGAAACCACGATGTGGGTTTGCATGGTCAGCGAACCCTGCGTGCGTTTGAATTCCGCACCGAAATCGTTCAGCACCGCGTGATAGGTGCCTTTCTGTTTGCCGAGCGGTTGCCAGGTATTGCTGTAGACCGCGCCGGACTCCGGATCGCTGAGATAGCAGAAAATCCCGCGATTATCGCGTGTTGCATCTTCCCGCCAGCGGGTCAGCGTCAGGTCTTTCCAGCGGCTGACGCTGCCACCGGCCTGCGTCACCATCAGATGGTAATGGGTGTTAGACAGCAGCTGAATTTCCGGCGAGGCACTGCTGGTGTCGGTGAATTCGCGCAACTCAATGTTCACTTTTTGCAGCGTGTTGTCATGAGACTCAAAGTGGCGACGCGGGCTGTAAAGCTCGACGGCATCCGGCACCCGTTCCTGCAACAACAGGCGTGCCGACTGGAACGCGGCATTGGCGGCGAAGCGTGCGGTCATCGGCGCGCCCAGCAGCACATTGCCCAGCGCCAGGAAACCCATTCCCTGATGGTGAGCCATGTAAGAGCGCACCACGATGTAAATCTGGCCGCGGATCAGACGCGACGGGCTGTAATCCAGCGCGTCGTAAAAGCCATATTCACCACGCGCACCGCAATGTTCCAATACGTTGAGATTGAGACAGGCTTCCTGCGGGCGGATCATCAGCGCCATCATGGTGGCATAAGGCGCGACCACCATGTCTTCACCAAGACCGCGCTTCAGGCCCAGACCGGGCACACCGAAGGCGTGATACTGATAATTCTGATTGAGGTCAAATGCCGCATAAGCGGATTCAGAAATCCCCCACGGCACGCTGTTTTCCTTACCCCAGGCGATTTGCCGGTCAACGGCAGTCTGACACATCTGCACCAGCAGGGTATCCGGATAGGCCGGCATCACCAGTTGCGGCATCAGGTATTCAAACATCGATCCGCTCCACGACATCAGCGACGGCTGTTTGTCGATCACGGTGAACAGGCGTCCGAGCGCAAACCAGCTTTTTTGCGGCAACTGGTTGGTGGCAATGGTGACGTAGTTGGTCAGACGAATTTCAGAAGGCAGCAGATCGTATTTCCCGCTGTCCAGTTTATGCGAGTCGCAGTTATATCCGACGGTCAGCAGATGGGTATTCTTGTCGTACAGGAAGCGGAAATCCATGCGCGCATGGTCATTAAGGCGCTGTTCAAGCTCGCCGATAATGTCCAGACGCTGCCGTGCCAGACCGATCGCGCGGGAAAGCGCCGGTGCCGTACGGGCATCCTGTTGCGCCAGCCATTGCAGCGAAGGGAGCGGTGCGTTTTGCGCCTCCGGCGACAATTCTGCGTAAAAATCTGACCACGCCTGCAGACCGGCATCAAGTTGCTGCGCCAGTCGTTGCAGCCAGTCTTCTGCGGTGGCAGCAACCAGCGCACGCATCTCGCGCAGGCTCACAATACTCTGCTCAGCTTTTTCACCCGCAGCCTGTTTCAGACTTTCGCGAAGCTTAGCCACCAGCGGGGCATCTGCCGGGGTTTCCGCCATATTCAGCGTGTCTTCCAGCCCTTTGAGCCATGCCGGAAGATTGACGGCTGGTTGTTTTCGCCACAGACGTAAGCCGGTGCTCAGCGTCAGTAAATGCCCGGCCAGATTGCCGCTGTCTACACTGGAAATGTAGCGCGGATTGAGCGGCTGGAGCGTGCGTGTGTCGTACCAGTTATATAAATGTCCGCGATAATGCTCGAGTTTATCCAGCGTATCGAGCGTCAGCATAGTGCGTTCCAGCACTTCACCCTGCGTAAGATAACCAAAATCCCACGCGGTAATATTGGCCAGCAGCGACAACCCGATGTTGGTCGGCGAGGTGCGGTGCGCGATCACCGGCTGGGGGATCTCCTGGAAGTTATCCGGCGGCAGCCAGTTTTCTGTTTCATTCACGAAAACTTCAAAGAAGGACCAGGTCTGACGGGCAGCCTGACGCAGGTAAATCTGTTGTTGTGCGTCCAGATCCGGCACCTGGCGGCGGGCGGGCTGACTGAGCCAGCATAAAATACGCGGCGCGATAAACCACAGCAGGCCGAGCGGGACGGCAAAGCCCAGCAGCGGCGGACTTGCCTGCGCGGACAGCAAAATGACCGCCACGCCTGCCAGCGGATTAGCCCACATGCGGCGGTAGAAATATCCCGGCGAATGCGCACGGGATTTCGCGCTGATATTGACGCTCGCCCACTCATGTAACTTGCGATGGCTGACACTGAGTCGCCACAGTGTCAGCAAAATCGCCTGCACCGAATAAACGGCTTCGTGCGGCAACGTCATCAGATTAAGCAACACGCGGGAAATCCGGCTGACGGTGGCCGATGCCACACTTTTGAGATGCGGAACCAGCGCCCGTCGCGGTCCTTTATTCAGCAGGTCTAACACCAGCGCCACCAGCGCCGGGAACAGCAGCATCACGGTAATAAAACCGAGCCAGTAAAGTTTGTCCGGCACCACCAGCAGCGTGGTGAAGATCAGAACCAGCAGGGCTGGCGCGACCAGACTGCGGCGCAGGTTATCGAACAGTTTCCAGCGGGAAAGCGTGGTCAGCGGATTACGGCAGCGCGTCCCATCTTCCTGCGTGACATAAAACCCCAGCCAGTTAAGCAACTGCCAGTCGCCACGGATCCAGCGGGTTTTACGCGCCACGTCTGCCAGATAATGATCGGGATATTGCTCGTAAAGCACCACATCGCTGAGCATACCCGAGCGCGCGTAACAGCCTTCCAGCAGGTCGTGGCTGAGCACCAGATTTTCCGGGCAGGTATTGTCCGTGGCGCGGATGAACATATCGACGTCGTAAATACCTTTACCGACAAAAGAGCCTTCCCCGAATAAATCCTGATAGATATCGGAAGACATCGACGAATAAGGATCGTTGCCCGGCACGCTGCTGCATAAAGCGGCGTAGCGTCCCTGACCATTTTCCGGGATTTCCTCCGCCAGCCGTGGCTGGAGAATGGCGTAACCGGACACCACCCGATGACGTTTTTCGTCATACACCGGATGATTGAGCGGATGCGCCATTGCCGCGATCAGCTGATGGGCGGTGGCCCGCGGCAGCACGGTATCGCTGTCGAGAGTGATAACGTATTTCACCTGACGCAGATGCGCCTGCGTGCTGCCTTCGGTCAGCGAGAACGGCTCGCCTTCATCGCGCAGCCAGCGGTTAAGCGCATTCAGTTTGCCGCGCTTACGCTCATACCCCATCCACACGCCTTGTTTCTCATTGAGTTCGCTGTCGCGGTGCAACAGCGTAAACAGTGCACCCTGCGCAGAGGGATAACGGCGGTTCAGCACCTGAATTTGCTGCACGGCAAAGGCCAGCAGGGCATCGTTATCTGCATTCTGCGGATTTACGCTGTCATGAAAATCACTGAGCAGCGCGAAATTCAGGTTAGGTAACACGTTGCCGAGATAACAAACTTCAAGACTGCTGATCAGCGCCTCGATATTTTTTCGGCTGCCGAGCAGACAAGGGATCACCACCAGCGTGCTGGCGGATGCAGGAATGCCACCGGCATATTCGAGGCGCGGCAGCGGTTGCGGCGTCCGGCTGCGGGTGGTGATTTCGCTGAGCAGATTGAGCGCGAACTGGCTGGCGACCAGCACCACCGGTACTAACAAACTCCACCATAACCAGTGCATAGGCGTATGGGCGGAACGGTAGAGCGCGTCAGCGGTGACAGCGGTGGTCAGCAGCAACAGGCTGCCGAGCCACGAGAGAAGCGGTGTCTGGTTGAGGCGGCCACGCATGCGCGTCACCCATGAGAATCTGACATTCAGGTCTTTCTCAAGCGCCTTGCGCCCTGCGTCGATCAGGTAATAACCCACATGTCGTTGCTGGACAGCACCGCTGGCCTGTTGCGCTAAGGCAATCGCGCGGCTGGCGACAAAGGCCTCGTCGTGGCGGGAGTTGCGCGAAAGGCGTTCTATCTGATGGCGGTAATTATCGCGGGTATCGAAGTGCATGGAGGCGTAAATGCCAGCGGGATCTTCATGCAGAATTTTCTCCACCACGCTGAGATTTTCAGCGAAATCCGCCCAGTCCATTTCTGTCAGCTGACGTAATCCCATAATGCTGTTGCTGACTGAAAGCTGGTTGGCCGCCAGTTGCTGATTAAATTTGTCGATTACTTCCCGCTGTGTCAGGCCGACTTCGCTCAGACGCTGTTCCACCCAGGTCAGCGGCAGCGCCAGTATTGAACCGTGTCCCTGCAGGCGGCGAACCAGTTCAGCGACAAACGCGCTGGTGCGCGGTGGATTGCTGCGCGCCATGTCGGCAATCACGATGATCTGACTGGCCGGATCGTTCTCGGCGCTGTCTTGCAATTTATTGACCCAAAAATCGGCCAGATTGCGCTCCTGCTGGGCATTTGCCACTTCAATGCTGACGCGGCGCAGGTTCTCGATCAGCGCCAGACGCAGCATCCCCGGAAATGCCCACAATTCGCCGAGCGTCAGCTGTCGCACGCTCTGATAGGTGGAGAGAAAACGGGTGAGCGTGGTGATGTCCCAGAGTCCGTCGCTGTGGCTGACGACTTCGGTGGCGATGTCATAAATGCGCGGGCAAAAATGCGGTGCGCCCAGTGAGGGCAGGCCTTTGCCGAAGTTTTTCGGCAGCAGCTGGCGAACGACGCGGATCTGTTCTTCGATCAGATAAAAGTTGTCGAGCAGCCATTCTCCGGCGGGCGTGATACTGGCTTTCTCACCACTGCTGAGGATAAGACAGCTGCGGGTCAGGACTTTTTCGTTATCGTCGAGACGTTTAAGCAGGTAGTAGGGCAGTTTCTTACCGGAAAGCTTATGCGAGAGTGCCAGCTTGCCGCCAAAACGTTCCATCTGATCTGCCGAGAAGAGTTCGGCGCGGATAGGCGCGGGATTTTCCAGCGCGCTGGCCCGATGACGTCGGGTAATGACCGGAACAGGTGGTTCTCTTTTACTTTTAAACCAGTTAATCACAGCATTTTTCACGTCGACATACCTTACGCGAACCCGAAAAGGCAGTTGCCTGGGCTGCGATAAGAGTTCACACGAAGAGAATAGTGGGCAGAGGGCAGGGAGGCAGATCGAATTTGTCGCCGGGCGGGCGTCTCCCCTGAGCTTAGTCTCTTTTGAGGCGGAGCGTGGGTTTAGTTTCCAAAGTTGCTGACGGAGAGTTTGCTGCAGACGTATTGCACACGGGCATAATGTTGATGCTTATGTATATTATACTGATGGTGAAATTTGGATTGGGTTAGGTAAATTTCCCTTGCGCACATGTAAATTTTTAAATGGTAAATGAAATTGGGGAATGAACCCCCATTTTCTTATGAACGATCGCTCCATTCATCGGTGTATTTAATATTGCCGTCAATGTAGTGCCAGGTGATTTTGTTGTACATCATTGACACTGATTCCAAGTGATTAATCTGCGAAACACCTGACATTTTTACGTTCGGCATTCCCAGATTTACACCAGTAATTTTCACACCTTCTATCGTCATAATAAAATAAACCTCTTCACGCCCGGCATCATTAATGCGATACCAGCGGATCTCAGCGGACTTTAAAGTTTGCCCTTTGGCGACAGCCTTATACAAATAAGGACTCGAAGAATCGAATTCCTTTTCAAACAACATTGGGGGATGAGTTCTCGTTCCGGTAATGCTGCCACTGCGGCTATCAACCGGAATATTCAGACCGTGGCTGAAACCGATGATCTCAATACTTCCTTCACGCCCAGCGACATCCACTGAACCTTTAATTGCGGAACCGCCATCATCATAGAGCCACATATAAGCAGGTATTGGCATTGTGGTAATTCCCTTTTATGAAGTGAGGCTTCACGTTATGCCCAAACTTCTATCAGTGCGATTAGCGAATGTCGTAACAAACTGACTTTTCAGAAGTTTATTATCTATTTATGCGTTAGAAGCGCCTGTTTTTACGGTATGATCCCTGTAGTGTCATCCCTTAAGCTGAATTTACGAAAGGTAGTTTCATGGCTATACAAGGAAAGTTTGTCATTAATGATGCGGATTATTGCCCATTGATGATGTTTGGAGTGGGTACTTTTATGGCTTATTCCGGAAGAGATGCGTATCGCAATAGGGCAAGCTGTATTGGAATTCCGAACCTGGGGCCTATTCCACATGGGCGCTATCATATTGTTAAACGAGTAACAGGGGGAGTGAAAGGTATTGTAAGGGCTGATCTTCGTGATTCTTATTCGTGGTTTACGCCTACCCCAGTTATCAAGACGGAGTGGTTTGCCCTTTATCGGGACGATGGTTCAATAGATGACCAAACGTGGATAGAAGGAGTTGAGCGCGGTAATTTTCGCCTGCATCCCCCTGGTCCGCTAGGAATTTCATTAGGATGTATCACCCTTCAGCATCGCAGTGATTTTATGGCTATTCGTCAGGCTTTGATGTCTACCCGGCAGACAGAATTAGCCAATGGTTTAATGAGTTACGGAATGATAGAGGTAATCCTGAATGGGCAGGCGTCGTGTGGCAACGGGATTTAGAATTTTAATCGGCGTGGGGATTTACATTCTGGTTTTTCTTATTTTGCGGCCCTCATCCCCAGCGACTCAAGAACAATATGCTTTTTGGAATGATACTGCCGCTCTATTTGAAGAACCTGATGTTGAAGGTTTTATCGGATGGGCGCTGTTAATCATTTGTCCTGTTATCACTATTATTTTCTATCAGGTGATCGTCAGGCTTTTACAATGGCATCTTAATAAACCTGATAAGTGATGAACCCGTGGGCATGATCAAAGCGGCGAGAATAAAATCGCCGCGCATTTTCAAAAATTTCTCGTCTTCCCCCCTGCCATGCTGTACTGCGTAAAAGTTTAGGGTTTCGTTGTCATTGTTTTCTCTCGTGTTGTGTATTTTCAACTACACTTTCTGCACCCCTACAGCGCCAAATAAAAGAGCGCGTTATGAATAACGAGAAAACATCATGATCATTTCTGCATCAACGGACTATCGCGCTGCGGCAAAAAGTAAACTGCCGCCATTCCTGTTTCATTACATCGACGGTGGCGCTTATAACGAGCACACGCTGCGTCGTAACACCGCCGATCTGGCTGATATCGCTCTGCGCCAGCGCATCCTGAAAAACATGTCGGATCTGAGTCTTGAAACCGAATTGTTTGGTGAAAAGCTGGCGATGCCGGTGGTGCTGGCACCGGTCGGGCTGACCGGCATGTACGCGCGACGTGGCGAAGTTCAGGCCGCCCGCGCCGCAGCAAAAAAAGGCATTCCGTTCACGCTTTCCACCGTCTCCGTCTGCCCGATTGAAGAAGTCGCACCGGCCATCGATCGCCCGATGTGGTTCCAGCTTTACGTGCTCAAAGACCGTGGATTTATGCGTAATGCGCTGGAACGCGCACAGGCCGCTGGCGTCAAAACGCTGGTGTTTACCGTTGATATGCCGGTGCCCGGCGCTCGTTATCGTGATGCCCATTCCGGCATGAGCGGCCCGAATGCTGCTGCCCGCCGCATGTTACAGGCAGTGATGCATCCGCAATGGGCCTGGGATGTGGGTCTGAACGGTAAACCGCACGATCTGGGGAATGTCTCGGCCTATCGCGGTAAACCGACCACGCTGGAAGATTATATCGGCTGGCTGGGGGCAAACTTCGACCCGTCGATTTCATGGAAAGATTTAGAGTGGATCCGCGAATTCTGGAAAGGCCCGATGATTATCAAAGGCATTCTGGATCCGGAAGACGCGAAAGATGCGGTGAAATTTGGTGCAGACGGCATTGTGGTGTCTAACCACGGCGGCCGCCAGCTCGACGGCGTGCTTTCTACCGCACACGCACTGCCAGCCATCGCCGACGCGGTAAAAGGCGACATCACTATTCTTGCCGATTCCGGCATCCGCACCGGTCTGGACGTAGTGCGCATGATTGCCCTTGGCGCAGACAGCGTATTACTGGGCAGGGCGTTTGTGTACGCTCTGGCGGCGGCGGGCGAGGCGGGCGTGATTAATCTGCTGAACCTGATCGAGAAAGAAATGCGCGTGGCGATGACATTAACCGGCGCGAAATCGATATCTGAGATTAGCGCGGAATCGCTGGTGTACGGAAGAAGTTTGCGCTGATGCGGTCATTCCCGGGGACGTCTGCTATGACTGCCCCGGTCATATCACTCCCCTAAGCAATACCCGTTTCTTCGCGATGACTCCCCGTCGGGTTACAACCCGCGCAAAAAGACGCGTGGTTTTCCACCTCTCGTCCGGCGGCATTTTGAAACCGGCTTCAGGCTTATATTTCACCACCTCACTTTTTCTATTTTTTTAAAAGCCACGGGCGATTCAGAAATCTTGCTGAACGGAGCGGCCTGGAGACCCATGGCTCCAGGACCGAGAGAAGGGACCGCTACGCGGCAAGATTTCCAGCCTGTCGCTGTGGTGGCTGAAACATGTCTGACTGCGATAGCGCGCAGTTAAAGAGCCCGGGATTCTTAAGGGTGGCGGCGATAAGCCACCCTTAAGGCCAGTGTGGGTGGCAACCCACGGTTTTGACGTTAAATTATGGTCTTGATCCGCCACGCTTCCCGCCCGCGCGCCCGTACACAAGCCTTAAGTAACTCCGCGGTGACTTCAGCAATGGCTGTCTCATCTACCGGCGGCGCAGCCGCAAACTCCCTCAGCCATTGCTGCCTTGCTGCTTCCAGCCTGTCGACAGGCCAGACTCGCAGCGACTCCCGCAGCGCGCCGCGTTTCTCCTCCAGCGCCTGCGGGCTGATGCCGTCAATCAAAGCGGGGATCTGCGCGATAAACGCATCGATAAACCCCAGCAACGCTTGTGCATCATAGGCGGGCGACTGTAAGGCAAACAAAATCCCGGACTGACGCGCGGTCTGATGGAAACGGCAACTGACCACATAGCCAATATTCTTTTCAACGCGGTATTGCTGGAAGAATAGTGGCTCAAGAAAAGACGCCAGAATCTGCGTGGCGGCCAGACATACGGCGGTGTTTTCGGTCAGCGGCCTGAACACCAGTACCGCCGCGTCGTCACCGGCGGTTACGAATTCATGTAACTTTTCTGACGATTCGCTGATCACTTCTGGCAATTTCGCCAGCAGCGTACGGATCGCAATCTCCGACTCTGCCTTGCGTTGCTCCTGTTCAAAAAGCCGTTCGCCGTGCGTCAGCGCTATAGCCGAGGGCGATCGCAACAGCGCACGTGCTGTGGAGAGCGTACGTGTTACCCATTCCAGTGGCCCGCTGAGCTGCAATAATCCATTTCCCTGAACATGCGTAAAGACCAGCGAATTGCCCTCATGAGCAGATTGCGCACTAAGGGCGCGCAGACAGGCACGGGCGATACAGGCCTGATGTAAGGTCAGGGGCGCGCCGGTGGTGTGAACCCTTTCGTCTGTTTTGTGCTCAATTCCATTAGGTGGGAGATAAAAAGCAAAAGATGATTTTGTGACATTGTCACTTATTACGTCCCACTCATCGAAACACACCGGCAGGTTGAAACCTTGTGCGGGCGTACTTCGCCCCAAAATATCGGGCGCAATCCACAGTCGTGTCATGTTCCGCGGATGCAACTCAGCGAGTAATGTTTGCCAGCCATTTTGCGCGGCGGGCGGAAAGTCCAGCGTTCGCGTGCGCAGTTGATCCAGCGGCGTAAAGCGGCTGAAATCGCGCTGTGCGAGGGCGGAATAATGTTGCAGATGTGCCGCGCTTAAATCGCGGATCTGTTGCAGCCACAGGCAGAACAGCGTTTCGATTCGGGCACGGATTGCTGAGGTAGTGTCGCAGACGAGAAATTCAATACTGAGAATATCGCCACTGCCGGATGCGTACGGCAGCGAAACCCGCACATCATCGGCCAGCGCCTGCGTCCGCAGGATGTCCAGCAAACTATCCGGCGCTTCGTCTGTCAGTAACTGGCGCAACAGGGACAGCGCGGGGCAAGGGGTGACCGGGAACGAAAAACGCAGCCGCGGTGAACCGTCAAGACGCAGCTGAAGATGGCGTTCGTCGCGTAATACTACAGGCTGAGCGGGCGCCGGCTGATAACCGTTGCGGGCTGAAAAGGCATTGCCGTAACGTTCTGCCAGCGCGGTCAGTTCTGTGAAAGATTGCGGGCCCTGCAGCCACAGCGTGAGATGATCTGCGGTGAAAAATTGCTGATGATAGTGCGTCAGCGCCCGTTGCAGTGCGGGAATATCCTCGCCGAAAGAGGCACGGTTACCGACGTGAAAATCGTGCAGCCGCGCCGGAGCGTTAAATGCCAGACTCAGTGCCGCATCACACAGCGAGTCTGCATGGCCGGTCAGCATGTTGTATTCGGCGTCAATGACAGACACTTCCTGCCTGACCGAATCCTCTGCCAGCAACGGCTGCGCCAGCATATCCACCAGCCGCGCCAGACCCGCTTCAAATTTTGCCGGTGTCATGTCGAAAAACCATGCCGTGGCATTCGCGTGCGTGGTGGCGTTGAGTTTTGCGCCTTCCGCCTGCGCCCACATCATCAACCGTTCATCGCCCTGAAACTCACGGCTACCGGCAAACACGACGTGCTCGAACAGGTGCGCCAGACCGGGAAACGCGGGCGGTTCGTGATGACTTCCGGCATTCAAATGAATGAGTGCGGCAGCACGCGAGGCCTGTGGGTCGTGAAGCATGTTAACCCGCAGGCCGTTTGCCAGCCTCAGTGACTGCACGTCAGGCAGCATCAGCGCATCAGCCCTTGAAGATCAGTTGCGAGTTCGCGCGGTTACGGAACTGTAGCTGATTGATCTGAATGTTGGTGCAGTTCGCCTGTTCGCGTGCGGCGAGGATCATGCCGTGATGTTCAGATTTGGAACACACCGGATCGGCATTGTCGGCATTGCCGGTCAGCATAAATGCCTGACAGCGACAGCCGCCGAAATCCTTCTCTTTTTCAGAGCAGGAACGGCAAGGTTCCGGCATCCAGTCGAAGCCGCGGTATTTGTTGAAGCCGAAGGAGTCGTACCAGATTTCCTGCAGGGTGTTTTCCAGTACCGACGGGAATTCCACCGGCAGCTGGCGCGCGCTGTGGCACGGCAGCGCCATGCCTTCCGGCGTGACACTTAAGAAAATCGCGCCCCAGCCGCCCATGCAGCCTTTCGGGCGTTCTTCGTAATAATCCGGCGTCACAAACAGCAAATTCGCCAGATTACCGGTTCCGGCCATTTTCTCGCGGTACTGATGTACCACGTCTTCGGCGCGGGCGATCTGCTCGCGGGTCGGCAGCAACCCTTCGCGGTTCAGCTGCGCCCAGCCATAAAACTGACAGGTCGCCAGTTCGACATCGTCGGCGTCCAGCTCAATGCTCAGGTCGATAATTTTGTCGATCTGATCGATGTTATGGCGGTGCAGCACGAAGTTCAGCACCATCGGATAACCGTGGGCTTTTACCGCTTTTGCCATCGCCAGTTTTTGCTGGAAAGCTTTGGCATTGCCCGCCAGCGCGGCGTTCAGCTCTTCGTCGCTGGCCTGAAAGCTGATCTGAATATGGTCCAGACCGGCTTGTGCAAACGCATCGATTTTCTTTTCCGTCAGCCCGATCCCGGAGGTGATCAGGTTGGTGTAAAAACCCAGATCACGCGCAGCGCGGATGAGCTCCGGCAAGTCTTTACGCACCAGCGGTTCGCCGCCGGAGAAACCGATTTGCACCGCGCCCATTTCCCGCGCTTCTTCAAACACCTTGATCCACTGGGCGGTGGTCAGTTCTTTTTCCTGTTTGGCGAAATCGAGTGGGTTCGAGCAATACGGACATTGCAGCGGGCAGCGGTAAGTCAGTTCGGCCAGCAGCCACAGTGGCGGTTTGACCGCAGGTTTAAGCAGGTTCACGGAAGGTAATCCACTTTTGTGCATGGGCCTGAGCGAAGAAATCTTTGACGTCATCGTTCACGCCACCGGCTTCAGGGAAGCGCTCATTCAGCTCATCAATGATATTGGCAATCGTCCGCTCGCCGTCGACCAGTTGCAAAATAAACGTCGCACTGTCGTTGAGTTTTGCCATCCCTTCCGGATACAAAATCACGTGGCAGTCCTGTGTTTTTTCAAATTGCATGCGGTAGCCGCGACGAAACATCGGCGTGTAATGTTCGGTAATGGTGATCACAGGAGTCGTCCTTTGTGCCAGACCGCCTGTTGCGTCACGCTGTGGTACGGCGGGCGGTTAAGCTCGTAAGCCAGGGTCATGGAATCGAGCATGCTCCACAAAATGTCGAGTTTGAATTGCAGGATTTCCAGCATACGCTGTTGTTTTTCAACGGTATCGCAGTATTCCAGCGCCAGTTGCAGACCGTGTTCGACGTCGCGATTCGCCTGACTCAGACGGCTGCGGAAATAGCCGTAACCCTCTTCCTCGATCCATTTGTAATGCTGCGGCCAGGTGTCGAGACGCGCCTGATGGATTTGCGGGGCAAACAGTTCGGTCAGCGAGCTGCATGCCGCTTCCTGCCAGACCGCGCGACGGGCAAAGTTAACGTAAGCATCGACGGCAAAACGAACGCCCGGCAACACCATTTCTTCTGACAGCAGCACATCACGATCCAGACCGACCGCTTCACCCAGCCGCAGCCAGGCTTCGATACCGCCTTCACTGCCGTCATAGCCATCGTGATCAAGAATACGCTGCACCCATTTGCGGCGGGTCAGGGGATCCGGACAGTTGGCCATAATAGCCGCGTCTTTCAGCGGAATGCTGGTCTGATAATAGAACCGGTTCGCTACCCAGCCCTGAATTTGCTCGCGCGTCGCCTGACCATTGTGCATCGCAATATGGTAGGGATGATGGATGTGGTAGAACGCGCCTTTGGCACGCAGCGCCTGTTCAAATTCTTGTGGCGTCATCGGTGACGTCGGGTGTGAAGAAGTCGTCATAATCGTATTTACCTAAAGTTTGATGCGCATCCCGTCCCGGCTGACTTCAATATTTTGCTGCGTCAGCGCCTGCCGTTCGGCAGAGGATTCATTGAGGATCGGGTTGGTATTATTAATATGGATGAGAATTTTGCGTTCCGCCGGAAGGGAAGAAAGCAGGGCAATCAGCCCCTGTTCTTCGGCAAGCGCCAGATGGCCCATGTCTTTGCCGGTATTGCGGCCAACGCCGGTGGTCGCCAGCTCGTTGTCCTGCCACAGCGTGCCGTCAATCAGCAGGCAGTCAGCTTTATTGAGCCACTTCATCAGTTCATCATCTGGTTCGCCCAGACCCGGTGCGTACAGCAGCGAGGTGCCGGTTTTCGTGTCTTCAATAAACAGCGCGATATTGTGGCCGGGCAGCGGTTTGCCGCGGTATTTCGAATAAGGCGGCGCGTTACTCAGCAGCGGAATGGCAGTGAATTTCAGATCCGGGCATACGGCCACGGAGAAGCTGTTCTCCGGCTCGATAGCGTGATGCTGCAGGCCGCCATTCCAGTGCGAAAGCATGGTGAAAATCGGGAAGCCGGTAGTGAGATCGTCGTGGACTTCAGGCGTACACCACACCTGATGCGGACAGCCTTCGCGCAAATTCAGCAGACCGGTGCAGTGATCAATCTGGCTGTCGGTCAGGATGATGGAACCGATGGCGGTGCCGCGCAAAACGTCGTGTTTAATCAGTTCGGGCGTGGCGGCAATCTGGTGGCAAATGTCCGGCGAGGCGTTACACAGCACCCAGTCGGTACCGTTGTCGCTGACGGCGATAGAAGATTGCGTGCGCGCGGAGGTTTTCATGGTGCCATTGCGCACACCCTGACAGTTGCTGCAATTGCAGTTCCACTGCGGGAAGCCGCCGCCCGCCGCTGAACCAAGTACGATAATTTGCATGTGTGAACCAGGGGAAAGGGAAGGAAGATGCCCACAGCGAACCGTGGGCATAAGGGCTTAGCGGTTAGAAATGTACAGCGTCACTTCTAAGCCTAAACGCAGGTCTTCGAAAGAAGGTTTAGTCCACATGATAACGTCCTCTTGGTGATTACAGTTTTAAGTTCACTGCCACTTTCATTGCGGCAGGTGATCGGCTTATTGTCAAATATCGCCGGTTTGGCTACAAAAATGTTGCGATGGTGCCAGACCGATATTGCCCTGTAAGCCACAGGGATTAGCGCAAAATGCCGGATGAAAAACTATTCACCCCACGTTTGCTTTAATACTTTCAGCCAGTTGCGGTACGCGATTTTTTCGATGAGCAGCTTGCCGTAGCCCGCATCAGACATGGCCTGCAACAGAACGGGCAGTCCGGCGACATCACCCAGCGCGTCCGGCACATTGATACCGTCGAAATCCGAACCAAAACCGACATTTTCTTCGCCCAGTTTACCAATAAGGTTATCAAGATGTTTAACAATTTCGGTGATCGGGGTATCGCCGTTGCGTTTTCCATCGGCACGCAGAAACGCGGTGCCGAAATTCACGCCAACAAAGCCGTCACTTTCGGCAATGGCGGCCAGTTGTTTATCGGTCAGATTACGCGGTTGCGGGCATAACGCATGGACATTGGAATGGGTGGCGACCAGCGGAGAATCGCTGAATTTTGCTGTCTGCCAGAAGGCTTTTTCGTTCATGTGCGAGACATCGAACAGAATTTTTTTGCGGTTGCATTCACGCATTAAATCAAGCCCGGCGGGCGTCAGGCCATCACCGGTATCCGGCGAACCCGGAAAATCACCTTTCACGCCGGTACCAAACTGATTGGGTAAATTCCACAGCGGCCCGATGCTGCGCAGCCCTTTTTCATACCAGAGTTCCAGCCGTGAATAGTCATCGCCCAGCGCTTCCGCGCCCTCGATATGCATCACCATTGCCAGCACGCCGTGAGCCATACAATGCTCGATTTCGGCGACCGTCCGGCAGATTTTTGCCCGCCCGGATGACTGCGTTTCAAGGCGTTCAAGCAATGAAATCTGCGCCTGCGTGATGGCTAACGCGTCATGCGGTTCTGGCGGAGAATTTGGCTTCAGTTGCGGCATATACGAAGCAGGTGGTACGAAAATGGCGAATAAACCGCCTGCGAAACCGCCGAGACGACAACGCCTGAGATCGAGATGCCCTTCAAGTGCGCCATCAAGAAACTGAGCAGCAGGATCTGCTGCGTCATGCAGCCACAGGCGAAGTAACAGGTCGTTATGACCGTCAAAGACAGGGGGATTAGGGATGGTGTTCATGATGTTAATGGTACTTTATAAAAGCACGAAAATGTATGCGGAATATGTAATGGTTTGTTTTGGGGATGTTAAGTGATTTGACTGACTTGTTTTCATGTGGAGGTGAAAGAAAAATACGGCTTTGACCTTTTGTCTGCTGGTCAGGCAAATCTCAGTCGGCTCCCTCCCCTGCGAAGGGGAGGGTTGGGGTGGGGTATTAAGGTCAAAATCCAATAGTTAAAGTGTGCTTTTACAAAGAATTAGCCATTAAAACCCCCTCCCAACCTCCCCCTTCGCAGGGGGAGGAGCAAACAGAAAAACATTCTGCATTTGAATTATTGCTGCGGCTTCAGCAAATCAGAAACTATAGCTCGCCGTCACCGACACATTCCTCGGTTCACCGTAAACCACATACTGGTTCACGCTGGTGTCATATTCCTTGTCGAACAGGTTGTTGATATTGCCCTGCACGGCCAGCTGTTTCGTAACCTGATAACGGCTGAACAGATTGACCAGCGCGTAGCTGCCTTGCTCTGCATAACGGGTGCCGTTGCCGCTCGGGCCAGGGACGTCCTGCCAGACGTGAGTCTGCCAGTTCACGCCACCGCCGACGGTCAGATCCTGCAACATCGGCAGACGGTAGCTGGAGAACAATTTCAGCTGGGTGCGCGGCAGTTGCGGGTTAACCGCATCACCGTTTTCATCTTCTGCAATGTAACGGGTGCCGCCAAACGTCATCTGCCAGTTATCGGTTAGTGCGCCGTTCACTTCAAATTCCACGCCACGGCTGACGGTGCCGTCTTTCCCTTCATAGGCCGTATCGGTCGAGCCCGGGATTGTACGGCCGGTACTCTGCGCAACGTTGTCCAGTTCTGCACGGAAGATGGAAACGGACGCTGTCAGGCGGCTGTTAAACCAGTCAGATTTCACACCCGCTTCGTAGTTTTTACCGATAACCGGGGAAAGATACGCGCCGTTGATATCACGGTAAGTCTGCGGCTGGAACACCGAGGTGTAGCTCGCGTAGGTTGACCAGGTATCGTTGATGTCAAACACCAGACCGGCATACGGCGTGATGTTGTTCTTCTCGATCTGGTCGGTCAGCGTATGCGAGTTCCAGTTGGTGTATCGCGCCCCGACGATCAGGTGCAGCGGATCTGCCAGTGATAGACGTGTTGCAACATACGCCGACTTTTGACGGATAGTGTCGTCTTCGGCCAGAGAACGCGGGTTCCAGTCGGTCTCAGGGAACTGTCCGTTGAAATCATTAAAGTTGCCCAGCTCTTCGGTGGAAATATTGGCAAAGGAGCTGTAATAGGTGTTCTGCTGTTTGCTGTAACTCACGCCGGTCATCAGCTCATGCTGACGGCCAAACAGCTGATACGGGCCACTGGCAAAGGCATCAACACCATCGACTTTACGCTTACCGGTGTTATAGCCGGTACCCGCAACGACCGGATATCCGGCATAGGCAGATTCACCGACGCCGGTGGTTTTGTCGAATGTCCCGTCGATATACATCATCTTAGAGTCGATGTGCGATTCGGTATGCGTGCCGTTCAGGGTCGCCTGCCAGCCGTTGTCGAATGACTGTTTCAGGGTGGTGAACAGTTTGGTGGTTTCTTTATCGCTGTAAGCCCAGTCCGGTGCCGAGTTAAAACCACGGCGATAGTCTGTTTTGCTGCCGTCCAGATACCAGCGCGGCATTCCGCCCCAGGTCGGGCTGTCGGTGTTGGTTTGCTGGAATTCGTAGCCCGCCGAAAGCAGGGTGGAATCGGTCAGGTCAGCATCCACGGTGGCATACACGAATTTTTTGGTCGCGCCGTAACGTTCAACGTAGCTGTTTTTATCCTGATAACCGGTGACAAGACGGCCGCGCACGCTGCCGGATTCATTCAGCGGGGTAGATAAATCCGCCACATAGCGTTGTTTGTTCCAGCTGCCGTAACTGGCGGAAACATTGCCGGTAAACTCTTTACTGTCGGCATGTTTACGCACCTGGTTGACGGATGCTGACGGATTCCCCGGACCGGTCATCAGGCCGGTCGCGCCACGGACAACTTCGATACGATCATAAATGGCCGTGTCGGACTGGGAATCACCAATGTCCCAGCGTGGGTCAAAGGTGGTCGGGATGTTATCAACCATGTAGTTGTCGATCAGAAAACCGCGCGCGTAGTAGGTACGGCGGTCAAGGTCAGAGACACTTTCCTGGATCCCGGTGGTGTTTCGCAGCACATCACCCAGCGACTGAAGCTGCTGATCCTGCATACGTTGTGTGCTGATAATACTGACGGACTGCGGGATATCGCGTGCAGTCAGCGCCATTTTGGTGCCCGCGGTGGTAACCGGCACACTGTAATCGGTCGCTGAGGTATCTGCCGCGCTGGTGTCGTTCTGACCGGTGACGACAACCGTGTCTTCAGCGGTTTTTTTTGCGCTGGCTTCTGCTGCATAAGCACTATGCAATGAAGATGAAACCAGCAGGGCAATGATGGAAAGTGAAAGTTTCTTTCCTGAATTGTTTTGAGGATTTTCCTTAACACTCCTGACGGCGTAATTCCCTGTAAAATTTGACATAGGTATTCTCCACACGGTTATTTTCTTATTTTTTAAGCCACTGCATTTTTTTATGAATACGGCTTTATCAGCATGAGCAAACCCCGCCAGAATCCCCGGAACAAGGGCTGGAAAAGATAAAATGAGCATGGTTAATAAAGCGAATGAGAATAATACGCATTGGGTTTACTGCTGTAAATAAATATTACAGACTGGGGGCTACACCGATAGCCGCAATGCTCCCTCCCCTGCGAAGGGGAGGGTTGGGGTGGGGTATTAAAGACAAATTAAGAAGCAGGAGTTTGCTCTGACCAGAACAGTGTTTGCCCTTAAAACCCCCTCCCAACCTCCCCCTTCGCAGGGGGAGGAGCAAAGATGAAAACAGTGTGCCGTTGAATTTAAGATCGTGCGGGCGATTCAGAAATCTTGCTGAACGGAGCGGCCTGAAGACCTCAGGCTTCAGGACCGAGAGAAGGCACCGCGCAGCGGCAAGATTTCCAGCCTGTCGCGGTGATACCTGAAACATAGCCAGCGAGCGGTAGCGCTGGTTGTAAAAGCGGGGAGAGATCCAAGAGAGGGAAAGCACTTCCCTCTCTTGGGCGGTTTCGGCACGAAAGGCTACGTGATAACCGTTGTTAAGAAACCGAAATATTCTCGATCCAGCCTTCACCGCCAGGTGAGAACAATTTGCAATTAAAAATCCACCTTTTAGCCATTAAGAAATCTAGACATCTAAACGTTCGTTTTGTAGAGTGTCATCACCTGCCGTGTTAACGATTGATTCGGCTAAGAAAAATACGATGGTGGTGACACAATGTTCAGTAACATTAAAATCCTCGATGGCGGCATGGGTCGCGAACTGGCCCGGATGGGCGCTCCTTTTCGTCAACCCGAATGGTCTGCGCTGGCGCTGATAGAGGCTCCGCAGTTTGTTCGTGCCGCGCATGATGCCTTTATCGCTGCCGGTTCTCAGGTGATCACCACCAACAGCTACGCCGTTGTACCCTTCCACGTCGGGGACGATGTGTTTGCTGAGCAGGGCGCGGCGCTGATCGCTCTTTCCGGCAAACTGGCGCGCGAAGCGGCGGATGCGGCTCCGGCTAAAGTGCTCGTTGCGGGTTCGCTTCCTCCGGTTTTGGGATCTTATCGCCCGGATCTGTTCGAACCTGTGGCGGCTAAAAAATTACTTCAGGTGCTGGTGGATAACCTGACCGGTAATGTCGATGTCTGGCTGGCGGAAACACAGAGTTCTGTGGCGGAAGTTGAAGCGGTGCGTGATGTGCTGGGCGATGACCCGCGTCCGCTGTGGCTGTCCTTCACTTTGCAGGACAATCTCGACCCACAGGGCAACGCGCTGCTGCGTTCCGGCGAATCTATTGCTGAGGCGGTGAATGCTGCGCTGCGGATTTCTGCCGGTGCGGTGCTGTTTAATTGCAGCCGACCGGAAGTGATGGCGACGGCGGTGAAAACCGCACGCGCTGCCCTGACCTCGCAGGGATCAGCGCTTGATATCGGTGTGTATGCCAACGCGTTCGAACCTTCCGATAACACGCGCGGTGCCAACGAAGGGCTGAGCAAAATGCGTCAGGACACCGATCCTGCCGGATACCTCGATTTCGCCAAAGACTGGGTGGCGCAGGGCGCGACGATGGTTGGCGGCTGCTGCGGCATCGGGCCGGAACATATTGCGGCGCTGAAAAAAGCCTTCGTTAAATAACGTCCATAAAAAGAAAAATCACATTTTTATTCTGAAGGCATCCTTCGGAGACAGGGGAAACATATGATTGATCGTCGTTCGTTCATTAAAAGTGCGGGGGCACTTACCGTTGCTGCGGCAACGCATTCTCTGTGGCTGGGAAATGCTTTTGCTGCGGAGACAGATAAACCGAAAAAAGGCGGCCATCTGGTCGTCGGCGTGGATAACGCCTCAAGTACTGACCGTCTGGATCCGGCGTTCTGGTTCGAAACTTATATGTATTTCGTTGGCTCGCAGATGTTTAACAATCTGGTGGAAATCGACGAAAACGCGAAGCTCGCGCCGTCGCTGGCCGAGTCGTGGGCTTCCACTGACGGCAGTAAAACCTGGGTGCTGAAAATCCGTCAGGGCGTGCAGTTCCATGACGGTCGCTCACTGGGCGCGAAAGACGTGGTGTATTCCCTTAATCACCATCGTGGCGAGAAATCCACGTCGCCGGTGAAAGGCTATCTGGACCCGGTCAGTTCCATTGAAGCCACCGGTGAACATGAAGTGACGATCAAACTCACCGCGCCGGACGTCGAATTCGTCTGGCTGCTGAGCGCCGTGCATTTCGCCATTACTGCTGAAAACGAAAGCTTTGATAAAGGCATCGGTACCGGCGCCTTTATCCTGGAGAAATTCCAGCCGGGCGTCACCACGCTGACCAAACGCAATCCGAACTACTGGAACAGCGAACGCGGTCATGTCGATTCGGTCGAAACGCTGGCAATGAACGATTCTACTGCCCGCGTGGCCGCGCTGGTCAGCGGATCGGCGCAACTGATTAACCGCGTGAATCCGCGCATTGTCAGCCGCATCGAGCGTATGCCGAACCTGAAACTGGTGCGTGCCAAAGACAGCATGATTTACACCTTCCCGGGGCTGTCGAATCTCGCGCCGTTCGATAATGTGGATGGCCGTCTGGCGCTGAAATACGCCATTGATCGTCAGAAAATAATCGACACCGTGCTCGGCGGTTATGCCAGCGTGGCGAATGACAACCCGATCTTCCCGTCGAACCGTTACTTCGCGAAAGACATTCCGCAGCGTCCGTACGACCCAGAAAAAGCGCAATTCCACTGGAAGAAGTCTGGTTTCAGCGGTCCGCTGACGCTGAATGTGGCGGATGCCGGTTTCCCCGGCGCAGTCGATGCCGGTCAGATTTATCAGCAATCCGCGGCCAAAGCGGGCATTAACCTGAATGTGGTACGCGTACCGGACGATGCGTTCTGGAATGACATCTGGCAGAAGAAAGCATTTGTTTCGTCTAACTGGGCGAACCGTCCGACTGCCGATGCGTTGCTTTCACTGGTGTTCACCAGCCAGTCTTCGTGGAACGAATCGGCGTGGCATGTGCCAGAGTTCGATGCGATGGTGAAAGCCGCACGCGGTGAACCGGATGAAGCGCGCCGCAAGCAGATTTATCACGATATTCAGGTGATGCTGGTCGATCAGGGCAGCGAAATCATTCCGCTGTATGCCGATGCGCTCGACGGCTGTTCATCCAAAATCAAAGGGTTCACCTCCGTTCCGGGGATGCCGCTGAGTGGCAACCGCGCGGCGGAAAAAGTCTGGATCGAAGGCTGAACCGGGTAAAAATATGTCTGACTTATCTGCACAACAGAAAGCGACTCAACGGCCTGCGGGCCGTTTTTCGCAACCTCATTCCGGCCTTCTGAGCATGGTGCTGGTGCGCCTGTTTTATGGCGTGCTGGTGGTACTCGCGGTCTCGGTGCTGATTTTTGCCGGTGTGCAGCTGCTGCCGGGCAATGCCGCGACGGCTATTCTGGGCCAGAGCGCGACGCCGGATGCCATTCGCGAACTGAATCTCCAGCTCGGGCTGGATAAACCGGCTGTCAGCCGCTATCTGAGCTGGCTGTTTGGCATACTGCACGGTGATTTCGGCACCAGTTTTTCTACCCGTGAAGCCATCAGCGGTCCGCTGTTTACCCGTCTGGGCAATACGCTGTTTCTGGCCGGATGCACCGCGGCGATTGCGGTGCCGCTGGCGCTGCTGATTGGGTTTATCTCAGTGCGCTATCACGGCAGTGTTATCGATACGCTGCTCAATGTGATCACCCGTGCGACGGTCGCGCTGCCTGAGTTTTTCTCCGGTTATCTGCTGATCCTGATTTTTGCCATCACGCTGGCGTGGGCGCCAAGCAACAGCAGTATTACGGCAGATATGCCGCTGACGGCCAAACTTTCAGCGATCTCGCTGCCGTGTGCCACGCTGGTGCTGGCGATCCTCGGGCATATGAGCAACATGACCCGCGCCGCGCTGATTGCCGCGCAAAGTTCGGCGTATGTCGACACCGCGCTGCTGAAAGGGTTGTCGCCGTCGCGCATTTTGTGGCGCCACGTTTTACCCAATGCTGTCGGGCCGATTATTAACGTCGTGGCGATTAATCTGGCGTATCTGATGGTCGGCGTGGTGATTGTCGAAAACGTGTTTGTGTATCCGGGACTCGGACAATACATGGTCGACAGCATCAGCAAGCGTGATATTCCGGTGATGCAGGACTGCGCGCTCTTACTGGCTGGCATTTATATCCTGCTGAATTTGCTTGCAGATGTGATGGCGCTGATCTCAAATCCGCGTTTACGCCACAACCGCTGAATCTTAGGAATTGTTGTCATGCCTGCATTAAAACCTGCTTCGATTCTCGGCCTGCTGGTGCTGAGTCTGTTTATTGTTATCGCCATTTTTGCTCCGTGGCTGGCGCCTCATGCACCGGATCAGACGCTCGGCATGTCGTGGGATTTACCGGGACCCAACGCACTTCTTGGCACCGATAATCTCGGACGTGATCTGCTTTCCCGGCTGATCTGGGGCACACGGGTTTCCCTGGGCGTGACCGCGCTGGCGGCGCTGGTGGCGTTTATCGTTGGCTGTACGCTGGGCTTTATCGCCGGATTGCGCGGTGGCTGGCTGGATCAGGTGATTTCCCGCTGCAACGATATCGTGATGGCGATCCCGACGCTGATCCTGGCACTGATCGTGCTGGCCGTGTTACCTAAAACCATTTTGGTGCTGACGCTGGTGCTCGGCCTGCTGGAATCCACCCGCGTACTGCGTGTGGCACGTTCTCTCGCGGTGGATATCGGCGTGATGGAATTTGTCGATGTGGCACGTCTGCGCGGCGAAAGCCTCGGCTGGATCCTGTGGCGGGTCATTTTACCGAATGCTTTACAGACGTTAATTGCCGAATTCGGCCTGCGTTTTATCTTCATTTTGCTGTTCCTTTCCGCGCTGTCTTTCCTCGGTTTAGGCGTTCAGCCACCGACTGCCGACTGGGGCGGACTGGCACGCGATAACAAAGACGGCATTCTGTTTGGTGTCTGGGCGGCATTAATTCCAGGCGGTGCCATTGCCGTGCTGGCGCTGGCGGTCAACGCAGTGGCGGACTGGCTGATGAGCGGTCAGCGTCGCGTCTGGGGGAAAAAAGCATGAATGAACCGTTACTGAACGTTGAAAGCTTGTGTGTGGTTTCGCAGGGAAAAAATCCGCGCACGCTGGTGGATAATGTCTCTTTTACCGTCAGACGCGGCGAAGTGCTCGGACTGATTGGTGAATCGGGTGCGGGCAAATCGACCATCGGACTGGCAATCCTCGGGCATTGCCGTCAGGGGATGCGCATTCAGTCAGGCAAGATTGCCTTCAGCGGGCAGGCGCTGACCCAGCTTTCTGACCGCCAGCTGCGTCAGGTGCGCGGCAGGCAAATTGCCTATGTGGCGCAATCTGCCGGTGCGGCGTTTAATCCGGCGATGACGCTCGGCGAGCAGGTGATCGAAGCGGCGCTGAAACACAATATTTTTAACCGCCAGCAGGCGCAGGCGAGGGCGACTGAGCTGTTCGAACAGCTCGGATTGCCGGAGCCGCAGCAGTTTTATCATCGTTATCCGCATCAGGTTTCCGGCGGCCAGTTACAGCGGGCGATGATTGCGATGGCACTATGCGCGGGGCCGGAACTGCTGATTTTCGATGAGCCGACGACGGCACTGGATGTTACCACGCAGCTCGGCGTGCTGAAGGCTATCAGCGATGTCATTCGCCTTTCCGGCGTGGCGGCGATTTATATCAGCCATGATCTGGCGGTGGTCGCGCAGATAAGCCATCACATTATGGTATTGCAGCACGGCAAAATGGTGGAGCACGCACCGACGGCACAACTGCTGGCTGAGCCTCAGCAGGATTACACCCGCCGCCTGTTACAGGCGCAGGGCAAGACCAAAACACCGCAAACCGGCGATGCGCCGCTGATGCTGACGATCAGTAATGTCAGCGCCCGCTATCATGCGCAGCCGGTGCTGCAAAACATCTCACTCAGTTTGCCACGAGGCCGCACGCTGGCGGTCATTGGTGAATCGGGTTCAGGCAAATCGACCCTCGGTAAAGTGATTTGCGGATTACTGGTGCCGGAATCGGGAGATGTCAGCCTGGAGCAGACCTTGCTGCCCGCCGGGCTGCGTCAGCGCAGCCGCGTGCAATTGCGCGATGTGCAGATGATCCATCAGATCCCTGATACGGCGCTTAACCCGAAAGAGCGTATCGGCGGCCAGATTTCGCGCGTACTGGCGTGTTTTACCACGCTGAACCGCAGTGAGCGTGAGGCGCGGGTAAAAGCTTTGCTGGCGCAAGTCGGGCTTAATGCTGAACTGGCAGAGCGTTTTCCGGATGCGCTTTCCGGCGGTCAGAAACAGCGCGTTTGTATCGCGCGGGCGCTGGCGGCTGAACCCAAAGTTATCGTTTGTGATGAGCCCACCTCGGCACTCGACCCGTTGGTCGCCCGCGATGTGCTGGCTTTACTGCGCCAGATCCAGCAAGACACCGGCATTTCTTATCTGTTCATCACTCACGACTTGCAGGTGGTGCGGGAAGTCGCCGATGACGTCGCGGTGCTAAAACAGGGCGTGATTGTGCGCCAGGGCCCGGTCAGCTCCACTCTGGCCGAACCGCTGGACGATTACACCCGCGAATTGCTGCACTCCGTACCTGAGATGCGGGTCGGCTGGCTGGAAGAAATGTTTGCTAATTAATACTCTTCCTCCTGCCCGGCGGTTTCGTTGTGCTCCTCCCCCTGCGAAGGGGGAGGCGGGAGGGGGTATTAATGACGAAAAGAAAGCTTAAGTGAATTTCAACGTTATCGACTGACCTTAATACCCCACCCCAACCCTCCCCTTCGCAGGGGAGGGAGCAGAATGGTCATCCTTATTTACACTTTCCTAATATTCTCTTCGCTAAAGATTCCTTTATTTATACCGATAACCCTGTTGGATTAAATAAATATCTGCAAAGTAGTTCCTCTATGTAATCAATATTTTGAAATATTTTTTCATTGTATTTATTTTATTGGCCAGGAAACAAGGGAGAAAGAATGTTTAAAGCGATCAACAATATGCGTGTCGGTGCCCGTCTGGGTGCGGCATTTAGTCTGGTGATACTGCTGCTGATCATCGTCAGCGTAACGGCAGTGACGAAAATAAGCAGTATTAACAGCACTATCGAACAAATAGTCAGCGACCGTTATGTCAAAGTGCGGCTGGCATTTGATGTCCGTGACGGGGTGAACGATCAGATTAAATATCTTCGCGGTATTGTCATCGATACCAAAAATCCTGAGCAAAATAAAAAACGTTATTTACAGCTTGATGACACCGTTAAACAAACTAATTTAGCGATGGATAAAATCGCCGCTATTCAGACTACCGTGGTCGGCAAACAGAAGATTAAAGCGTTGCAGGATGCGAGTGATACCTTTGAAGCCGCGAAAGAACAACTGGTCAATTTAGCGCGTGCCGGGGATATGGACGGCGCGACGGAATTCGTTCTGCGCAAACTGACCACGTCACAAAATGCGTATCTGGATCTGGCAACGGCGTTTGCCGACTCGCAGGATCAGCAGTTACAGAGCGAAGGCAAAAAGGCGATTGCCGATGGCGCAACGGCGATTCAGCTGACACTGATTTTCTCCGCGCTGGCGGTTCTGGTGGCGGCCGCGCTGGGCTTCTTCCTCACCCGTTCTATCACCCGTCCGTTGCATACTGCCGTAAAAGTGGCGGAAAACGTCGCGGCAGGGGATCTGACCACGCAAATCCACGTGACATCAAACGATGAAACCGGTCAGCTCATGCAGGGGCTGAAAAACATGAACGAAAACCTGCTGAAGATTGTGACCGAAGTGCGTGCGGGTACCAACGCAATCCATAGCGCGTCCGGCGAAATCGCGGCCGGAAACCTGGATTTGTCTTCACGCACCGAACAGCAGGCCAGTTCGCTGGAAGAAACGGCATCGGCCATGGAGCAGATGACCGCGACCGTGAAGCAGAACGCCGATAACGCGCGTCAGGCCAATCAGCTGGCGGCGCAGGCTTCCCGCGTGGCTGTGCAGGGCGGAGAAGTGGTGGGCGAAGTGGTTCACACCATGGAAGGCATCAACGCGTCTTCCCGCAAAATCGTCGATATCATTGCCGTGATTGACGGTATTGCGTTCCAGACCAATATTCTGGCGCTGAACGCTGCGGTTGAAGCTGCACGTGCCGGTGAGCAGGGGCGCGGTTTTGCGGTAGTGGCTTCTGAGGTGCGGAATCTGGCGCAACGGTCTGCCAGTGCTGCGAAAGAGATTAAAGTGCTGATTGACGATTCTGTAGCGAAAGTGGATAACGGCACGCAACTGGTCGCCAAAGCCGGTTCGACGATGGCGGAAGTGGTGTCCAGCGTGAAAAGCGTGACCGACATTGTGGGCGAAATCGCTATCGCCAGTAACGAACAGAGCACCGGCATTGAGGAAATCAATAAAGCCATTACGCAGATGGATGAAGTGACGCAGCAGAATGCCGCACTGGTTCAGGAAGCGTCGTCGGCAGCGTATTCCCTCAATGAGCAGGCAGAGCGTTTATCACAAGCCATCAGCATCTTTAAAGTCAGCGCAGGTTCTGCGACGGCCGCGGTGCGTAAGGCTGCTCACGCGAAAACACCGGCCTTGTTGTCAAACCGCCAGCCGGTTCCTGCTGCTGAAGAAGGGAACTGGGAAACCTTTTAAACTTCTGCACAGTTTCTGAAAAATTTCTGTTTTACGTCTGAAACCCGACAAATTCTGTCGGGTTTTTTACTTTATGTGTCAGCTTTTGCCATAATCCCTTCGCCAATATAAAGGAGAAGGCTTTGATGATGAAAAATACCCTGCGTAAAACCGTGCTGATGGCAGCGGCTGTGGTGCCAATGCTCGCATTCAGCGCGCCGTCATGGGCGCAAACTGCGACGAAAATGACGTCAGTTCAGCAACAGCTGACGGCGCTGGAAAAAGAAAGCGGCGGACGTCTTGGCGTGATGCTGATTGATACTGCGGACAACTCGCAAATTGCTTATCGTGCGGATGAACGTTTTGCGATGTGCAGCACCAGTAAGTTCATGGCGGCTTCGGCGATCCTGAAAGAGAGCGAAGTGAAGAAAAATCTCCTTACTCAGCATGTCGGGCTGAAAAAATCGGATCTGGTGAATTACAACCCGATTACCGAAAAGCATCTCAACGAGGGTATGACGATTGGCGAACTGGCAGCAGCGGCCTTGCAATACAGTGATAACACCGCCATGAATAAGCTTATCGAACATCTCGGCGGGCCAAATAAAGTCACCGATTATGCACGTACGCTGGGCGACAACACTTTCCGTCTGGATCGCACCGAACCGACGCTGAACACCGCCATTCCGGGCGATGAGCGCGACACCACGTCACCGCGTGCGATGGCGCTGAGCCTGCAACACGCGACGCTGGGCTCCGCCCTGGCGGAACCGCAGCGCGCACAACTGGTGGAATGGATGAAAGGGAATACCACCGGCGCGATGAGCATCCGCGCAGGATTACCGGCGACCTGGATTGTCGGCGATAAAACCGGCAGCGGTGATTACGGCACGACCAATGATATCGCAGTGATCTGGCCTGAAAACAAAGCGCCGCTGGTGCTGGTGACGTATTTCACCCAACCGGAAAAAGATGCAAAATCCCGTCGTGATGTGCTGGCAAGTGCGGCGAAGATTGTGACGCAGGGTTATTGATCCACGCGCATAAAGATTAATTAAAACAATAAGAAAAGGGTCCGCAGGGACCCTTTCTTTTGTCTGTTTAACGCCTGGTCCGGTTAACGGCCAACGCGTGCCATCAGTGAAGCCGGATAACGGTCGCCCTGAACTTTCACGGTCTCCAGTGCGGTGGCTATGGTGCGCAGTTCGGCGTCTGACAGCGTGACCTCAGCAGCGCCGAGATTTTCTTCCAGACGGTGCAGTTTAGTGGTGCCAGGGATCGGCACTATCCACGGTTTCTGTGCCAGCAGCCAGGCTAACGCTATCTGCGCGGGCGTCACTTTTTTGTCCTGAGCAATCTGGTGAATAACTGTGATCAACTGCTGGTTGGCCACCAGTGCTTGCGGAGAAAAACGTGGCACAAGGCTCCGGAAATCATCACTACCGAACGTTGAATCTGCGGTAATCGATCCGGTCAGGAAGCCCTTACCGAGCGGACTGAATGGCACAAAGCCGATGCCCAGTTCTTCCAGCGTGGGGATGATTTCCTGCTCCGGCTCACGCCACCACATCGAATATTCACTTTGCAGTGCGGTCACCGGTTGTACCGCGTGCGCACGGCGGATTGTCTGCGCGCCCGCTTCAGACAGCCCGAAATGTTTCACCTTACCTTCGCTGATCAGCTCTTTCACCGTACCGGCGACGTCTTCAATCGGTACATCCGGGTCAACACGGTGCTGATAGAGCAGGTCGATAACGTCGGTTTTCAGACGCTTCAGCGAGCCTTCAACGGCCTGGCGGATATGTTCCGGGCGGCTGTTAAGGTTTTGCTGCTTATTATCTTCGCCGAAAGTGAAACCAAATTTTGTCGCGATCACCACTTTGTCACGAACCGGTGCCAGCGCCTCGCCAACCACTTCTTCATTGAGATAAGGGCCATAAACTTCAGCGGTATCAAAGAAAGTGACGCCCCGTTCGACGGCAGCGCGGATCAGTTCAACCGCCTGTTTGGTCCCCGTGGCAGGCCCGTAGCCATGGCTCAGACCCATACAACCCAAACCGAGTGATGAGACTTCAAGGCCGGATTTTCCCAGCAGACGTTTTTGCATGTGGTTTTCCTCTTATTAATTTCTCAAATCCTGTCATCTTGTGATTATGGGATTTTGGGATTTTCCGTTGCGGGCAACGGCAGGTGATGTAGTGTCAGTCATACTAGACGCTGAACTTTCATCAGATTAGAGGGGGTTATCTGCAAGAGCTTATGAGCAGGATTCATGAATCAATATGAGGCCGTTGTTATATCCTTGAAAAGTGGCCCTGTATTAACGGTTTTAATAAGCAGTAATAAAAGTCCGGATTATTTCGTCCCTAAGTGGAATTGATCTCGTTGTAATATATTTAAACATTTATATCAGGCCAATATTCAGCCAGTTACTGGCGATATAATTATTATTGACGCCCGTCTGCTGTCCCCGGGACTATAATTGCAATATTCACTATGACGTCTGATCCGGGTATCCCAACCTGTACGGCGTCACGGCTATCTGGCCAAACCTCTTTGCGATTTCGTCAGCAGGAAGTGCCTGCCAGGATCCCTGTTTAGCCTGTGTTTAACAGGCCGGAAGTGCTTTTTAGGCCTTTATTAATGACCCCGTAATGGGCTTAACTCAGCACGATCGTTCATTAAATCAGCAACATATTGATTAGTATGCAAAAGAATAAACAATTCTATACAAAATAAATTATTGAGGTGGGGGCAAAAAAGCCATATATTGGCCGCGTTTTTCACAGGGTACTTACTTTTAAATTCCATTTATTCAATTGCGGCGTTACCAATAACTCGCGGTTGTAGGAGAGATATGATGACGGATAAAGTCCGTATTGACAGTTTAGGTGCGAATTCATTAAACGGAAACAATGAAACCTATTTGGCGAGACAAGCTGAATTTGAATCGAATGTTCGGAGCTATCCTCGTAAATTGCCTCTGGCAATCGCGAAAGCCAATGGCGTGTGGATCACTGATGTTGAGAATAATCAATATCTTGATTGCCTGGCAGGCGCGGGTACGCTGGCTCTGGGACATAATCATCCTGACGTGCTGCAAAGCATCCAAAATGTCATTACCAGCGGCTTGCCGTTACATACACTGGATCTGACAACACCGTTGAAAGATCAGTTCTCCGAATATCTGCTTTCTGTGTTGCCACAACAGGGCAAAGGATATTGCCTGCAGTTCACCGGCCCGTCCGGTGCTGATGCTGTTGAAGCGGCAATGAAACTGGCTAAGAAAGTCACTGGCCGTACCGGTATCATCAGTTTCTCTGGTGGTTACCACGGCATGACCCACGCCACGCTGGCGGTGACCGGTAACCTGTCTCCGAAAGAAGCGGTTAACGGCATGATGCCGGAAGTGCAGTTTATGCCTTATCCGCACCAGTACCGCTGCCCGCTGGGCATTGGCGGTGACGCTGGCGTTAAAGCATTAACTTACTACTTCGAAAACCTGATCAACGACGTGGAAAGCGGCGTTCGCAAACCTGCGGCTGTGATCCTGGAAGCCGTTCAGGGCGAAGGCGGCGTGAACCCGGCTCCGGCTGAGTGGTTGCAGCGCATCCGTAAAGTGACTCAGGAACACGGCATTCTGCTGATCCTCGATGAAGTACAGGCGGGTTTCTGCCGTACCGGCAAACAGTTCGCCTTCGAACACGCAGGTATTGAGCCGGACATCATTGTGATGTCTAAAGCGGTGGGCGGTGGTCTGCCACTTGCCGTTCTGGGTATCAAAAAAGAGTTCGACGCCTGGGCGCCGGGTCACCACACCGGGACCTTCCGCGGCAACCAGCTGGCGATGGCGACCGGTCTGACCACGCTGAAAATCCTGAAAGAAGAAAAAATTGCCGAGAAAGTGGCTGCACAGGGCGAGTGGCTGAAAGGCAAACTGGCTGAGATGCAGAAACGTTACCCGGTAATCGGTCACGTGCGCGGTCTGGGTCTGATGATCGGTATCGAGATCGTGAAACCGAACGAAGCGCAGGATCATATGGGTTGCTACCCGGCTGACGGCGAGCTTTCTGCCCTGTTGCAGAAAAAATGCTTCGAAGCAGGTCTGATCCTCGAACGCGGTGGCCGTAATGGTTGCGTTCTTCGCCTGTTGCCTTCCCTGCTGATCACCAATGATGAGCTGGGTATTTTCCTCGATAAGTTTGAGCAGGCGCTGTTAGCGGCTGGCGTCAAGCCTGTCTGAGCGGAGTAAGAGATTCTGATGTCCGAGTTAAACCCGATTCTGGCAGGTTCAGCGCAAAGCACTGAAGCCTATCAGCAAGCCATTGCGCAGAGCAGTGAAGCTGTTGTGCAGTGGCTGCAACAACCTGAGATGTATCAGGGCAAAACCGTTGCTGAGCTGCGTGAACGTATCAAACTGGACTTCAATCCAAACGGCCTGGGTAACCAGGCCGCGATTGAACGCGCCATTGAATACTTTTTAAAAGACAGCCTGTCTGTACATCATCCGCAGTGTGTTGCGCATCTGCATTGCCCGAGTCTGGTCGTCAGCCAGGCCGCGGAAGTGCTGATCAACGCCACTAACCAGAGCATGGACTCCTGGGATCAAAGCCCGTCAGCGACCATCATTGAGATGAAACTGATCGAATGGCTGCGTACTCAGGTTGGCTATCAGGCTGGCGACGCGGGCGTGTTCACCAGCGGCGGCACCCAGAGCAATCTGATGGGTCTGATGCTGGCGCGTGATGCCTTCTTTGCCCGTCAGGGTCATTCCATTCAGCAGGATGGTCTGGTCGGTAATCTGCGTAAAGTTAAAGTGTTATGTTCTGAAAACGCGCATTTCTCTGTGCAGAAGAACATGGCATTGCTCGGTCTGGGGTATCAGTGCGTGACGCTGGTGAAAACCGACGAGTTCGCGCGTATGGATCTCAACGATCTGCGCGAGAAAGTCGCACAGGCGCAGGCCAATGGCGATCAGGTACTCGCGATCGTGGCGACCGCCGGGACCACCGACGCCGGTGCTATCGACCCGCTGCGCGCCATTGCTAAACTGGCCGCTGAGCATCAGATTTGGGTTCATGTGGATGCGGCGTGGGGCGGTGCTCTGTTGCTGTCCGAAAAATACCGCGACTATCTGGACGGCATCGAGTTAGTGGATTCCATCACTCTGGACTTCCACAAACAGTTCTTCCAGACCATCAGCTGTGGCGCGTTCCTGCTTAAAGAAGAACGTCATTACGAGCTGATGCGCTATCAGGCGGCTTATCTGAACTCTGAGTTCGACGAAGCTGCTGGCGTACCGAATCTGGTGTCCAAATCACTGCAAACCACCCGCCGTTTCGATGCACTGAAACTGTGGATGGGTCTTGAGGCGTTAGGCCAGAAACAGTATGCCGCTATCATCGATCACGGTGTGACGATGGCGCAGGAAGTCGCGCAGTATGTGACCTCTGAAGCCGCGCTGGAACTGGTGATGAAGCCGCAGCTGGCGAGCGTGCTGTTCCGTTATCGTCCTGAGCAACTGGCGGGCAGCAGCGATGCGGCTATCGCGTTGCTGAACCAGAAAATCGGCGATGCGCTGCTGGAATCTGGTCGCGCCAACGTAGGTGTTACTGAGCATAGCGGCGTGACCTGCCTGAAACTGACTCTGCTGAACCCGACGGTGACGCTGGAAGACGTAAAAGTTCTGCTGGCGCTTGTTGAGAAAACCGCACAGCAACTGCTGAACCAGTAAGTTTTAGTTCTGCGCCCAAACGCTGCGAAAAGCCGGTGATACGAAAATGTCACCGGCTTTTTTATGTCCTTATTCACCGCAGGCCCTTTGTATTGCTGAACCACGGGAAAAAAGAACCCACTTGATGGTGGGCTGTGTAAGGGGTAATGCTTAAAGTATGCGACTCAGCTAAATCAGGGTTTGCTTGTCAGGTAATTTCATTGGCGGGTGAGCGGAGTAATGAACAAATCTTGCCGATGCAGTATTTTCATTTTGATAATGCACCACATGGCTTGATGTCCAGTCACCAAACGGCTTGCTCTGATTATATGACTGGTGACCGACATGGTAATGCCAGAGTCTGTTGGCGATTGCATACTGGATCAATTCCAGCCTCCTGGTGTGATTGAGACTGACTCCTGCTGAGGACTTATTCCTTCCCGGCAGGGAACTAAATCCACTTGACTTCAGCAATGCGACGAAGTCGCCCACGACCTTAACCTCTTCTTTTTTCAGGGTTAACATCAAATTAATGAATGATTGTGAATAAGTTACACTGACAGTCATTATGCATCCTTTCTCATTGACTCGATCCAATTGGCAAACTCTTCACCAGTAGTAACCCAATCAGGGTGGTTAACGCTTTTTGACTGGATAGATTGGGACATCACGTTAAGGTCATACGAAAATTCGTCGCTGCTTTGGGTCTGATACAGAGCAACGAGCTCACAGAGTTCAGTAGTTATTTTTTGATAATCTTCAAAAGATTGCAGTGCCTTCGTTTTCATATATCGCAGATGCATGATGTGGGGAGCCCAGGCTTCATGCATTTCGGCTTTAAAAAAGGTATATAGCATTCTTTTATTACCTAGCGAAATCTCAGCAACCCGTGAACGAAGATTTTCGGCTGAGTTCTCTTTAATCTGAAGGCTTTCTATGTCTGCTTCAGTTCCTGATTTCAGAGCCAAAATCATTTTGCTGCCTTCGACACATTGAAGCCTCACCGAATCAACAATGGCATCTGTTTTCTTTATTGCGTCCAACACCTGTTTTTTAGTCAGTGAACGATGATGGCTTCGATCAAAATCATCCAGGGGCCGCTCAACCGCCTGAGAAGCCTTTCTAAATATGCCATCAACCTTATCCAGGTCGGGGCTAAAAAATGCCAAAGCTTCAATGCCAATCATCTCATTCATCCTTTGAGTTTATGGTGTATATCCCTTTACCGCAAACAGCCCGTAATCTTTGTTCGGGCAGATCCTTACTTATTTCATAACATCGGATTTCATAACATCGGACTCGCCCCAGAAATCATAGTAAACGAGCCAGTCACTCATTTATATACCGATGGCGCTAAGCCTTTAGCACGTTCTCTTTTCAGAAAACCCGCCTATTCACCGAACTTTCCTATTCTTCCGACCGCCCGGGCCTCGTTTCCTATACTGGTACTTTGTGCTGAAAACGGGGAGGGAAGATGAATTTTCTGTCACACTTCAATTTTATCGCGCTGGTGATGACACCGGCATTCTGGATTGGCGTCGCGACGATGGTGGTGGTTACGCTGGTGACTTACTGGCTGCTGAGCTGGTTACTGTCGTTTCTGCGCAAAGGCGTTAAGAGCTGGGGAGAGGTGCATCCGGCGACCAACAGAATGCGATTTATATTGGGCGATATGCTCAACCGCACTAATAATCTGCTGATATTTGTCGCCGCATTCCTGTTCAGCCTGCGGTTCGTCAATCTGCCGGACAATCTCTACAACACCATCAGCCATGCGTGGTTTCTGGTGCTGGCGCTGCAAATGGCGCTATGGCTCGATCAGGGGGTGGTGTCGTGGTTGCGGCATATCATGCGGCAGCCGGGCATGAACAAAAATCCGGTGACGCTGGTGATCACCGGTCTGATATTCCGCGCGATGGTCTGGTCGGTAATGCTGTTATCCATTCTGGCTAACGTTGGCGTCAACATTACCGCGCTGGTCGCCAGTCTGGGCGTGGGCGGTATTGCTATCGCGCTGGCTATCCAGACCATCCTCAGCGATGTGTTTGCCTCGCTGTCGATTGGCTTTGATAAGCCTTTCGAAATTGGTGATTTTGTGGTGTTCAATGATGTCGCCGGTACGGTGGAACATATCGGCCTGAAGACCACGCGCATCCGCAGCCTGAGCGGGGAACAGATTGTCTGCGGGAATGCCATTTTGCTTCAGCAGACGCTGCATAATTACAAGCGTATGCAGACCCGCCGCATCGTGTTTAATTTTGGTATCGCCATCAATACCCCGCCGGATAAGCTGCGCAATATCGGTGACATGGTCAAAGGGATTATTATCGATGTCGGCGAAACCAAATTCGACCGTGCTCATCTGCTGGGTTTTGGCACCGACCGGTTGAATATTGAGGTGGTTCATATCGTTAATACCGCCGACTACAACAAATATATGGATATCCAGCAGGAAATTAATATCCGCATTATCGAAAAGCTCATGGAAAACGGTATTGAGATGGCGCTGCCTAATATGATTGTTAAAACACCGGAGAAAAGTGGCGTTGGAGAATGGGAAGCTGCCAGCGCAAAACCGCAGGGTTAGGATAAAAGACAGGTTTGCCGCATATCGAAACGCTGCAACCCTGTCTTTTTTGGATCTGATTAACGTAACTGCTGTGCGATGGCGCTGTACATCAGCGACGCTTCCAGCGGTTGCGCGCTGAAATCAGGTTCTGCCTGCGGCCATGTTGACCACTGAACAATAACCAGATTTTCTGCGCGATTCACCATAATCACCTGACCATAAATACCCAGCGCCCACATCGAACCTTTTAGCGATTCAGACGGCGCTGGCGTGACGTTTTTGGCATTGGCGGGCACGGCATTATTCCACCACTGATAGCCGTACATCCCTTCCGGATGCGCAGCTGAAACCGAATTCTTCGCCTTATTCCAGTCTGCCGCCTGTTCCAGCCAGTGTTCAGGCAGAATTGTTTTACCGTCCGGCAACTGGCCACCGCTTATTACAAACTCGCCGAAACGTCCCCAGTCTTCTAACGTCGCGTTAAAGCCGTGCGCCCCTACGTCATGTTTTCCCTGCTGATACGAGTGCCAGACGCCATCCTGGGCCATGCCGTAAGGCTGCCAGAGGGTTTTTTCCAGATATTTCGCCAGCGACATACCGGTTGCTTTTTCCAGCACATCGCCCAGCAGCCATGCACCGCCAGAAGAATACGACCAGGATTCACCCGCCGGATGCGCGCGTTTCAAACCCGTAATGATTTTACGAACGCAATCGTAGGTGCCCGGCTGCGCTTCACATTGGGTGAGATGCGCAAAATCTGATTCAGGATTAGTGTAGTCCTCATTCCATGCCACGCCGGAGGTGTGCTGAATAAGCTGGCGCAGCGTGACGCCTTCCCACGCGGTGCCTTTGAGGTCCGGCTCGTAATCGGTGATGAGGTCATTCAGTGATTTGATTTTTCCCTCTTTGATCGCAATCCCGACCAATGTTGACACCACGGATTTCCCTACAGAACGCGATGTCCACAAGGTGTGGTCTGTATTGCCTTCGCTCAGATATTTGTACGCGATTTTGCCGTTCTTCAGCACCAGCATGCCGGTTACATTTTCACGCTTCAGGTAATCCTGCAGCGTATAGGTTTTACCGTTCACGCTGTACGTCGGATCCTGAAGTTGTTTTTCTGCCTGTACGAATGGCGTGGCCTTGCCATGACGGAAAACGTCGCCAGCATAATTGCGGTAGTCGTTACGAAAACCGATGACACGGGCGGCCTGATCCCAGTTCAGCATGTCTTTGGTATCCGGCAGCGTTTTATCGAATGGCGTCGGACAGGTGCTGAGGTCGATACCACCGCAGTCCTGTGGTTGTTCTGCAAAAGCAGGCGTCATAAACGAGACTGCTGCACTCATGGCCACAGCCAGCATCAGAGGTTTTAAGAGGGGATTATTCCGTGTTTTCATGTTTTCACTTATCCATCAGAGTATCGGGAAACATGAGTATAAGGAGGGTAAATGGTTTAAAAAAATCAGCTGATGGGGGAAAATCCCCCAATAAAATGACATTTACAGGGAGCAGAACATGTCAGCGTTACGTTATTCCTTCTCACAGATAGAGGCTTTTGCCTGTGTCGCTGAACAGGGGAATTTATCCCGTGCCGCGTTATCACTGGGTAAAGATCGCACCACGCTGCGTGATTTAATTGATTATCTCGAGGATGCGCTGGGCTATCCGCTGTTTATCCGTCAGGGGCGCACGCTGGTGCTGACGGAGCAAGGACAGCAACTCCACCGGCAGGCACATTTGCTGATGCGTCAGGCTCAGGCCTTTGAGTTTTACGCGCAGTCGCTGCCGCAGCCTGAGCAGCAGGAACTGGTGATGGTCTACGACCCCTTCATCTCGCAGGCGTTTATCGACGCGGTTATCGTGATGATGTCGAAAGAGGGGATCCGTTTCAGCGCATGGAGCGCATCGCGGGAAGAGGCCGAAGCGGCGCTGACTGCCGGGACGGCCCAGATTGCAGTCTGTCAGGCAAATAATCGTGCGCTGGGGATGGATATGGAATGGTGCGCGCTGGGCAATATTGAACTGGATTTTTACGCCGCAAGCGGTTTGTTTCAGCATCAGCAGCGTCCGCTGACGTTGCTCAATCTTTCCCTGAAACCTCAGCTGGTCATGCATCACAAACATGATGAGCAAATTGCCCGCCGGTTACAAATTTCGGGGCATACTCTTTATGTCAACGAGCGTTCTGCGCTGCGCAGTTTGCTGGAAAATGCGCAGGGGTGGGGATTTTTACCCACACATTATCAGGCATCGACATGGAAGGATGTGCAGGCGATTGAGACGGAAGTGGGCAATCAGGGACTGACCATTACGATGGTGGCTATCTGGCAGCCCGGTCAGACAAAGCAACCGGTCACCGGCAGATTAATCAGTGCACTGCCGGAATTATGGCGTAACAGCCTTCAGGGCTGAAGGATGTGATCGCCGGATAAATGTGCCCTCAGGCAGGCAATTTCAGCGGGCTTTGCTACGCTTTCTTAGCATCCTGTATCTGAACCTCGCCCTGCAAACCAACTGATTTCCCGAAAATCTGCTGAGGAGTTCATTCTATGCCTTTTGTTAAAACGAAAGACGGCGTCAATATTTTTTTCAAAGACTGGGGTCCGAAAGACAAGCAACCGGTTGTTTTCCATCACGGATGGCCGCTGAGTGCGGATGACTGGGACAATCAGATGTTGTTCTTCCTCTCCGAAGGTTTTCGTGTGATCGCCATCGACCGTCGCGGACACGGGCGTTCGGATCAGACCAGTGAAGGTAACGATATGGATCACTATGCGTCCGATGCTTCCGCTGTCGCCGAGCATCTTGACCTGCATGATGCGGTGCATATCGGTCATTCAACGGGCGGGGGGCAGGTTGCCCGCTATGTGGCGCAATACGGCCAGCCGCAGGGACGTGTGGCGAAAGCGGTGCTGATCAGCGCGGTTCCGCCGCTGATGGTGAAGACGGATGCTAATCCCGACGGTACACCGATTGCCGTCTTCGATGGTTTTCGCAGTGCGCTCGCCGCAAACCGCGCGCAGTTTTATTTAGACGTCGCTTCCGGGCCTTTCTACGGGTTTAACCGCGATGGGGCAGAAGTGTCACAAGGCACCATCAATAACTGGTGGCGTCAGGGTATGACCGGCAGCGCCAATGCGCATTACGAAGGAATCAAAGCGTTTTCAGAAACGGATCAGACCGACGATCTGAAAGCCATTACTGTGCCGACGCTGGTCTTGCAGGGGGATGACGATCAGGTTGTACCCTATAAAGATGCTGCTCTCCTGCAGGATAAACTGCTGGCAGACAGCACCCTTAAGATTTATTCGGGCTATCCTCACGGTATGCACACCACGCACGCCGACGTGATCAATAAGGATATTCTGGCGTTTATTCGCGGATAATTCCTGCGTCATTTACGTCATACATTTTTTTAAACAAAGACCCGCTGAAATGGCGGGTTTTTTCTGCAGGGCATAAAAAAGCCCGTCAGGGGAAACGGGCGTTTTTAAGGTTACAAGGGGAAGTCTTGAGATTTCTGTAGGTTGCTACAGAGATGTTCACTATACACTCCCTGTGTGACAGAAATGTGTAGGAGAATTCTGGTTCTTTTCGCAAAACCATTTTCCACGGCTGGTGCAGAATAACCGCAGAGGATACTTAAATTGAGCGGATAAACACGGATCCATGTAACGCGACAACATGTGAACTGGCTTACATTTTTGACCTTTATCACACTTTATAGTGAAGCCCTTGTTAAGCGACGCAGCTCATTATTATGGCATCCATCAAAGACGTAGCCAAAAAAGCGGGAGTCTCTACTGCTACCGTATCACGCGTTCTGAATAACCATCGCGGTGTGATACCAGAAACACGTAAAGTGGTTCGTGAGGCAATGGATTACCTGTGCTATGTGCCAAGTAAGAGTGCGTTCCAGCTCAGTGGTAAATGTTCAGGGCTGATTGCAGTGGTTTTGCCCAACCTTGTTAACCCTCATTTTTGCGAGTTACTGGCAACATTTGAAGAGGAAGCAAGATATATCGGAAAATCGGTGATCGTGAAAACTCACCAGAATCAGCCTCAGCAGGATAAGCAAATTATTCACACGTTAATTGGCATGGGAATAGACAGTCTGTTGTGGGTGCCAACAGAAGCAGAGGCCGAACTTTCGGAGTGGTTAATCGCCACCCATATTCCGGTTGCGGTGGTAACACAAGTTTCACGCTTTTTTAATTCCGTTTCTATAGACCAAAGTAAAGGTGCGGAAAGTATCGCAGAACATTTCATAAAAAGCGGACATACCACATTTGGTTTTGTTGCTCAGGAAGGAGTCGATAATAGAAAGGTTTCCTCCTGGAGTAAGAAAATAACGAGTCAGGGTTTAACTGTAGACAAAGAGAATCAATTCTGGATTGAGAAGGGTAAAGGAGAAAGAATATCAGGCCACATCAGTATCCTTGAGGATATTGTTGAGAAATTAGCAGCCCGGAAAAATCAATGCACATGCCTCTGGGTTTATAATGATGTCGCTGCCAGTTATATTATCGATGGATTAAAAGCAAGGCAGGTAGCGGTACCTCAGGATATTGCTATCGCCAGTTTCGATAATACCTTTCTGGCACAAACTAAAAAAATCACCAGCATGGTTCAACCTATAAACGAAATCGCACACCTGGCATTTACGATGGTCAATAACGAAAGTGAGCAGGAAAATATCGAAATGTATGAGATTGTCTCACGGCTTATTATCCGCGAGAGTAGTGTAACGATTAATATCACCACGCTGTAATATCTTCGCATTACGATTTAACGTTGTTTGAAAGTAAATGAGATATTTTTCTAATTTTTGACACCGGTACTGGTGGTAATAACCTGTGTTTAAATTCATGACTGTGCATTATTGAGGTAACTTTATGTCTGATATTGCAATGGAAAAGCAAAGTGCTTACGGAAAGCTGCAGCTGAAAGAAAAGATCGGATACGGAATGGGGGATGCCGGCTCTTGTATGATCTGGAGTGTGCTGGCGCTTTATCTGACATGGTTTTATACCGATGTGTACGGATTATCTCCCGCAGTGGTGGGGACATTATTCCTGGTGATCCGTGTTTTTGACGCTTTCAGCGACCCGATCATGGGGGCGATTTGCGACCGCACACAAACCCGCTGGGGTAAATTCCGGCCCTGGTTATTGTGGATGGCGCTGCCATTTGGTCTTGGTGCCATATTAATGTTCACGACACCTGACCTGAGCATGAACGGAAAAATTATTTATGCCTGGGTCACTTACCTGATTATGTCGCTGATATATACCGCTATCAATATCCCCTATTGCTCAGTAGCAGGCGTGATTACACTTAATCAAAAGGAGCGGCTGGGTTGTTTGTCATGGCGTTTCTTTCTGAATGGTCTGGCAACGCTGATTGTTTCCTCCTCCATTTTACCGTTAACCGACTGGCTGGGGAACGGCAGCCGGGCCTCTGGTTTTCAGTTGACGATGGCGATCATGGGCGGTGCCGCAACGCTCATGTTCCTGTTCTGTTTTTCCAGTATTAAAGAACGCGTTGTTTCGGTTAAGTCCGGTGATTCGTTACTGAAGGATCTGAAAGATATCGCTAAAAATGACCAATGGCTGTTGATGATTTCGATTACCTTTCTTAACGTTTTCCCCGCTTTTATTCGCGGTGCGGTAACCATATATTACGCGACCTATGTGATGCAGGCTTCTGTTGGATTTATTACCTTTTTTATGGCGCTCGGTGTCGCCTGCAATATGCTGGGCAGTGTTATCGCTAAACCTCTCACTGACCGCTTTGATAAAGTTAAGTTATTCCGCATTATCAATATTATTCTCGGCATCCTCTCTTTTGCCCTGTGGTTCGTTGATCCAAAATCGCTGGCGCCGCTGATCACATTGTTTGTGATTATCAATATTCTGCATTTAATTCAGTCCGGGCCCATTCTGTGGGCCATGATGTCCGACGTTGACGATTACGGGGACTGGAAATTCGGCAAACGCATGACCGGTATCTCTTTCGCGGGCAATCTGTTTATGTTGAAAATGGGGCTGGCGGTAGCCGGGGCGATCGTTGCCTGGATATTGTCCTATACAGGGTACATTGCCAATAAGCCGCAACAAAATGCGCAGACTTTGCAGGGAATTATTATCATGTTCTCATTACTGCCGATGGTAAGTTATTTTATCAGCGCATTCATGGTGCGTTATTTTAAACTTAACAACACTGTTCTCGAAAAAATTAAAGTCGATCTCGCAAAACGTCAGCTGGAAAATGGCGCTGTCCCCTCGCAGGCATTCAAAGATGCTCCTGTTCTTTAATAAAAGAGCCAGTCAGATTTAGTTTCATTCGTGTTAATTTCATAGAAGGATTTAATAAATGGCGAGCAACAACTATTACGATGTCACTGAGTGGAGTGTCGGTAATCCTTATCAGGATATTGGTGAGGTGATCAACAGTATTATTGCGGATATTAAAAGCCGACAAACTGAGACGGATAATAATGAAGGAGGAAAACCCGGTGCTGTGATCTATATTCCGCCGGGAGATTATTCTCTTCTCAGTCAGGTGGTCATTGATATCAGCTATCTGAAAATTATGGGTTCAGGACATGGCTTTACCTCTTCGAGTATTCGATATAATACGCCACAAAGTGAATGGCCAAACTGGCACGAACTGTGGCCGGGCGGCAGCCGGATCCTTGTCAACATAACTCCTCCGGCTGATGCTGAGGAATATACTGGCGCTGCATTTTATGTCGCACGCAGCGGTGAACCGCGCATAAGTTCAGTTGAGTTCAGTGACTTTTGTATTGATGGATTGCACTTTGTCGATGAGGGTTCAGGAAGTGACGATCCGGAAAATAGTTATCTCAATGGCAAAACCGGTATTTATATTGCCAGCGCTCAGGACTCGTTTCGCGTCTCCGGCATGGGGTTCGTCTATCTGGAACATGGCGTGACGGTGTATAACGCCGATGCATTGTCCATACATGACAATTTTATCGCTGAATGTGGTAACTGCATTGAATTACGTGAGTCCGGGCAAGCGTCGAAAATAACCGATAATTTGATCGGCGCCGGTTATCGCGGGTATTCGATTTATGCTCAAAATTTCGGCGGGTTATTAATTACGGCAAACAATATTTTCCCGCGCGGCAAAAGCAGTGTGCATCTTTCTGGCGTTGTGCGTTCCTCTGTGTCCGCTAACAGATTCCATTCCTTTTATCCGGGAATGATGGTGCTGGAGGAGGGCAGTGCAGAAAATCTTGTCTCTGCGAACCATTTCTTCCGTGAACGTGAACCCTGGGCGCCAATGCAGGCTTACAACAATGGGTTAGATGATCTGTATGGCCTGCTCTATATCAATGGCGATAATAACTCCATTATTGGCAATCACATTTCTGAATCCATTGACACACAATACATTACTCCAGCAGGTGCAACGCCGGTAATTATCCATATTGTCGCGGGAGTGGGAAACTTTATTTCTGACAATCATATTGTTGCCACAACTGAAACAGCGCAATCAGCCGCCGCGACAGCAGGCTCTTGCTTCTCAACACAAGTGGGGGCGTTACTGGCTACCGCCGGATTGGAAGCGCTTTCTGTAACCAACGTCCTCATAGAACCAGAATCACATCAAAATACCATTCTTGATTCGGGTGCCGACTCACAGGTTGTGATGGATAAGGACGTCAACGCATTCAGAGCGACTCCTGTGCCGGGTCTGACACGTTAATGCGTTTTGGGGGCGGGTGATGAGCCCGCTCAGTTTTCCATGCTGGCAGCCGACAGGCAAAGGGGCGTCGAAAGTATCTGCGGGTCCTTCAGGCAATAAAAAAGGCCCGTAGGCCTTTTTTATGCGGACTATGCCAGCTTACTCACTTACTTACGGCCAAGCAGTAAACCCAGCACAACACCAATTGCGCCTGCCGCGATCAGACCGGACAGGGGGTTTTCTTTGATCTTCTCCGCGACGTCAGAGACGACTTCACCGGCCTGAGCCGAGTATTTCCGCGCTGCGCCTTTAATCTGGTGCTTAGGAGAATCAACAAAATCGCCAAATTGTTTCTGTGCTTCACCGGCAAGCTGCTTGCCTTTGTCTTCGAGTTTATCTGCCAGATGGTTTGCGTCTGCATCGATATCATGTGATGACATATCTCTATCTCCTTTAGTTAACCGTTATTAAGCGTAGTCGATATTTTTAGATTATGGTGTTAATACAGAATAAAAAATCAGATATGCTGTAAGGATATGTTAATGGTTGAGATTCTTCTTATTTTATCTGAAGGGCCAATTTTAAGAGTTATGTCGATTGCCTGATGGGATTTGAGTATTTGCAATGTCTGTTAGTAATGAATGAAAATTGTGATATTTTCCTTTTACCTTGACATAGAATATTCAATTATCCTTGTGGCTATTTTTTAACGTCACTCTTTTATTATCAGAAAGTTTATTATCAGAAAGAAAAAGTGATTTCCGGATAAATACTACCCGCCTTTAGGGCGGGCATTATCATGCACTAACGGGTTTTGTTGGCGGAAGCCGATTCAGATTCAGCTATCGCCGTTAATTTAATATCGGCATTTTTTTCTTCCTGCAAAGTGGCTTCCAGAAGTTTGGCCGCTTTGGTATAACCCAGTTTTTTTGCCAGTGCAGCTAAGGTGCCGTAGGTAGCAATTTCATAATGCTCCACTTTTTGTGCGGCACCGATAAGGCCTGCATCCAGCACTTCACCTTTTTCTACAGAATCAATCAGTTCTTGTGCTTCCTCTACCAGGCCTTCCATCGCATGGCATTTCATTCGTTTAATGCGCAGTTCGTCGGAGGACTCGACAACCTGATCCAGTCTTTCAATCTGACCCTGTGTTTCTTCCAGGTGAGACTTAAACGCCTCGACCAGTTTGGGATCCGTTGCAGCGCGTGCCATTTTAGGCAGCGCTTTAGTAATTTGACGTTCTGCGCTGTAAACGTCAGATAAATCATGAATAAAGAGTTCTTTCAGATTTGTAATAGACATTTTATTTTCCTGTGGGTTATTTGTGACATCCCCCTTAGCTTAGCGGTATTATAATAAATGACTGTGAATTAAGAATTTTCTCAGGTGGAATGTAACGTTTATGTAAAAAAGAATATTTAAAGGTATGACGTTATTTTAAAGCACTATTTTTTAGAAATAACTGCTTTGGATAATATTTTTTAAAATGGTCTTTTTAATACCATTCCTACCGTTAGGTCATGATTTTGCGGTTGATGTTATTTACTTTAAGGCGGTTGAGGAAGATGCGTAAATTAAAATAAAATAAGATGTTGCAATGAATATAAAAAACATTGCAACACCTCTTCTTTCTTTTCAGAACTCCTCAGCCAACTGAAACAGAACATAGCACGACCGGCTGATCACGCGGCCAGGTACTGAGATCCAGCCGGTCGGTCACGTGGATTTCTCTGCCGCTGAGCAGGTCACAACAGGTGCGGTGAGCCAGTGATTCTGGCAGCAGCACCTGCGTATCAACTCCCTCTGCGGGCTGAGTAAAGCCAACTTTTTGCTCATTAAAAACCAGACGGGGCGCGGCGACAATCACCGCTTCGCCGTTTGCCTGCCGCGCAAAAGCGATGACTTTACCGGCGTGGTCGCCAGTCGTTTCCAGCGGGAGATAATCCCCTTGCAGAAACAGCGCGGTTTTTTGCTGACGATAACGGGCAAGAACGGCAACGATATGTTGTTTCAGCTGCCCGCTTGTCCATGCGGTTTCATCGTTCCACGCCGGTTTTTCTCCCTGAACCAAAAGGCGGTCCAGCTCACCGAAATCAGGCAGACGCCGGTTATCCGGATCCACCAGACTGAAATTGAGCACTTCGCTGCCCTGATAAATATCCGGGACACCCGGCGCGATCATTTTGATCACCGTTTGGGTCAGACTGTTCACCAGCCCGGCGCGGATAAAGGGACGGATGGCAGCGTAAAAATCATTCAAAAACAGACTGTTATCCGGAGAAAGAAGATGACGGGCATAGCCGAGTACGGCATTTTCATAATCATCGTTGCTGTCACCCCAGCTGGTGCGCAGCTTGGCTTCACGCAGCGCCTTTTCTACGAATAGCTGGAATCTTTCATTGAGTTCACGCAAACCTTCCTCATCGGCCGGATGCAGTGTTGCCGGCCATGCACCGGCCAGCGCCTGATAAAGCATCCATGCGCCGGTCAGTTTCGGTGCGGGGCCGTCTGGCAAAGTGATGACTTTCGACTGATTCATCTGATGCCAGCGGGTGACATTTTCGGCCCAAAGTTCCGGCGCTTCGGTGAGGGTAAACAGTCTGGCGCGGGCATCTTCGCCGCGTTTGGTATCGTGAGTTGACGTGGTGGAGAGTGCTGCCGGTTGTTCCCCGAGTCGACGGGCCATTTCCTGATGGAACCGGTCGAGGGAAAACCTGCGCAGCAGAGGCTCTGCGCCCACTTCGTTCAGGGCCAGATCCATGTGCTGACGGAAGAACAGCGTGTCCTCCACGGATTTCGCCATCAGCGGCCCCGTCAGTTGCTGGAAGCGGGTGCGGAACTGGTCAGCCTGACCGGATACGGACTCCGGTGTTTGCGCACAGAGAATACGAGCCAGAAATTCGAGAATATCCGCCGGTACGGCAAGCGATGAGGTGGTGATCTTCCCGATAATGTTATGCAGCAGGGCAGCGTCATCGGCAGGCAGTCCACGCGATGTGCCATAAGTGCGATACACCGGGAAGGCGATCAGCAGTTCACGCAGCGCTGCCCGCAGGGTGTTGGCATCCCAAGTGTGGTCTTCCGCTTCTGCAATATTCAGTGCCAGCTGGCACAGCGTAGTGAATTCCCCTTCGAAATTTTTCTCCACCATCATCAGTTTGGCGGCGCGCAATTCTTCGCGCATATCCACTGGCTTGCCGACCACGTTTTCATACAGATTGCGCAGTACAGCGATGTTTTCATCTTCAACCAGCACATCGGAAAGTGCGGCGATAAATTCATAACCGGTGGTGCCGGAAACCGGCCAGTCAGCGGGCAGACGTTCGCCTTTACCGAGGATTTTCTCCACCGTGATGTAGCAATCCGCACCGGCCTTTTCCCGCAGACGTTCAAGATAAGCTTTCGGATCGGCAAGACCGTCCACATGATCCACCCGTAACCCGTCCACTGCGCCGGAATGCACTAGTTCAAGGATCAACCGGTGCGTATCCTCGAATACCGCGTCATCTTCCACCCGCACGCCCGCCAGACCGGTAATTTCAAAAAATCGCCGGTAGGAAAGTTCACGCGGCGCATCGCGCCATGACATCAGCCGGTAGGGCTGGCGCTGATGTAACTCCGCCAGCGCGCCGTTATCCGGCGTGGTTGCGCTGGCGTCGTGCGTGTCTGGCGCAAGGGGATAGTACGTGTCGAAATAGGCGAGTGCAGGCTGGCCGGTTCGGGGATCCGGCTTCAGGGTGATTTCACCTTTTTCCAGCACCTCTTCAAAAGTATCGCCGAGAAAAGGCAGGGTCAGCCGCTGCGACCAGTCGATATCAAAATGCCGTGCATAACGGCTTTTTTCGCCGTGTTCAATCACGTCACGCCACCATGGGTTTTCCAGCGACGCGGCCATATGATTCGGCACGATATCGAGGATCAGTCCCAGACCAGCGGCTTTCAGCGCCTGCGACAAACGGTCAAATCCCGCACGTCCGCCAATTATCGGATCGATTTCGTTGGCGTCGGTAATGTCGTAGCCATGCGTCGAATCGGAAGTCGCAGTAAAAATCGGTGAAGCATATAAATGGCTGATCCCAAGCCGCTTTAAATAAGGAACCAGTGCCACTGCTTTATCAAAATCCATGCCATCGCGGAACTGAATACGGTAGGTCGCGGCGGGTATGTTCACATTGATTCTCCCCTGAAAAGACGGACGATAACGGAGCCGGGTTCTGACGCTTCTGTCGCTTCGGGCCAGGCAAACAGCGTTTCACCCGGCTGGTCCGGCAGCGGTTGTGTGGTTTCCCCGAGATTGAGGGTCAGAGACAGGATGCCTTTGGAGAATGTCCAGGTGACGGCGAGCACACCGTCCGCCGCCTGCACTATTTTGCCCACGTTACCCTGCGCCGGCGTGAGTAACGGCATGACATATTCACGACGCAGCTGAAGCAACGTGCGCGTCAGCGCCAGACTGCCCACGCCATCAGGGCTGGCGGATTTCTGCCAGTCCAGTTTAGAGCTTTCGAACGTCACTACGGCGTTAGGATCGGGCACGCTTTCCTTGCCATATCCGCTGTGACCTTCGAATTCTCTGGCGCGTCCTTCGCGAACCGCCTGCGCAAGCTCACCCTCGAAATCGGTGAAAAACAGGAACGGATGGGTTTCGCCATACTCTTCGCCCATAAATAAAAGCGGAATATGAGGTGAAAGCAGTAATGCGGCCAGCAGGGCGCGTGTTTTACGTTGACCTGCCAGCGTGATCAGACGGTCGCCCTGTGCGCGGTTGCCAATCTGATCGTGGTTTTGGATGAAATCGACAAAGGCGACCGGTGGCTGATCGCGGCTCTTTTCCCCGCGCGGCTTACCACTTTGCGGGGAGATTTCGCCCTGATACGCAAACCCTTCCGCGAATGCGCGGGCAGCCAGCCCGAGGGGGTCGGCGGCGAAATCCTGATAATAGGCGTGCGTTTCACCGGTACTGAGCACGTGGACCGCGTTATGCAAGTCATCATTCCATTCAGCGGTAAACAGCGGAACATCGCCTGCGGGCGTGCGCGGATGCAAAGAGGTAATATTGCGGCTGTCTTCGGTGGTCAGATGCACGTGGCGACCGGTGATTTCTGCGCGAATACGCCGGGCGATCTCAGGCAGAATATGCGGGTCTGAGGCGTCTTTCATCTGATCGACCGCGTCAAAACGCAGCCCGTCAAGGTGATACTCTTTCAGCCAGTAAAGCGGCGCTTCGGTAATGTACTGACGGGCACCTTCCTGATCATAAGCAATGCCCGCGCCCCAGGCGGTCTGGCGTTCAGAATCGAAAAACTGCGGCGCCAGCAAGGGCAGATAATTGCCCTCAGGGCCGAAATGGTTGAGCACAATATCGAGCACCACCGAGATGCCGTGACCGTGCGCCGCATCGACAAAAGCTTTGAAATCATCCGGTGTGCCGTAAGCAGAATGCGGCGCATAGAGCAACACGCCGTCATATCCCCAGCCACGATCACCGCCAAACTGCGCCAGTGGCAACACTTCAATCATGGTAATGCCGGTTTCAGCCAGATAAGGCAATTTCTCCATCGCCGCTGCGAACGTGCCCTGTGGGGTAAATGTGCCGACATGAAGCTCATAAATCACCGACTCTTCCCACGGACGTCCTTTCCATTCAGTGTTCTGCCACTGATAGCTTTCTGAAGACGTGACCAGCGAAGGGCCGTTGACGCCTGCCTGCTGGGCACGGGAAGCGGGATCAGGCACCGCCATGCCATCGGGCAGAATAAACTGGTATGCCTCACCGGCAGAAACACCGGTTGCCACCTGCTCAAACCAGCCGTCTTCAGCAGCGGACATTTCTGTGTCCTTGCCGGAAAGGCGCAAGGTTAATTTTGCCTGACCCGGTGCCCAGACCCGAAAGTGGACCGTACCGGCGGCAATAAAATTAGCCCCCCAGCTGGTGGTGAATGCGTTGAAATGCATCGCGTTACCTCGCATAAAAATGAGCGATCAAAAGGTCAGTTAGCCAACGAATAATAATGATAGTCGAGGATGACGCGGATGGGAGGCTGCCAGGCATCAGGCCCCGGTTAAGGCCGGGGCGTTAAGGGTAAGTGTGATGAAAGCGGTGCTGGCATCAGGACGATGAGGTGAAAAACACGATGGAAATAATGAAAGAAACGACGGTTCCGATGAGCAACATACATTTGCTCGGCGTGAAGAACTTCTTGTTCTGATTGGCTTTATAAGCCTTGAGTAATAACCACAGCATCACGATGCCAATGATAATAAATATTACGCCACCTGATATACTCGCGACTGGAGCCATATAAGTATCCTTCTCGTCGGTAAAATTTAATTATAGCTCAGCATCAGAGAAGCGTTTTTGAAGCGAATATTAACGTTCATCGGCAATACTGGCATCAGATGATATGACATGCCCGGCCTGCCGCAGCGTCCGGTTCAGACTGTACTGAAGTCGCCGAACAAATGTATAATATCCTGCCGCGATAATGACATAGCGGAACTACCTTTTTGCAGTGACTTAAGTGAAATAAAGCGTTTAATAAATGGGTTTTTATAAAATGGCGTTCAGCCTCAGATAATAATCACACAATACCTAAGGGAATTAAATGAAGTTTCTTCAAACTCTGCTTTTCATGCTGTCAGTGGTGATTACCGGACAGGCCAGTGCGGCAACAACCACACTGACCGATGTACTGGGAAATAAAATAACCTTAAATACCCCGGTAAAAAGAGCGGTATTAGGTTTCTATTTTGAAGACTATATGGCGGTTGGCGGGGAACAGGCGTTTGACCATATTGTCGGTATCTCCCGCGAAGCCTGGCACGGCAAAGTCCCGGCGAACTGGGATATGTATATTAAATACCGTCCCTCCATTGCCGACATCCCGGATATCGGCGAAATCGATCTGCATAACGTGTCACTGGAAAAAGTGATCAGCCTGAAACCGGATGTGGTCATTTTAGCCAGCTGGCAGTATGCCGCCCTGAAATATGAAGTCACGCAACTTCAGAGTCTGAACATTCCGGTTGTGGTGCTCGACTACAATGACCAGACGGTGGAAAATCATGTTAAATCCACGGAAATCATCGGGATATTAACCGGTCAGACTGAGCGTGCGCATGAGCTTGCTCAGCTTTATAAAAATAACATCACGCTGATTGAAGACCGGATCAAACAGGCAAATCTGCCGAAGCCAAAAGTCTACATTGAGTTTGGTAATAAAGGTCCGGCAGAGTATTCGTTTACCTATGGCGAAAATATGTGGGGCGTGATGCTGCGTCTCGCGGGTGGTGAAAATATCGCGGCGCCGTTTGTTAAGCAGTGGGGCGAAATTAACCCTGAGCAGTTGCTGGTCGCTAAACCGGATGTCATTTTTATTTCCGGCAGGGAAAATAATAAGGTCGATACCGCATTAGAAATGGGTATTGGCGTCAATGAAGCCACGGCGAGAAAAAAACTGAACGGGTTCGCGCATCGTGACGGCTGGAGTTCATTACCGGCCATTCAGAATGACAGACTCTTCGGCGTTTATCAGGGCGCATCACGTACGCTGGTAGATTTCACTATGGTGCAGTTTATTGCCAAATCTCTTTATCCGGATTTATTTAAGGATATTGATCCGGTGAAAAACTATCACGATTATTACACGAAATATCTGCCTGTTGTGCCGGTGGGAACCTTTGCGTTATCGGCCAGTGCTGAGCAGCAATAATTGTTTCTGATAACCGATCGTTGCTGTTAATCCATCGCCGCGATACGTTGCGGCGATGAGTCAGTCATCTCGTGGGGTGCCGCCCTGTCGCCGCGTACATTCAGTGACCGCGAATTAAAAGGGATGAATTAAAAGGTATAAAGCACTGCCAGATTAAAGGTCGTCCCGCCGCGTTTTTCCACTATCGGGCTGTCAGCGGCTTTATCGTCCAGCCAGGTGTAATCCGCACTGACCAGACCGCTCCAGTTCGGGGTTAACTGATGGCTCCAGGTCAGGCTGCTGTCCACGCCATAAAATCCTCCGGCGGCCTGATAAGCCCCAAAATGACTGCGACTGCTTTGCTCGCGGCTTACACCATAAAAGGTATTCATGTAGCGCCGGTCGCCAAAGAGCGCCGCCGACTGGAGTGCGATGGTGTCCGTATCATTCTGAAGCGGGAGTAACGTTACGGAAGTCTGATAATGCACGCCTTGCCCGTCGGTCAGCGGCAGGGTCGCTTTGCCTTCAAAAGACAGCCACGGTGTTGCGGACCAGCCCACGGCAAGGGCCGTGTTGGCGGTCGCATCAATGTGCCCCATACCTTTGAGTTTTGCCGAGCCATCCCGCCACGTGGAATTTTTGTCCGTGCGTCCGAGGCTGTATCCCAGCGTATGTTCCAGATACAGGCCGTTATCCGTCTGCAAGTCATAGCCTATGCCTTTGAGCGAGTCGAAGAAAAACGCCCCGTCCCGCGCCTGAATAACCGGCGCAACCAGCCAGTTACGCTCACCGGAACCACTGTAACGCGGCGCGTTCTGCGCGCCCATTCCCACCGTGAAGGTGGTCGCTGGCGGAGTATCCTCAGCCAGTGTTTTAAGCACTGTCGCGGACAGGGCGAAACAGGTAATGTGCAGTATTAGTTTTCTGGATATCATGTAATTCCTCATCACCCAAACGTATGGTTCGTAGCGGATTGCAGCCGCGCCTGAAACCGAAGTATGAAGAGGCAGTGTCAACAAACTGTCGGGGATTTATGAAGAAACCGTCAAGGCGACAAACATGCAAACAACACGAGTCCTGATCATTGAAGACGATGCCGATGCGGCAGACGTTCTCGATGCCTATTTACAACGTGAAGGGTATGAGGTGCAGATTGCGGGCGACGGGATTTCCGGGCTCGACAAAGCATTGCGCTGGAAGCCCGATCTGGTGCTTCTGGATGTGATGCTGCCGGGCATGAGCGGCACCGACGTGCTGGCGACCCTGCGGCGGGAAACCCGTATACCGGTGATTATGGTAACGGCGATGGGCGATATGCCGGACAAAATTGGCGCGCTGCGGGAAGGTGCCGATGACTACGTGGTTAAACCTTATAACCCCGGCGAAGTCGTGGCGCGGGTACACGCCGTGCTCCGGCGCACTGCGTCCGGCCAAAAGGATACAGCAACGCTGCGCTGGCAGTCGCTTGAGGTGGATGTTGATGCGCTTACCGCCGCCGTCAGCGCCCCGGCGGGTGACAACCGCTATCTGGATTTAACCCCGACCGAATTCAGCATTCTGAGCACGCTGATGCGCGCCCCGACGCGGCCATTTTCACGCCAGTATTTGCTTGAGCAATGCCTGCCGGAAAGTGAGGCGCTGGAAAGGGTGGTCGATACGCATGTCTATAACTTGCGTAAAAAGCTTGAATCAGCGGGCATCCTGAATGTGCTAGTCAACGTCCGCGGCGTGGGCTACAGGTTCAGACAGCCATGATCCGCTTACACTATCAGTCTTTATGGCGCTGGATCTGCGTGCGCATTCTGACGCTCGCCATCGGCAGCGTGGTTGTGATTGCGCTGTGTATGTGGCTGCGGTTTGTGATCGAAAACCTGTGGGTTTTGCATCATATGTCTCCTGCGATGCGGCAGGAGTTTGAGGTATTGCGCAAAAACCCTGAACTCAATCTTACGCGTTTCCATGAGATTGTGGATCTGGGCTGGGGAGCGCGTTACTCGGATCCTTCTATCGCGTCAGCTGACTGGATCATGGTCGCCATTCTGGTGCTGGTGGTCATTCCGTTTATCGCGATTTTGGGATTAAAAGCCGCACGGCCTCTTTCCTCACAGTTCAGCCGTCTGGCGCAGGTGGCCCGTGCGGTAACCAAAGGGGATTTCAATACTCAGGCTGAACCGGTGAAAAACGCGCCCGCAGAACTGGTGCAGTTCACCGATGATTTTAACGCCATGATGCTCCAACTCTCGCGCTATGAGCGTGAACTTCGGGCGTCGCATGTTGCGATGGCGCATGAGCTGCGTTCCCCCCTGACGGCAGCGGTCGGGCGGTTGCAGGGGATGCTCGACGGCGTATTTCCGCCGGAGCCACGCCAGTTGCAGATGGTAATGAAACAGCTTCTGCACCTGAACCGTCTGATTGACGAACTGCATCTGCTTTCTCTGGCGGATGCCGGTCAGCTGAATCTGAGCAAAACGCCGCTGGATCTCACTGAACTGTTGCGCGAACGGGTTGCGTGGCTGAAACCGCAGTCTGCGGAGGCCGGTTTTGACATCCTCCTCACAACTGAGACTCCTTGCCGTTATGTTGGCGACCCGTTCCGTCTCGGGCAGGTATTTACCATTCTGATGGAAAATGCGCTGCGTTACGCGCTGGAAGGGCGGCGTCTCGACATCACGGTCAGGCCGGAAACCGGCGGTTATGAGATAGCGTTTCGGGACATGGGGCCGGCAGTCGATGACCATTTCCTGCCCGTTATGTTCGAGCGTTTCAGCCGGGCAGAATCTTCCCGCGCCCGACATTCCGGTGGCAGCGGCCTTGGTTTATCCATTGCCCGCGCGATTTGTGAAGCCCACGGCGGGCGGATCAGTGCTGCGAAAAATGCGGGGGGCGGTCTGACCGTGACTGTCAGTTTACCTGTGCCGGAAAACGGACAATAAAAAAGACCGCGTCTTGACGGTTCCTTGATGAAATATCACGGGAATCTGGACAGTCAGTGGATTGAATAGCGATATCTCAATTCAGGACGACTGTTATGACCGTGACTTTGACTGATTATGTGCGCCACGCGGTGCGTCATCTGCACCCCTGTATTTGCCTGGCACCTCTCATCCCCGCAGCCTGTCTGCTGGTCCTGACCGTGATACTGACGGGCTGCGGGGATAAATCCCGTAAGCCCGCAGCCCCCGCACGCCCCGTCCGCGTGGTGATCGCCCCTTTACCCTCGGCATCCGCCACCGAGCCCCTGACCGGCGAAATCCGCGCTCAGGAAGAGGTGATGCTGGGGTTCCGGCTGGACGGTCGGGTGCTGAGCCGCGCGGTCGATGTCGGCGACCCCGTGGTGGCAGGGCAGGTGCTGGCATCGCAGGAAAGTGACACCAGCCGTAATCAGCTTAACAGTGCGCAGGCCGATCTGGACAGCGCGCGGGCTGCAGAGCAGGTGGCGGCGCAGAATCTCAGGCGTATGCAGCTGCTGATGCCGGGTGGCGCTATCGCCCGCACTCAGCTCGACAGCGCGCAGTCTGACTGGCAGGCCGCCCGTTCGCGACGTCTGAGCAGTGAAGATTCACTGAAAACCGCGCGGGAAAACCTTTCCTGGGCACAGCTTACGGCGCCAGCGGAGGGCGTGATCACGCAGGTCAGTGTGGCGGCGGGACAGGTTGTCAGCGCCGGACAAACCGTGATGACACTTGCGTCGGGCCGCGGACGCGCCGCGGTTTTCGACGTTGCCAGACCGCAGTCCTTTTCTCAGCAAACCGGCGGCACTTTCAATGTCTCGCTGCTTTCTGACCCGTCGGTTGTGACGACGGGTCATTTACGCGACATCAGCCCGCAGGCCGATCCGCAAACCCGCACGTGGCGCGTTCGCCTGACGCTCGATAATCCGCCGCCAGCGATGGCGCTGGGCGCCAGTGTTCAGCTTTCACTTGTGCATGCCGGTAAGCCGGTGATCGCGTTACCCGCTTCTGCGCTGACCCGCGCCGGTGGCAATCCGGCCCTTTTTATCGTCAATACCCAAACACAGACGCTGCATCTGCGCCCCGTTGTTTTAGAGGGTTACAGCGCTTCAGACATCTTTATCTCTTCTGGTCTCAACCCCGGTGAAAAGGTGGTGATCGCCGGAGTGAGTCAGTTGCGTGAAGGCGAGAAAGTGATGCCCGGTGAGAGTGCCGGATGAATCAGCGCCCCTCCTTACGTACCTTTAATCTTTCTGCCTGGGCGCTGGATCATCAGTCCCTGATGGCCTTTTTCATGCTGCTGTTAATGACCGCAGGGGTCATCAGTTATGAGCATTTACCGCGTAATGAGGATCCGGCATTCACTATCAAAACTGCCGTGGTGACCGCCCGCTGGCCGGGGGCTGACGTGGCGGATTCGGTCAGCCTGATGACGGATCCGCTGGAGAAAAAATTACAGGAAACGCCCTATCTGGATTACGTCCAGAGTGAAACCCGCGCCGGGCAGTCGGTTATTTTTGTTAATTTGCGCGATGACACACCGCCTGCCGCCGTGGCGGGGATCTGGTATCAGGTGCGTAAAAAGATGCAGGACATCGCCCCGTCGTTACCCGCAGGTGTGCAAACCAGCGTGAACGATGAGTTCGATGATACGTTTGGCACGATTTATGGTTTTACCGCCGAGGGCTATACGCCGCGTGAACTGCGCGACCGGGTAGACGATATCAGCCGCAGTCTGATGTCTTTGCCGGACATGGGTAAAACCAGTCTGCTGGGTGTGCAGGAGCAGAATATCGTGATTGCGTTTTCGCCCGCACAACTGGCGGGAATGGGGCTGGATTTACAGCAAATTACCGATGCGCTGAAAGCGCAAAACGCCGTCGAACCTTCGGGTGTTTTGCGCAGCGACCGTGACAATATCGCCTTGCGGGTGAGCGGTGCGCTGACGACGGAGCAGAGTCTGCGCGCGGTGACGCTGCATATCGCCGGGCGCTACATTCCGCTGACGGACGTCGCGACCATCAGCCGCCAGGATGCCGAACCGCCGTCACCGGTCTTTCGTGTCAACGGTAAACCGGCTATCGGGCTGGCTATTTCCATGGCGGCCAACGGCAATATGCTTTCCTTCGGCAAGGCGCTGAATGCGCGGATGGACGACATCAGCGCCAGACTGCCGCACGGCATTGAAATGAGTAAAGTCGCCGATCAGTCGGCAGTCGTTTCGCAAGCCGTCAGCGGCTTTATCCGGGTACTGATCGAAGCGGTAATGATTGTTCTGGCTGTCTCTTTTGTTTCGCTTGGCACCCGCGCCGGGCTGGTCGTTGCTGCCGCCATTCCGGTTGTGCTGGCGATGACATTTACCGGTATGTCGCTGGCGGGAATTGGCTTACAGCGGATTTCACTGGGAGCGCTGATTATCGCGCTGGGGTTGCTGGTCGATGATGCCATGATCACCGTCGAGGCGATGGTATCGCGCATTGAGGCCGGTGAGTCCAAATGGCGTGCGGCGACGTATGCTTTTGAAACCACTGCGTTCCCGATGCTGACCGGCACGCTGGTGATGATCGCTGGGTTTATTCCTGTCGGTTTCGCCGCCTCCAGCGCCGGTGAATATTGTTACTCGCTGTTTGCGGTGGTGTGTATCGCGCTGCTGTGTTCCTGGCTGGTTGCGATTCTTTTTTCTCCGCTGATGGGGTTGTGGATCTTGCCTGAAAAACAGGCTTCACAGGGGGAAAAAAGCAGCCGGCTGATGGGGTTGTATCAGCGCCTGCTGAATCAGGTACTGGCGCACCGCGGAATGACGATCGGTGTTGCCTGTCTGCTGCTGGGGCTGGCGGTGTATGCAACGACGTTTATGCAGGGCGAGTTTTTTCCGGCATCTGATCGCCCGGAACTGCTGGTAAGTCTGAGTTTGCCAGCTAACGCGTCGCAAGCGGAAACCGCCCGGCAAACCGCGCGGCTGGAGCAGGCGCTGCAGGGCAATCCTTATGTCGATCACTTTTCCAGCTACGTCGGATCCGGCGCGGTGCGATTTTATCTGCCGATGGATGTGTTACTGAATGACGAGAACACCGCGCAACTGGTGGTGGTCGCGAAAAGCCTGGATGACAGGGATAAGCTGAGTGCGCAGCTGGACGCGCTCCTGGCCCGTAATTTCAGCGATATTATTACCCGCGTTTCGCCGCTGGAACTGGGGCCGCCGGTGGGCTGGCCGGTAAAGTATCGGGTCAGCGGCCCCGCTTATGACAACGTCAGACAGATCGCGCAGCATCTCGCCAGCGTACTGGGAAGCAGTCCGCTGACCCGCGAAGTGAATCTGACCGCCGGAGAACCGGAGCGGCTCATCACGTTGCAGGTGAATCAGACTGCGGCGCGGGCGGCGGGCGTCTCCTCAGAAAGTCTGGCGGCATTGCTTAATACCGTATGGTCAGGCAGCGTCGTTACCACGGTCAGGGATAAAAACCGGCTGACCGATGTGGTTCTGCGGGCTAACGATCGTGAGCGGCTGGAGGTGGGCACGCTGTCGGGGCTGATGATCACCAGCGCAACGGGACAAAAAATACCGCTGAGTCAGGTTGCCACGCCGGTCTGGGGAATTGACGATCCGGTGGTCTGGCGGCGTCAGCGCCTGCCGTTTATCACCGTACAGACGGATTTAGCCGCGGGGCTGCGTGCAGAAGCAGTTTCACAGCAGCTTGCCCCTTTGGTTTCCAGCCTCCGTGCTTCGCTGCCTGCCGGATATCAGATTGAGGAGGGCGGAGCGGTGGCGGAATCAGATAAAGGCAACAGTTCGGTGTTTGCGGTGTTACCGGTCACCTTACTGATTATGATGACGTTGCTGATGTTTCAGTTGCAGCGTTTTTCCCGCCTGTTGCTGGCGTTATTGATGGCGCCTTTTGGCCTGCCCGGCATTGTGCTGGCGATGCTGCCGACGGGTACTCCGATGGGATTTGTGGCTTTGCTGGGCATTATTGCTTTAGCAGGAATGATCATCCGTAACGCGGTAATCCTCATCAGTGAGGCCGATAACAATGTTCTGGCCGGTATGCGTGGCGATGAGGCCATAAAAGCTGCCGCCGTTCACCGGTCCCGCCCGATCCTGCTGACCGCCTGTGCAGCAATACTGGGGATGGTGCCGATTGCTGAGCAGGTTTTCTGGGGACCGATGGCGTACGCCATTATCGGCGGATTGCTGGTCGCCACTTTCGTGACGCTAACCGTATTACCGGCTGCCCTGAGTCTGGTGATGCAACGCGAGAAAATCCCGGTAGAGAAAATGTAATCCGTCAACCACCGCTTTCCCGTTCTTCGGGCTGCTTCAAGGTAAATTTTAACGCAACACGATATATTGCCCGCTTGTTGGATTTTGGACACTTTGGGAATGTACGAGTTTAATCTGGTGTTGCTGCTGTTACAGCAGATGTGCGTGTTTTTGGTGATCGCCTGGCTGATGAGTAAAACGCGGTTATTTATTCCGCTGGTTCAGGTCACGGTGCGCCTGCCGCACAAGCTGTTGTGCTATATCACGTTTTCGATTTTTTGCATTATGGGCACCTATTTCGGGCTGCATATCGAGGATTCTATTGCCAATACCCGTGCGATCGGCGCGGTGATGGGCGGATTACTTGGCGGGCCGGTGGTCGGCGGATTAGTCGGTCTGACCGGCGGCATCCACCGTTATTCAATGGGAGGCATGACGGCGCTGAGCTGCATGATCTCCACCATCGCCGAGGGATTATTAGGCGGCCTGATCCACAGCGTTTTAATCAAACGCGGACGCATCGATAAGTTATTTAATCCGCTGGTGGCCGCCGGCGTGACCTTTGTCGCCGAAATTGTGCAAATGCTGATCATCCTGCTGATTGCCCGTCCGTTTACCGATGCACTCCATCTGGTCAGCAGCATTGCCGCGCCGATGATGGTGACCAATACGCTCGGTGCCGCCATGTTTATGCGTATTCTGCTGGATAAGCGGGCGATGTTCGAAAAATACACCTCGGCGTTTTCGGCAACAGCGCTGAAAGTCGCTGCCTCGACGGAGGGTATTTTGCGGCGCGGATTTAACGAAGAGAACAGCATGAAAGTGGCGCAGGTGCTGCTGAAAGAGCTGGATATTGGCGCCGTGGCGATAACCGATCGCGAGCGATTGCTGGCCTTTACCGGCATCGGCGACGACCACCATCTGGTCGGCAAACCTATTGCTTCTGACTATACCTGGCGCGCCATCGAGAACGACGAAGTGGTATACGCCGATGGCAACGAGATGCCTTACCGCTGTTCGCTGCATCCCAGCTGCAAACTGGGCTCGACGCTGGTGATACCGCTGCGCGGCGAAAATCAGCGGGTGATCGGCACCATCAAATTGTACGAAGTGCGTAACCGGCTGTTCAGTTCCATCAACCGTACATTGGGCGAAGGCATTGCCCAGCTGCTGTCGGCGCAGATCCTTGCCGGTAAATTCGAACAACAAAAAGCGCTGCTGGCGCAGTCTGAAATTAAGCTGCTGCACGCGCAGGTGAATCCGCACTTCCTGTTTAACGCCCTCAATACGCTGATGGCGGTGATCCGCCACGACAGCGATAAAGCCGGGCAACTGGTGCAGTATCTCTCGACGTTCTTTCGCAAAAATCTCAAACGCTCTTCCGAGATTGTCACGCTGGCGGATGAGCTGGAGCATGTGAATGCCTATCTGCAAATCGAGCTGGCACGTTTTTCGTCGCGTCTGAACGTGGATTTACAGGTGCCGGAGGCATTGTCTTTTCAGCATCTTCCGGCCTTTACTCTGCAACCGCTGGTGGAAAACGCCATAAAACACGGCACATCCCAGTTGCTGAGCAATGGCAATATCATCATTCGTGCTTACAGTGAGGGGCAGACAGTGATCGTCGAAGTGGAAGATAACGCCGGTTTGTATCAGCCGGAAGAAAGCGGTGACGGACTAGGCATGAGTCTGGTGGACAAGCGCCTGCGGGCGCGTTTTGGCGATGATTTCGGCATTACCGTCAATTGCAAACCGGATGATTTCACCCGTATCACGTTACGTCTGCCTGCGGAGGGCGCGCCATGTTAAGAGTGCTGATTGTCGATGATGAGCCGCTGGCGCTGGAGAATCTGCGCTTACAGCTTCAGGATGAAAGCGATATTGAAATTGTCGGTGAGTGTACCAATGCCATTGAAGCGATTGGCGTGATCCACAAAATCCGCCCTGACGTGGTGTTTCTGGACATTCAGATGCCGCGCATCAGCGGGCTGGAAATGGTCGGTATGCTCGATGAGCAGCACCGCCCGCACATCGTTTTTCTTACCGCCTTTGAGGAATATGCGGTGCAGGCGTTTGAACAGTGCGCGTTTGATTATCTGCTTAAACCGATCCAGACGCCGCGTTTACAAAAAACGCTGGCGCGGTTGCGGCTGGGTTTTCAGGAGCAGGATGTCTCGCAGTTACCGCAATACCAGCAGCCGCTGAAGTTTATCCCCTGTCTGAGCAGCAACCGGATCTGGTTGTTACAGCTGGAAGACGTGGCATTCGTCAGCAGCCGCATCGGCGGGGTATACGTCACCGGACAGGATGGCAAAGAGACATTTACGGAACTAACCTTACGCACGCTGGAAGTCCGTACGCCGTTGTTACGTTGTCACCGGCAGTATCTGGTGAATATGGATTATCTGAAGGAAATCCGCCTGGAAGATAAAAATCAGGCGGAGCTGTTACTGCGTGATGGTCAGGTCGTGCCGGTCAGCCGTCGCTATCTCAAATCGCTGAAAGAGACGGTGGGGCTGTAAACCCCGCCGGTTTTTCTTTTGGTCAGAACAATCAAGCCGGTCGCAGCCGGGCAAAAGCGTCGCGGATTTCGGTTTCAGGCAATTGTATGCCGATAAACACTAATGCACTGCGCGGGGTTTCATCCGGTTGCCACGGGCGATCCCAGTCGGCGCTGTACAGGCGCTGAACGCCCTGAAACAGCAGGCGGCACGGCTGATCAGCTATCCACAACATCCCTTTGTACCGCATCAGATTGTCGGCAAAGCTGGCCAGTAGTTCTTCCATTACCGCTGAAATGGCGGTCAGCGCCACCGGATAATCCAGCTCCACCACAATTGAAGAAACGGTGTTTTGCTGTGGCGCGACGCGATGGAACAGCGGTTTTGTGGCTATCACGTTTTCTTCGAGCATAAATCCGCGGGTATCAAACAGCAGTGCCGGATCGATATCGCCCTGAACCATTTTATATACCGGCGCACGGGCATTAATACGTTGCAGCCGCTCTGTCAGTTCCGGGCATTCACCGGATACATCCGTTTTGGTCAGCAGGATGCGGTCGGCATAACCAATCTGCGACTGCGCCAGCGGGAACTGATCCAGCTGCGACATGGCATGCACGGCATCCACCAGCGTGATAACGCCGTCTAAGACATAACGTTCACATATGACTTCATGGGCGAAAAACGCCTGCAGGATCGGGCCGGGATCAGCCATGCCGGTGCATTCAATCATCAGCCGGTCAAACTGCACTTCGCCTTTGTCCACGCTGTCGAGCAAATCCAGCAGCGCCTCTTCCAGCTCGCCCGAACGGGTGCAACAGATGCAGCCGTTGGATAAGGTGGTGATGCGCGTGGCGCGGTCGCCAATCAGCTGGTTGTCGATGGGCATTTCGCCAAATTCATTCTCGATCACCGCAATTTTTATCTCCTGCTGCGTATGCAGAATCTGGCGTAAAAGCGTGGTTTTTCCGGCACCTAAAAAACCGGTTAATACTGTGACTGCAATCGGTGTCATGTTCGCTTTCCTCTTAACTACGGTGCTCTTTTTAACTTCAGCTACTTCTCAACTACAGCGCCCTCTCAACAACAGCGCATTCCGCCTTTCCCGTCGCCGCCATAACGCGCCTGCTGGCGCTCGCGGAAAAACTCTTCATAGGTCATCGGCGTGGTATCCGGGTGGTTGGTCTGCATATGCAGAACGTAAGTGTCGTAATCCGGTATGCCCACCAGCATACGCGCGGCCTGACCGAGGTATTTCTTCGCCGCACCTAAGTTGTCAAACATACGTACTCCTCTGAATTTTGTGGAAAAGCCCCGCGTGTGCGGGGCTTTCAGGTAAACGGTTAGTGCCCGGAGGAGATTTTTATCCCTTCCGCAGGAACCGGCACATAAGGCGTTTCCTTATCGGTACGCTTATCGGTTTTACGTGCCTCAAGGCAGGCGCGGATACCGTAGAAAATGATGCTGTACACCACAATCAGGAACAGGATACTCAGCCCGGCGTTGGTGTAGTTGTTGATCACAATATGATGCATATTGCTGATTTGTTCCGGTGTCAGGTTCTCGCCGCCAGCAGCAATGCGTTCTTTATACTGACCGGCCATGTAGAAGAAGCCTTCCATCTGCGCATTGGTGCTGAACAGTTTCAGACCCAGTGCCCAGGTGGTACAAATCAGTAACCAGATGGCAGGCACCATGGTGACCCAGATGTACTTGGTGCGTTTCATTTTCACCAGTACCACGGTGGCGAGGATCAGCGCGACGGCAGCCAGCATCTGGTTCGAAATCCCGAACAGCGGCCACAGACTTTTCACGCCGCCCAGCGGATCGACCACGCCCTGATACAGCAGGTAACCCCACAGTCCGACGCAGCCTGCGGTGCCGATAATCCCGGCGACCAGCGAGTCAGTTTTTTTCAGGAACGGCACAAAGTTACCCAGCAGATCCTGCAACATAAAGCGGCCTGAACGCGTACCCGCATCCAGTGCGGTCAGGATAAACAGCGCTTCAAACAGAATGCCGAAGTGATACCAGAAGCCCATATCCGCCAGTGGCATGATCTTGTGGAACACGTGCGCAATACCTACGGCAAGCGTAGGTGCGCCACCCGCACGGTTCAGCACTGACGGCTCACCGATGTCTTTCGCCGTTTGCATAATCTGCTCAGGCGAGATCACAAATCCCCATGAACTGACGGTTGCTGCCGCGTGCGCTGTAACATCTTTCAGCTGCGCCAGAATCATCGGTGCATTATCGCCGCCCAGTTCGTGCAGGTTTGGCATGGTGATGCCAAGCCCGGCTGGCGGGGTATTCATGGCGAAATACAGACCCGGTTCAATGATGGAGGCCGCGACCAGCGCCATCACCGCCACGAAGGATTCCATCAGCATCGCGCCGTAACCGATAAACCGTGCATCGGTTTCGCAGGCCAGCAACTTAGGCGTGGTGCCGGAGGCAATCAGCGCATGGAAACCGGACACTGCACCGCAGGCAATGGTGATAAACAGGAACGGGAACAACGCGCCTTTCCACAACGGACCTGTACCGTCGATGTACTGGGTCAGCGCAGGCATTTTCAGTTCCGGATTGAGGATCACGATACCGATCGCCAGCCCGACGATAACGCCGATTTTCAGGAAGGTTGCCAGATAGTCACGCGGCGCAAGAATAAGCCACACCGGCAGCAGGGCGGAGACGAACGCATAACCAATCAGCGTGAAGGTGATGGTGGTGTCTTTGAACGTCAGCGCCGGACCCCAGAACGGGTCGCTGGCGATAACGCCGCCGAAATAGATTGACGCGACCAGCAGGACAACGCCAATGACCGAGATTTCACCCACGCGTCCCGGCCGGATAAAGCGCATGTAGATGCCCATAAACAGCGCAATCGGCACCGTAGAACACACCGTAAACACGCCCCACGGACTTTCCGCCAGTGCTTTCACCACGATTAATGCCAGCACCGCCAGAATAATAATCATGATCAGGAAGCAACCGAACAGCGCAATAGTGCCCGGCACCGGCCCCATTTCTTCTTTGATCATCTCACCCAGAGACGCGCCGTTACGGCGTGAAGAGATGAACAGCACCATGAAGTCCTGCACCGCACCGGCCAGAACCACACCGGCCAGCAACCACAGCACGCCCGGCAGATAACCCATTTGCGCGGCGAGCACCGGACCGACTAACGGACCGGCGCCGGCGATGGCGGCAAAGTGGTGACCGAACAGCACGTTGCGGTTGGTCGGCACATAGTTCAGGCCGTCGTTGTTGATCACCGCAGGCGTGGAACGGGAAGGATCCAGCTTCATGACCTTTTGCGCGATATACAGACTGTAATAGCGATAGGCCACCAGATAGACCGACACCGAGGCGACGACTATCCATAATGCGCTGATGTGTTCACCCCGCCGCAGGGCGACGACGCCCAGACAGCAGGCACCGAGGAGGGCAACAAGCATCCACGGTAAGTGTTTGAAGAAGGCTTTTTTGTTCATAAATAACCCGGTTATTTAAAAAAACTCACGAAATGCCCGTCTCTGTTTTCTTTATCAAGCACTGCTTTCAGAGAGGCTGGGCCTGTTTATTGCGTATTTTTCTTGCGCACTTTTATTGCCCGTATAGGGTGCCAAAATCGCTGTTGCACAGGCGGGAAAGTTGGTCAGCGGTCACAGAGAGAGATAAGCGGTTGTCAGGCGGGATGAGCGGTTAAGGGAGCGATTAAGGACGTGAAATCTGTGAGTCAGGTCACGTAGAAATCCTGTCAAAAGGTCAGGACAGCAGGGTAACTTTTGTGGCACCGTCGTGTTTTGACAGGTAAATTATTCATTTGCTAAATGATCCGAGGGATCAATCAACACATTCAGGGAGTTTTTATGAAAGGTAAGTTTCCGCAAGGTTTTATGTGGGGCGGGGCAACGGCGGCCAATCAGGTGGAAGGGGCATACGATCAGGATGGCAAAGGGCTGTCCATCGTCGATGCCATTCCGGGCGGCAAAGACCGTCTGAAGATCGTTTCCTCACCGGAATTTGATTTTACCCTTGATCCCGTAAACCATACGTATCCGAATCATAAAGGCATCGATCACTATCATCGTTTTCAGGAAGATATCGCGCTGTTCGCGGAAATGGGATTCAAATGTTACCGTTTTTCTATTGCCTGGACACGCATCTACCCTAACGGCGTTGAGCAGGAGCCTGAGGAAGCCGGGCTGAAGCATTACGATCAGGTGATTGACGCCTGTATCGCGCACGGCATCGAACCGGTGATCACCATTTCACACTACGAGATGCCGCTGCATCTGGCGACCGCGTTTGGCGGCTGGAAAAACCGCGAACTGATTGGTCACTTCGAGCGTTTTGCCCGCACGGTGCTGACCCGCTACGGGCATAAAGTGAAGTACTGGATGACCTTCAACGAGATCAACAGCGCGGCACATTTCCCGATCATGAGTCAGGGGCTGACGGTGAAAACCGGCGCGCTTGAGGCGCAGGCGAAGTTCCAGGCGTGGCATAACCAGTTTGTCGCCAGCAGTCTGGCAGTCAAAATTGCCCACGAAACCAACGCGCAAATCCAGATCGGTTGCATGATCTTGTTTGCCACCAATTACGCTTATGACTGTAATCCGGTCAATCAGCTGGAAACCCTGAAAGAGACTCAGGCGTTTAATTTCTACTGCGCCGACGTGCAGGCGGGCGGTAAATATCCGTATTACGCCAAAAGCCTGTGGCAATCGCAGGGCGTCGAACTGGATATTCAGCCGGGTGATGTAGAGCTGATTAAAGAACATACGGTGGATTACATTGGTTTCAGCTACTACATGTCTTCGACCATCAACAAAACCAATCCTGACGCGGTCACAGCACAAGGTAACCTGCTCGGCGGCGCGCGTAATCCGTTCCTCGAAGCCAGTGACTGGGGCTGGGAAATCGACCCGGTCGGTCTGCGGATTGCCCTTAATCAGCTGTACGATCGCTATGAAAAACCGTTGTTCATTGTTGAGAACGGACTGGGCGCTGTCGATAAGCCGGATGAAAACCACTACATTGCCGATGATTACCGTATCAACTATCTGCGTCAGCATATTGAAGCCATGGCGGAAGCGATTGAAGACGGCGTGGAACTGATGGGCTACACCCCTTGGGGTTGTATCGATCTGGTGAGTATGTCCACCGGTGAGATGAGCAAGCGTTACGGTCTGATTTATGTCGACCTCGACGATAAGATCTCCGGCACCGGTAACCGTTACCGCAAGAAATCGTTCCACTGGTATCAGAAAGTGATCGGAACGAACGGGGAAGATATCAGCTGATATTCTCCCGTCAGGCCTGAAACAGTCCGGGTGATGCCCGGACTGTTCTTAATGTCTGTTCATTGACGGGCGATTATGAATTAACGCTCGATTTTCAGCGCTTCCATTACGAGTGAAAATGCCGGCGAATGTTGTTTCCTGCTGGGATAATAGAGGTAATAACCCGGGAACGGCAGGCAGTAGGGTTCCAGAAAGCGTATCAGACGTCCTTCCTCAATATGGGGAGCAAACTCCTCCTCGGGTAAAAACGCCACACCGAGCCCGGCTAAGGCTGCGTCGACCATGTGGGCCGACGTGTTAAACGTCAGTTGCCCGTCAACACGCACGTTGACAGGTCCCTCATCGTTATCGAACTCCCAGATATACAGCCCGCCCGATGTTGCCATCCGCATATTCATGCAGCTATGTTGCAGCAAATCTTGCGGTGTCAGGGGGATGGGGTGTGAACTCAAATACTCAGGCGAGGCCACCGCAGCCATGCGCAGCTGAGGGGTTAGCGGCATGGCAATCATATCTTTATCGATGGTGTCACCCAGCCGCACACCCGCGTCAAACCTGTCGGCGACAATGTTGCGAAAACCGTGGTTGGCATCGAACTCCAGTTTTATCTCGGGATATTCGCGCAGCAATGCGGATAATTTCGGTAACAAAATGGTTTTGAGAACGTGCGGGCCGCAGGTGATACGCACCGTTCCCGCTGGCTTGTCACGCATCTCTGTCAGCATATCCAGTTCCGCTTCAATCTCATCAAAACGGGTGCCGATAGCCTGTAATAAACGTTCGCCTGCTGCCGTCGGCGACACATTGCGCGTGGTTCGCGTCAGTAGCCGGATATCCATGCGATTTTCTAGCGCAGTAATGGTCTGGCTGAGTGCGGGTTGTGTCACCCCCAGCTGCGCTGCGGCGCGGGTGAAACTGCCTTCGCGGGCTACAGTCACAAACGCAATGAGATCATTGAAATTACGTTTCATCGCACCTTCTTCACTTTCGATTTATAAGCAGAGCTTATAGCCCCATTAAGAATTTATTAGCTGGTAAGACTATACCCGTCGTGTAGAATTTTTAGCAAGCCGGAATACGAAAGAACCGGGATAAAAACCCCTTCGTCTGATTCGATTAACTACATGAAATTACTGTTTTTATTCTTATGAATAAGACACAGCACCGGCACGCCAAAAATTCATCCTGCAGAAAGAAAAAAGGATCACAAGTGACGACAGCAGCAGAGAAAGATTTTGTGAACCAGACTCCGGCCGCGCACTGGAACGGGGTCTGGGCGATAACGATGTGCGTATTTGCGCTGGTGGCATCCGAGTTTATGCCGGTGAGTTTGCTGTCACCGGTTGCCCGCGATTTGGGTGTCAGCGAAGGGCTGGCCGGACAGGGGATTGCCATCTCCGGCGGACTGGCGGTGATAACCAGTCTGTCGATCTCCCGGCTGGCCGGTAACGTCAACCGCAAGGCGCTGCTTTTAGGGCTGACAATTCTGATGGCCTTTTCCGGCGGACTGATTGCTTTAGCGCCCGGCTATACGACTTACATGATCGGACGAGCCCTGATTGGCGTGGCCATTGGCGGATTCTGGTCCATGTCGGCCGCTGTGGCAATGCGGCTGGTTCCGCAGGATCAGGTTCCCCGCGCACTGGCTATTTTCAACGGCGGTAATGCGCTGGCAACTGTGGTCGCCGCACCGCTGGGCAGTTATCTGGGGGGCGTCATTGGCTGGCGCGGTGCCTTTTTGTGCCTCGTGCCTGTCGCACTGATCGCCTTTGTCTGGCAGTGGATCAGCCTGCCGTCTATGGCGCCGGAAAGCAGGAAAAATTCTGCAGGGAACGTCTTTCGTTTATTCAAAAATCCTTTAGTGCTGGCGGGTATGGCTGCGTGCGGGATTTTCTTTATGGGGCAGTTCGCGCTGTTTACCTATGTACGCCCGTTCCTGGAAACCGTCACACGGGTCAGTGCAGAGATGCTGTCCCTCATTTTGCTGGCGATTGGCGTCGCGGGTTTTGTCGGGACATTACTGATCGGCACGTTTCTGAAAAAGCGTTTCTATCTCACGCTCATGGTGATCCCGCTGCTGATGGCCGTCATCGCCGTCATGCTAATGGTTCTTGGCCATTCGTCCGGGATCGTCATCATTCTGCTGGCGTTATGGGGGCTGGTGGCAACGGCAGCGCCGGTCGGCTGGTGGTCCTGGGTGGCAAGCACTTTCCCTGATAATGCCGAAGCCGGGGGCGGGCTGATGGTCGCTGTGGTGCAACTGTCGATTGCGCTCGGCTCGACCTTAGGGGGCGTCGCCTTTGATCATATCGGCTGGCAAAGCACGTTTATTGTCAGCGCCGCATTGCTGGTACTGGCGTCCGGCCTGACGTTTATCACTTCACGCAATGACCATTGATCACACGAGAATTTTTAACCGGACGAACTGATGTCCATTCACCGCAATACCTGATTAAGGATAATTCCATGAGAGTGTTAACGATGTTGTTAGGGCTGTTTGTCAGCTCATTTGCTGCAACAGCCGCCGATATGTCCAACGGCGCAGATAACTTTTATAAAAGCGATAAAGTGACTCAGCAAAAGGTGACGTTTAAAAACCAGTATCAGATGAATGTGACCGGCAATCTTTTCATGCCAAAAGGCATGAATGAAAGCGCGAAAAATCCGGCCATTGTCATTGGTCATCCGATGGGAGCGGTGAAAGAACAGAGTTCCAATCTGTATGCGCAAAAGCTTGCCGAGCAGGGATTTGTGACGCTGGCGATAGACATCTCTTTCTGGGGCGAAAGCGAAGGTAAACCGCGCAATGCTGTCGCGCCGGATATCTATGCAGAGGATTTCAGCGCTGCTGTGGATTACCTCGGCACGCGCCCATACATCGACAGAAACCGCATCGGGGTACTGGGGATTTGCGGCAGCGGCAGTTTCGTTATCAGTGCGGCAAAAATTGATCCGCGTATGAAAGCGATTGCGACGGTCAGCATGTATGACATGGGGTCGGCAAATCGACACGCGCTCAATAATTCGTTAACCCTTGCGCAGCGTAAACAGATCATTGCCGAGGCGGCAGAGCAACGTTACAGCGAATTCACCGGTGGCGAAACGAAATACACCAGCGGCACGCCGCATAAAATTGACGAGAACTCTCCCCCTGTTGCCAAAGAGTTCTACGACTTTTATCGCACTCCGCGCGGCGAGTTTACGCCAAAAGGTTCATCACCGGCGCTGACCACGCACCCGACGCTGACCAGCAATGTGAAATTCATGAACTTCTATCCGTTCAACGACATTGAGACCATTTCACCGCGTCCGATGCTGTTTATCACCGGCGATCAGGCGCATTCAAAAGAATTCAGTGAAGATGCCTATAAACGTGCAGGCCAGCCGAAAGAGTTGTACATCGTTCCGGGTGCCGGTCACGTTGATCTTTACGACCGTACCGATCTGATCCCTTTTGTGAAACTGACCGCGTTCTTTAAAGAAAATCTGAAGTAACCCCGCGGATTCTCAACAGTCCGGGCCTTTGCCCGGACTACACTTTTGCCCGCACCAGCTCATTGAACCGCGTCGTGTACGCCGGTGACAGCATTTCGCGTTTCATCGCCCAGCCGCGCTGGATCCCCTGACCGGCAAACCAGACTTTGCCGACCCCGTCCTTGTGGATCTTGTCCAGCGTAGCCATCAGCTGATCGCTGTTTTTCTTCGGCTGATATTCATCAAACAGATTGAGCTGGGCGACGCCCTGACTGAAAAAGTCGCCCAGCATCACACCGCCTTTCTGATAGCGATATCCGGGTTTCCAGATCTGATCGAGACAACGCACGGCGGCGGCAAGAATATCGCGGCTGTCGTGTGTCGGCGTCATCAGTTTGATGCCGGCATGATTGCCGTAATAGGGGACTTTCGGGTCATGCGGACTGGTTTTTACAAACGCTGACACGTAGCGGCAATACTGATGTTCTCCGCGCAGTTTTTCCGCCGCGCGTACGGCGTAATTGCAGATGGCTTCGCGCATATCCTGATAATCCGTAATGCGTTCGCCGAAAGAACGCGAACAGATAATCTGCTGCTTGGTCGGCACCGATTCTTCAAACGCCAGACAGGACTCGCCGCGCAGTTCGCGCACGGTACGCTCCAGCACCACGCTGAAATGTTTGCGGATCAGCGCCGAAGGGCAGTCGGCAAGTTGCAGCGCCGTGGTGATCCCCAGCATATTGAGCTTTTTACTGATGCGCCTCCCCACGCCCCAGACTTCTTCCACCGGCACCAGAGCCATCAGTTTCCGCTGACGCACGGTCTGCGATAAATCCAGCACGCCACCGGTGCCTTTCCAGGTTTTCGCCGCAAAGTTCGCCAGTTTGGCCAGCGTTTTGGTGGGGGCAATCCCCACGCCAACGGCCAGATGTGTCTCCTTCCAGAGGGTCTTCTGCACCTGTTTACCAAAATCATGCAGCGAGATGCAGTTTTCGATATTAGTGATATCCAGAAAGGCCTCATCGATGGAGTAGATATCCACCGCAGGCGCCAGCCGTTCGAGCGTTTCCATCACGCGGTTCGACATGTCGGCATACAGCGCGTAGTTGGATGAAAACACTGCCACGTTGTGCTGGCGGATAGCGTCGCGTGCCTTGAAAAAAGGCGCGCCCATCGGGATCTGCGCCTTTTTGGCCAGCGCATTGCGGGCAATCACGCAGCCGTCATTGTTGGACAACACAATCACCGGCCGCCCGCGAAGGTCTGGCCGGAACACGGTTTCGCAGCTCGCGTAAAAGGAGTTCACATCAACGAGGGCAAACATGGTTTGGTTGTCGCTTATAAGGTTTCATTCTTCATACCTATAAAATACTGGTTATGCATACAGTATAATCATAAGTGCGGGAAATGGAAAACGCTTAAGGGGGGGAGTCGTCAATCAGCCGGGAAATACAAATCAGTTGCTGATCACCGAGTGTCTTACCGAGATTGAAAGGTGTCGCCAGCATTCGCTCAAGTTTTGCTCTCAGTCAGGTGAAATACCCCACCGCCTTGCCGACGCGGCATTTAAGAAGGTGAGAAGTGAAGATGTGCTCCCGTATTTACCCCAACCGCACAAGGTTATCCACAAAATCTGGGGATAACCTTGTGCAAAGTCAGCCTGAAAATCAGTCGTAAATTCCTTCAGACCAGTCGGTATAACCTTTTGCGCCACCGCCGTAACAGGTTTCTTTTGCGGCGATAGTCAACTCAGCACCATAACGCAGACATTTGGGTTGTCTGTCATACTGATTTCTTAATGGTTGACCGGTCGGCTAGTTTTGTGGTTGCATTTTGTGCGTTCCATTTTTACCGGGTGTCGCTGCAAAGAATAATGGCGACACACAATTTGAGAAGGAGGCATTAATGACCACGATTTTCATTATCGGCGCGGCGGGTAATATAGGGCGCCGCCTGTCAAAGACGCTTGCAGATAAAGGACATGCTGTTCGTGCACTTTACCGTAAACCTGAACAGGAACAGACGTTACGTCAGGCAGGGGCCGAACCGGTCAGCGGGAACCTGACAGAGCTGGATGCCACTACTTTGGCAGCGTACATGAAAGGCAGCGACGTGGTGGTCTTCACCGCAGGTGCCGGTGGCAAAGGCGGACCGGAAATGACCAATGCGGTCGATGGCGAAGGGCTGAAAACCGCGGTCGCAGCGGCGACTCAGGCTGGCGTTTCGCGCTTTTTGCTGGTATCTGCATTCCCGGAAGCAGGGCGCGGTAAAACCATTTCTGATACGTTTGAAAACTACATGCGCGTCAAAAAAGAAGCCGATGTGGCGCTGGCACAAAGCGAACTGGACTGGGTGATCTTAAGACCGGGAACATTAGTGGATGACAGCGGTACCGGACTGATTCAGGCCGGACCCGCCATTCCTTACGGCGATATCCCCCGTGATGACGTGGCAGCCACGCTTGCTGAAATCATTGAGCAGCCTGATGTCAGCCGCGTCATCATTGAACTGACAGCGGGAGATGTGCCGGTTCGTCAGGCTGTAGAAAATATAGCGAAACGCTAAAAAATTTTGCCACTCCCAGGCGGGCAGAAGAACGTTTGCCCGTCAGGAGCGTGCCGGATCGGAAAGGGGAGCCGGCAGCCTGAATGAAAAGTTTTTTAAATTACCTGTAGACGACCGGTCTAATTGTTGTTAGTGTAGCGACAAGGTTAAGGCGAACGGGCGATATCACACTGCTTTGTTCAGACCGGATCCAAAGGCTTTTCGTAATGGGTTCACAGGATTTTTTTATCTGACATCTAGACGACTGGTCTACTTAAATCACAATTCACTACGCCGGAGATTTATTATGAAGATTCTTATGGTTCTCACCTCACACGATAAACTGGGTAACACAGGCCGTAAAACAGGTTTCTGGCTGGAAGAGCTGGCCGCGCCTTACTATGCATTTAAAGATGCCGGAGCGGAAATTACGCTGGCTTCTCCAGAAGGTGGCAACCCGCCGTTAGATCCAAAAAGCAATGAGCCTGATTTCCAGACTGAACAGACTCACCGCTTCGAGGCCGACGAGCAGGCAACCGCTCAGCTGGCTTCAACGGTTCGTCTCGACAGCGTGTCGCAAGCTGATTTCGACGCCGTTTTCTATCCTGGCGGCCACGGTCCGTTGTGGGATCTGGCAGAAGATAAAAATTCTATCGCCCTGATCGAAGCGTTTCTGGCGGCCGGTAAGCACGTGGCGCTGGTCTGTCATGCACCGGGCGTACTGCGTCATGTTAAAACTTCTGAAGGAAAACCACTGGTTGAAGGCAAAAAAGTGACCGGTTTTACCAACACCGAAGAAGAAGCGGTAGGGCTGACAGACGTGGTGCCTTTCCTGGTGGAAGACGAACTGATAGCCAAAGGCGGTATCTATTCCAAAGGACCGGACTGGGGTTCTTATGTGGTGATCGACGGTCTGCTGATCACCGGTCAAAACCCGGGCTCTTCTGCTGAAGCGGCTGAACTGCTGATTAAGCAACTGGGCGCATAGTCGTTCCTCACGCGGGGTGGCAGGCATGAATGTCGCCCCGCTTAGCAGGTGTCGATCTGTTGTTATTGCGGGGTGACAGAGTGTATTGTCGTGCGTGAAGATATTGTCCTTTCATTCGCTCATAGACGACTGGTCTAGTTTCTGGTAAATTTGCCCTATGACTACTGCAACTCAACACCATAACAATGACGTCCGCGAGCATATCCTTGCGACAGGCCAGCGTATTATGGCCGGCAAGGGTTTTTCTGCTGTCGGACTGAATGAAATCCTCAAAGACGCGGGCGTGCCCAAAGGGTCTTTCTATCACTATTTTGGCTCGAAAGAGGCTTTTGGTGTGGGAATGCTTGAGCGCTATTTTGAAGACTATCTGGCCGACCTCGACAGGACGCTGAGCCAGCCCGGCCTTAATATGGCGCAGCGACTGATGAATTACTGGCAGCTATGGCGGGAATCTCAGTCATTCTCCGACTGTCAGGGCAAATGCCTTGCCGTGAAACTGGGCGCGGAAGTTGCAGATCTGTCGGATACCATGCGTTTAACGCTGCTTTCCGGCACGGCGGGAATTATCTCGCGTCTGGCGGAAGCATTAGAAACGGGTGTGGCTGAGGGATCTCTGACGATTGATGACACACCACGCACCGTGGCGGAAAGTTTGTATCAGCTCTGGCTGGGTGCCAGCGTGATGGTCAAGATTGTCCGCAACATGAGCCCGTTTGATTCCGCGATGGCGACGACGCAAAAGATTATTCACATCATCTGAAAATAATGCCAGCCATATTAAATGACTGGCATTCGCTTGCGAAAATGATTATTCCGGCAGTTGTGCTAACGCGTTTTTCACTGCATCAGGCATCGAAGGGCGTCCGTTAGTCAGACAGGTTGCCACAAAAGTGGCTTCGGCAAACACCACGCCATCCACTTTGATCTGCTGAACGAAGTTGACGCGGTTACGTTTCTCATTTCTCGCCAGTTCACAGGTTACTTCAACCTGATCGCCTTTTTGCAGGCTTTTACGAAAGCGCAGTGAATACTCCAGCACCATGTACATGTTGCCCTGAGCAAACTCTGCCTCGATATCAATACCCAGCGCTTCGCGCATGTAGGCATGGCGCGTCCATTCCATATAGAAGGGATAATACAAACCATCCACGACACCCTGAAAATCGATATGTTTTTCATCTACTTCATAATGCTTACTAAACATTTGCTGCTCCGTAGCCAGTCCATTTTTTTAAACAGGGCATCATATATACAACAGTAAGTTCTTTTGGTAAAAACCAACGTGTTTCAGAATATAAGATCTCTTGTATCAGGATAAAAAATCCCTTTGCGGGAGCCGGTGACTATAGGAAAGAACCCATGCTGAAAGAAAACTTCAACGAACTGCAGATTTTTCTGGTCGTTGCGAGAGAACGAAGTTTTACCAAAGCAGCAGGAAAGCTGGGGGTTTCGCAGTCGGCGCTCAGTCATGCCGTTAAGGCGCTGGAAGAACGTTTAAACATCCGCCTTTTGACCCGTACCACCCGAAGTGTCGCGCCCACTGAAATCGGCGAGAAGATTATTGCCTGCCTGGAACCACGACTTGCGGATCTCGAGCAGGAGCTGGAAACGCTTGTTCAGCTTAACGGCCCGACCTCCGGGAATATCCGCATCTCGGCGGGGGAACATTCCGCGAGAAAATTATTGTGGCCAAAGCTGAAGCCGTTTTTACAAGAATACCCTGAAATCAATGTCGAACTGCATGTGGATAACGGTTTCGTCGATATCGTCGATGGTCGCTACGATGCCGGGGTGCGTCTGGGCGAGAGCGTTGATAAGGATATGATTGCCGTCCGCATCGGTCCGGATTTCCGAATGGTGGTTGTTGGTTCACCGGACTATTTTGCCGAAAAGGGTATTCCGCAAACTCCGCATGAGCTGCAATACCACAAGTGCATCAATATGCGTCTGCCAACCGCCGGTGGGTTGTACCACTGGGAGTTTGAGAAAGAAGGAAAGCCGCTGCGGGTGCGCGTGGAAGGGCAACTGACGTTTAATTTGCTGTCAGAACGAATCGATGCGGTGCTGTCAGGATTTGGACTGGCCTGTGTGCCGGAGGACATGGTTGAGGACCGGGTGAAATCTGGTGAACTGATTCAGGTGCTGGATGCGTGGTGTCCGTCGTTTCCGGGCTATTACCTTTACTACCCGAGCAGAAAACAACATCCGCCAGCTTTTGCGCTGATGATTGATATGCTGCGCGACAACGGATAATACGTCAGCGGCACGAATTTTATCCTTCACAGGCTATGGTTCAGTCCCGCAATACTTTCGAGAAACATACAGCCTCATCCCGGCCGATATAGGGTCCGTAATTCTCTATGAGTACGTATCCATTATTCTTATAAAAATTTACCGCCTTATGGTTAACGTGTCGGGTTTCAAGCCATATCTCTGTATATCCCATGTTTTTCGCGGATGTTTCAAGAAAATTGAGTAAGGCTTTTCCTACCCCAGGGGCGCTTCGGTCTGAGAACATTCTTTTAAGTTCGGCGATATTTTCTGTTAACGGTCGGATAGCCCCGCATCCTGTTGCATCGCCTTTTTCATTTCGTGCCAGCACCCAAAGCGATCTGTCACCATCCATTGAATCTATTGTGAAATTACTTTTTCCACTATCACCCGTTATCGCTGCAAGCTCCGCTGACAATTTTTCTATTAAAGAACAAGAATCTGGCGAAAATGGGTCTGATTTCTCTACTGTTATCATTTGATACCCTCATAAAGTTCTTAGTCAGAATAGAAGATGTTTAAGGTAAATTCCTCATGTTTTATTTGATGATGTTAAATGCCGGATTTCTACAGCTCCACCTGTGATGTTTTCCGTTTTTCTGGCCGATCACTTAAACTGCCCCACACAGGACGGAACATAGGGAAAGTAAGATGCTTTTGCCAGCGACAAGCTTTATAAAAAACGTGTATCAATCGTCATCTGAAGAATGAGTCATCAATTGTTTGTTTCTATGGATGGGCCCAAGGGTGTCGGTAAAACCACATTGCTGGAAGCCATTACGAAAGTATTAAGGGCAGACAACAAGAAGGTGGTCCGCCTTTGCGAGAAAAAAAGCGATCCATACAGGGGCGAAACAATGGCTCTTGTTAACAAGTTCGCCCGAAATCCCACTCTGGATTTGGAATTAGAGGTTTGTAAGCGCCTTGCTGATAGCCGTGCCTGGATTTCTGAACATGTGCTGACTAAGCAGCCAGCGGACTGCATTATCCTGATGGATCGCTGGTATCCGTCGGATGCCGCATTTCGCCGGATGCTCCCTTTTGCAGAGATTTTACAGCTTAACATTGAACGAAAGGTGAGAACGCCAGACCTGCATGTCGGGGTGGTGACTGCGCCTGAAATTTCCTGGGCAAGGGCCGCGTCGCGGTCACGCGGGCTGGGCAGTACGGTGATTTCTAAGCTGGAAGAGCATGTCGCTTGTACCACGGCGTTCGAGCGAGAAGTTGCACATCATGGCTGGGTTTTATGCCGCAATGAAGGAACGATAGAAGACGCAACGATGCAGGTCATTTCTGAGATCTACAGGGTGTCCGGCCTCTTACATCCCCGTTTCTAAAAACTCAATAAAGGCTCTGACTTTTGAATTCAGTGCCGAGCGTTCGTTGACGCAGGCATAGATATTCATCGGCAGGGACTCTGCATCGCTGTCGCAGAACAAAGGCATGAGCCGTCCGCTATCAATCAACGGCTGGGCGATAAAGCTTGCCAGCCGCGCGATACCGCCGCCGTTCTCTGCTATTTTGGCAATAATATCAATGTCATCGCTGATGAATTGCGGATTGAGTTTCGCATTAACGGGTTGCCCGTTAATCTTAAATGTCCAGGGCAGAAAACGTCCGTCGGTGGGATAACGAAAAACCAGGCAGGCGTGCCGGCTCAGTTCTTCAGGAGTCTGCGGGATGCCTGCGTGCGCCAGATAAGCGGGGGCGGCGCAGAATATAAACGGCAAAGAGGCGATTTTTCTGGCAATCAGTTGATCGTTTAGTTGTGCCTCGATGCGGATACTGACGTCTATGCCTTCCAGCCGGTGGTCAACGTTGCGATCGGTGCTGATCAGTTCGACATCAATATCGGGAAATGACGCTTTGAACGCTGGCATCAGTGGTGCGATGACATACCGGCCAAAGGCGGCAGTCGTGGCGATGCACAGCGGACCCTGCGGTTTGGTTTCAAGCGCAGCAGCCTGCGAAGCGAGATCAATATCATGGGGAATATGACGGACTTTCTCGAAATAGCGTTTACCACTTTCGGTTAGTGTCATGCTCCGGGTGGTGCGCGATATCAGGCGTACGCCCAGATGTGTCTCAAGTCGCGACAGGCTCTGGCTCACCGCCGCCGGACTCATCCCTTTACCGCGTGCTGCCGCGGCGATACTGCCGTGTTCAACTACGCGGATAAAATTGCTGATCAGCCCTAACACATCCATAGTCTCTCCAGTGCCCGATTCGTCACTTTTTATTAATAATGATTAAAGCACAACCGCTCTACTACCGTCAGGGCTAGCTTGTTAGTTTATCCGCTGTTTCGCAAACCTCCGTTAAACAGGATAACCCGATGACTGATGCAGTAACAAAGAATACTCCATGGATCCGCTTTCCAAAACGTACTTCCCCCTACATTTTTGCGCTGTATATGGCGACCATTATGGCGTTTCTGATGAGTCTGGTGATCACTCTGGCTGAATTTGGCATGGGGCCTCATTACATGGAAAATGTGATGAATGCTTATCAGGTTGCTATGCCCGCGGCCTTTGTCTGCATACTCGTTGTCCGTCCGGTGGTTATCCGGCTGGTGGGATTAACGGTTCACGGTCACTGAGTCATTCAACAGGCTGCCTGGAGATATATAGAAAAGGGCGGGCGTCTCATCTACGCTGTATGAGCTTTGCCCTTTATGCATTTACAGGAACTGGAAAGATGAAAGTCGACTGGCACAGCGCCTTACTGACACGTACCACGCTTGTGGATAAGCATTACAGAAACACCCAGAATGTTCGTCGTTTCCTGACTGAACAGTGCGGGGAGGATTTTCGCTTCGATCGTGATTTTATGGCCTGGATACGCAATGGAGTGCCAAAAACGCTGGGCGACGTGGCCGATGAATGGAAGCGCAGGCAGTCACCGTAGCGCTGATATTTTAAATCCTGAGTCCTCGATGCTGAGGACTCAGTTCAGAAGATCCTCAGTTCATTCCGTTCAGTTTTTCCATCACCTCATCAGATAAATTCAGCCGTGCGCTGGCCAGGTTTTCCTGCAAATGTTCCGGTGATGACGTGCCGGGGATCAGCAAAATATTCGGTGAACGTCTGAGCAACCAGGCCAGCGCGACCTGCATTGGTGTGGCCTGTAAGTCAGCGGCGACTTCATCGAGTTGCGTTGACTGCAGCGGGGAAAATCCGCCGAGCGGGAAGAAAGGCACGTAGGCGATGCTCTGATCCGCCAGCCGATCCACCAGCGCATCGTCATGGCGGTTGGCCAGGTTATACATATTCTGCACGCAGACAATCGGCGTCAGTTTCTGCGCGTCCTCGACCTGTTTTGCCGTGACATTGCTCAGGCCAATATGACGAACCAGTCCGCGTTCTTTCAGCTTAATCATCGCCTCCAGCTGCGGTTCGAGCGATCCTTCTTTCGGCTGATGGGTATCCAGCATACTGCGCAGATTCACCACTTCCATTGCCTCAAGCCCCAGATTGCGCAGGTTATCTTCCACCGCACTGACCAGTTCCTGTGGCGTAAATGCCGTTAACCAGCCGCCTTTCTCATCCCGGCGCGCACCGACTTTGGTGACGATACACAGATTGTCAGCGTAAGGATGCAGGGCTTTTTTGATCAGCTTATTGGTTTCATGCGGACCGTAGAAATCACTGGTATCGATATGATTCACACCGCTCGCCACCGCATCGCGCAATACCTGAATGGCGCGGGCTTCATCTTTTACCGGACCAAAAACACCCGGACCTGCCAGCTGCATGGCACCGTAACCTAAACGTGCCACTTCGCGGTCGCCGAGACGATAAGTCATTGAGGGTTGTGACATGGGACTCTCCTTTATGTGTGTTCAATGATTGTAGCGTTGCGCTGGCTGTGCAACTATCCGGTGAAATCAGGATAAACTGTACGAGGCTACGCACAATGCCGATGGATATCGCCCTGTTGCACGCAGTGGTTGAGGTGGCAAAAGCCGGGGGATTTCGCGAGGCGGCGCGGGTTACCGGCAGTAATGCATCACGGCTCAGCGATGCGGTACGCCGCGCCGAACAACAACTGGGCATCCGGTTATTTCACCGCACTACGCGCACGGTGGTTCTGACCGAAGCCGGCAGGGCGCTGATTGAGCGACTGCTGCCCGCCATGAATGAAGTGAATGCTGCACTGGATGCGCTCAACCGTTATCGCCACACGCCCGGCGGCATATTGCGTCTGAATGTGCCAGTCAGCGCCACGCGGCTGGTTTTACCTGCTTTAGTGCCGGAATTTCTGCAGCGCTATCCCGATATCCAGCTGGAAATCATCGCCGAAAGTAATGTGCAGGATGTGTTTCGAGATGGCTGCGATGCCGGTATCCGTTATGACGAACGTCTGGAGCAGGATATGGTGGCGATCCCCATTGGTCCGCGTATTCAGCGCTACGCCGCCGCCGCGTCACCGGCATATCTTGATGTCCACGGCAGGCCGTCGCATCCGCGGGATCTGATCCCGCATCGCTGTCTGCGCGGGCGTTATGCCAGCGGCATCATGCCTGACTGGGAATTCGAGCGGGAAGGCGAAACCCTCAGCGTGCAGGTGAGCGGTCCGCTGGTAGTTAGCGTGGGTGGCGCGGTCGATCTGGCGGTGGAAGCGGCGATTGCAGGAGCGGGGATCATTTATCTGTTTGAAGAGTGGCTGCGCCCCGCCATCACCAGCGGAAAACTCGAGCCCCTGTTGCAGCCATGGTGGCTGTCTTTTTCCGGTCCGTGGCTTTATTACAACGATCGCCGTCTGATCCCCGCGCCTTTACAGGCGTTTATTGATTTTGTACGTGAGGATAATCTGCGCCGCGAAACGTCACTCTGAGCGTTGTGCTGTCTGCGATGTCGCTGCCGGATGATAAGACGAGGGCGGCTGACCGGTCACGCGGCGAAACATGGTGGAAAACGACGAGCCGTTGTCGTATCACGGCGTCAGGCTTTTCCGGCATGCTCTTTACCCGCCTGTGTATCCCTGCGGTTCCTGATGTTTTGCATGCCCGGATTTGTGTCATCTTGCTGCTGGCGGTGCTGATGGCGATGGCTATTTGAAAACACGAATAATTAACACAACCATAATATAATCCACGACTATTACCCATGAAGGATATATTTATCCAAAGCTCATAAATAACATTTACCTTAATAAAGGTATAGACCGGCCTTGTTTAACTCTTATTTAGTTTTCCCACCTCAGAATAATAGTATTAAAAATATCCTTTATACACACTGAAGAGATATTAAATAAATTCAGTTCATCGGTAACAGGTACGAATTTTTCCGGTGGTTCAATACATTATCTGAGGCTGGAATAATCATCTTATGCGTAGAGTTAACCGGGTAAATCTTTTATGGCTTCTGGTCTTTACGGGGCCAGGTGCGGCTAAAAATGATGCCAGCGAACTGAGTTTATACTCAATCAATACCGGTTCATTTGTTTATCATATGACGGGTAATGTCGGGGACTACAACGAAATTTTCAAGAATAAGTTCTTTTCCGTTGAGCGTAAATTCTCTCAGGAGTCGAAGAACAGTATGCTGGTGGGCACGATGAAAAACAGTTTTAACGATCGTTGTTTGTCGGTGGGTATGAGAAGGGATTTACACGAAATCAATTCCAGGTGGATGATAAAAGGGGTCTATGCCTACACCGGTGAGTTCTTTGCAAAAGCGTTCAGTGACTGCGGCAATCACGGGTCATATCATGATTTTAAAAAAGTCACCGGCATTGGTTTTTCGCCTTACATCTACCACGCGCTCCAGTACAACCCGACCACTTTCTTTGGCGTTGAAGCGGGGATTATTGCGCCTGACATTTTTGCAACCAGTATCCAGTGGAGCTTCAGATAAGGTTCTGACATAAATAGTGTTTTTTCAATGTGATAACGCCTCCCTATATACCGAAAATACCTTTCGGTTCTCCTCCTGATATTCTTTTTATTCACTGCGTCTATACTCAAATTCAGGCTGATGCTGTTCGATTTTCTATACTATTTTTTCATTAAGGCGGTGGCTGGCGTGCTTAAAAAAACTTTCGGGCTTTCATGCTTGCCGTTATTAGTAGCCCTGCCTGCGAGCCAGGCAGATCAATTAAACTTATATTCGATTAACACCGGATCCTTCGTTTATCACCTGACCGGTAACCACGGGCAATATACTGAGAAATTTGATAACGATTTCTACTCGGTTGAGAGAAAATTTTCTGAAGATTCAAAGTATAGCGTGTTAGTCGGGACGATGAAAAACAGCTTTGATGACCGCTGTATCGCCATAGGGATGCGACGCGACTGGGCGGAGAGCAACACGGGTTGGGTGTTCAAAGGCGTGTACGGTTACACTGGCGAGTTCTTTTTTGATGCCTTCAAACACTGCGGCGATGATGGATCTTATGCCGATTTCAAGAAAGTCACCGGCATTGGTTTTTCACCGTATATTTATCACGCCATTCAATACAACTTCACTGATTATTTCGGCGTTGAAAGCGGGATTATTATCCCTTCAGTTTTTGTGATCACCGTGCAATGGAGCTTTAGATAACGCCCCACGCTCAGCCCAGCAATCCCAGATGTTCGACCAGAATCGACGTGCCGATGCCAATCAGTACCACGCCACCGAGGATTTCCGCCCATTTACCGATCGCCGCACCGAGAAAACGGCCCAGCAACATACCGGACGTCGCCATAATGGTGGTAGCCGCGCCAATGGTCAGTGCCATCACCACAATATTCACCTGAAGGAACGCCAGCCCGACGCCGACGGCCATTGCATCCAGACTGGTCGCGACGGCGGTGGTGACCAGCAGCCAGAAGCCGTGGCGACGCGGTGCTTCTGTCTCTTCTGCGGTATCTTTTTTAAAGGCTTCCACAATCATACGAATACCGAGGATCAGCAGCAGGGTGAACGCCACCCAGTGATCCCAGCTCATAATAAACTGGCTGGCCGCCAGACCAATACCCCAGCCGATGACCGGCGTAATCGCTTCGATCACACCAAAAATGAGTCCGGTACGTAATGCCTCTTTAAACGGCGGACGGTGCAGTGCTGCGCCTTTGCCGATTGCTGCTGCGAACGCATCCATGGACATGCCGAACGCCAGAATGAGGATTGTGTAAAGTTGCATAAAACAGACCAGTCAGGCCTTCATGAAGAAAAAAGGCTGTTTATTAAAAGATGCGCGCAGTTTGCCACAGAACTTAAAATAAAAAAACCATAATTTTCAATGTGTTATAGTATTGGTTAAGAATGTTAGCACAGGCTATATTTGGCTGAAATGCCCGCAAATTGCTGAAAATGGCATCGGCAGGAATGAAAAACATCAATCATCATAACGATTTATCGCGAGCCGGTTTTATTCACGGAATCTCATCCGCGAAAGCTCGCGCTTACTCATCGTGCGGCGTAAACAATAAACGTCACTACGCCAAATATCTCCAGTGACTCTTCATCCTGAAAAGTGATCGGCTGATAATTCGGATTCATTGGCACCAGTTGCAGCACCGGATGAGTCCGCAGTTTCTTCACAGTGAATTCACCGTCCACCGCCGCCACCACGATATCGCCGTCAACCGCTGTCAGGGCGCTGTCTACCACCAGCAAATCGCCTTCATTGACGTTGGCATCGCTCATCGAATGGCCGGAAACACGGATAAAATAGGTCGCGCTGGGATGGGCAATCAGCAGCTTGTTCAGATCGATACGCGACTCCACGTAATCCTGCGCCGGAGACGGAAAGCCGCAAGGCACGCGATCCAGGAATAACGGCAGGGTGATTTTTTGCAGATGTTCTGCGGGTGTGTACAAAATCATACTCATTTCTCGCGATACTGGTTTTATATACAGTATTCACACTGAGGGGGCACGGATCAAGCCTGTCAGATGAAGAAAATCCTATCTGCCTGTGCGGACAGAAAATTTAATGTTCCGGCTTACATCTGGTTGCTGACATGCAATCGCCGTCCGACCGGAAGACGATAAAATTATGAAGCCTGAAATTTATTCGAGCTATTTTAGACAGTAAACAATTGCCCTGTGCAAACTGCACACAAAATAAAGTGTTAGAAGATATTATTTTTAGGAAATTAAAATATCTACATATTATGGTGTTATATGACTTTATATTTATTTAATAGAGGGGGGTATTTCAATAAATGTGTACCTTTCATAAGTAAACAAATGTAATGTATTTATAATATCATGATTTCATTGATTAATTTTTAGTTAAATAAAGTTAATATATTAGTAAGAAGAAAGAGATTTAAAAAGAAAAAACAATTGTCTATCCTTGTCGCTGTATTTTAATTACCTCCCCTCTATTATGGTGATTTATCTGTGAGCAATACACAACATAAACTTAGCAAAGCTCGCCCTCCTCGCGTTCAAATAACCTATGACGTGGAAGTTGGCGGAGCTGAATCCAAAAAAGAATTGCCTTTAGTCATGGGCGTTATTGGTGATTTTGCCAAAGATGAAATGTCTCTGCGCGATCGTCGTTTCACACATATTGATAAAGACAACTTTAACAATGTGATGGAAGGCATGAGCCCGGCAATTGACATGCTTGTCGAAAGCACATTACCGGAAAAAGAAGGTCAGATGGCCGTTTCGCTGGAATTTAACTGTATGGATGACTTCTCGCCTGAGAATGTGGCCATGCAAGTTGAGCCTCTGCGCAAACTGCTTGAATTACGTGAACAATTGAGCGATTTACGTAACCGGACAGCCAGCAATGATCGCCTGAAAGAACAGTTGGTTGAATTGCTTGAGAGCCTGAATAAAGACGCCGACCCTGCAAAAGGAGACGCTGAATGAGTGATATTCAGGTCATGAATACCTCAGCACCGGCTGAGCAATCAAGCGATTATCTTGATCAGATCATCGATAATACCCAGGCTATTCGCCGGGAATCTGACCGCCATAAAGTGAAAACGCAGCTGGATAACTTCCTGTCTGAAGTGGCATCCGGTGCGGTCATTGTGTCTAATGATCTGGTGGGAAGCATTGAAGCCCGCATTGCCGCCATTGATGAATTGTTATCTTCTCAGGTCAGCAAAATTATCCAGGCGCCGGAATTTCAGCGTATGGAATCCTCCTGGCGCGGTCTGCACAAACTGGTGCAAAGCAGCGTGACAGAAAATACCAAAGTGCGCGTTTTTAACTGCACGAAGAAAGAGTTGCTGCGTGATTTTAAATCGGCCTCCGATTTTGATCAGTCTTCCTTATTTAAAAGCATTTATGAAAGCGAATACGGCACCTTTGGTGGCGACCCTTATTCTGCTTTTGTCGGTGATTTTGAATTTGATTCCATGCCGGAAGACCTGCAATTACTGGAACAGATTTCTCATGTTGCTGCCGCAGCACATGCACCTTTCCTGAGTGCCGCGAATCCAGGCATGTTCGGTATGGGGTCGTATTCTGAGATGCCACGTCCGCGTGATCTGGGCAAGTTATTTGATACCTCTGATTATGCCCGCTGGAAGTCATTCCGCCAGAGCGACGATTCCCGTTATGTTGGCTTAACACTGCCGCGTGTTATCGGGCGCCTGCCTTATGGCGCTAAAACCGTGTCTGTAGAAGCCTTCAATTTCGAAGAAAAAATTGCAGAAAACAATGACGGTGCAAGTTACCTATGGGTGAACGCCGCGTATGAATTAGCGGGCCGTATGGTCGAAGCTTTTGAAGAACATGGCTGGTGCGCTGCGATCCGCGGTGTCGAAGGCGGTGGTCTGGTCAAATCCTTGCCGACCTATAATTATATTTCGCAAACTGGCGAAAAAGTCATGCAATGCCCGACTGAAGTGGCGATTTCCGATCGTCGCGAAAAAGAATTAGCCGATCTGGGCTTTATTCCGTTGGTTTATTGCAAAGGCACGGATTATGCGGCGTTCTTCGCTGTGCAATCAACAAATAAACCGCGCAAATATGATTCTGAACTGGCTAATGCGAATGCTAAATTGTCCAGTCAGTTGCAATATATTATGACAACGTCGCGCTTTGCTCATTATTTAAAATCCATCGTGCGCGATAAAGTGGGCAGTTTTATGTCCAAATCTGAATGCCAGCATTTTCTGCAGAATTGGATCAACCAATATGTGGTGGGTTCCGACAATGTAGGGCCAACAATTAAAGCCAGTCATCCATTGCGTGAGGCAGTTGTGGAAGTTGTTGATGTCCCAGGTTCACCAGGCAGTTATCGCGCCGTTGCGTATTTGAAACCGCATTTCCAGCTTGAAGGTCTCAGCATGTCGCTGCGTCTGGTAGCGGAACTCCCTGCATCAACCGGTGCATAAATATTTAATCAACACTATAAGGAAATACCATGGCTACTGAATCCCTTTTTATGCAAATTGAAGGCGTTAAAGGCACCGTAAGTAATAAAGGTTTTGAGGGTTGGATTGCTGTTGAGAATATGAACTTCGGTGTATATTGCTCTGCAAAAATCGATAATGCCAGCGGTCAGGTAAACAGCGATGGCGTGAATTTTGATGCGATTTCATTCTCAAAAGTAATGGACACCACTTCAACGCAACTGGCTAATATGGTTGCTCAGGGCACCAATCTTAAACAAGTTTCCATTGTTAAAGCATTGTTCCAGGGCGAGAAAATGGTTCAGGCGTTGAAACTGACCTACAAAAACTGTGTGCTGACTAGCTACAACTTTGCTGCTTACTCTGAAGGTGAAGTGCCGAGTGAAAATCTGAGCTTCGTCTTTGGTCAGATGACATTCGAAACCAATATGGTTGAGCCAGACGGTAAAACCAGCAAACAAGGTCCTGTGGGCTGGAATTTGGTTGAGAATACCAAGCTGTAATTTTTCAAATCATCAGTGCATGTTTCGGCATGCACTGTTTCACGGTGTCTTAATGAAAAGTTTATTACAGCAATTGTCTGATGATAATCCGAAAGACCAAAATTGTCCTGATGTGGCCGAAGACAAAAGCAGCATGTTAATTGAAGAGATATTGCTGCTTTTGTCTTCACGCCCCAGAAGTTATCGAATTGATAAAACGCCATTAATTAATGAATCCATTCTTAATTATGGTGTGAGTGATGTATTTGCCAGTGATACACCTCGTCTTGAGCGTAATGCCATTATGCAGTCACGTATTGAAATTGCATTGCAACGCTTTGAGCCGAGGTTGAAAAATATCAGCGTTACGCCAGGAAATGAGCAAGGAAGTTTATGTTCATTCATCATTGATGCTGAGACTTTTACTGGTGAAGTTCGCTACCGGCTTATATGGGACGATGTAATTAGTCAATTCTCTCTGCGTGAATGACAGGTATGAATTATGTTAGCGAAAAAATTAATTTCTTATTATCAGAATGAACTCGCTTACCTGAAAACGCAGGGAAAGGCCTTCGCACGCCATTTTCCCAAGGTCGCCAGACGTTTGGGCATGTCAGAAGGTACCTCAGAAGATCCGCATATTGAGCGAATGATCGAATCTTTTGCCCTGGTTACCGCCCAAATTCAGCAGCGGCTCGATGAGGATATGCCGGAAGTCACCGATGCATTACTGACCGTTCTGGCTCCGCAGTTTCTGCGTCCTTTTCCTTCGGTGTGCATCGTGCAAATGTTGCCGGATAGTAAGGTGAGTGCGCTGACGGCCAGTAACCGTATCGACGCCGGTACCGCGTTATATTCCCGTCCGGTCAACGGGCAGATTTGTCGTTTCCGCACCACCTATCCGGTGACACTCCAGCCGGTCAGTCTGCACAAAGCCAGTCTGCATCTCGATGATGATGACATGAGCTGGAGTCTGAAAATGCAGCTGTCAGTCTGGCCTGGCGCTACGCTGACGGCGGAGACGCTGAGGATCCATCTGCGTGGTGCCAGCACCATCGTAAACATCTTATATACCTTGCTGTGCAGTGAAGTGGAGAGCCTGTCTGTTTTTGCGCAAGACCACTGTCATACCTTGTCGCCGCAGGCGATACATGCCGTGGGCTTTGGCGAAGATGAAGGATTGTTGTCAGGGGACTCACGGGTTTCGCCGACGCACAGTTTGTTGCAGGACTATTTTTTCTTTCCGCAAAAGTTTCATTTTATTGATATTCCACTGCCGGCGGCAATGGTCGCTGGTGGACAGACAGCATTGTCACTGGTGGTGAAATTTAACCGCTGCGCGATGGCGCGCCAGCTAGAAAAGATAGCTGGTACGGTGGATGAGAATCTGTTCCTGCTCAATTGCACCCCGGCCATTAACCTGTTCGCACACCGTGCTGAGCCGATTTCGCCTGACCATGAAACCGCTGAATATCCTGTGATCCCGGACATCCGTTATCAGGATGCGATGGAAGTCTGGTCTGTGGACAGCGTCAGTGCGATGCGTAAGCAGGGCAATGAAACACGCTCCCGTCCCATCTATCCGCTGTTCGGGCTGGATCATTCGGCCAGCGACGGTGAGTCCGGGCTTTTCTGGCAATGCATGCGTCGTGAAACCCTGCTCAATGAGGGCGTGGCGTCCACGTTGTTTATCGCCTTTTCTGACCGCGGAGAAAAACCGCTGGTGCCCGGCTGCGATATTGTCAGTCTGAATCTGTCCTGCACCAACCGGGATGTGCCCGCCGCTATGCGTAATGGCGATCCTGACGGCGATTTTGAATCAGAACTACCGATTGCGGGCATGAAAATTATCGCGCTGACACGCCCGACGCTGCCGGTCAGACCACCGGTGAAACAGGCTACTCGCTGGCGTCTTATTTCTCAGCTTTCGCTCAATCATATGCTGATCAGTGGGCCGGAAGGCGCACGCGTGCTCAAAGAGTCGCTGGCGTTGTACAACTTTACGGATAATCCGGGCATTAGCCGTCTGATTAATCTGATTAAAAGCGTCAGTGCCAGCCCCGTTGTCGCCCGCCTGAACCCACAGGATCCCCGTTCAATGGCGCGCGGCATTGAAATTCGTATGACCTTTGCCGGTGAGGCTGCCGAAGAGGTTGAGTATTTTTTGCTTTGCCGGTTTATCGACTGCTTCCTGGCGCTGTATTCCCCAGTCAACAGCTTTACCCGCGTAGTGACCTGTATCGATGGCCGCGATGAAACAGCATGCACCTGGCCCGTTCGCGCGGGACGACTGTTATGGATCTGAATAAAATTCTCAGCCCACATAACTTTTTCCAGCAGGTGCGCACCATGTTGCGCAGGCTGACACGCGGGCAGGGGACTGACAGCAAGCAGGTGCTCGAAGAACAGCTTTATTTCGTTTCGCCGCTCTCGCTGGATGCGCCGAGAGGTGAAATTACCGCAGTGACACCGCTCGAAGAGCAGCGCTGGCAGGTTGAAGTGTCAGGACACGGGCTGACGGGAACACTGGGCGCATTACCGACGGTGTATACCGAATGGATGATTGAGCGTTACTACCGGCACGGGGATGTGACCGCCAAGGCTTTCCTCGATATTTTCAATCACCGGTTACATAGCCTGCGCTATCTCGCCTGGCAGAAATATCACTACTACGCGATGGCAGAATTTTGCGTAACACGGCCGCTAAGTACCGCGCTGCGTGCGTTATCCGGCGTAACAAACAGCTCGCCTTCATTACAGCAGGAGCAATTTGCCGACCTTTTTGCGCATTCAGTCCGCTCCATGCTCAACTTTGAAACCTGGCTTAAGCACTGTTTCTCGGTCGGCGTGAAAGTCACGCCTTTCACCGGCGGATGGCAAACGATGGAACCTGAGCTTTGTTGCTGTCTGGGGAATCCGGCTCAACCGCTGGCTGTCGCCCCGATGTTGGGCGGTGTCTACTGGGACCGGCAGGCACATTTTACGGTCACTATGGGGCCGGTGCCGATGCATAACGCAGGTCAGTTTTTACCAAAGGGAAAGCATTACCAAAAGTTATGGTCGCATATTCGCGAATATGTCGGTGAGGGACTGGATTTCGACATCGACCTGCTTATTGAGAATAAATCAAACGTAGTTACGCCATTGGGGAACGGGCAACTCGGGCTGGATATTTGCCTTGGTACTTCTCCGGCGGCTGAGCTGCATAAAATTCGTTTACCCGTCTGCCGGGAAGGAAAATAAAACATGTCAAACTTACTGGGGCAAGACAACCGGTTTATCCGCTTTGTCGGGAACGCTGCGGATCAACTAACGTTGATGCATATCGAAGGGGATGAGCAGTTTTCTGACACCTTCCGCTATCAGATTCAGTTTCGTACATCGTTAATTACCGGTCAGATGGGCCGTTTTCTCGGGCATGAAATTGCCTGCGAGATTGGTCGTGGCAATCAAAAACGGTACGTTCACGGTGTGCTGACGAACATCAAAGAAGACAACAATACCGATGGCCTCAGCACTTTCACCGGTACGCTGGAGCCGCGTATGGCGCTGTTGCGCCTGGGACGAAATCTGGCGGTCTTTCAAAATATTACCGTGCCGGATTTAGTCTGCAAGCTGCTGCGTCAGCAGAATATCAATCACATTGATTTACGTTTGCGCGGGACATATACGCCGCGTGAATATTGCATCCAGTATCGTGAATCCGATTTTGATTTCATCAGTCGATTACTTGAGCAGGAAGGCATTTATTACTACTTCCAGCACGACGCCGGACAACACACCTTGGTGCTGGCCGATCATCCTTCCAGCCACCAGACCGGCAAAACGGCAGAACTGCCCTTTATGCCTCAGGCAGGGCGGGGTGATGGTGTCGGGATCCTGAGTTGGGTGGCGTGCTCTTCTCTTGCGGCATCGTCCGTATTGCTGAAGGGTTTTAACATGGTCCAGGCAGCCAGTGTTGAAGGCGGTTCTCAGGCCGTGGTGGCTGAATATGCGGTGCCGGGTGTCAGCTATGTTGACACTGATGGCCATGAAAAACGTGAATTGCTGCAATCGGGCGCACGGCTGAAAATGGAACAGCTTGAGTCAGACAACCAGCAGTTCTACGCGGAAGCCAGTATCTGGTGGCTAGGCTGTGGCGATAAATTCCATCTGAGCTCTCACCCTTCATGCCCGGGCGATTACCGTATTAAGTCTGTACATATGCAGGCTTCCAGCAGCATTGACCAGAGCGGCCCTGATTTCAGTTGCGAACTCACCGTGCTGAAAGACAGCCTCGCCTGGCGTCCCGCGTGTCTTACGAAACAGCCTGAAATCGCAGGTATCCTCACGGCAGTCGTCGTCGGTCCCAAATCAGAAGAAATCCATACAGACGAATACGGTCGCATCAAAATTCAGTTCCCGTGGGACGGGGAAAACAAACACGACGACGGCAGTTCCTGCTGGGTAAGGGTTTCACAACCCTGGGCTGGCGGGCGCTTTGGTGCCGTGTTCCTGCCTCGCGTCAACAGCGAAGTCACGGTCAGTTTCGTGCAGGGCAACCCGGATTATCCACTGGTGACCGGTACGGTATTCAATGGTCAAAACAAACCACCGCTGAGCTTGCCGGAAGAAAAAAATCACGCCGGATTCGTGTCACGCAGTTCGCTTAACGCCAGTGTAGAAGAAGGGCATGCATTGCGCTTTGACGATAAAAAAGGCGCAGAACGGCTGATCATCACCTCGCAACGCGATCTGTTGCTGACGGTAAAAAACGATGTGATTTCCGACATTGCTAAAAATGTCACGGAAACCATCGGTGAAAACCGCACCACCGAAATAACAAAGGGCAACCAATCCCTGACGCTTAAACAGGGGGATTACAGCCTGGACATAAAAGGCAACCTGCAGGAAAGCCTGAGCGGTGGCGATCATCAGTTAAAAATCAGTGGGGGCGGGAGTTCCGTTAAAGCGGATAAAGCCTGCGTCATTGAATCCACCCAGACGATCGAATTCAAAGTTGGCAGCAGCAAAATCTCTATTTCTCCTTCCGGTATTACGCTCAGCGGAACCACGATCAAAATCGAGGGCAAGGGGACGGCAGAACTTAAAGGCGCAATGGTCACTGTTCAGGGTAGTGGTATGACCCAGATCAAGGGCGGCGTGACGATGATTGGCTGAGGACAAACATAAAATGAAAGACAAATTACTCTCGCCAGAGGCGCTCGCAACGCATAACCCGCTGCAAAGTACCGCTGAAAATGCCATGCGTCTGATGCAGGCAGGGCAATGGGAAGATGCACTGGCCTGCCTGGCGGCGCAAGAGCCACAAGAAAAACTGATGGCCTGGACATTGCAACAGGTGTTAAGTCGCGCCGGATCGCAGGACACAGCGGTGAAAAACTGTAGCAGCGACATCAGCCAGTGGCTGAGCGCACCCGATGAGGCACTGCGTTTTAGCATTTTCCAGCAGGCCGAATTGCTGGGATTTGATACTCCGGCCGGTGCCCTAGGTTTATCGCTGTTCTGGATGAAGGGCAGTATGACGGCCTCAGAGTTCGAAGCGGTTTATCCCGAACCCCATTTGTCACGGCTGATGCTGCACTGCGCATTGAAATTACTCAGTGTGGCGATAGCAACAGATACCCCGCCGCACACCGGCGCGCAAATCCTGCTGGCTGAATGGCTGGCTTCACGGAGTGTTAACTGATGGCTCAACCCGCTGCCCGAGTAGGCGATATGCATGTGTGCCCGATGGTCACGCCGGGTTTGCCGCCCATTCCGCACGTTGGCGGGCCGGTAACAACACCGGGTACACCAACTGTTCTGATCGGCGGGATGCCCGCCGCCACAATGGGATCGATGGCGGTCTGCGTCGGGCCACCGGATTCGGTAGTGATGGGCAGCAGCAAAGTGCTTATCGGCGGAAAACCTGCCGCGCGTATGGGTGACAGCACCGCGCATGGCGGAACCATTGTTGCGGGTTGTCCGACCGTCCTGATTTCTTAGAGCATATTGACATGATAATGAACTTTGAGCCCCTGCTGGCGCCTCTTGATGCCGACCAGCCTGCCGGCCGTGATATGGAATATGAGCAGATCTTTGACGATATCCGCCAGGCGAGGGAAAGCGATCCTGATTATTTGCCACAGGGCGAATGGGCGACTGAATTGCGCAAGGCTGACTGGGGCAAAGTCGTCCGGTTGAGCACAAAGGTATTGCAGGAGGACAGTAAGGATTTTCAGGTCGCCTGCTGGCTGACGGAAGGTCTGAGCCAGGTGCATGGGCTCAATGGTTTGCTCGCCGGGATCGGTTTTCTGACACCCTTTATTCAACGCTACTGGCAGAGCGGGTGGCCGGCACTGGATGACGATGGTGCGATTATCCGCCACGGTATGATCAATCGTTTGGATCGTCAGCTTGCGCAATTGCTGCAATGCCATCCTTTATTCGGTCAGGCGGAAAGCACGCTCGATCACTGGCGGAAAGTTCTCGCGTATGAGCATCGCGTCACCATGAAACCTGACAGCGCCGCAGTGCCGGGCAGTGATGACGATTTCTCGATGGAAACATTCAACCGCTGGGCCGCTGCACTGGCCCCGCAAAAAGTCGCTGCGCAAAGCGACATGTTGAGTGAGATGGTCGCCATACTGGACACGCTGGAAACGACCTACGGTCAGCTCAATCCACAGGCAGATTCGGTGGCAATGGGGCAGACGCGCAGTGCGACCGTCGAAATGCAGGAATTCGTGAAGCGCCTGTTTGATCGTGCGGCACCCGCCTATGACGACGTGATGACACTTAACGTATTAACGCCTTATGACGATGAACAGGAAAGCGACGTTAATTCACTGATGAACACGACCCATAAAAAGACCATGTCGCGGGATCTGGCTATCAGTCAAATGCTGACCATTGCCCATTTCTTTCGCCAGACCGAGCCGTCCAGCCCGGTGCCTTTCTTGATGGAACGGGCCGCACGCTGGGCAGGAATGACTCTGACCGAGTGGCTGGAGGAAATGTTGCAGGATGACAGCAGCATGCGCGATATCAACAATGTACTGAAAGGGCACGGAAGAGAATGACGGGTAAAAAAAGGGCGGGGCTGATGCTGGCCGCAATGCTTCTTGCAGGTTGCGTTTCAGACAATCACCAGGGACGTGAGCAAGCCATGGATGAGGCACCTGCGCCTTTTGCAAACGGTGCAATTACCCTGCAACTGCGAGCTGAACCGGGGCTGAATACTGTCAATGAGATGCCTAACAGTTGCACGGTGTTGCTGTTGCAGGTGAAAGACAAACCGGCTCTGGAGAAGTTGCTGGGTAATCCTGCCACGCTGAAAAGTTTGTTTGCCGGTGCGGGCAGTGAAGGTGATGTTCTGCAGGTCGACCGTTACGTCATGATGCCAGGCCAGACCAATATCGTGCATGTCGATCGTGCAAGGGATACCCGCAATGTGGCGCTGGTAGCGGGTTATTACCCCTTCCCGGTAAAAAAACACATGGTCAGCACAGCGGTGCCGGTTGAAGCCACCAGCACAGGCTGGTGGGAACCGGTCTGGCAGGCACATTTAACACCGCTTACCCTTTCTGTCACGCTGGGCAGTGAAAGTATCGTCAGCGCAGATGTTCCCGCCACTGACGGAGAAAAACGTTAATGTATCCGGAACAACAACAAATTTACTGGCACTCAGGGCTTTATCTTCAGCCCCAGCATTTTCAGTCACTTGACCTGCATTATGAATGGAGTCTGGCTGAACACCTGCGCCTTGCCCAACCCTATAATTACGGGCTGATTGAGCTGACGATTAATGAGGCGGCGCTAAGCGATTACGTCATCAGCGTTGAGCAGATCCGTTGTATTTTACCCGGCGGCACGTTGCTGTCGCAACCGGGTAATAGCCTGGTAGAAAAGCGCAATTTTCGCGATATCTGGAAGCAGCGTGATCAGCCACTGACACTCTGGCTGGCGCTGCGCCGGTTCGATCCTTTGCACAGTAATGTCACGACGCTGGAGAAAGAGCATGACCGTGCGGTCACCCGCTGGATAAATACCAGCGAAGAATTGGTGATGAAAGATGTCTATGATCATGCTCCCGACGCGACGGTGGCGCGCCTTTGTTACAACGTAAGATTGCTGACCGATGTCGAAAAAGCCGATGCCGTTGACTGTGAGTGTATTCCACTCACCCGGCTGCGTTATGAAAACGAAAGCGTGATTATTGATCCGGCATTTTCGCCGCCTGCGGTGACGCTTTTCGGATCGAGCAGCCTCGGTAAACTGATCGAAACACTCTATTTTGAAATGAGTGCCCGTGCCCGAAAACTTGAGGAATATAAGCGCTCTGAACGTCTGGTCAGTGACGCAGACCGTGGTGATCAGGTGACTCAACTGTTGGCTATGCGTTCGCTGAACCGCGTGCTACCTCAGCTGAAAAGCTTTTGTCAGGCCCGTCAGATCCATCCGTGGCAGGTATATAACGTATTGTGCCAGCTGATCGGTGAACTCTCCTCCTTCAACGACAGTTGTTCTTTCCTGGGTGAATGGCGTGATGGTGAAAATCCGCTACAGGCCTATAACCATAATGATCTGCTGAGCTGTTTTGACAGTGCGCGTAAGACATTGATGGCTCTGCTCAACAGTCTGGTTCTCGAAGACAACACTTACATCACGCTGGAGAACGATCAGCAGGGTGTGTTCATCGGCGATTTCGACACTACACAAAGTAAAGATGCCGAAATGGTGCTGTTGCTTTTACGTTCAGCAAACATGCCGATGGAAAACCGTCAGGTCAAAAATCCGGGCGGCATCAAACTGGCGTCGCCAAAAGTGATTGAACCGCTGATCCAGCATGCTTTGCCGGGGATCCCGGTGACGCGTTGTCCTCAGCCGCCGCGTGGTGTGCCTAACCGCAGCGACTCGCATTATTTCATGGTTGAGCAAGACAGCGATTTATGGCGTAAAGCCGGCCAGCACAACAGCATTGCCTTTTACTGGCCGGATATGCCTGACGATCTTCAGGTACAGATTATTTTTGTGGTGCCGTCATGATGACTTTACTGAATTGTTATTTGCCGCTTTTCCGGCATGTCACCGCGTTCTTTATTAATCCACAGAATTATGCGGATTACGCCGGGTTTCGCGAAAAATGCATGACGTTATTACAGCAGGCATTAAATGAATCTGAACGCCATCATGAACCTCAGGAATGCGAAGAGGCCTATTTCGCTGTCGTGCTTTGGATTGATGAGCGGGTATTACGTTCACAGGCGGCCTGGGTGAAAGACTGGCGCAGTCAGTTGCTGCAGAAATATTATTTTGATATTTCGGTCGGCGGTGAGGAGTTTTTTGTCAGGCTTGATGCAATAGATAAAGAAAATGTTCCTCTGAGAATGGTGTATTTATTCTGCCTGCTGATGGGTTTTCACGGTAAATATACTCATCAGGACGCTTCGTTATTGCAGCAACGTATCGATGATGAACGTCAGTGTCTGCCAGAAGCCTGGCGTCAGTGGCCGAATGATGCCCTGCTGGTTGAGCAGGACGGCGGAGACATTGAAAAAAACAGTGCTGTGCCAAAAAAATTCCGTCAACGAAAGTGGTTATTACTCTCATTGCCCGTCGTTATTTATGTGTTGATTAGGTTCGCTGGCTTAGGGATGTTTATCGGATAATATTATGTTGAAAAAATTAACTTCCTTTGTCGCGTGGGCTTTGTTTCTGTGCGTGTTATTTATTATCTGCCTGGTGGTCTCATCAATTCTTGGGCAAGAAATTATTTATGCATTTATGATGTGGTTTGTTGTGATTCTGACAATTTTAATTGCCCGCTTCATTTGGGGGTTTTCTTCAGGGATTACACAAGCGAAATATATTGCAGCCCTGAAAGCGAAATTTAAGCTGACCCGGCTGGAATATGTGTTATCCGAGCACTGGAAAACGGGTGCGGCGGTAATTAAACGCATCAGAAGACGTAAGCAGCCCATTCCGTGGTTTGTTCTGACGGGCGGGCGAAGCGGCAAAACAACCCTGATGGCGGGTGCCGGATTGCCTCTGTTTTCTAATGAACCGGAAAGTTCGCTGGTGGTACCGACGCGCACACTGCGCTGGTGGTTTTTCCGGTCAGCAGGCTTTCTGGATCTTTCCAGCCATTTTCTGAGTAAAACGCCCGCCTTTGAACGTGGCTGGCTGCGGCTGGTGAACTGGTGTGGTCGTTTGCCTGCCCCGGCAGGAATAGTGGTGTGCGTTTCTGTCACCGAACTGCTCGAAAAAGATGAAGCTGCGTTGCATCTGCATGCGCGACATATCCGCACGCAAATCGAACCGCTGGTCAATAAAGTCAGACGCCGTCTGCCGGTGTACCTGTTCATTACCTGCTGCGACCGCGTAGCCGGGTTCAGTCACTGGGCTAACAAACTGTCGCCAGCCCAGCGTCAGCAGCCTTTGGGTTATTACTGGCGCCATTCTCCGGTCGTAGATGGTAAAGATCCGGCGTTGCTGGATCCCCTTTTTACCTGTGTGAAAGACGGACTGGATAAAGTACGGGTCAGCCAGCTTTCCGGTGGCGAACCTGACGGCGAGACGCTGTCGCTGATGGACTTTCCGGAGCAGTTGCCTCAGTTACAACCCGCGCTGCAACGCTATCTGGCGGCCTTGTGCGAACCGGATGCGTACTTTCAACCGGCGGAGTTAGGCGGGATCTGGTTTACCGCTACGGAGCCGGTCAGTAAAAACAGTGCCACGCGTCAGGCTGTCTTTGTCCATGATCTGATGACGCGGATTTTACCGATATTAAGCCGTCAGCGTGAAGTCATGCCAGTCGGCTTTGGCCGGCGTTTTCTGCAGCAATGGGGGATGCTGACTTTCAGCGCTCTGGCGGTCTTATATGTGCTGGTGAGTGGCTATTTTGTCCACAATCTGACGGATGTTTTACCCGGAAAAACCGATGTCATGGCACAGGTTCAGCAACTGGAAAATATCGAAGGCTGGAGCAAGACACCCGTGCGTTATCTGCCTTTTGTGCCGGTGCTCAACCAGCGTCATGCTAAACTTGAAGCCAGCATCATGGCGGCAACGCCACGCGATAACATTAATATCCGCCAGATTGCTGACCAGTATCAGGAACAATTTGAACAGGCCGATGCGCCGCAAAAACGGACCATGATCCTGACGCTGGCACGCACTCTGATCACTAAGCAGGCCATGTGGGAAAAGCAGCCGTTAAGTGAACTGATGAAGCGGGAGCCAGTTCCCGCTGAACTTAGCCTGACCGGGGCGGCGCTTGCCTTGCCACCGTCGCAAGATGTGGTACTGCAGCGAGCCTTGTTGCAACAGCCCGGCGGTGAAGAACAACTTACCGTGCTGCGAGAATTACTGGGCCGTCTGGTGAACAGTGATCCGCAAACTGAGTGGTTGGTGGCACCGTCTGAAGATCTGACGCCGGTGAATCTGACCGATTTCCTGCCTGCTTCAGCCGATAAAACTTACCTCAGCGGTCTTTGGACGTTGCAGGGTACCGCTGAAATTCAGCACTGGCTGGATGAAATTCGCCTGACGGGCGGCAATACCCCGATGCCGGAACTGGCCGCATTTGAGCAACGCTGGCCGATCCTGCGTCAGACACAATGGATGAAGATGATGCTGGCCATGAACCAGCAACCTGCGCCTGTGCTGGCTGATGAGCAGTGGCAAGCCACGCTGATCGCTCTTGATCAGGGGCACAGTCCGTCGATGAAGTTTGCCGCGTATGCGAATGAGCAACTGGAAGATATCAGCGTAACGCAAGCGCAGTTCTGGTTGCGCGAGCTTCGCCGTCTGCAGCAGTTACAAAATATGCCATTACCCGGCGCGCTGATGCCTCGCTTCAGCAGACTGCAGCAATCCATGCAACAGAAAATAGTGGCACTGTTGAAACTCGATAGCAAAACGCAGACGCCTGCAATTTCCGAACTCAACGTGAAGAACTGGAATGCCTGGCAGGCCGGTCTGCACGCGGCAGTCGCGGATGTTTTTGCCACGCCGAAAAACAGTGACCGGCTGACCCGCGGGTTATTCCAGACCGGTGAGAAGGGTGACAGTAATCCTCTGCAACTGCTCGAAAGTCGCTTTAACGTGTTGCGTAAAAGCCTCTCGACGGAACGCCCTGATTTCGCAACTGACGCGGTGTGGGCACTGTATCAAAACGATTCCCGCTGGCTGGTGGCGCATGCCATGCAGCGTTCTGGCTGCTGGCTGCAACAGCAATGGCAGAGCCGCGTGCTGTGGCCGATGGAAAATAACGCCAGTCGTCTTGAGTATCAGGATCAGCAAGATCTGGCCTGGCAGTATCTGTCTGACTTTATTCGCGGACCAGCGAAAACCGTGCTGGTGGTTGATGACAGCGGGCCGAAAGCGGGTGAATTCAGCGGGCAAACGCCGGGTCTGACACCGGAGTTCCTGCGGATGGTCAATCACGTGCTGCGGCCCGATGACGTACTGGCGATGCCGGAACGTGAGAATACCCGCAGCGACGATGCGCTGGCCGCTCTGAAAGAAGAACAAACTCAGCTCGAAGCACAAATGGCCGCACTGGAGACAAAAACGCTGGAACTGACGTTGAAAAGTCAGCCTGCCACCATTCCCGGCGGCGCGCGTCTGATGCCCACCGGCACCCGGCTGACGCTGTTTTGCGATGAACAGCAGTGGAAACTTAACAGCATGAACTTCAGCGAACAGGCGCCATTCCGCTGGCGGGCTGGGCACTGTAGCCGCGCAACGCTGGTGATTAATTTCCCTGGCTTTGACCTGACTTATGAATATTTCGGCGATGCCGCCTGGCCGGATTTCCTGGAAGATTTTGCCAACGGTCAGCACAGCTTTAAAGCCGATGACTTCCCGGATGATGCCGCGCAGCTGGCTTCGCTGGGTATTAAAGAAGTGATGGTGCGCTATCAGGCTGGCGCGCAAAACCGGATCCAGGAAACCTGGCAGCAGTGGCAGGAGTTGCGTCAGGCACTAAATGACAATGCGGATGCGCAACAGAATGCCCGTAGCAAAAAAGCGGAAAAACAACGACCAGCAGCGCTGAACAGTGGGTTCTCGCAGTTACCGGTTCGTATCACCGATTGTCACTGAGTGTCTGCTTAAGACCCGGTTGAGAAAACTAAACAGGATGACTTATGGGTAGCTACCTGAAGAAAATTGTAGAAAAAATGAATGTCGGCGCTCGTGAATGCCTCGATGCGGCGATAAGTCTGGCGGTCAGCCGGACGCACCATGAAGTTGAGGTCGAGCATTTATTGCTGGCGGTGGTGACGCGTCAGCCAGCCATGATTGAGCAACTCTGCCTGAATGCAGGGCTGCGCGGCGATGCGCTGGTCGATGCACTGAAAACCAGCCTGAATCAGCAGCGCAGCGGCAATACGCGCAGTCCGGTGTTATCGGAATTACTGGTGGAGCATCTGGAAAAATCCTGGCTTCATGCCAGCACCTGTTGGCAACAAGTGCAGCTTCCGGTACAGGCGTTTCTAGGCAGTCTGATTGCCAATGAAAAAGACATTCAGACGCACCTTTGCCCCTCGCTACAGCAGGCATTGGTGTGTCAGGCGGATCGCGCCGATCAGTTACTGCGTGACGCTTGTGTGCACAATGCCGGTGTCAGCGCAGCCGCGCCGGTGGATCATAACGCGGATTCTGCGGTGATGAAATTCACCCGTAATCTGACAGAACAGGCGCGCAAGGCGACGCTTGATCCGGCACTCGGGCGCGAACAGGAAATTCGTCAGTTGATTGATGTGCTGTTGCGTCGCCGTCAGAACAATCCGGTACTGACCGGTGAGCCGGGCGTGGGGAAAACGGCCTTGGTCGAAGGACTGGCTCAGCGTATTACGCAAGGCAGCGTGCCGGAAGCCTTGAAGAAAATGGAAATTTTATCGCTGGATATGGGGCTGTTACAGGCCGGTGCCAGCGTCAAAGGCGAATTTGAGAATCGTCTGCAAACGCTGTTACGTGAAATCAAAGAATATCCGTCTCCGGTGATCCTGTTTATCGATGAGGCTCACACGCTGATTGGTGCAGGTGGTCAGGCAGGGCAGAACGATGCCGCAAACCTGCTTAAACCTGCTCTGGCGCGAGGAGAAATGCGCGTGGTGGCAGCCACTACCTGGGCGGAATACAAAAAGTATTTTGAAAAAGATGCCGCACTGGCACGTCGTTTTCAGGTCATTAAAGTGGCGGAACCGGATGAAGAAACTGCCACCGCCATGCTGCGCTCGCTGAAACCGGCGCTGAGCCAGCATCACGGCGTTCAGATCCTCGAAAGTGCGCTGGTGGCTGCCGTTCGCTTGTCCAGCCGCTATATATCAGGCCGTCAGCTGCCGGACAAATCGATCAGTCTGCTGGATACCGCCTGCGCCCGTGTGGCGATTTCGCAATGCCATGAGCCTAAGGAGATCGAAGATCTCAACGCGCTGCTCAGCAACATTCATACCGAACGGGAAAGCCTGCTCGAAGAAGGAGATAACGCCACAAGGTTGAAATGGCTGGATCAGCGTGAAAGCGAACTTACCCTGAACTTAGAGACACTGCTGCCCGTCTGGCGGCAACAGCAAGATTTGGTGGCGCAGATCACCGCGTGTGAGGACGTGGCGCAGATTGCTGCAATGCGTACCCAACTGGCGGAGATGCATAAAGATCATGCTTTGGTTTATGACTGTGTCGATGCGGTCTGTGTCGCGGATGTGATCGCCGGGTGGACAGGTATTCCGCTGGGCAGAATGGTGGAAAAAGAACAGCAACAGCTTAGTGATCTGGTCGCGCGGCTGGAAAGCCGGGTGATTGGGCAATCCCATGCATTAGCGACAATTGCACAACAAATCCGCATCGGCCGCGCCAATCTTGCTGATCCGGTTAAGCCAACCGGCGTCTTTATGCTGGCCGGGCCTTCTGGCGTCGGTAAAACAGAAACGGCGCTGGCCTTATCCGAACTGCTTTTTGGCGGTGAACAGAGTCTGATTACCATCAATATGTCTGAATATCAGGAAGCGCATTCGGTGTCCGGACTGAAAGGATCGCCGCCGGGGTATGTCGGCTATGGTCAGGGTGGCGTGCTGACCGAGGCGGTGCGCCGTCGCCCTTACAGCGTGGTGCTGCTTGATGAAGTGGAGAAAGCGCACCCGGATGTGATGGAAATGTTCTATCAGGTGTTCGACAAAGGCGTGATGGAAGACGCCGAAGGTCAGCTGATTAACTTCCGTAACACGCTGATTATCCTGACCAGCAACCTGGCAAGCGATCTGGTGATGACCGCCTGCGCAGCCGGAAGCACCGATCAAAATGCGCTGACCCGGTTGCTGCGGCCTGAATTCGACAAATTCTTCCGTCCTGCGCTGATGGGCCGTTTGCAACTGATCCCATATCTGCCTGTTGTGGGCGAAACGCTGGCAAAAATTATCCGACTCAAACTCGATAAAGTCTGCAAACGCTTTACCGCCGCGGGTGAAGGCAACTCTGCTCTGACTTACAGTGAAAAAGTGGTGGAGTTCATGGCCAGTCGCTGTCAGGTGGAACAAAGCGGGGCGCGCGAAATTGATGCCGTACTGAACCGGGAATTGCTGCCGCTGCTGACCGATCGCCTGCTGGCAGTTGAAAGCAAAGCTGATATCCGCCTGCAAATTGGTGTCATTAAGGATCAGCTCACACTGACCAAACAGCCAGCAGTGAAACGCTCTGCTGCGAAACAACCCGCCTGAACGACAGGGAAAGAGTGACCATGAAAAACCGGGTGAATCTTCGGGCGCTAAAAATCAACGGGCATGATCCTCGTCTCAGCAAGTCGTTTTTGCTGCTGAGCAGTGAGCTCAGTCCGCTGAGCGGTACGATCCCTGCGAGGCTGGACTGGAATGCGCTGGAGGAAAAGTGTTTTCAGCTGTTCCATGAATATGGCTATGACCTGCAAAGTGGCATGTGGTTTTGCCTGATCAACTTGCGGCTTAAAAGCTGGAAAGGGCTGGCGCTGGCACTTGAGCTGCTGTCCACAGCATTTGCTCACAACAGCCAGCGTTGCTGGCCACCTGTCGCGGCGGTTCAGCAACGTCAGCAACTGATGGACTGGTTCAATGCAAATGTGGCGACGCATATCTATACGCTGGAATATGGCCCGGAAAACAGTGGGGAAATGCGTCTGGTTGAAAAAAGTATTGGTGTGCTGTGCGGACAGTCTAAAAACCTGCACTCCCGAAGCCATGATTCGCTGAAGAACCTGCATTATTTTCTTCAGGTTCGCTGCCGGTCGGTGCCCTATCCTTCACAGTTAAAACCGGTGAAAGCCTTGCAGCCTGGTCCGGAGCCAGCGCCTGAAAGCATCAGCGAGAAAAAAATGCCGGTGACCGAAATACTGCCGGATGCAGAACCTGCAGAAATCCATCTGCAACCAGCGCCACGTCCGCGGCCGGTCTTGTGGGTGTTGGCCGGGATGGCGGCGGGTATCGTGATATGCGCCGTCGCGGCCAGTATCTGGTTTTTTGCGCAGTCGCTGAGTTTCGGTGAAAAACTGAGTGCTCCGTTACTGGCACTGCAACACAGTGAGGATCGGCTGGATGAGGCCTGGCGTAGGGCGCAGGAACCAGAATTGCGTGCACAAAAAACGGCGGTGTTAACCCACGCTGCCCCCTTGCTGGTCTGGCTGAGCGCGCAACCTTCCGATGTGCTGCTGCGGCAAGGAAAAATATTATCTGAACATCTGGAAAAAGCTTATCCGGGCAATGAATACAGTGCGCAATGGCAGCGCACATTAGATGAGAAGGCGGGTTATATCCCTGCGTTGGATGGTGTCGTTCTTGCTAATAAACATCTTGATGAGCTTGAAGCACGCTTACTGAATGCCGAAAAGAAACACAGCCAATATATGACAGTGTCGGAATTGAAAACAGCGGTATATCAGCTACGCCAGGACCTGCAACGTAACGGAACCAGCGCGGAAACATTATTGTGGACGATTCAACAGGACAGGGAGAATAACCGTCAGGTTAACCCCGCCCTGATAAAACAAATCTCACAGAGAATAGATGCCTTAAATGCTGCCAGTGTCATGTTGAATTAGACACTTGCAGAAAAAATAGAAAGCTTCAAAGATTGCTTAATCATCATTTGCTACTTGTGGCTCTAACTGATGATTATAAAAAAGAATGATTAAGTTTTATTTATTAATTGAATGTCTGAATTCAAAATATTCGAAAGTAGTTCATCAGACTAAACATTCAGGAGAGGTATGGAAAAATATGCATTTTATAGAAAAGTATCCGCAAGGTAGAAAGCCATTAATAATGACGTTGTCAAAGGAGGTCGAAGCACCGCCGGAGTGTGACCAACATGCAATGAATTTTTGGTTACTTACGCAAGCACATCAGGAAGTTGCTTCGGGACGTTGTTCTGTGCAAAGCGAACCAAGGGGAAAAGATTTTTTATATATATCAGCAATATATGTAGAGGGTAATTCCAATACTCCAACGAAAAAAAATCCTAACCAATTTGTTGGCTTAGGGCAGCTTTTAGTATTCGCTGCAATAAAATATGGGTTCGAGATGAAGATTGAACAAGCCTCACTGGTGCCGGTGGACGACAGTCAGGGATTTTATCTAAAAATGGGATTTCATCCAACTGTTGTGGGTGCCGTAAATCGAATGGATGATAGCGGGGTTTCACTCAAGTCTGGTGGTGGAAAATTAAATCCCCAGTGGCTCAATCGTTTTTCTCAGTCGTCATTTCAAAACGTAAATTTTCGGGGGTCACTCTGGTCGGGGAATATTAATAATATTTATGTAAATCTCCGGAGTAATATCATGAAGAATTGGGAAATTGTTGGCTGAAACAATAAATACTGTAACTTTATCAAGGATTGTAGTGTTGATCTATTTTTCAGAAAGTAAATAACCCCTGTACAAAAATTATATGCTTTATATCGGGAGTCAGGAGACAATAAAACACTAGCATATCGTTATTTGAACTTTGCATGAATTCAATGTCCGAAGCAGTGATTGCTGCACAATAGGCACTGTAAAAATATCGCTGCGTGAAGTTCTGAATATGTCAGTTGCTATTATTATGATAACTGAAAAAATATATTTCAAGGAGTAGTAATATGTTTGGTAATAAAAAGATTAAAACGCAAGGTGAAATAAATCTAGCTGAGCTTAAAAAATGGGAAGCAAGAGATAAGAAAAATCTGTTGCTTGTCCATACCGTGAGAACGCAGTATTTGAATAATAGTGTTTTGCTCACTCAGGATGCACAGTCTGTGTTCAAAACATGGGATATAGTGTCGACATCCCTCATTGATTTAAAAGCACTTAAAAAGAACTTCGGTGCCGTTGGCCGAAGAGGGCATGTCGCAACAGGGCTTTTTTTTGAAGCAGGTTTTATATTAGAGGTGCCAACCCAGAATATATTAGGTACGTTCCCGCGCGATGCCTGGTTTCCAAACCATGCAGGTGTTGATCTGAAAAATCAACGTATCTTTGATAAATCTGCATTGTCTGACAGCATCTTCAGCGGTAAAGCCAAAAAACCCTCGAAGAATGTTGAGGGAGGATATAATAAAATTCTGGCCCCCCGTAAAATCCTGTCTCAGACGAATAGCTCTTATTATAACGAAATCATCGTTATCGGGCGTCCAAATATTAGCCTGTACCCTGGTCTTCTAGCGACAAGGGAAATAAAAGTGGCAGGTATTATTCTTGCGCCTAAATATGTCACAAACAGCAGCGAATTCTTTAAGCAGCAAGCAAGAAAAGAATCCAGAAAAGCTGGCGAGTTAATGATGAAGCATAACCCAGGCATTCCGGTAATTGAGTTATAAGGTTACACAGGAACTCTGAGCTTCATAAAGAGCGGCTATACTTTCTGTGTGGGGCGACCAACGTCGCCCCGGTAAATTGTGAAGCCACTCATGAAGCATACAAAAAATAAATCATCGCTGCTGACTGTGACCGTGGCGTGTATTGGTGTCGTTTATGGTGATATCGGTACCAGCCCGTTGTATACCCTGCGTGAATGCCTGACCGGACAAGCGGGCATCGCCGTGACCCAAAGTGCATTATTCGGCTTTCTGTCGCTTATTTTCTGGCTGCTGATGCTGGTCGTTTCCGTGAAATACATCAGCTTCGTGATGCGTGCCGACAATGACGGCGAGGGCGGCATTCTCACCCTGATGTCGCTGGCGATCCGCAATCTTAATCCGCGCTGGATCCCGTTCATCATGTTTATCGGGCTGGTGGGGGGCAGTTTTTTCTACGGCGACGGCGTGATCACGCCCGCCATCTCGGTGCTTTCGGCGATGGAAGGGCTGGAGATTATTGAGCCGTCGCTCGACCGTTTTATTATTCCGTTTTCGATTGCCGTGCTGACTCTGCTTTTCTTTATTCAGAAAAATGGTACCGGCAGCGTGGGCAAAATCTTTGCACCGGTGATGGTGTTGTGGTTTGTGACTATCGGTGCGCTGGGGATTGGCGGAGTTATGCGTAATCCCGATGTATTACAGGCGCTGAATCCTTACTGGGCGCTGCATTTCTTTGTGGAATACAAAACCGTCTCGTTCTTTGCGCTCGGCATGGTGGTGCTGTCGGTGACCGGTGGCGAAGCGTTATATGCCGACATGGGCCATTTCGGTAAAAAACCGATCCGCATTGCCTGGTTTGTGCTGGTCGGGCCTTCGCTGGTGATGAATTACTTCGGACAGGGCGCATTGCTGCTCAGCAAACCCGACGCTATCGTGAATCCGTTTTTCCTCCTCGCGCCTGGCTGGGCGCTGATCCCGCTGTTGATACTGGCTACGCTGGCGACGGTGATTGCCTCGCAGGCTGTGATTTCCGGCGTGTTCTCCCTGACGCGTCAGGCAGTGCGTATGGGCTATCTGCCGCCGATGCGCATCATCTATACCTCAGATGAAGAATCTGGTCAGATTTACATTCCGGTCGTCAACTGGCTGCTGTATTTCGCGGTACTGATTGCCATCGTCAGCTTTAAACATTCCAGCAATCTGGCGTCGGCGTACGGGATTGTGGTCACCGGTACGATGGTCATTACGTCGGTATTGATTGGCATTGTCATGGTCAAAAACTGGGGATGGAAAACCTGGGCTGGTGGCCTGATGATGGCAGCGATGCTGATCATTGATGTGCCGTTGTTTGCCGCCAACCTGACCAAATTGTTCTCCGGCGGCTGGCTGCCGGTGGCTATCGGGCTGACCATTCTGTTGATTATGCTGACCTGGAAAACCGAGCGTTCCCGCCTGCTGCGCCGCCTGAGGCAGGATCCGGAAGCGCTTGAGGCACTGATCGCCTCGCTGGAAAAAGCACCGCCGAAACGCGTGCCGGGCACGGCAGTGGTGATGTCGCGCGGCCAATATGAAGTGCCGCTGGTGCTGCTGCACAATCTCAAGCACAACAAAATTTTGCACGAGCGTGTGGTGCTGCTGACGGTGGTGACGGAAGACGTGCCTTATGTTCACAACGTGAAAAGGGTGACGATTGAGCAGCTTTCACCGGCATTCTGGCGGGTGATTGCCAGTTATGGCTGGCGGGAAACGCCGAATGTCACGGATATTCTCTACCGCTGCGGGCTGGAAGGGCTGAAATGTACGATGAACGAGACGTCTTTCTTTATGTCGCGGGACACCTTTACGCTGGGCGAACCCCGTCCGTGGTATTTAAAAGCGCGCGGGAAACTGTTCCAGGTCTTGCAGCGTAACTCTCTGCGCGCGCCTGAGCATTATCATATTCCCCCGAACAGGGTGATTGAGCTGGGTGCGGTGGTGAAATTCTGATGATTTGCCCGCCGGATCGTAAAACCGGCGGGAAAAGCAGATTATGCCTGCGGTTCTGAAGTCAGGTCGGTGACTTCAGGCGCGGTCGTACTCTGCGTCGCCTGTGAGGTTTGCGACTGAGTGGTCGGCGTCAGGTCGGTAACGACCGGTGTCTGCGCAGCTGGGGCGGCAGTTTGTGTCTGCTGAGTCGCTGCCGGGGTTGCAGGGGTAGCAGTTTGCACCGGCTGAGTCGCAACTGGCGCTGGAGTTGTTGACGCTGAAGTTGTTGAAGTCGCAGACGTTGCAGAAGTCTGCTGAGTCACTACCGTAGTGGCTGCTGGTGCGTCAGCTGGCGTTGCTGAAGCCTGCGACTGTTCGGCGGCTGCCGGTGCTTCGATGTCTTTCGGCAGCGACGGAACCGGTTCTGCCGGAATCGATTCTGACTTCGGTTTCGGGACAGGCGTTGATGCGCGAACCAGGAACGTCGGTTTGAGATTTGCCACAGAATAAGTCACGTGGCTGACCGCATCACGCGATGTCGCGACTTCGACAGGCGCGATGGTGACGCGACCGAGCAGTGAACGGGCATAGCCGCCGACTTTATGTTTACCTTCCGGAAGCTGGACTTCCATGCTCTCGCCAGTCCCCAGCGCACCCGCCTCTTTATCATCAATGGTCACATACAGTTTGGTGCCATCGTCGGTTTTCGTCGGGACGTGCGCAACGGTCAGGCGCGTCGAGCCAAAATCGAAAGCCGGTGCCTGGTCGGCGGTTTTCGTTTTTGCGCATCCTGTGAGTGCGATAACGGCTGCTACGGCAGCAAGGGTGAAGCGATAACTCATAGTGCGACGTCTTCCTTTAAGGGATTTTTGTGATCTGCGTATCAATATACCTGATCCCACGGGAGAGATGAACGTTCTTACAGGGAACTCGGAGGAGTCTGCTATTCACTTCTCAATGTGTTCTTCATAGCAGTCCGCTGTAACTTTCGGTTGAAGCGCTTCGTCAACTTGTGTATTTTTATGCAAATTAACTGCATAAAATAACAACCACACAGGAGTGACCATGCTTAAGTCATTAATTTTCACCGGGTGCCTGCTTTCTTCATTAATCACATCTGCTTATGCCGCACAGACTACATACGTGGTCGGTTCCGGCGGTACATACCGTCCGTTTGAATACGAAAACAGCCAGAAACAGCTGGAAGGTTTTGATATCGACATCATCAAGGCGATCGCCAAAGCCGAAGATTTTGACATCAAACTGGTTAACACGCCGTGGGAAGGAATTTTTGCGACACTGAATTCCGGTGATCGTGACATCATTATTTCTGGCATCACCATTACCGATAAACGTAAAGCGATGGTGGCTTTCTCCGCCCCGTATTTCCCGGCGGAACAGTCCATCGTGGTGCCTGAAGGCTCTAAAGTGGATTCCGTGGCCGCCCTGAAAGGTCAGAAAGTGGGTGTGGTGAACTCCAGCACCGGCGACATCGTGGTGTCCAATGAACTGGGCAAAAACAGCACCGACATCAAACGTTTTGATAACACTCCGCTGATGTTGCAGGAGCTGGCGGAAGACGGCATCGGCGCGGCGGTCGGTGACGTGGGTGTGGTGAAGTACTACATCAAATCCCATCCGGAGAAAGCGCTGAAACTGGTACCGGATGCTAAATTCGAGCGTCAGTATTTCGGTATTGCGGTCGCTAAAGACAACACCGAACTGTTGGGTAAAATCAATGCCGGTCTGAAGAAAATCGTGGCTGACGGCACCTACGCCAAAATCTACGAAACCTGGTTTGACAAGAACGTTCCAGCGCTTCCCGCTCAATAATATTCTCATCACGAACAACGTTAATCAGGGGCGGTAACACGCTCCTGAACAAGGACAGGTATGACCGGATTTCGCTGGGAGATAATCTCAGAATATGCGCCACTGTTTGTGCAGGGCGCGCTGATGACCATCAAATGCACCATTATTTGTGTGATTTTAGGCACCACCTGGGGCCTGCTGCTGGGGCTCGGACGGATGGCCCGTGCCGACGACGGTCCGTGGAAACCTATTCTGCGTTTCGCCGTGCAATGGCCGGTGCGTATTTACGTCAGTGCCTTTCGCGGTACGCCGCTGTTTGTGCAGATTATGGTCGTTCACTTTGCTTTAGTGCCGCTGTTTATTAATCCGCGGGACGGTATTTTAGTGGCGAACGGTCTGATGTCCTCGGATTTCGCCCGTGCGCTGCGCTCAGATTACGGTGCATTCTTATCCTGCGTGGTGGCGATTACGCTGAACGCCGGGGCGTATGTTTCCGAGATTTTCCGTGCGGGTATTCAGTCTATCGACAACGGTCAGATGGAAGCTTCCCGCGCGCTGGGAATGGGCTGGGGCAAAACGATGCGCAAGGTTATCCTGCCGCAGGCGTTCCGTCGTATTCTTCCGCCGCTGGGTAATAACGCTATCGCGATTGTGAAAGATTCCTCGCTGGCCTCGGCGATTGGCCTGGCCGATCTGGCGTATGCCGCGCGTACTGTTTCCGGCGCTTACGCTACCTACTGGGAACCCTACCTGACTATTTCACTGGTTTACTGGGTTCTGACTTTCCTGCTCTCGCTGCTGGTTCAACACATGGAAAAGAGGTTTGGCAAAAGTGATTCACGTTAAGGATTTACAGAAACAGTTTGGCGAAACCCACGTGTTGCGCGGCATTTCCTGTGACATCGCAGAGAAAGAAGTGGTGTGCATCATCGGGCCTTCAGGTTCCGGTAAAAGCACTTTTCTGCGCTGCCTGAATGCGCTGGAAAAGCCCAATGGTGGCGAAGTGGTGGTGAACGGTTTTGCGGTGCATGACCCGAAAACCAATCTTAATACGCTGCGTTCCGGCGTTGGTATGGTATTCCAGCGCTTTAATCTGTTCCCGCACATGACCGTGCTGGAAAACCTGATTATGGCGCCGATGTCGCTGAAGGGATTATCGAAAGCGGAAGCCGTAACGCGTGCCGAAAAGTTGCTGCAAAAAGTTGGACTGATCGACAAAATCGACGCCTGGCCTTCCAGTTTGTCCGGTGGTCAGCAACAGCGCGTGGCAATTGCCCGTGCGCTGGCAATGGAACCGTCGATCATTCTTTTTGATGAACCGACGTCAGCGCTGGATCCGGAGCTGGTCGGTGAAGTGCTGGCGGTCATGAAACAGCTGGCGCTCGAAGGCATGACGATGGTGATTGTGACGCATGAAATGGGCTTTGCGCGTGAAGTCGCTGACCGCGTAGTGTTTATCGATCAGGGTGTGATTCAGGAGCAGGGGCCACCGGCGCAACTGTTTACCGCACCGGAAAATCCGCGAACCCGCGAATTTTTGAGTAAAGTATTATGATCCGACGGGCGCTTAAACAGCGCCCGTTTTCTTTAATGTGATGAGGTTTGCCATGCAGAGCTTCCATTCTTATTGTATTTCAGCCTCTGGCGAAGAAAGGGCAGGAGGCGATATGCATGCCCGTTTTCCTTACTGGAGTTTCACGAAAACCGCGATCGCGATTTGTGCGCTGAAACTTAGTGAAAACGGGACTGTAAATTTGGATGGCTGTGTTGATGGCGAAGCTTACACCCTGCGGCAGTTGCTCAACCACACCGCCGGATTGCCGGATTACGGCGCACTGAAAGATTATCATGACGCTGTCGCTGCCGGAGGAGAACCCTGGTCACGCGAAAAATTGCTCAGTGCCGCGTTAGCCAGAGGCATGTTGTTTGCGCCGGGCGCGGGCTGGTCTTATTCCAATATTGGCTACATGCTGGCCCGCGAACACATTGAAGCCGCGTCAGGGCTGAGTTTCGCGCAACTGATGACTGACCTCATCTCGACACCGCTCGGACTGACCAGTGTCGCACTTGTCACCTCGCGCGAGGAATTTGCGCAACTGCACTGTGAAGCCGCCGGAAAATACGCTCCGGGCTGGGTATATCATGGTTGTCTGGCAGGCAATGTGCGGGATGCGGCCAGACTGCTGCACGGATTATTCAGCGGTAAACTGCTGAGTGCTGCGTCGTCGGCTGAAATGCAGGTGACCATCCCGCTTGGCGGTGCCCTCGAAGGGCGGCCCTGGACAGAATGCGGTTACGCGCTGGGGCTGATGAGCGGTGCGATGGGAGACGCGGGACGTTCAGCCGGTCATTCAGGCGGCGGCCCGTCGTGCGTGAACGCGGTCTATCACTTCCCGGATCTCCGCGAACCTGTGACCGGTGCCTGTTTTACTGACGGGCATCACGAAGGCGTGGCAGAAACTGAACTGGGCAGGCTGGTGCAAAATTTCGGGTAAAAGGGCCAAAGCTTCAGGCCTCAGGATGATGGCAACAAATACACAGCTTATTACCGTCGGCATCCCGAAAATAAGCACCGTAGTAATCCGGATGATAATGCGGGCGTAGTCCCGGCGCGCCTTCATCTGTCGCGCCGTTTGCCATCGCAAACTGATAGATTTGATCCACGGTAGCACGCCTGTCTGCCAGTAATGCCAGCATCTGACCATTACCCGCACTGGCAGGTTCGCCGTCATGCGGCTGGCCGATAACAAACAGCGGCCTTGGCGAATCCGGTGCCATCCACGCCGCCCAGGGTTTTTCCCTGTCGCAAAACTTGAGGGTATGCCCTAGTGCCGCCATCACCGCCGAATAGAAAGTGAAAGCCCGTTCAAAATCGTAAACGCCAATACAAATATGGGAAATCAAAATCGCTCTCCTTTTGAAACAGTCCCCCTTATTATAGCGGGTTATTTTCCGCTCTGCCGTTTTTTGAATGTGATCTCTAAAAAGTCGTGCCGCCGGATCCGTGCTAAATTACCCCCCATTCTTACGCGCATTCCCGAGGCAACATGATCATCCCTTCCAACCGTACCACCCGTGAAATGAAGATAAACAATGTCGTGCTGGTGACGAATGCATTGAAATCTCTGGGCTCGGCGACGAAGGCGGAACTGGCGGGTGTCACCGGTCTGAGTATCGCCACCTGCGGCGCAGTGCTGAATGATCTGAGCCAGCGGCACGAAGTGCTGGCGCTGGAACTCGAAGTCTCGCGTGGTGGCCGTCCGGCGCAGCGCTATGCGTATAACCCGAACTATTTCTCGGTACTTAGCCTGTACGCGCAGGGCAGCGACGCTGCCGCACAGATTGTCTGGTCGGTGAATTCAGCCACCGGTGAAAGTCTGGCGCAGGGTGAAATCCGCTTTTTACCGCTGACGCTGGCGACGTTTTATCAGCAAATTGGCAGCCTGCTGGCGGACTATCCCAATATTAAAGCGCTGGGCATTGGCCTGCCGGGCGTGGTGGTTAAAGGAACCGTCGCGACCTGTGATATCAGCGTGTTTGCCGGGGTGGCGGTTGAGCAGCAACTGCGTGAAAAGTTCGGGATTTATGTTCAGGCGGATAACGACATGAACTACACCGCGTGGGGTTTTTACCGCAGCAGTTGCGCAGGTATTACCGCGCCGGTAGCCTACCTCTTCAAGCCTGAAGTGCCTTGTCTGGGCTGTGGCATGGTGATTAACGGTCAGGTATTACAGGGTGCCAGCCAGTTTGCAGGGGAAGTATCAAATCTGCCTTTTGAAGGATTGGATAAACTGCCGGTCGCAGAAGAAATGGCGAAAGTGATTGTCTCGCTGACCGCCATTATCAACCCGGCCACCATCGCGCTTTCCGGCCCGAAAATAAGTGAAGCACTGCTGCCTGAGCTGAAGATGCTTTGCCTGCGGCACATTCCCGCACAGCATATGCCGCAGCTGACTTACCGCCCGTCGATGCGTCAGGATTATCTTCAAGGCATCGCGGAACTGACGCTCAGCAACTACAGTCTGCACATTGCTTTCGGTGAATAACGCCGGTTGACTTTGTTGTTCGCCCCCTTATACTGCGGACTTATTAAAAGACTTTTAATAACTAACTTCACCTCGCGGGAGAATCTGATGTCACTGTCATCTGAAATTGCGCACAACGGTATTCATGCCGGAAGTCCTGTCCGGCGTGTCGCGACGCGGGCGATATTTTTTGTCACCGGCATGGCGATGGGGCTATGGGCGGCGCTGGTTCCCTATGCCCAATTGCGGACGCATTCAGAGGCGGGTGATCTCGGGTTATTACTGCTGTGTCTTGGTGCCGGTTCGCTGCTGTCGATGCTTGGGTCGGGACGGATTATCGGCAAGTTTGGCTGTCGGGCAGTGATCGTCGCGGCGGTCATTTTGTACTGTCTGATGCTGCCACTGCTGGCGGTGTTCAGTGACATCTGGCTGCTGGCGCTCAGTCTGTTTATTTTCGGCATGGGCATCGGGCTGGCGGATGTAGCCGTCAATGTGCAGGGCACGCTGGTGGAACAGGCCGCGGATAAACCACTGATGTCAGGGTTTCATTGCCTGTGGAGCGTGGGCGGGATCGCCGGCGCCGGAGGCGGTGCGTTGCTGCTCAGTGCCGGTATCACGCCGCTCGGCAGCACGTTTTTTGCCGTCGTGCTGGTTATCGCGCTGACGGCGTATTCTTATCGCGGAATGTTACCGTTCGGCGCGCATGAGGAACCTGAAGAAGGCCAGCCGAAAGCCAGACCGAATTTCCGTCTGGTGCTGATGGCGGTGATGGCGATGATTTGTTTTATGGCCGAAGGCGCGGTGCTGGACTGGGGCGGTGTCTTCCTGACACAGGATCGCGGTCTGGCGCTCGAACATGCGGGCTGGGGCTTTGCGGTATTTGCCGTGGCGATGTCGCTGATGCGACTGACCGGTGATGCGATTGTCAGTGCACTAGGGCGCAAACGGATCCTGATTATCGGCGGGATTTTGGGTATCGCCGGTTATCTGATGGTTGTGCTGTTGCCGGGCTGGATCCTGCCATTGTGCGGTTTTGCGCTGGTCGGGATAGGCGCAGCGAATATTGTTCCGGTGCTGATTACGCTGGCCGGTCAGGAAAAAGTGATGCCGGTCAATATGGCGGTGGCGATGGTAGCAACGCTCGGTTATCTCGGTGTGCTGGGCGGTCCGGCGCTGATCGGCTTTATTGCCCATCTTTCCAGTTTGTATGTCGCATTCTCGGCGGTCGCGGCGGCGTTTATGGTCATCACGTTTGGCGCATACAAACTGAAGTATTGATTGTTTTCAAAGACCAATGATTTATAACTGAGTGGCAAATTTGCCAGCTGGCGCGTAAAACCCGCCAGCCCTCTTTTAGCCTGATTGATTTAAAATCCGACTCTGTAAGGAGCAGTAATGGCTGTAAAACTTATCGCCGTAGACATGGATGGAACGTTTCTCAATCCGCAGCACGAATACAATAAAGCCCGCTTTGGCGAGCAATATCAGCAACTTGTGCAACGTGACATTAAGTTTGTGGTGGCGAGCGGCAACCAGTATTACCAGCTGAAATCCTTCTTTGATGATCTCGATACACAAATTGCTTACGTTGCGGAAGGCGGCGGGTATGTGGTCGATAAAGAACAGGAAATTTACTGCGGCAAACTTGAACCGGAACAGGTGACGCAGGTGCTGGAATGGATAAGTCGCACGCCGGGCATTAACACCATTGTGTGTGGGCGCAAAGGGGCTTATGTGCTCAGCGGCACCGATGAGGATTTCATCAGTCGTATGCGCCGTTACTATCACCGACTGACAAAAGTGCATCAATACGCAGAAATCGACGATACGATTTTCAAATTTGCACTGAGCTACGTGGAAGACGATGTCTATCCGCTGATGAGTGAAGTTAACGCCAACCTTGGCGGGATTGTTGCACCGGTGACCAGCGGACATGGCTCTGTTGATCTGATCATCAGCGGAAATCACAAAGCCTGCGGTCTGCAAAAAATCCAGCAAATTTATGGTATCCGCGATGACGAAGTGCTGGCGTTTGGCGACAGCGGCAACGATCTGGAAATGCTCAGCTACGCCGGTTACGGTTTTGCGATGGAAAATGCCTCTGCACCGGCAAAAGCCGCCGCGAAATATGTCGCGCCATCTAACCGTGATGAGGGCGTGCTGAAAGTGATTGATGACGTGCTGAACGGTCGCGCGCCATTCGCTTAAGCAGTTCAATGTGCATTAAAACGAAAAGGCTGCCGTGTAAAACGGCAGCCTTTTTAGCATTGTGTAGTGAAGATTGTGCTATGAAAATTAAGGCACGTAGTCTGGCGGAACGCCGCTGTCACCGGGTTCTGCAGGGTAGTAATCCGGCGGAACCGGCGATTGCGGCGGTTGATTCGAGCTGTAACCGTCGCTGGCGTCTACCGGCACCTTATTGCCTTTGGCGTACATACATTGCGTGTACACCGTATCGTACTGATCCTGCAAATCGCCGCTGCTGGCCCCTGCATTATTGCTGCCCATTGCGCTACCAATCAGCAAACCACTGCCTGCGCCAATCAGCGCGCCCGGTCCGGCCTGATGCGACGCTGCGCCAATCAGTGCTCCGGTTGCCGCGCCCACGACGGTGCCAGCGGCAGCGGTACCAGCGGCATTATTACTGGCAGTTTCTGCGACGCCATTCACACTGCCATAGGCCGCGTTACGGCATGACATTTCATCCATCTGAAACTGTTGATAATCCTTTCCGGTACCTGGCAGCACCATCACATCTGGTCGGGTTGGAGGAGAAACGCAGCCGGATAAGGCCGCGGCTAAGGCGAGAACCGCCACCGGAGTAAACCTGTTCATGACTTTTATCGCCTGTTAACGTGGTCCTGCGACCACTTTCATCCAGCCGCGCGGGCAGGCCGGGACTTGCGGATAATATCCCGCCGGATTCTGGCAGTAATACGCATAAGCCGGGGGTTTCTCGACATACGTTTGCGGCTGCGGTGGCGCAGCATAAACGACGGCTGGCGGGCCGTAATAGACCGGCGGAGGAATGCCAATCACCACATTCGGGCCATACCAGCCCCCGCGATAATAGCCGCCATGGTAATAACCATGGCCGTAATAGCCATGACCGTAATAGCCATGACCGTAATAACCATGACCGTAATAACCGTAGGCGAACGACGCAGAACTGGCCGACATCAGCGCGCCAGCAGTGAGCATCAACAACAACAGCCTTTTCATAACGACCTCGAAGTGCATTGAGCGGATGTCCGAAGTGATAAAACCCACCACTCCTGAGGATAACGATACGCCTGTTGCGGCTAAAAGGTTGGCGGGGGATTAGGGTGAATATGACAAGGCTGTGGCAGCAATTGTGACCAAAAAATTCAGCAGCAAACGTTTGTTTACGTTCAGGGTTTGAGAGGCGGGGGATTCATATTTCAGACCCGGTTTTGCCACAGCAAATCCGGGCTGAGAATTAAAAAATTCGGATTTAAGGTGTTATTTCTTACTTGCTGTAAAACGTCTGAAGGCTTCCAGCGTTTCATCGCTAACGTGATGCTCCACCCCTTCAGCATCCAGACGCGCTGTCTCTGCGCTGATGCCGAGCGCGATGAAAAACGCTTCAACCACGTTATGACGTTCGCGGTTTTCCGCCGCCAGTTTCTCACCTTCCGGCGTCAGAAAGGTTCCGCGATAGGGCAGCTGGTGAACCAGTCCGGCATTGGCCAGGCGTTTCAGGGTTTTTGCCACTGTCGGCTGGGAAACACCCAGACGTGCGGCCAGATCTACCTGTCGCGCTTCGCCAAATTCGTGAATCAAATCTGAAATCAGCTCAACGTAATCATCCATTAATTCCCGGCGATGCGCCTCGCGCACCTGTAAGAAACCCTGCGCGTGTTCTTCCACATCCAGTAATGGATTCATTTTTTTATCTTTCACTACGCCTGCCTCTTTCTTGCTTAACGGTTTTTCACCGCAGCCGCGCTCACCGCAGCAACCCACGCATTGTAAACCAAGTCCACATATCTACCAATTTATGAAAACTTTGCATTGGCTATGGAGTATAGCCTGTGCTATACCTGAATAATAAACCGCCGTTTGATGCGCAGAATGACAGGAGATATTTCATGGAAAATGGACGACACATCTTAAAATTATTCAGCCGTTCGCCGTTTCGTTTGCGGCTGATGCTGGTCGGCATGATTGTGGCGCTGATCACCGGCAACGCGCAGGCGGCAGACCAGGCGGCCAGCAAGGACAAAAAAAAGTTTAAAGTGGTGACCACTTTCACGGTGATCCAGGACATCGCGCAGAACGTCGCCGGTGATGCCGCCACCGTGGAGTCGATCACCAAACCGGGCGCTGAGATCCACGACTATCAGCCTACGCCGCGGGATATTGTGAAAACGCAATCCGCCGATCTGATCTTGTGGAACGGGTTTAATCTTGAACGCTGGTTCGGGCGCTTCTTTGCCAACATCAAACATGTGCCTTCGGTCACCGTGACGGACGGCATAACGCCGCTGCCGATTCAGGAAGGGCCGTATCTGGGCAATCCAAATCCGCACGCGTGGATGTCGGCAAAAAATGCGCTGGTGTATGTCGAAAATATCCGTGCGGCGCTGGTGAAATATGACCCCGAAAATGCCGCAACCTACGATCGTAACGCCAAAAATTATGCGCAAAAAATCAGCCAGCTGGATGCGCCACTGCGTGAACGTCTGGCAAAAATTCCGGCAGGGCAGCGCTGGTTAGTGACCAGTGAAGGTGCGTTCAGTTATCTGGCGAAAGATTATGATTTGAGAGAGGCCTATCTGTGGCCAATCAATGCTGAAGAACAGGGCACGCCGCAGCAGGTGAAAAAAATCATTGATCTGGTGCGTCAGCAGAATATTCCGGTGGTGTTCAGCGAAAGCACGATTTCAGACAAACCGGCAAAACAGGTCAGCAAGGAAACCGGCGCGAAATACGGCGGCGTGCTGTATGTCGATTCGCTGTCAGCGACTGACGGCCCGGTTCCCACGTATATCGATCTGCTGAAAGTCACGGTCGGTACCATTGCAGAAGGGTTCGGACAATGAGTAACGCCGCGCTGCATCTTAACGTTGATGACATTTCGGTGACCTATAACAACGGTCATACCGCGATTGAAAATGCCTCGTTTACCCTGCACGGCGGTTCGATTTGCGCGCTGCTCGGCGTTAACGGCAGCGGTAAATCCACGCTTTTTAAAACCATCATGGGAATACTCCGTCCTACGCACGGCAGCGTGACGCTGGACGGTCTGAACGTGGCGAAAGCGCTGAAACAAAACCTTATCGCTTATGTGCCCCAGTCGGAAGATGTGGACTGGAATTTTCCGGTGCTGGTGCGTGATGTGGTGATGATGGGGCGCTACGGCAAAATGTCGTTTCTGCGGATCCCATCGGCGGAAGACAAAAAACAGGTGGCGTCGGCGCTGGCTCGCGTAGGCCTCACTGATCTGGCGCATCGGCAGATTGGCGAGCTTTCCGGCGGGCAAAAAAAACGCGTTTTTCTGGCGCGGGCGCTGGCACAACAAGGGCGCGTCATGCTGCTTGATGAACCCTTTACCGGTGTGGATATCAAAACTGAGAATGCCATTATCGAACTCCTGTGCCAGCTGCGCGAAGAAGGGCATCTGATTTTGGTTTCGACACATAACATCGCCAGTGTGCCGGATTTCTGCGACCGCGTGGTGCTGATCAACCGCACGGTCATCGCGGCTGGTGCGCTCGACACTACGTTTACCTCTCATAATCTCGAAAATACCTTTGGCGGCGCGCTGAGGAACATCGGTTATTTAGTGCCACAGGAACCGGTGAGGCGGGCGGTATGATGGCGCTGTTGCTGGAGCCGTTTCAGTATAACTATATGGTGAAAGCCATCTGGGTGAGTGCCGGTGTCGGCGCGGTGTGCGCATTTTTATCGGCGTATCTGATGCTTAAAGGCTGGTCGCTGATGGGCGATGCGCTCTCGCATTCCGTCGTGCCGGGTGTGGCAGGCGCTTATGCACTGGGCTTTCCGTATGCAATCGGAGCCTTCGGTACCGGCATTCTGGCGGCGCTATCCATGACGCTGTTGCGCCATTTCACCAAGCTGCGCGAAGACGCGATCATCGGCTTCGTCTTCTCGACCTTCTTTGCGCTCGGGCTGTTGCTGGTTTCCCTTAATCCGACATCCGTTAACGTGCAGTCGATTCTGTTCGGCAATATTTTAGGTATCGATGACGCTGATATTTTGCAGGTGCAGATTATCGTCGGCGTTTCCCTGCTGGTGCTGTGCGTGATCTGGCGCGACCTGCTGGCGGTATTTTTCGACGAGGCGCACGCGGTTTCGGTCGGGCTTTCTCCGCTGCGACTCAAAATCATTTTCTTCACTATATTCAGCGCGTGCAGCGTGGCGGCGTTACAAACCGTCGGCGCAATTTTGGTGATTGCCATGGTGATCACGCCCGGTGCGACGGCCTATCTGCTTTCTGACCGTTTCTCCCATGTGCTGATTATTTCGGTGATTATCGGCGCAGTCACCAGCGCGGCGGGCGCCTGGCTGAGCTATTACCTGGATGGCGCAACCGGCGGCGTTATCGTCTGCCTGCAAACCGCGGTCTTCCTGCTGGCGTTTTTATTCGCGCCAAAACACGGCTGGCTGGCCAGTCATTTGCGTATCAAACGCCGGAGTCGCGCATGATGTCCTGGTTTGATGTACTGATGGAGCCAATGAGCTTCGACTTTATGCAGCGCGCGCTGCTGACCGCCATGGCGACCAGCATTGTCTGCGCGATATTCTCTTGTTTTCTGGTGCTCAAAGGCTGGTCGCTGATGGGCGATGCGATTTCACATGCAGTGCTGCCCGGCGTGGTGCTGGCCTATCTGGCGGGTATTCCTCTGGTGATTGGCGCGTTTGGTTCCGGTCTGTTTTGCGCAGTGGCAACCGGATTTATCAAAGAGCATTGCCGGGTCAAAGAGGATTCGGTGATGGGCATTGTCTTCTCTGGCATGTTTGCTGCCGGTCTGGTGCTGTTTTCCCGGGTGAATACGGAGCAGCATCTCAGCCATATTCTGTTCGGCAATGTGCTGGGCGTGACGGACAGTGAAATGCTGCAAACACTGATTATCGCGCTGGTGGTGACGCTGGCAATCATCATCAAATTCAAAGATCTGATGCTATTTTGTTTCGACCCGGTGCAGGCGAAAGTGATCGGTCTGCCGGTACGTTTTTATCATTATGCGTTGCTGTGTATGCTGGCGCTGACCATTGTGGCGGCGTTGCAGGCCGTTGGCGTTGTACTGGTGGTCGCAATGCTGATTACGCCAGGCATTACTGCGTTTCTGCTGTGTAAGACGCTGCCGAAAATGATAATCGTCGCTGTGACGGTGTCACTTATTGCCGCCATTTCCGGCACCTTTATCAGTTTTTATATCGATGCAGCGACCGGACCGGCGATAGTGCTGATTCAGGCTATGCTTTTCCTGCTGGCATTAGCTGTGCATCTTTTGCGTAAACCGTTTAAATCCCGGCAGTCAGCACCGAATGCTTAGTGTCCGCAGTGCAGGTTTGGCATGCTTGTGTGCATGTATTCCTTATTTAAAGAGATCCTGATGACCCAACAATTTGCTCCTGTCGAACTGGAAAAGCCTCCGCCTGATTAACCACGGCACGACGGCACTGGCTACCTGTCGCATAAAGGCCTACCATCGACCGGCAACAAAAGGGTTTAATGAAGTTCAATGAAGTAAGCGTTAAGGATTGTTATGAGCGAAGTAGCAAGTTCCATCAGTGTTGGCGATAGCTTTACTGTCAAGAACGGCTCAACCCACGAAGTAACTGGCTTTGTGAAGAAGGGAGAGAGAATTTACCCGATGATCAAAACAGATCATGGTGATTCAAGCTTCACCTTCATCAAAGAAATTGTTTCGGTAAACAAAGCTTAAACATTAACAACCTTCTCTGTGATCGCGGCCTGTTTGTATTACGTAAAGAACAGGCTGCGTGATGTCAGTTTCCCACCAATTTCCTCTTTTTTCCTCCGTCTTTGCCATATGCACATCTGCCGGACATTGCAGTTTGAATTAACGATATACCGGCAGTAAATTCGCGCTTGAAAGAATATGTACCACCGCATTGAGCACGCCGAACAGCAGCACCAGTACGATCATTTTATTCCCACCCCATACGCGGTACAGCGGGCTGCCAAAACGCTGGCGTGATGCGCGTGCCATCAGCGCCGGAACAATCACCGCCCAGACCGTTGCCGCCAGTCCGGCAAAACCAATCGCATAAATGAAACCGTCGGGATAAATCACGCCACCAATAATGGGCGGAACGAACGTCACCAGCGCTGTTTTGAAGCGACCAGTCCGGCTGTCGTTGAACTTAAACAGATCCGCCAGATAATCAAACAGGCCGAGCGTCACCCCTAAGAATGAACAGGCGACGGCAAAGTTTGAGAAAATCGTCAGCAGCAAGTCCAGACCGGCGCTGTTAAGTATCTGGCTCAGTGACTGCACCAGCACATCAATATTGCCACCCCGTTCAGCGATGCTGATGAATTCCGGACGCGGAATGTTGCCCATCGTTCCCAGCATCCAGATGATGTACAGCCCGAGCGCCATCAGCGTACCCAGCAGCAGACACTTCCTGATGATTTGCGGATTTTTGCCGTAGTACTTCATCAGGCTCGGCACATTGCCGTGATAGCCAAATGACGCCAGACAGAACGGCAGCGTTGCCAGCACATAAGGCATGTAGCTCGGATTAATTTCGACGCTGTTAAGCAAATTCACAGGTTTCACATGCCACAGCAGGCTGCCGAAGGTCAGGAAAAAGGCAATGATTTTCGCGCCAAGTACAATGGCCGTCATCCGGCTCACCGCGCGGGTGCTCAGCCAGACGATAAAGGCCACGACCAGCGCCGTCAGCAGACCGCCGAGGCGGGGAGAAAAACTCACCGACATCTCACGCAACGTGTGCTGGATCACCGAGCCGCTGGCGGAAATATAGGCGTAGGTCAGAATGTACAAAACGAACGCGATAGTGATGCCGTTCAGCCGGTTCCAGTGTTTACCCAGCAGATCGCCGGTCACCGTATTGAAACTCGATCCCACCGGATAGTTAAGATTTGCTTCAAGGATCATCAGTCCGGAATGCAGCATACAAAACCAGGTAAAAATCAGGGCAGCTACAGACCAGAAAAACCAGGCGCCGGACATCACCACCGGCAGGGAAAACATCCCTGCGCCGATGATCGTTCCACCAATAATCATTGCACCGCCCAGTACTGAACGTTGCGGGGCGGTCACAGAAAGCGTCGCCATAGTGCGTATCCTCGCGTGGCCTTTATCAGAATTCGTTGAAAGAATGGCCGAAAAAGAAAATAGTTAAATAACGAACAGAAATCGCTGTTTTGTGCTGCGATTTTGGTCTTAAGCGCGGCAATATAGTGGAAATGAAGCGGTTTGTACACTGCTGAACTAGTTTGCTGATACAAAAACGCACATTCAGAAGCTGAACAGGGCAATCAGTAAGGTGAGCAGGGAAATAACGCCGAAAATGTGTACAAAATATTAACGTTGTGCAATTTTGCGGTTAATAGGGTGCGGGATATTCATGGCGCAGATCACAGATTTCATTACGATTTCTTATCTAACAAAAATAAAAAACCCTGTTTGAAAATACAGGGTTGACACACAACATATAGCGAGTAAATTAGAACTCAGCACCAGAGAGAAGTGAAAAGAAATTTTTATTTCGCGGTGCAATTAGCAAGTTGATAAACTTGTCAGTAATGAGATGCGATAAAGGCCACGAAGTATTTTAGTATGGGTGATTCAACACCGGGCGTTATTTGAAAGTCCGTGAGATGATGCTTTAAGGCCACGCAGTAAAGCTGTGCAATCGCATGATGTGGACGAAAACGCGATGATGTAACGCCTTGTTAGTTAGAGTAATGTTCGCGATTGGGTACGTAAGTATGAAATCGAGAATGTCGCGACGAAAGTAAGGCCACGCATCAAAGAGTATATATCGCGAGGGTGATGTACTCATTTATCCCGAGACATATCAGAAGGGTAAATGAAACGAGCAGGATACTGATGTTATTCCACAAAATTATAGGAGGATAGCGTTACCAGGCAGTAAAAATATATCCTGTGAGAATATGTACATCTTTAGCAGTTGCATTACCTAAGCAGTACACGTAATTAAGTTGATGAATGTTAAATGTTAATTTGATAGTACCTTAAAAGCCCCGGTTTAACGACTGGGGCTTTTTCATTTGTACCGCTTGTGACTCTTTATTTCCCGCTGATAGTGCCTTCAAGAATCGTCTGCGCGCCCAGACAAACCAAAAAACACACCAGCGTGGTGTCTTTACCTGCAGTCGCAACAGTTAATGCGCTGTCCTCATCGCTGATCGCGTCACCTTTTGACAGAGTGAAATCGCCGATGCTGATTTCGCCGTCCATCACATACAGCCATTGTGCAAAACCCGCATGTGAAGGAACTTCCGTGGTGGTGTTTTCATCCATGCGAATGTCATAGACATATACCGCCTGCCTGATTTCAAGCGGAGACTCAATGCCTTCCGGCGCAGCCAGCAGCGTCCACTCATTGCTTTTTATGCCGTCAGGGCGCGTCATAAACTGCACGCGGCCTTCCAGATTTGCCTGACGCGGACGGATAAATATCTGCAACATTTCTGCCGACACCAGCGGCGTGGACTCCTCATGCCAGAAACTTTCACCGGCGTTCATCATCATCAGTTGTTTCGGTGAAAGGGGAACACGGTTACCGGCAGAATCTTCATGCACCATCGAACCACGCCACATATAACTGAGGATTTCGTCGTTGTTATGCTCATGCATTTTCACCAGCGTACCCTGTTCGAGAGTGGCATGGTCTATAACACTCAGAGGGCCGAAAGCGTCGTCATTTTTTTCAGGCTGGATTTGCCCCGGCCGCATACGACGGATACGAAACGGGCCATATTCAAAGGTAGTTTTGGGTTCAGCACGTAAAACGTTAAACATAATCTCTCCGGCGGCAGACAGGAACGCAGGGTTCGGATGAAAATCGGATACCATTTTTTAACATACTATGATCATTAAAGCGTATCCGCCGTGAATAAACTTTCCGTTTAGTCAGAAACAAAGACCCCGTCCCTGAGGCCTTTGGATCCAAAAGAACAATTAATCCAGACTCAACAACGCACTCAGCTGCTCAATTTGTGATTGCCACTGACGTTGCAGCTCAGGTTTCTGGTGCTTAGGTTTGCGCGCCAGATCTTCTGCCAGAAGGTGTTCAACCTCCACCAGCCTCGCCAGCAGTTGCTCTTCTTCCGTGTCCTCGGTGTGGATTACGTCAGTCCCGCTTTCTGAAAAAAACGATTCCGCTGGCGGGGGAGAACCCGCCAGTACGGCGTAAACCGGCGCAAGGGTATGCCACTCTTCTAACCGTTGCTCATCCACCAGCCAGAACCGGTTACAACTTTGCTCGATGAGCGTCCGGTCGTGTGACACCAAAAGCACCGCACCACGGAAGGTTTTCAGCGTTTCCGCCAGCTCTTCTTTACCTTCCAGATCCAGATGGTTAGTCGGTTCATCAAGCAGCAAAAGCGAATAATTCGCCAGCGTCAGCCCGATAAACAGCAGCCGCGAACGTTCGCCGCCGCTGAGCGTACTCACTTTTTGCTGATGGCGGATAAACGGGAATCCTGCGCCAATCAGCGCCATTTTTCTCTGCTCTTCCGTCAGCGGGGCAAAGTTCGCCAGCGCATCACCAAGAGAATCATCGTCCTGCAACTGATGCTGATTCTGATCGTAATAACCCACACGCACGCGGGGATGGAAAGTCACACCCGTATGGGTTGTTTCCGGCTGACTGAAGGCGTGCCACAACGTCTGCAACAGCGAGGACTTGCCGCAACCGTTGCGCCCGACCAGCGCGATACGGTCACCGCTTTTGATGCGCATTTCATCCAGCGTGAACAGCACCGGAGCATTTTGCGCAGGACGAACCTGCAAACCGGACAGCGCCAGAACCCGGTCAGCCGCCAGCGCTTCGCCTTTTAACTGCAGCTTCCACTGATTACCGGCGGTGACTTCAGTTTGATCCTCCTTCAGCCGGTCGACCTGCTTTTCCATTTGCTTTGCCTTGCGCGCCAGCTTTTCGTTGTCATACACGCTGCCCCACAGCGCCAGACGTTTGGCACTTTTAGTTACGCGATCAATCTCCTTTTGTTCTGTTTCCCTGCGCACAGCGTCGGAGGCGTCTTTTTCTTCCAGCGCCAGACGTGCCTGCGTACAAGGGAGACGAATAAACTGCAGGGTTTTATCGCGCAGGATCCAGGTGCTGTTGGTCACGTTATCAAGCAGGCTGCGGTCGTGAGAAACCAGCACGAAACTGCCGTTCCAGTTTTTCAGAAACTGTTCCAGCCATAACAGCGTCGGCAGATCCAGATGGTTGCTCGGTTCATCGAGCAGCAGTAAATCGGGCTGGCGGATCAGCGCGCGGGCCAGCAGCAGGCGGGTATGCTGCCCGCCGCTGAGCGTTCCTGCCGTCAGCTGCCAGGCGGATTCATCGAAACCCAGCGTGGAAAGCAACACCTGCGCCTGCCAGAGCTCAGGCTGATGAAGGCCTGGCGGCAGATGGTTCAGAACAGATTCAAGCAGGGTATGGTGGTTCAGTTCTTCGGGCAGATGTTGTTCAACGCGGGCCATCAGGCACTGATTCGCCAGCGTGACACTGCCGGACGTTGCTGCCAGTTCACCGCTGAGGATTTTCAGCAGAGTACTTTTACCACAGCCGTTGTGGCCGATAAGGCCGATGCGGTCGCCTTTTTTCAGGCCGAAGGAAATCTCAGCCAGCAAAGGGCCAAAAGAATTATCGAATGATACAGATTGTGCAGACAGTAAAGTCATGATGCTTACTCAGGTTTTCGGGCATAGGATGCCTCTCGTCAATAAAGCCGACGATAACCGGTAAGCCGGAGGGAAGAACTCAGATTGTCAGTTAGCTTCGCTCAGACAGGTTATCGCGGCAGGGAGCCGGAAACGCCTGAGCAGCGACGATCGCCAAAGACAGGTGAATATAAAAACCATTCACGGGTCAGCATGGGGATCCTCCTTATATATAAAATTGGTGAATGAATGAGCTGATTATATTAGGGAATTTTGAATTGTTCCAGTTTCAAAATTCCCCGACCCGCCGTTACGCCTCAACAACCTCATTTTCCAGTTTCTGCCGCTTACGCAAACCGGGGAACCAGGTTATACACAATCCGACGACAATCAATGTACCGATGCCGCCAATGGCCGCTGCCGGGACTGCGCCCACCCAGGCGGCCATCAGACCGGATTCAAATTCGCCGAGCTGGTTCGAGGTGTTGATGAAGATGGAGTTGACCGCGCTGACGCGTCCGCGCACAGTGCCGGAAGCATCGACTGTAAAGACGGCGCTTCCATGGCTTTGGCGGTCGAAATGATAAAAATCAGGCCGAGGATAATGACTTCGTTGACGTGATGTGTCAGCGACAAATACGCCAGGGCGGCAATCGCCACCCATTCGGCGACTTGTCCGAGCAAGACCACGCGGCGGCGGTCAAACTGATCCGCCACGTGTCCGGCTACCAGCGCCAGCGCGACAGAGGGGAAAAACTGCACCAGCCCGATCAGCCCCAGATCAAACGCCCTTCCGGTAATCGAGTAGATTTGCCAGCTCACCACAATGGAAAGCATCTGGAAACCAAAACTGGAGGCCGCGCGGGCTATCCAGAACGCCACAAACGAGCGGTGCTGTAACAGTGAATCCGGATTACCGGAAGAAGGTGACATGACAAATCCCTGAAAAATGAAAGATGTCGTGTCTGCTGGTCGCATGCGACAAGTTAGCCCGGCAATTATTGTGGATACAAATAATTAACAAACAATCTTATCGGCCGTTTTACCATAAAAAATTCAACAAATCTCCCTATCACATTGTGAAGAAAGTGTGCAGTTCGCGTGCAAGCGCCTCTGGTTGCTCCTCGGGAATAAAATGCCCGCTGTTGGCGATAATAATTCCGGTGACGTTTTCAGCAAAATCGCGCAGCGGTACGGCCATATCCGGGATAGAACCCTGATCGGCACTCACCGCCAGCAGCGGCATCTGCAATTTTCCCTGACTGTTCAGCTTCCGGTTCTGCTCAGCGGAAACCGTGACTGAACGGTAATACGCCAGTCCGGCGCGCAACCCGCCGCTTTTGAGGAAAACGCGCAAATACTCGCTGATGTCTTCGTCCGTAAAGGCATCAGGCGCTGCCGTTTTTCTGCGTAAAAACCAGTCCAGATAGATCCGTTCGTTGCCGGTAATCAATGCTTCAGGTAAATCGGGAAGGGTATGAAACGCAAAGTGCCAGGTTTTCCATGATTTATCCGGTGTGACCGGCAGCGCATCCGGCAAGGTGATTCCGGGGATCCCGGCATCGAGCAGCGCCAGCCGTTTCACTTCATTCGGGTAGAGCGCGGCATACGGATAAGCCACCCAGGCTCCAACATCGTGGGCGACCAGAAAATAGCGTGTATGTCCAAGAGACTGCATCAGCCCGTGGGTTTTCTGCGCCAGACTCTGTGTGTCGTAGCCGGTTTCTGGCCGGTCGGAGTCGCCCTGACCGGGCAAATCAGGGGCCACCAGCCAGAAAGTATCCTTCAGATCCTGCATAACGTGACGCCATGCAAACCAGCTCTGCGGGAAACCGGCCAGCAGCAGTAAAACCTCGCCGTCAGGATTTCCGCCACAAACGTAATGCATTCGCACGCCATCCACTGTGGCGTAATGGTGATGAAATCCTTTCAGTGTTGGATCGGGTGTACCGAAAGGCGCGGTGGCAACGGAAGTGGAAGGCATATTCTGAGTCATGATATTTATCCTGTTAAAGTTTATTAGGAAATGTTTATTTCCTAAATGGCAAAAAATTTTTAATCGAGGATTTTTAGAGCCAGCTCCAGCGTGGAGTCAGCATCCGGATTGTTTTCAACTTTGCCGGCAACACGCATTCCCAGCACGATATAAAGCATCAGGGTTGATGCGGCTTTTGCATCAATGACCGTTGAGACTGAACCGTCACGTTGCCCCAGTTCGATCAGCGAAATCAGGAACGCTTTATTGCGGGTAATCGCCTGGCGAACCAGCCCGGCAACTTCATCATCGAAGGTCAGTAACTCAACAGTGCCGGCGACAACCAGACAACCGCGGCGGCCTTCAATTTCATGCGAAGATTTAAGGTAAAAGCGCAGCACCTGGGCAATACGTTCGCGCCCGGTCGTAACCCTCTCAATCTGCTGGCGCAGCTGAGCATTACGCAATGAGGTATAGCGCTCAAAAACCTTGAGAAACAGAGTACGTTTATCAGTGAAAGCCTTGTAGATGCTGCCCGCCGTCAGGTTCATCGCCCGACTCAGGTCGCTGACAGATGCGGCATGAAAGCCTTTCTCACGAAATACCGTCATGGCGTTATCCAGCGCCAGACTGGTGTCGAACTCACGCGGGCGTCCGCGTTCTCTGGAAGGGGAAGGTTGCACAGGAGTCGCCACCATTAGGAAACGTTAATTTCCTAATGGTGGCACTTCGTTGAGGAACCGGCAAGCTATTTTTCTAAAGCTGGCAGAATTGACGCAAAACGGGTGTTTATTTGTGACTATTTGCCAGCAAAAAGTTACCAGCGTAACTTACGGCCAGAATATTCCACGAAATGATGGCCGCCCTTACCGGATAAGGCTTCAAACTGATCAACAATACCGGTGGTACTTTCTTCAATCGTCAGGGTGGCATTTTCACCGCCCATATCAGTTTTCACCCAGCCCGGATGGACGGAAAGCAGTGTCACTTCCTGTTTTTCGGTCTGTTGCTGCAAACCACGGGTCAGCATATTCAGCGCGGCTTTGCTGGCAGAATAAAGCGGATAGGTCGCCACTTCGTTCTCATTGAGACTGGAAAGCTCAGACGTCATCAGCGCCAGCACACCGGTGCGGTGGTTTAGCAGCGGCAACAATTCGGCGGCGCAGCGTACAGGGGAGATAGTGTTAGTCAAAAACAGCTGAAGAATTTCGTCATCGCTGGCCTGATGAATATCCTGATGATCCGGACCGAACACGCCTGCATTCACAAAAATCAAATCAAAATGGCTCGCGGAGAGCGCGTCTTTTACCGCCTCCCTCGCTTCGGATTTATTGATGTCCAGTTTTACCCATTCAACTGACGCGGGGCTTTTATCAGGTACGGCATCACGGGTGGTAGCAGTCACCTGCCAGCCGCGCTTTGTGAGTACGTCCACCACACCTAAACCGATACCGCGCGATGCGCCGATGATCAATGCTTTCTTAGAGTCAGTCATATTCATCCTTATGTAATCAATGCGTTAACATCAGTTTATTTTTTTCATTAAATCAGTAAATCTGCTTCCTATTAATTGCAGTATGAGCCTGTAACGTTTGGGCAACAATGGGCTGGAGTCTGATTTTCCCTGTCGGCAGAGCGCCTGATGATGAACCGGGGTTTCATTGCAAGCGCTAGTGCATGAGGCGGGAAGTCTTTACTATAGGAGCAGATGAAGTATTGATGTTGTTTCCAACAGACAGGCAAAGGTGAATAAAAGCATGATCGCCATAAAATGGTTTAGCCTCGTATTTGTCCTCGTTTTACTGCTGTCTTTTGGATACAGCTATGCAAAAGCCTCGCAAACCCGTGAAGAACCCGCAGGGCAGAGCTGGTCTACGGCGCGGCGGGATTCCGCCGGAATTGCGCCGGATCCAGCCAAACTCAAAAGTACCGCCATTGTGCAGATTTATGCTGCACCGACCTATGGCTGGCGCGGACTGGTCGCTGTACACCCGTGGATCATATTCAAGCGGGAAGGGGAAACACAGTTTACCCGTTATGACGTCATCAGCTGGGGCAGTACGAATGTGGTTCGCCGTAATTATGCTATTCCGGATGGCTACTGGTTTGGTTCGCAGCCACGTTTGCTGGTGGATCACCGTGGCGCGCAGGTGCAGATGATGATCCCAAAAATTGAAGCCGCCATTAAAAGTTACCCGTATCCGCACACTTATCACGCCTGGCCGGGACCAAACAGCAACACGTTTATGGCGCATATTGGCCGTGAAGTGCCGGAACTTGAACTGGATATGCCGTCTAACGCCATCGGTAAGGATTATCGCGGTATCACTAATCCGATTGGGTTGCCGCCTTCCGGGCGTGGTGTTCAGGTATCGTTGCTTGGGCTTCTGGGCGTTACGCTGGGCGTGGAAGAAGGTCTGGAAGTTAATGTGCTGGGGCTGAACCTGGGTGTCGATGTCAAAAACCCGGCGTTGCGTTTGCCGTTTGTCGGGCGTGTCGGATTTGATAATCCGGGGAAAGCAGAGCTTTAATTAGAGACTTAAGCGGCATTTCGACAAAAAAGGCCCGCCATTTCTGGCAGGCCTTTTGTCTTTCACGAGGCGCTTACTTCACGCACTTCGCACAGGTGCTTGCATGGATTTGCTGGAAGAAATCGTTGCCTTTGTCATCCACCAGAATGAACGCCGGGAAGTCTTCGACTTCGATTTTCCAGATGGCTTCCATACCCAGTTCAGGATATTCCACACATTCCAGGCTCTTGATACTTTGCTGAGCCAGAACTGCTGCCGGGCCGCCGATGCTGCCGAGATAGAAACCGCCGTGTTTATGGCACGCGTCGGTCACCTGCTGGCTACGGTTACCTTTTGCCAGCATGATCATGCTGCCGCCGTTGGATTGCAGAAGATCCACGTAGGAATCCATGCGGCCAGCGGTGGTCGGGCCGAGAGAACCGGAAGCGTAACCTTCAGGGGTTTTCGCCGGGCCTGCGTAGTAAATCGGATGATCTTTAATGTACTGCGGCAAACCTTCGCCGTTATCCAGGCGTTCTTTCAGTTTGGCGTGCGCAATATCACGACCAACGATAATCGTACCGCTCAGGGAAAGGCGGGTTGATACCGGATATTCAGAAAGCTGCGCTAGGATTTCTTTCATCGGACGGTTCAGGTCAACCTTCACCACACCGGCTTCGCCCTGCTGACGCAACGCTTCAGGAATGTATTTACCTGGGTTGTCTTCCAGTTTCTCGATCCAGATACCGTCACGGTTGATTTTGGCTTTGATGTTACGGTCTGCTGAGCAGGAAACGCCCATGCCGACCGGACAAGATGCGCCGTGACGTGGCAGACGTACTACGCGGATATCGTGGGCAAAGTATTTGCCGCCGAACTGTGCGCCCAGGCCAAGATTGTTGGCTTCAGCCAGCAGTTCCTGTTCCAGATTGACGTCGCGGAATGCCTGACCGTGTTCGTTACCTTCAGTTGGCAGACCGTCGTAGTAATGGGTGGACGCCAGTTTCACCGTTTTCAGCGTCGCTTCAGCGGAGGTCCCGCCAATCACGAACGCGATATGGTACGGCGGACAGGCTGCTGTACCCAGCGTGCGCATTTTCTCAACCAGATAATCTTTCAGTTTAGCCGGCGTGATCAGCGCTTTGGTTTCCTGATACAGATAAGTCTTGTTCGCTGAACCACCGCCTTTGGCGATGCACAGGAATTTGTACTCGTCGCCATCGACACTGTAGAGATCGATTTGCGCAGGCAAGTTGGTGCCGGTGTTCACTTCTTTGTACATATCCAGCGCGGCGTTCTGGGAATAGCGCAGGTTATCTTCAATGAAGGTGTTGTACACGCCCTGAGACAGGCTGGCTTCGTCGCCGCCGCCGGTCCAGACGCGCTGGCCTTTTTTACCCATGATGATGGCAGTACCGGTGTCCTGACAGGTTGGCAGGATACCTTTGGCCGCGATTTCAGAGTTACGCAGGAATTGCAGCGCGACATATTTGTCGTTTTCGCTTGATTCCGGGTCATGAAGAATAGAGGCCACTTGTTGCTGATGCGCAGGGCGCAGCATGAAAGAGGCATCGTGGAACGCCTGCTGGGCCAAAAGGGTCAGCGCCTGCGGTTCCACTTTTAACACTTCTTCGCCATCGAAGGTGCTGACAGAAACATGATCTTTGGTCAGCAGGTAGTATTCGGTGTCATCTTTAGAAACGGGGAAGGGATTTTGATAATAGAACGGTTTGTTCGACATTGTTTTCTCACTTTTTCCGTTTTTGCCGCCACGGATGGGACTTTTGACTCGGTATAGCAGAGGTATTCGGGGCGACGTTTATATTCGTTCTGTATGTTGCCAGCCAAGTACACAGGCTGGCAACGGGGTTTATATGTTTTCTTTCAGTAAATGCTCTGTTAATGCTTTGTGGGTGATTTTATCGCCACAATCAGAACATCATCACCATCCACGGATAACCGATTACCAGTAAAGCAATCAGGAAGATGGCACCAAAGATTGTCCCGAGACGCCAGTAATCTTTGGTTGGCAGATAACCGCTGCCGTAATAAATCGGGCTTGGACCGGTACCGTAAGGTGTGATGATCCCCATAACGCCCAGAGACGTCACCATCAGCAGACAGAATACCTGCATATTAATACCCGGAATGGCGGCACCAATAGTCAGCATAGCCGGTAACAGCGCGGTAGTGTGCGCCGTGGTGCTGGCGAACAGATAATGGAGCAAATAAAACGCCAGCAGCAGGGCAATCGTCGCTGCACCCGGGGAAATACCGCCCATCAGTGCCGCGCCTTCTTTACCCAGCCAGGCGATGAAACCGGTGCGGGATAAGCCGTCGGCCAGTGCCACCAGCGTAGCGAACCAGGCAAAGGTGTTCCAGGCGGGTTTGTTGCTGGTGATGTCGTTCCAGTTAAGAACCCCGGTCCACAGCATCAGCACCACGACCAGCAGTGCGGCCATCGCCGGTTCAATGAAGCTGGCTGCGAAAATCCACATTGCCAGCGCACAGCACACGAATACCAGCAGCAGGATTTCATGACGGGACATTTTGCCCAGTTTCGCCAGTTCAGCAGTCGCCCAGCGAGGTACTTCGTCATTGATTTTCACTTCCGGCGGGTAGAACCAGTACGCCAGCAGCGGCATGGTCAGCAGAAGCAACAGACCGACCGGCAGGAAGGCGATGAACCAGGTGCCCCAGGAAATGTTGATACCGGTTACGCTGTTCACGATGCCCAGCGCCAGCAGGTTTGGTGCCAGTGCAGACAGGAACATGGAACTGGTGATACAGGCTGCGGTAATCGCCACCCACATCAGGTAAGAACCAATTTTACGTGCGCTCGGGTCATTCGGTTTTGAACCGTACAACGGCGGCAGGTTGGCAATGATCGGGTAGATTGTGCCGCCGCTGCGCGCGGTGTTGGAAGGCGTAAACGGTGCCAGTAATAAGTCAGCGAAGGTGATGGCGTAACCGAGCGTCAGGCTGCGGCGACCCAGATATTTCACCAGGATCAGCGCCAGACGGCGGCCAAACTGGGTTTTATCGTAGCCGGCAGCAAACATGAACGCGCCGAAGATTAGCCAGACCGTGGAGTTACCAAAACCACTGACGGCCCATTTGAAGGACTGTGCTGCGGTTTTGAATTTAGGATCCGCCAGCTCAGCCGGGCTGAACAACAACCACTGGCTGAACAGGGCGATGACCACTACACCGGTTAAGCCGATAACGGCTCCCGGCAATGGTTCGAAGATCAGGCCAACAATGACGCCCACGAAGATGGCGAAGAAATGCCATGCATAAGGTTCAAGCCCGGCAGGCACCGGAACCAGCAGCAGCAACACCGACACCAGCACGGGAAGTACCATAAAGATCCAGCGATTTTTTTTGCCGGGTTCGGCTTTTTTCGCTGGCTCTTTCACCGCAGTTTTTGTTATTTCGCTCATAATATTTATCTTAGGTAGTTAGGAATATTGTGATGATGCATAGGTAAGATGTTGTCTGGTTTTTTTAGTTACTTAATATTTTCTTTAGTTATTCAATAGTGGCATGTTCATTGCCTCATTATTGTTATTTTCGTCTGATAACTCTTATTCCCCGTAAGAGGGAGGAAATGTTTATATAATGCGATTTCCCTATTTTTAACTGTTGATCTTGATCAAGAAAATACGGGGCTAAATTGTTTTTTAAATCGAATAAAACAAAAGATCAGGCTTTATCTGATTAATTATGGCGAGACAGGAGGGCGACATCGTTTGCGGGAAGTATTCTGGAAGTGTTCGGGGAGTAGATCAGCAAAAATGGAGTAGGGCAAATGAGAGGCATTCACAGTGTTGAGCTACAACCGCGGGTCGCCTTCAGGCTTTCATGCGCCACTTGTCAGCGGCTGAACTTCATGATCTGCCGGAGGATAAGGGCGGCAGGATGTAATAATATTCTCATCAGTTAAATACAATTACGCCCGTAGTTTACAGGAATGTGATTATTTAATTTGTTAGTTAACATATTTTTAATATAACAGGCATTAAGTTAATAGATAAATAGTTAATTAACTAATGTTAGAGGTTTAGAAAGTAAAAATAAAACTATATTAATAAGCATGATTCCGGCTTTGAAATAATACAACGAATAATAAATAAACATTTCAACACGCTTCACAAAAATAGCGCGCCGGTGACGAATTCAGATTTAAAACCTTAAAGTTTGGAGTCACTATTATGAGCAACAACGATCTGCTATTGAGCCCGTTTACTTTACCGAATGGCACTGTGCTGAAAAATCGCATTCTGATGGCGCCAATGACCACCTGCACCGGCTTTTATGACGGCACCGTCACCAGCGAACTGGTCGAATACTACCGTGCCCGCGCCGGCAGCATCGGTACGGTGATTGTTGAATGCTGTTTTGTAGATGACAAAGGCCTGGCATTCCCGGGCGCCATCGGTATCGACAACGACGCTAAAATCGACGGACTGGCAAAAATCGCTGCCGCAGTGAAATCTCAGGGTTCAAAAGCCGTTCTGCAGATTTATCACGGCGGCCGCATGAGTGAGCCAAAACTGATTGGCGGCCAGCAGCCTGTCGCGCCAAGTGCATTAGCAGCACCGCGTGAAGGTGCAGCCACACCTGTCGCGCTGACCGCAGAAGAAGTCGACGGCATGATCGCCAAATTTGGTGAAGGCGTGCGTCGTGCCATTGAAGCCGGTTTCGACGGCGTAGAAATCCACGGTGCCAATACCTATCTTATCCAGCAATTCTTCTCTCCGAATTCCAACCAGCGTGACGACAAATGGGGCGGCAGCCGTGAAAACCGCGCACGTTTCCCGCTGGCGGTGCTGGATATTACTCATGAAATGGCGAAGAAATACGCCGACGACTCTTTCATTATTGGTTACCGTTTCTCTCCGGAAGAGCTGGAAGAACCGGGTATCCGTTTTGCCGACACCATGTACCTGCTGGAACAACTGGCGGCGCGCGGTCTGGATTATCTGCATTTCTCCCTCGGTTACTCGCTGCGCCCTTCCATTATCGATACCACGGATCCGACACCGCTGATCGACAAATACGTCGCAATGCGTTCCGACACACTGGCAAAAATTCCGGTGATGGGCGTGGGCGGCATCGTCAATAAATCCGATGCGGATATGGCGCTGGAATACGGCTACGACATGATTGCTATCGGTAAAGCGTGTATCGCCTATCCGGACTGGGCTGACCGTATCGCCGCCGATCAGAAACTCGATCTGTTCATCGACAGCACACAACGCGAAGCGCTGACCATTCCTGAGCCGCTGTGGCGTTTCTCGCTGGTGGACGCGATGATCCGCGACATGAGCATGACGTCGAAGAAATTTAAAGCCGGTGTGTTCCAGGAAAAAGTGCAGGATCCTGCACACGAACTGGCGATCAGCGTCAGTCTGGAAACCGACCGCATTGCGGATATTGCGCTGGAAGCGGGTGCGGATCTGGATGTGGAATTCACCACCAGTTTTGAAATCATCCGTACCCGTATTCTGGACGCCAACAGCCCGCACGTTGATGCGGTGACTGGCGCGACCGAACAGAGCGAAGCGGTGAAAAAAGCGGTATCCAAAGCGATCGCTAAATCGTGCAAGGCTCAGTTACTGGAAGAGGGTGGCAGTCTGAATGAGCCACAAAACTACGACGTTGTAGTGGTGGGCAGCGGCGGCGCAGGTCTGGCGGCGGCAATTCAGGCGTGTGACGAAGGGGCGAAAGTCCTGATTGTTGAGAAAATGTCTACCATTGGCGGTAACACCATTAAAGCGTCGGTTGGTATGAACGCCGCAGAAACCCGCTACCAGAAACTGAAAGGCATCGAAGACAGCAAAGAGCTGTTCTATCAGGAAACCCTGAAAGGCGGCCAGTTCAAAAACAATACTGTGTTGCTGAAAGAGTTCATCGAACGTGCGCCGCAGGCGGTGGAATGGCTGGCGGAGCACAATATTGAACTGAGCGACATCACCATTACCGGCGGGATGAGTATCGACCGTACGCACCGTCCGGCGGATCGCAGCGCAGTTGGCGGCTTCCTGATCAGCGGCCTGGTGAAGAATCTCAACAAACGCAATATCGACGTCATGCTCGACACTTCTGTCACTGAAATCCGTTATGCCGATGGCGCGGTGCAGGGCGTGAATTTGCTCAATGATGAAAACGAAGTGCTGGTGGTTAACGCCAAAAGCGTCATTGTCGCTACCGGCGGTTTCAGCGCCAACCGCGATATGGTTGTGAAATACCGCCCAGAGCTGGACGGTTTCGTCACCACCAACCACAAAGGCGCGACCGGCAGCGGTATCGCTATTTTGCAAGATATCGGCGCTGGCACGGTCGATATGGGTGAAATCCAGATCCACCCGACCGTGGAACAGACGACGTCTTACCTGATTTCAGAAGCCATTCGCGGCGGCGGTGCGATTCTGGTCAGCCAGGCAGGCAAACGCTTCTTCAATGAAATGGAAACCCGCGACAAAGTATCGGCGAACATTATCGCGTTGCCGGAGAAATTTGCTTACGTGGTGTTTGATGAGCAGGTGCGTCTGAATAATAAAGCGGCTGATGAATACATCGCCAAAGGCTTTGTGATCAGCGGCAATTCGCCACGCGAACTGGCGGCAAAACTGGAGATGAACTCAGACGCCTTCCTGGCGACGCTGGAAAGCTATAACGTGGCCGTTGATAAGCAGGATGACGTGGAGTTTGGTCGCCGCACCGCGCTGCGCCACCCAATCAACCAGGGGCCATTCTATGCAATCCGTATCGCGCCGGGCGTGCATCACACCATGGGCGGCGTGACCATCAACACCGACACCTGCGTGCTCGATGCGCAGCAACAGGTACTCGGCGGCGCATTTGCGGCGGGTGAAGTGGTCGGCGGCATTCACGGCGGTAACCGTATCGGCGGTAACGCCGTTGCAGATATCATTATCTTCGGTATCCTTGCAGGACAAAACGCCGCGAAATTCGCGATGCGGTAACCGTTTATCACCAAGGTAATACAATGACGCCAGACGATCGTGTTTATGCTTATTCCGCTGTTTTAATGGGTTCGCCCATTCTTCTCAAGCTGTTTGAACATAACGAGAGTCTGGCGTCTGGCGTTTTCAGGCTGATTAAACATCAGGAAAACACCTTCACGGTGAATCGCCCGCATTCCGATATCATGGCGATTAACCATGCCGCCGGACGTGACCCTGTCACTGTCAGCCCACCGGTCTTTGATTTGATCCGCCGCGCTAAAGCCATCAGTTGCCTGCCAGACAGCAGTTTCAATTTCACTATCGGCCCGCTGGTTAAGTGCTGGAAAATCGGCTTTAGCGGTCACAGCATTCCGGCAGCTCAGGATCTCCAGACGTTACTTGCGTTGACAAATCCCGAAGATGTGATCCTCGATGAACAAACCCGTTCGGTGTTTCTGCAACAGGCAGGAATGGAAATTGACCTCGGCGCGATTGCTAAAGGTTATATCGCCGATGTGGTGCGTGATTATCTGCGTGAACAGCAGGTTGAGAACGCGTTAATCAATCTGGGCGGGAACGTACAGACGCTGGGTGCCGGTGCAGAAGGGGCGTGGGCAATTGGCCTGAAAAAACCGTTTTCCGAGCCGGATACGCTGATTGGGGTAATCAACGTTATCGGTAAATCGGTCGTGACGTCTGGTATTTACGAACGTTATTTCGAGCTGGAGGGTCACTGTTATCACCATATTCTCGATCCGAAAACCGGCTATCCGCTGGATAACGAACTGCTCAGCGTAACCATTATTTCAGAAGATTCGATAGACGGGGATATCTGGACAACGTTGCTGTACGGAATGGGCGTGGAGAAAAGTCTGGCGTATCTGAAGCAGATCCCGCACATCGAGGCGATTTTTGTCACCCGCGACGGGCAGATTATTTTGTCATCGCAGCGGCAGTTTACCTTCACGCCGCTGGATGACAGTTACCGGATCACGATTTACTGACAATACTGTTTTAACAGCGAATAGTGATCGGCCTGCAAACGGTAGCGGTAAACCGGGCGGCCGGTGACACCGTAGTGAATGCTGGTAAAGAGAATGTTCATCTGCGCCAGCCAGATCAGGTATTTACGGCACGATACCCGCGAAATATTCACCGAACTGGCCAGTTCATCCGTGGAGAATTCCATGGTCGGATGAGCATCAATCCACTGACACAACGTGCGCAATGTCTGCGGCGTTAAACCTTTCGGCAGCTTTTTGGTGTCCGCAGCGGCAGGATTACTTCCGTGGATCAACCGGTCAACGTCAGACTGCTCGTAATACTGCTGATTATCCATCAGCGTTTTTTTCTGCTGCCAGCCGGTCAGTGCTTCCTCAAAACGGGAGAACTGGAACGGTTTTATCAGATAATCCACCACGCCATAATTCAGCGACTTCTTGATGGTTTCCGCATCAGCGGCTGAGGAAATCACAATCACGTCGATTGGCCGGCGGGCATTGCGCAGTTCAGGCAGTAAATCCAGCCCGTTGTCCTGCTGCATATAAACGTCGAGCAGAATCAGATCGATAGACAGCTCTGAATTCAGAACCAGATCTTTCGCCTGTTGCAGCGTCGATGCCGTACCGCAGCACGTAAAACCTTCTATCTGGCCAACATAACAGCGGTTCAGCTCTGCTACCATGGCGTCGTCGTCAACTATCAGCACATTGATCAAGAACTTGTCCTCTCCGCATCCCAGGGAAGTTGTACAAAAAATTGGGTGTAAACGTCAGGCTCTGATTCGACATTAATCGAACCGCCCAGGCTTTCGACCTGCTGTTTAGCCAGGAACAGGCCCATACCGCGTTGATAGCCTTTTGACGACACCCCTTTTTCAAAAATGGATTCAATATTTTCCGGCTGAATGCCCGGACCATCGTCACTCACGATGCACGCCAGCTGTCCGTTCTGATAATGCAGCAACACGCTGACTTCACCATCAGGCTGCTCACCGAGTGCGTCCAGTGCGTTTTCAATCAGATTGCCGAGCACGGTGATCAGCGCAGCCACCTGATCTTCATTATTGTTGTCCGGCAACAGGCTGTCATCGCTGAGCGTCAGCAAATGCCGGGTATCAGACGCACGGTTAATCTTGCTCAGCAGGAAACCGGCAATCACCGGAGACTTGATTTTCAGCAGCAGCGAACCGATTTCCGCCTGATAATTATTGGCCGTTTTGAGGATGTAATCCTCAAGTTGCGCGTAACTTTTCATATGCAGCAATCCGAGGATCACGTGCAGCTTGTTCATAAATTCATGCGATCTTTCACGCAACGAATCGGCATAGTTTACCATGCCGCTCAGACGCTGCATTAACTGGCTGACCTCGGTTTTATCCCTGAAGGTACAGATGGCGCCAATAATGACGCCATTATTGCGTACCGGCACCGTGTTGCTGAGCAGTAAACGGCCTTTGAAATTGATCTCTTCGTCACGGCGCGGCACACCGGTATTCACCACGTCCCGCAGATTGGCGATCAGCGGCAGAGTGCTTTCATCCGGTGTCACGTCTTTAGCGGTTTCCTGAAATATTTGCCGGGCAGTCTGGTTGATCAGCGTGACATGCGCCAGATCGTCTACGGCGATTACGCCTTCTTTGATCGACTGCAACATCGCCTGACGCTGTTCGAACAGCGTCGAAATTTCATAAGGTTCCAGCCCGAACAGGATGCGTTTGAGCATTCGCACCAGACAATACGTGCCAAGTGCGCCGACAATGATGCCGAACAGCACCGTCCACAGAATACTCCAGCGGCTCTTGTTGATTTGCTCGGTGACTTTGACCAGCGAAATCCCGATGGCGACCACGCCGATTTGTTTGTGATTGTTGTCGTAGACCGGCGTGAAAACCCGCAGCGCTTCATCAAGCGTGCCTTTATTGATCGAGACGTTCTCTTTGCCGAGCAGTGCCGGATTGATGTCATCGCCGATAAAATGATGACTGATCACGTCCGCATTCGGATGCGAATAACGGATGCCGTCCATATTGGTGACCACGATAAACAGCAGATCGTTACGTTTTTGGACGGAGCTGGCGATCGGCTGAATGATATTGCTGTCAGGCGGCAGAAGCAGGGCGCGTTTGGTTTCCGGCAGATCCGCCATGGTGCGGGCCACGGCCAGTGCTTTATCTTTCACGCCGTCGCGGGTGGTATCGCTGACCTGCACAAAATACAGCATATGCACGACCAGCAACACGGAAGCAATCACCGCGCTGACCATCAGAATGACCGATGTGCTGAGTTTCATGGGGTGCTTGCGCACGGGATGGCGTTGCTGCGAGTCGCTCATGGGAGCCCCGGAGAGAAGAGAGCCAAATGCTCATTGATGATTTTGACAGTTCGCGTTGTTCGTCCGGCGGCCTGGCGTTGAACACTGCATGAACCATCCCTGTTCACGCATAATGATATGACTATTTGTCTGATATTTCCGCTATTTAATACTTTCAAAAGTGAATCAGACGGCCATTAAAAAAGGCCTGAATCTCTTCAGGCCTTATATTTGTATTTCTTTTCCAGATCACTGGAAGTAAATATCACCGTTTTCGGCTTTGAGGATTTTGCCGTCGGTATCGGTGATCAGCGCGTAGCTGCCGCCGATATAAGTCCAGTGGCTGCCTGCATCCGGGGCAGGCAAATGACGTTCCTGCCAGCCGACGATTTCGTAAGGCTTGGTGCGGTACAGCGCCGGAACCTGGTCGCCAATCGCATACAGTTTGGAATCATCGTAGAACGATTTGATTTCATGCGAGTTTGACGCGGCAAACGCCGTATTGGCCAGAGGTAACACTGAAGAAACAACCAGAGCAGATAACATAACAATTTTAAAATGACGCATAGATTATCCCGTTTAAAACCATCAACTTAATGCGTGCCTCGGTGATATGCTGCCAGTCCATTGTATGAGTCATAAAGCCAAAGCCTGTGCTTTTTCTGTAGGACAGGATAATAACGAGAAAGTGTCCTGATGACGGGGCGTTTTTTTGTGTCGAAATGCAAATGATTTCAGAACTGTCCGTTAGTGCAAACGCCCGTCGAAATTTCTTCTAGCCTTATAGTTCACTCATTTTTCAAATAAGGAATGTTGATGAGCAATCAAAAAATGATTCCCGACTCACTCAATGCGCCACATGTGGACGCTTTCCCGACACCGCCGTTCGAACGCCAGAAACAACCGTTTCCCGGACTCGCCAGCAAAATGAAGCCGGTTCCCGATCACGGCGAGAAGACCTATAAAGGCAGCGGGCGGCTGAAAGGGCGTAAAGCGCTGATCACTGGCGGTGACTCCGGCATAGGCCGCGCAGTGGCGATTGCGTTCGCCAGAGAAGGGGCGCAGGTGGCGATCAATTATCTGCCTGACGAAGAACCTGATGCGAAAGAAGTAGTTGAATTGCTTGCAGGTGAAGGGCTGAAAGTGGTGACGCTTCCCGGCGATATCCGTGATGAAAAATTCTGTCAGCAACTGGTGAACGACGCTGCAGAAAAACTCGGCGGCCTGGATTTGCTGGTCAATAATGCCGGTCGCCAGCAGTTCTGCGATTCGATTAAAGATCTGACGACCGAAGCGTTTGATGCCACCTTTAAAACCAACGTTTATGCCATGTTCTGGATAACCAAAGCAGCGCTGGAATTTATCCCGCGCGGCGGTTCGATTATCAATACGTCCTCGGTTCAGGCATTTTTACCAAGCGATAATCTGCTCGATTATTCTCAGACCAAGGCGTCTATCGTGGCGTTCACCAAAGGTCTGGCTAAACAACTGGCGCCTGAGGGCATCCGCGTGAATTCAGTTGCGCCGGGCCCGTACTGGACGGCGTTGCAGGTTTGCGGCGGTCAGCCTCAGGAAAAAGTCGAATCGTTCGGTGAACAGGCTCCGCTGAAGCGTCCGGGACAACCTGCGGAAATCGCGGGAATGTATGTGACGCTGGCTTCGCAGGAAAGCAGCTATGCCTCGGGGCAGGTCTGGTGCTCAGACGGCGGAACCGGCACGTTATAGTTTTCATTCGCTGCGATGACAGAAAAAGTCACCGGCGTCTGCCGGTGACGTCGTGGTTTGATGGGAGCAATCTGCGGATTATTCCTATTTGTCATCACGCAAGCAAAGTCGCCTCGCGGACAATGTAAAGGAAGCTATGATTGATTCATCTGTACCACGCTACAGATAACCACTGCATTTAATCCTTGTGTCTGTCTGTAATTGCCCGCCGTCGTGCGGGCTTTTTTTTGTGGGATTTCTGACCAGTTAACGAAAAAAAGCCACTTTCCGTTTGAAAACCCTGAGTTTTACTATGGACAATGAGAATTATCTAATTATGCTATATTTAACTTAAATATTTATTCTTATTGCCGGACCCGTCACATGCCAGATATCAGGATTGTCTGCGAACAATGCGGCTCAGACCGTTTCGTCGCCAGCGCAAATACACCTTTCGCTGAACAGGTGAATGCTATTATCTGCGCAGTCTGTTCGCATCCGGTCAGGGTGGATGAAGTCGTCATTTTCAGAGAAGGGACCTATATCAGCGGGATCTACGACAACTTCCCCGCTGGCATACCACGAATGAATGATTTCGATATCTGACGTTATAATCCCCGTGCGGCCCATTCCTCCGGCGTCAGCGTTTTGACATCAAACTGGTCACGTGTGCGGGTGTAAGTGTGACCGCCCATTCTTCCGATGGCATCCATTATCTGCTGGTCGATGTGCAGATTCGACGGGTCAACCGCATCGCTGCGGACGTACACACCAAGCACTTCACCGAGAATAATTTCACGCGCCGGTCCCACCTGAAGTGTGGTGTGACGACGGCATTCCAGCGCCGCCGGTGCTGCGAGAATACGGGGACTTCTGACCATCAGCCCCGGCGTGGTATCCAGCCCCGCTTCTTTAAGTTCATCTACCTCCGGTCCGAATTTAATGGCACAGATTTCCATCTGACTGACCAGCGCATCATCGACGATATGAACCGTAAATTCGCCGGTTTCACGGATATTGCGCGCGGTATCTTTAAAGCGCATATCGGCATAATTTTCTACGCCTATCGCCACAATCGCAGGGTCATGCGTCAGGACATTGAAAAAGCTGAAGGGCCCGGCATTCGGCACGCCGTCCTGACTGACGGTCGTGACCAGCGCGACAGGACGTGGGATCACCGTGCCGATCAGGATTTTGTACCGCTCACGTTCCGTCAGCTGTGCAAAATCAAAATGAGTGTGCGAAGAAGGTCGGGTCATATCAGTTTCCTGCCGTAACGCGATGGGTTTCAAGTGGCGTGTGGCGGCTCAGATTTTCAAAACCGTCTTTAGTGACAACGTAACAATCACCGATATTACAACCTGCGGACAGCGGCTCAAGCCACTGAGTATGCAGGACAAACACCATGCCTTCTTCCAGTGTGTCGTAATTATGCGACGAAATATTAAAGCTGTTCTGCGCACCGGCCATGCCGACGGAATGCCCGAGATTGGGATTGTGCGGGCCATGCGTCGCCGGATAAACATGCATCAGCTTGCGCCCCTGTGCTTCCCAGTCGATATCCTGCACATACTGATGCGGTATCAGCCGTGCGTTGCCATCCGGCATCGGTGCCCAGTTATAAGGCATGGTCCGCGCCTCCGGTGAGGTCAACATGCCGCGCTCAATCATCGGAACGAAGGCGGCATTGTTGATATCACGCATTAATGCACCCGGACGGATCAGCTTTTCTGCCTGTTTCACACCTTCGGTACAGGCGGCGAGTACGTCTTCCTGATGCGGTGTGATGTCGCCGACCGCAATCATTCTGGCCGTTTGCGCGGTATAACCCCGGCATGTCACGTTGGAAATATACAAATTGATCAGATCGCCCGGACGGACAACATGGCCGTAAGGTTTGCCGCAATGCGTGCCAAACTCGTTGATACCAATCTGATACCCGTCGCCGGTTTCGCCTCCGGCTGCCAGCTGAGCAAAAGAAAACGCCGCGTAAATTTCATGATCTGTCACACCCGGTCTGGCGACATGGTAGGCGGCCTGTGTCCCGAGGCTGATCATCTGCGCTGCGCCACGGAATAACGCAATCTCCCGCGGAGAACGGACTTTTTGCAGACGATCCAGAATGGCGTTATCGGCCACGTATTTGCATTTTGGCGTCAGCGACCCGAGTGCCGCCCAGAAGGTCAGGGATGTACGGTCACCGATTATGCCAATCTGCGCAGCGGTCAGTGCGAAACGGGCAAGTACCTGCGCACATTTCTCCGCTGTTTTAATCACGGAATCACCCGGACGGTCGGCGTACTCGCGCCCGATTGGCCCGATTTGCCAGATTTCATCCACCAGCACCGGTTCGCCACCCGGCGGCAGCAGCACGGATTGCGTGAAGAACGAGAGCAATACCAGCGGCTGATGCGAATCCGTGGGGATGATCAACACACCTTCGCGCATCCAGTCGCAGATATAACGCAGATACGCATTCGACGCATGGAACCAGCCGACGCTGCCGGCGTGAACCACGATAGCATCGTGTCCGGCTTCGACCGCCTGACGGCGGATTTTACGCAGACGTTCTTCAAACTCTTCCACTGGCAGAGGGAGCGGGGTGGTGAAATCGAAATCTGGCTGAAAATCCGCCAGCAACTGTCCGATGCGGGAGCCGTTGGCCATCGTCGCATGAGTGTTCATAGGGTCTTCCTTACATCAAAAAAAGAGTCAGTGAGTTATGAGTTTTCAGGGGCAGGACGCGGTGCCAGAACCCGACGGGCAACCAGCAGGCCGAGTAATGTGACGGCGATGAGGATCCCGGAAATAGCCGCCACACGCACATCCAGCGATTCTTCAATCAGCGCAAACATGCGCAGAGGCAGTACCGTGGTTTTGGCATCCGCAAGGAACAGCGAAACCGACACGTTGTCGAGCGACTGGATAAACACCAGAAACGCGCCGGCCAGTATCCCCGGCAGCAACAGCGGTAACGTGACGCGGCGCAGCGTCATAAACCAGCTGGCGCCCATGGTGGTAGAGGCTTCTGCCAGCGAAGGGTTGATCCCTTGCGCAACTACCGACGCCGCGCGGTACATCAGCGGGCCAAATACCACTACATGCCCGATCACCGTAAGCCATAGCGACGGCTGAAAGCCGATGAAGTTCGCCACAATCAGCGCCGCCAGCCCGTAAACCAGACTCGGCAACACCAGCGGCGCGAGCAGCAGCGGTTCGATAGTGCTGACGCTGCGGCGCTTCATACGGGTCATGCCGATAGTGGCGGGAACCGCGAACAGCAAGGCACCAAGCACGGCCAGACCGGCGATTTTCAGCGAGTTCCACGCTGCGGTCTGTTCAGTGGCCGAACGCACCGGATCCAGCAATGCTTCGTACCAGCGCAGGGAAAAACCCTGCGGCGGGTATTTCAGCGTCTGGCCGGAGGTAAACGACATCATCAGCGCGATGACAATCGGTGCCACCAGATAGATGACGCACAGCGTGCCGAAGCCATACACGAACAGTTTGTAGAGCAGCGCCGGAAGCGGGTTTTCTCGTGTTTTAAGCATGACCGACCAGTCTCCTGTGGCGTGAAATCATGGTGAGCGCAACCAGCAGGCAGCCCGTGGAGAGCAACAGAACCACGGCGATGGCCGAGGCCAGCGGCCAGTCGAACAGCGTACCGACTTCACGGTAAATCAGCTGCGGGACGTATACATTTCGCGCGCCGCCGATTACCGCCTGAGTGACGAAAGAGCTGCTGGTGCTGGCAAAAACCAGGATCCAGCCCGCCAGCAGACCCGGCAACATCAGCGGCAGCAGCACGGTCACCAGAATGCGCCACGGCCCGGCACCTGATACCTGCGCCGCTTCGGTAAGCTGATACGGCGTGCGGGAGAGAATGGCAATCAGCGGCAAAATGATCAGTGGCAGATCAATCTGACACATCGCCATTACCAGCCCGAGTTCGGTAAACATCAGGCTGACCGGCATACCGGTAATGCCCATCGCCATCAGCGCCTCGCTGATCGGCCCCTGACGCCCGAGGATCACAATCCAGGCAAACGTGCGCACCACGTTGCTGGTCAGCATCGGAATGAGGGTCAGGAAAATCAGGATCTGCCGCAGATTGCGTCCGCCATGCCAGTAAAGCAGGGCAATCGGAATGCCCAGCAGAGTGGTGCCGATAACCGTTTCGATACCGAGCCGCGCAGTGTTGACCAGTACGCGGAAATTAAACGCATCCCCGAAGAAACGGGCGTAATGATCCAGCGTCATTCCGCCGTTGCCGGTAAAGCTGAAACCGACCAGCACGGCGAGTGGCGTCGCAAAAAATGCCACGGAAAGTAATAACATCGGTACGACGTAAGGGAAGCCGCTCTGCTTCATCATTCCACCTCAGCCTGCAACCAGTGTGTCGAACTGGCGGATCCAGTCATCACGGTTTTTGTTAATTTCTGCCCAGTCCGGATAGACCAGGGTTTTAAGCTGTTCGCGGGTGACATAGGCGGAAATCGCCGGGGTCAGTGCCACGTTTTTGTTGGTCGGGAACATCTCGGTCGGCGGCTGTTCCAGTTGCTGCTGTGCAGACTGGGAAATGGCGGCATCCATATAGGCGTAGGCGGCGTCGAGATTTTTGCTGCCTTTGGTCAGATGAATATTGACCGGCGCGGCCGGAGAGCCGGTTTCCGGATGCACGAATTCCGCATTCAGGCCAAGGCTTTTCAGGCGCGCCACGTTGCTGGTGCTGCACATGAACACCGCGATTTCGCCCTGCTGGAACAGCGTCATCTGATGGTTGGTGCTGTCCACCACGCCTTTGAGTTGCTCAGGATGTTCCTTGAAAAGCTTAAACACGGCGGCCATATCCGCTGGCCCATTGCCGTAAATTTTGGCGATTTCGGTGTAGGCCATCACGGCGGTATTCGAGGCAAAACCGGTCCACGACACCAGCCCTTTGTAAGCCGGATTTTCAAACAAATCGCGATACCCTTTTGGTCGCGGCACCAGATCCGGGTTATAGGCGATACCGTTCACTTCCACGGTTACGGTCGGGCCGTATTCGCCCTGGAAGGACGGATCGAGCAGGTCCCAGTTTTTCAGTCTGGACGGGTCAATTTTCTGGATAAGATCGTTCTGAACCGCAATCGTCATTTGCCCCGGCGACATCAGCAAGGTGTCATAAGGCGGATTCCCTGGGCTGGCCATGATTTTAGCCAGCTGATCCTGTGCCATGGCTGGTGCGACTGTCAGGTCAAAGCCTTGTTTTTTCAGTACCGGTGTAAGAACGTTGCGATAGGCATCCTCCCAGTTTCCGGGGAAGGTGGCCGCGACTGCACTGCCGCCGGTAGCTGCACTCGCAGCACGTAACGGAAAAGGCAGCATTGTGGAGGCCGCAACGCCCGCCATGAGATAACCGAACCGGCGACGACTGATTTCAAAGTCTTTCATAAAGCTCACCTCTGTTTATTCACTGATGAATTCCGGTTCAGCCGGAAAGGCATGACACCTTGCGGTATCGATTTCTGCGAAAAGTTGTGACCCTGGTTCAGGGATGAACGTCGACGGACCTCTGACTTCGGACGCGCGCAGGCTGGTCCCGTCTTCCAGAATCAGGTCGTGAACCAGCGAAGGGCCGAGCGGCACCGAGACGGTCATCCGTGCGGGTTGGGTGTTTTCGCCCGGCAGCGCGGATAAACGCACTTCTTCCGGACGGAAGGTGATGGTGACCCGAGAACCCAGAGTGAAATTCAGACGGCGTGGCAGGCGAAGCTGCCGGTTATCCGCCAGGCCGATCACGGTGGTGTCGAGTTCAAAACGCAGCACCGTACCGTGCAGCAAATTGGCCTGCCCGATGAAAGTGTTCACGAACAGTGTCTTCGGACGGTCATACACGGTCATCGGCGTATCAATTTGTTCGACGTTGCCTTTGTTCATCAGCACCAAACGGTTTGCCAGACTTTGCGCTTCTTCCTGATCGTGAGTGACGATCAACGTGGTAATGCCGAGCGTTTTTTGCAGATGCAACAGCTCCACCTGAAGATCGAAACGCAATGCACGATCCAGCGCGCCAAAAGGCTCATCGAGCAGCAGAAGTGAAGGACGACCGGCGATAGCACGGGCGACGGCGACACGCTGTTGCTGTCCGCCGGATAGTTCGCGCGGCAGCCGGTTGCCGAAATCATTCAGCCTGACCAGTGACAGCATTTCTTCCACACGCTGCTTACGGGCGGCACGGGAAATCCGCTGACAGGCCAGCGGATAGGCGATGTTCTCGGCAACAGTCAGGTGCGGGAATAACGCATAGTTCTGGAACACCATGCCGATCCCCCGGCCTCTGGCTGATACATCGGCCAGATCCTGATCACCGAGCACGATCTTGCCGTTCTTCGGCTGGATCAGACCGGCGATAGCCCGCAGCACGGTGGATTTGCCACAGCCGCTCGGCCCCAGCAACGCCACAATCTCACCTGCTTCTATTGAAAATGACACATCACTGATGGCGTTCTTTCCACCGTAACTGTGAGTCAGGCCGTGAACGTTCAGGCGTTTGCTTTCAGTGGTGTTTTGCATGTCTGGCATATGGCTTCCCGGATCTGAGTCGTGTGCTTGAAAAAGAAATAGCAAACGGCGTGCCAGAATCGAATACGCCCATGAGGTTGAAATTCAACACATTGAAAAACAAACGTTAAATAGAAATTTCTACTTGCGCATACAGATGTTTAAAAAAATAAAGCATGATATTCGTATGTTTAAACACCCTGCCGTTACGCCATGATGGTGCATTGTGTTAACCATTTTGGTGCGAATGTAGTTATTTAAATTCGCAATAACTTTCGAAAGTGGTTGCGAATATGGCGCGTTATTTATAACAGACTGATAACCAGATTTATTTTGGTGTTCTCAGCTTATTTCTCTGTCATGGCATGTGATTTGCACTGTTTACGATGAATCTTTAATTCCTCTTTTTGGCAGTCACAGGCTGCGGAGTCATTTATGAAATTAGGCATCGACGGACAGAAACTCCCTGAAGTTAAGAAACGCGGACCGCTGGGCAGCCTCGACCATGTCAGGGAACTGGGTCTGGAAGGGATATTTTTCAGTACCGTACTGGATATGAGCCCGACGCTGGATGCGGGAATGCTGCGGGAAATCCGGGCTAAAGCGGACGAGTTAGGTCTTTATCTGGAAAGTGGTCTGGGGAAAATCAATCCTTATTGCAGCGCAGAAGCCCCGGAATTAAGGGCGATTGGCGATGGCGACATTATTGCGGGTTTCACACGAATGATCGAAGCCAGCGCAGCGATAGGTTGCCGCGAGATGTGGGTATCACCCGGTAATTTTAAAGGCGAGTATCGCGGACGTCTGGCAGTCGATCGTTTTCGAACCGATGTCACCTGGGACGAACAGTTGCAGGCTATGGGCAACGTGCTGCAAAAGCTGGCGCCGGTGGCGCGGGCGCATGGCGTACATATGAATATTGAGACGCATGACGAAATCACGTCTTTTGAAATCCTGCGTCTGATTGAAAGAGTGGGTGAAGACTGTGTCGGCGCGGTGCTGGATACCGCCAATATGTTGCAGCGCGGTGAGCATCCGGTGATGGCGGCGCAGCGGCTGGCGCCTTATATCCGGCAGACGCACATTAAAGATGCCTGGGTCGGTCGCGCGCCCGGCGGTCTGGATTTCCAGCCCCGTGCCTGCGGTCAGGGTGTGGTGGATTTTGCGGCGATTTTACCGATACTCGCTAAGGCCAATCCTGACCTGAATCTGTCGCTGGAAATTAATCAGTCAACCGACGACAAACGCCGCCAGCCTAATCCGCGCCAGTGTATTCAGATTGATGATCCGATCTGGCGTGCCGGTCATCCGGATCTGAATACGACGGAGCTTGAACTCTATTTTGCCATGCTTGATGAAGGCGAAAAGCGCGTTGCTTCAGGTGAAATCCCGGACTGGGAAGGATTTGAAAGTGCGCAGTACGGTTATCCAACCTATGAAAATCAGTCTTACGGCTTTGATGCAGCGACGCGGTTTATTCAGGACTCTGCACGCCATATCCGCGCTATCTGCGAACAGAAAGGCATAATATTAGCCTGAAGCCTGGGGATTAAGAAGTTCTGTGCAAATATTGCCACAAGCTTATTCAGCATTTGCGCAGAAACATTCTTAACGAGATACTTAAACCCGCAATGACCGGAGTGCCTTTGTCCGGCATAAGATATGACTGAGCGTAAATCTGGAGACAACAATGAAGAAAACGCGCGCGCAAAGCGCCAGGACAGCGCCGGTCGCGGCCAGTACGGCCGATAATAACGACGATGTTTCCGAGCGGATCCGTGCCACGCTGGCGGCGGCGATTGGTGAAGGGGCGTTAAAACCGGGCACCAAAATTCTCGAAGAGGCGATTGCCGAACATTTTGGTGTCAGCCGCACGGTGGTGCGTGGCGCGCTGGGCGTACTGGAAAGCGACCATCTGCTTGAGCGCAAAAGAAATCGTGGCACGTTTGTCGCAGAACCCGGTATTGAGCAGGCCAGAAACCTGTTTGAAGCACGGCGTAAAATTGAAGCCCTTCTGCTTGAGCTGGTGGTGGAAAGGGCGACGAGCGAACAGCTGGAAGCACTGGAAAAGCTGGCGGATGAGGAAGAGCACATCCATCATCATGGCGATGAAAAATCGAAAACCGTGCTTTCCGGCAAATTCCACATCGTGCTGGCGGAAATCGCCGGGAATCCTGTGCTGACCGAAATGCTGGCGAAGATTGTCGCGCGGCTCTCGCTGGTGATGTCTTTGTATGAAGAAGAGCATAAGGACGATTGCGGCGCGGATCATCACCGAATGATTGTGGCGGCCATCAAAGAGAAAGACCTGACCAAAGCGCAGCAGCTGATGGACCACCATCTTGCCGACATCGAAGGGCGCGTGCGCTTAACCGAAGGCCACGGCGACCGGCATACGTTTCTGTCTGTTCTGGAAAATTTCTCGTGATGAAACCGTCTGCTTAGCGGCATTCATTCCGGCAGCATTCTTCAACTTTACTAATCTATTACAGGTAACCCTGTCGGCTGTCGCGCCATTTCTGGCGCTGACAGCTTTGGATTAGTCAAAGGAGAAGGACATGCAAACGCATTCGAATTCGACGCGCCGTGGAATTGCCACGGCGTTGTACGAACTGTTAAACCCCATTCCTCTTGGTTTTTTTGTCGCCGCCTGGATTTTCGACATTCTCTATATGAAAACCTTTATCACCATGTGGACCGATGCGGCGAACTGGTTGATTGTACTGGGGCTTTTCATCGCTGTTATTCCTCGTCTTATCAATCTGTTCCAGGTCTGGACAGGTCCTGAATCTATCGCTGACAGCGTGCGTAAACTGCACTTTTGGCTGAACCTGCTGGCAATCGTGCTGGCGATTTTCAATGCCTTTATTCACAGCCGTGATGCTTATGCGGTTGTCCCGGCGGGCGTCATTCTTTCGACGCTGGTGGTGGTGCTTATGCTTCTGGCCAATGTCCAGCTGGCATTACGCCTTCCGGTTGCAGGAGGGGCGATACGATGAAAAATTATCAACGTTTGTTGTCCGCCTGTGTGCTTGCCGGGCTGCTCAGCAGCTGTGATAACAGTTCGCAAATTGATCCGAAAAAACAAACCGGGGCAGATCCTGAACTGCCAAAAGCGCAGAATTTCCTGATGCCGCCAATGAAAGTGCCGGAAGGTATTCCCTGGAAAAGCGGCGAAATGCCGAAAGTTGCCGACGGACTGAAAATCGAGAAAATCGCTGAAGGGTTGAAACATCCCCGTCAGGTTTACGTGCTGCCCAATAACGATGTGCTGGTGGCGGAATCGAATGGTCCGGCCAAAAAACTCATCTTCCGTCCGAAAGAGCTGATTATGGGCATAGTGCAGAAGTCGTCAGGTAAAGGCGGCGAGGGCGGCAACCGCATTACGTTGCTGCGTAATACCGGCGGCAAATGGGAGAAACATACGTTTATTGCGCAGGTAAACTCACCTTTCGGCATTCAGCTGACCGGAAATACGCTGTGGATAGCGAGTGCTGACAGCCTGATAAAATATCCCTATCAGACAGGTGAAACAGAAATTACCGCGCCTGGTGAAGTGGTGACGCAATTGCCGGGCGGTCCGATTAACCATCACTGGACAAAATCCCTGCTGGCCAGTCCGGATGGCAGCAAACTGTACGTCGGCGTCGGTTCGAACAGTAATATCACCGAGAATGGCATCGGGGCAGAAGACCGTCGTGCAGCGATACTGGAAGTGGATGCTGCAACCGGGGCCAGCCGCATTTTTGCCAGCGGATTACGCAATCCGACCGGCCTGCAATGGGAACCGCAGAGTGGAAAACTCTGGGCGGTGGTGAATGAGCGCGATGAAATTGGCTCTGATCTGGTACCTGATTACATGACGTCGGTACAGGAACACGGTTTCTACGGCTGGCCGTACAGCTATTATGGCCAGCACGTTGATGAACGGGTCAAACCGGCGCGTCCGGATCTGGTAGAGAAAGCGATCAAGCCTGATTATGCCATCAGCTCACACGTCGCGCCCCTTGGATTGCTGTTCTATACCGGCGAAAACATGCCGCAATATCGCGATGGTGCTTTCGTCAGCGAGCACGGCAGCTGGAACCGTAAACCGCTGAACGGCTATCAGGTGATGTGGGTGAAATTCGAAAAGGGTAAACCGGTGGGGCTGCCGCAACCTGTGGTGACGGGGTTCCTGACTGATGATCAGAAACAGGTTCGCGGTCTTCCTGTCGGGCTGGCGATGGATAAACAGGGCGGCGTACTGATCGCCGACGATGCGGGCAACGTCGTCTGGCGGGTAAGTAAGGCGCAGTAACATCCTGCTCAGGAATGCGGGCAGGAAGCCTGCATTCCTTCATCCAAACTTCCCATTCTCCCTAAACTCAAATTAATAATTTGTTACGCAATAAAAATGAACCTTCTCGCGACAATACCAATGCTAATAATTACTATTTTCGTTCTCATTGCGATCTGTTCTTGTAAAAATAAAAAATAGAAACAGCGTCGCGTCATCAAAAAATTCTACGAGAATGCGTTATGTCTTTTACTGGCAGGGGAAAAGTCGCGGAGTTTTGCGCACCAGATATAAGAAAAGTCTTTACCGTTTCATCACTGGCGCTGGCTATTGTTGTGGCGATCAATCCCGTCTGGGCGGCTGAAACCAGTAGCACGGCAAATGCTGCAACGTCCGGTGACTCGCAGGATATGGTGATCGAAGGCTCACCGACCGTCGCCAGCAGTGACGCGCAGGATTATGCGGTGAAAACGACGACCGCCGGCACCAAAATGAACCTGACCCCGCGCGATATTCCGCAATCGGTCAGCGTGATCACCCGTCAGCGTATGCAGGATCAGAACCTGCAATCGGTCGGCGATGTGCTCGACAACACCACGGGCATCTCCACGGAAGTGATCGACAGCGAACGCGTGTCCTATTTCTCCCGTGGCTTTTACATCAACAATTACACCTATGACGATATTCCTTCGTCCGTCAGCGATACCTGGAACTTTGGCGATGCAGCTGAAGACACGGCGATTTATGACCGTATCGAAGTGGTGCGTGGTGCAACCGGCCTGATGACCGGTGCCGGTAATCCGGCAGCGTCGGTGAACATGGTGCGTAAGCACGCCGACAGCAAAGAATTTACCGGCGATATCAGCGCCAGTTATGGCAGCTGGAACAAGCAACGTTATGTGCTGGATGCTTCCGGCCCACTTAATCAGGAAGGTTCAGTGCGCGGACGGGTCGTGGCGGGCTATCAGGATCAGGACAGCTGGCTGGATCGTTATCACAAGCGTAAAAAATTCCTCTACGGCGTGATCGATGCCGATGTGACTGACAACACCACGGTATCTCTGGGGTACGATTATCAGGAAACCAACACCGGCAATCCGACCTGGGGCGGCCTGCCGACCTGGTATAAGGACGGTTCGCGTACGCATTACGACCGCAGCACCAATACCTCCGCCGACTGGACAAATTACGCCATACAGTCGCGTAAAGTATTCGCCAACGTGAAACACGACTTTGATAACGGCTGGACATGGCGGGTTAACGGCACGCATGGCGAGCAAACCTTTAATGATAAACTGCTGTATCTGATGGATTTCCCGGATCACACCACTGGTGAAGGGCTGAGCGGTTTTGGCAGTAAAGACCGTGGCACGCGCAAAGTGGATTCGGTGGATACCTATGCCACCGGGCCGTTTGAACTGTTTGGTCGTCAGCATCAGATGGTTGCCGGTCTCAGTTACAGCCGCCAGCATAACCAGACTTACAGTGCGGATGGATCCATTGACAGCGACGCCATTGGCAGCTTTGGCAACAGCTGGGACGGCAGCGTCAGCGAGCCGGAGTGGGGCGACTGGTACCTGAACGCCGACGATGTGGTTCGTCAGAAAGCGGGCTATTTCGCCACACGCTTTTCGCTGGCTGATCCGCTTTCACTGATCGTCGGTGCGCGTTACACCGAATGGACCAGCAATGGCAGCAGCGGCAACATGCAGAAGAACAACATAACGCCATACGGCGGGCTGGTGTATGACATCAATGACACCTGGTCGGCCTACGCCAGCTACACCTCAATCTTCCAGCCGCAGACAGACCGCGATATCAACGGGCATTATCTGTCACCGACTACAGGTAAAAACTACGAAACAGGCCTGAAATCGGCGTGGATGGACGGTCGTCTTAACGCCTCGCTGGCGGTGTTCCGTATTGAGCAGGATAATGTCGCGCAGGCCGATGGTAGCAATTATGTCAACGGTTCCAGCGAGCAGGCGTACGTCGCGGCAAATGGCACAGTGAGCAAAGGGGCAGAGTTTGAGCTGAGCGGCGCTGTCACCGACAATCTGCAAATGACCTTCGGTGCGACGCGTTATGTGGCGAAAGACGATACCGGCAGCCGCCTGAACAGCAACATGCCACAGACACAGCTGAAACTGTTCAGCCGTTACCAGTTGCCGATGATGCCTGATCTGACGGTCGGCGGCGGCGTTAACTGGCAAAACCGCACCTTCCAGGATGCAACCGGGCCAGACGGCGAGACCCATCGTGTATCGCAGGGCAGCACGGCGATTGTCGATCTGTTCACCCGTTATCAGGTGACAAAACAGTTGTCGGTTCAGGCCAACATCAACAACCTGTTTGACCGCACCTATTACTCGTGGCTCAGTGATTACGCTGTTTACGGCGAACCGCGCAGTGTCTCGGTCAGCGCGAATTATGCGTTCTGATGTGATGCGATAAAGACTATCGGGGCAGCATCGGGATTTCCGGCGCTGCCTTTTTTATGCCTGGTTCAGGTAATGCGTCGGATTTTTGTACAGGGGATGTGAAGGATGCGAGACTTATTACAACTCAGTCAGACGCTGAACGTTCAGGCTTTCCAGTTTACCGTTCAGGATATCGAGAAAATCATCGTGGTAAGGCATTGCCACGTGTTTTTTCAAATCTTCTTCAGACTTCCAGCGTTCAATAAAGATGAATGAGACTTTGCCTTTATTTTCGAGGTTACGCACATCGGGTACAGCATGACTTTCATGCAGATCATATTGCAGGCATCCTGCTTCTTGATGAGTTGGAGAAACCATTGCCAATGCGGCATCTCTTACCGTTTCGATGAATTCGGGCAAAGGGGTCAGTGTGGCAACAATTTTTACTTCGCTCATAGGGAGGCCTTTGGTTGTCAGTTATTTATACTGGATTTACACAATCCGGATGCGGATTATTCAAGGTAGTTATGAATTGGGCATTGTGCCAGCCAATATGACGGAATCAATACTGAATGAGTCAACATGCGACGGGGGGATAGGGTATGAATGAAGAACTCATTGATTGATGCATTCAATTTAACATAATCATGATTATGCGCACCAAATTGTAAGTCCCATTTGATAATGTCACTTTTTAGTTTGAAGGACGTGCCTCCAAGTGCTGCCTGTTGGTTTACATCGATAGGAGATGCGGATGCTTTATGCCACTGGCGTCTGATGCATTTGCATTTTTGCGAGATTGAATCAGCCTTCAACTACAAAAGCCGACATTGGGAGATCATCGAATTTATCGCAGCCGTAATCTCGGGTGCATGCGGAGCATAGTAAAAATTAGCACTGGTTTTTCTCCTGCCGCCAGAAGATAAATCAATCCATGCGACATCCTCATCATTCCCGTCTTTTAAGTTATATCGTTGTAAACCACCGGCACCGGTTTCATCTTCCAGTAACGTCAGGCGTTGTTTTTGCGCGGCTAAGAATAGGCAATCCGACACGTCTTGTGGCTTACCGTCAAAGTAAGCAGTCTTTAGGGTCGGGTGCGTCCCTACCCGGCCGAGGTCAATACAGCCAGATATGGCGATAATAATCAGCAAAAATCCAAGCTTGTACATTTAATTCGCCTCTTAAAGATTGTTGTTAAGTATATTGTTCTGCACTCATTTGTATGAATATATCACCGATAAGCCGGTACACCTTTCCTTAAACCTTGATTCGAGCACTTTCGAATGGGTATCCGGCGCATCATCCGGCAAAGGCAACCGGAAGGATTAAAGATTTCCACTTCTGCTCCCATTTCTGCCAGCAATCGCCCCATCAAAGCAATCTGGTTCAATTGCCGGTAACTGCGTTATAAAATTTCCCCGTGTCGTAAGTTATGCTTTAAAACTTAATACATATGAAATAGCATATATATGAATATTTCAAACCGAGGTTTTCCATGCTTCAGCCTGTCCAGCTTTTTAAACTGCTCTCCGATGAAACCCGCTCGGCCATTGTGATGCTTCTGCGCGAATCAGGTGAGCTGTGTGTCTGTGATATTTGCGCAGCAACGGCGGAATCTCAGCCGAAAATCTCCCGTCACATGGCGATGTTGCGAGAGTCCGGGATGGTTATCGATCGCCGGGAAGGAAAATGGGTGCATTACCGGTTGTCCCCCCATATGCCTGCCTGGGCTGCAGCCATTATTGATTCAGCGTGGAATTGTGAAAGAGAGAATGTGCGAAAAAAGCTCGACAACACATCGCCCACTTCTTGTTAAAACATGTATTCACATTCACCATAGTGAATGTGTCAGGGGTTTCTGATGTTACTGGCTGGTGCTATTTTTGTATTCACCCTCATTCTGGTTATCTGGCAACCAAGGGGACTGGGAATTGGCTGGAGCGCTGCGCTGGGCGCCGGTCTGGCTTTGCTGACAGGTGTCGTTCACCCTGCCGATATTCCGGTGGTATGGCAGATTGTCTGGAATGCGACCGCAACCTTTATTGCAGTGATCATCATCAGTCTGTTGCTTGATGAGTCAGGTTTTTTTGAGTGGGCCGCACTGCATGTCGCCCGCTGGGGCAATGGCCGGGGACGGTTGCTCTTTACCTGGATTGTCCTGCTGGGCGCGATGGTCGCTGCACTGTTTGCTAACGACGGTGCCGCGCTTATTCTGACCCCCATCGTCATTGCGATGCTGCTGGCACTCGGATTCAGTCAGCGGGCAACGTTAGCGTTTGTCATGGCCGCAGGGTTTATTGCCGATACGGCCAGCTTGCCGCTGATTGTGTCGAATCTGGTCAATATCGTCTCGGCGGATTTCTTTCATCTCGGATTTACTGAATATGCCGCCGTAATGGTACCGGTCAATCTGGCGTCTGTTGCGACAACGCTGCTCATGCTCCACCTGTTTTTCCGCAAAGACATTCCTGCTGTTTACGATGTCACGCTGTTAAAAGAGCCGAAAGCCGCTATCCGTGATGCCGGAACCTTTAAAACCGGCTGGCTGGTTCTGGTTTTGCTTCTGGTGGGATTCTTTGCCCTGGAGCCGCTGGGGGTGCCAGTCAGCCTGGTCGCTGCCGCGGGTGCCCTGCTTCTGCTGGCTGTTGCGAAGAGAGGTCATGCCATTAACACTGGCAAAGTGTTGCGTGGCGCGCCGTGGCAAATCGTTATCTTCTCGCTGGGAATGTATCTGGTGGTCTACGGGCTACGCAACGCCGGGCTGACCCACTATCTTTCCTCCCTGTTAAATCATCTCTCAGATCAGGGGTTGTGGGTCGCCACTCTGGGAACGGGTTTCCTCACGGCTTTCCTGTCGTCAGTGATGAACAACATGCCTACCGTTCTTATCGGCGCGCTGTCTGTTGATGGCAGTACCGCGACCGGTGTTATCAGAGAAGCGCTGATATACGCCAATGTGATCGGCAGCGATCTGGGGCCAAAAATCACGCCCATTGGCAGTCTGGCAACATTGTTGTGGCTGCATGTTCTGTCGCAAAAAAATATCAAAATCACCTGGGGATATTACTTCCGGGTGGGCATGGTGATGACTATTCCGGTGCTGTTCGTCACGCTGGCTGCGCTGGCGTTGCGGCTATCAGTCACTTTCTAATGAGATATCCTATGAGCTTGATCACTATCTATCACAACCCGGCATGCGGTACGTCTCGTAATACGCTGGAAATGATCCGCAACAGCGGCACTGAACCCACCGTTATTCTGTATCTGGAAACGCCGCCATCCCGTGAGGAACTGGCTACGTTGCTTGCAGATATGGATATTACCCCGCGGCAGTTGCTGCGTAAGAACGTTGAGCATTATGAGCAACTCGGACTGGCTGAGGATGTCTTCACCGGCGATCAGCTGATGAGTTTTATGTTGCAGCATCCCATTCTGATCAATCGTCCGATCGTGGTGACCCCGCTGGGAACCCGACTGTGCCGCCCGTCTGAAGTGGTGCTGGACATTTTGCCTGATACTCAACGTGGCGCGTTTACCAAAGAAGACGGTGAACAGGTTGTGGATGGTCAGGGTAAAAAGATTAAATAACCGGTTACGGCAATGGCTCAGCTTTTCATGTTTGCCATCATTTTGAAGGGAGGAAAATTGCCTCCCTTTTCTTTTATACCTTCTACGCCTTCACCAGCGCACGTGTTTTATCGAGCAGGAACGGGCGCAGATAACCCACGGTGTTCGACAGCAAAATCACATCGTCAGAAACCTGAATGTTCAGCACGTCCGCCAGATATTTTTTGCGCGCCACCATCCGTTGCCAGACCTGCGGATACTGACTTTCCAGTTCGCGGCGCAACGCTTCATCCGCCAGCGCAACGGTATCTTCAATGCTGCTGCCTCCGTAACCCGGCAGCGAGGGAATAATATCTATCTGGAACAGCATTCCGCTCGCCAGTGGCACGGCCGAATCAGGGTAAACCGGCGAACACAGCCATTCCTCATCGGCCACCAGATGCCCCGGATTGAGATGCCAGTTCCAGGTTTTCTGCTCAAGCGTTTTTTCCACCAGGCGGTATACATCGCCACCGCGCATACCGATATGCAAATTCTCCAGCCAGGTGACCACCGTATGATAATAAGGGATCGCCAGACGCGGCAGCCAGTCAGCGACGTCCTGCGGCAACTCTTCCTCACTGGCAACGACGTACGCGGCACGACTCGATAACCCCCCTTTATAACCGACGGTCAGTGAAAATTTATCCCCGTGACGGATGACTTTGTCCGAGGGATAAAGACTGGCGTGAGCGAACCGGTCGCCGGTTGCGGCAATCATGATGACATTGCCCTGCTGACCATCGCCTGCCAGCAACTGACCGACTTCTTTCTCGGATTTTCCGGGAGCAATCGCGTCCAGTGCGGCCATCAGGCTGGATGACGCCAGATTTGCGCCGTACTCATAAAACGCGACTTCATTGGCGTTATTAATGCAGCGTGCGCCATTTTCAGGTGCGATAAACAGGCCGGTGGCATTCACCACATTCTCTTTTCCACCGGCAGCATTGCGCACAGCATCCAGAATAAACGCCGGAACATCAAAGCTGTATGGATCTGTTTGCGGATCGATACGGAACAATTTCCAGCCCGCGACGCCGGTGGTTTGTGACGCTGTCACGCCAGCCGTTGCCAGCAGATTTTGCAGCGGCTGATGATGTTTCATCGGCTGATTGGGAAGGGAAAACACCGGCGCGTGCAGACAGGCTCCTCCGTTGCGGGCATGCGGCACCAGTTTGAGATTCTCGTTACCCATTATGTAGGTCAGTTCGCCGTCACTGCTTACCACCAGCAAAGCTTCTTCAAAACGCGGGATAAAACCAGAAAGGTATTCAAAATTGCCGCCGTGTTCTTTATCGGCGTAAATCACCAGCGACGATAAGCCTTGTTGCTGCATGGCGCTCAGAACGTTGTTCAGGCGGGCTTTCATGGTTTCATCCGACAACACCGGCGTGGGCACCTGAGGGTAAGTGACCGGTGCCGGGACAGTAGCCAGTGTGTAGGCAGTATCAGAATTCATTGCGTTTCCTTATGCGTCAGAAATCATTATCAGGAGTCAGATTCAGAAATGTTGGGTTCATAAATAACGTAGCCCGCCACGCCGCCCTTCCCGCCGTCTTTCGGATGGTTGATGCCATCACTGACCGGGATCGGAGAGAAATCGAAGGGCGATACGCCTTCGATGCAGGCGACATTGACGCCATAAAATTCGGGATTGGAGCGACGTTGATGGAAGGTATAAATACCGCAAACCGAACAGAAGAAATGCGCGGCCTCACCGCTGTTAAAGCGATATTCCGTCAGCTTATCCTTGCCTTGCGTGATGTCAATTTCACCGGCAGTGGCGACGACCGCGCCGCGCATACGGCAAAATGAACAGTTGCAGCGCAGCACGCCGTTAAAACCGTCGGTCAGTGCGACCTTGAACGTGACGGCACCACAATGGCATTGAGCGGACAATTTATCTGGCATAGCAATCTCCCTCTTTGGGATGAGCGGTCGGGTTGGCCGAGAAAATGTTGTACCAAATTTCGCCGCTGATTACAGCTTTCCCTTAAAAAGCCCATTTTTTAGCCGTAAAACATTCACGCCCGCTATCAATTTCTCGTTTTGAGATCTCATACCAACTTTCTGTCACCTATTTTGTTTTACTACCCGATGTTAGGAAATGTTACGGAAATGATTCCGTAATGAAAATAAAATAGCTGCACGTAAGGAAGCTAACATGAAAAGACTGACCACTTTTTGCCTCGCGGGACTTGTATCATTTAATGCGTTTGCCCTGACCGGCAACGATGCCACCACCAAACCGGATCTCTACTATTTAAAGAATGACCAGGCCATCAACAGCCTGACTTTGCTGCCACCGCCACCGGCTGTGGGCAGCATTGCGTTCCTCAATGACCAGGCGATGTATGAGCAAGGCCGTCTGCTGCGTTCAACCGAGCGCGGCAAGCAGGCTGCTGAAGATGCGAACCTGAGCGGAGGCGGTGTGGCGAATGCCTTCTCCGGTGCGTTTGGATCACCGATCACCGCCAAAGACACGCCGGAACTGCACAAGCTGCTGACCAATATGATTGAAGATGCCGGAGATCTGGCGACGCGTGGCGCGAAAGAGAAGTACATGCGTATCCGCCCGTTTGCCTTCTACGGCGTCCCGACCTGTAACACCACCGAGCAGGATAAGCTTTCGAAGAACGGCTCTTATCCTTCAGGTCATACGTCTATTGGCTGGGCAACGGCGTTAGTGCTGACTGAAATCAACCCGCAACGTCAGGATCAGATCCTGCAGCGTGGTTATGATTTAGGCCAGAGCCGCGTGATTTGCGGATACCACTGGCAGAGTGATGTGGATGCAGCGCGTATCGTCGGTTCTGCGGTTGTAGCAACGCTGCACACCAACGACGCTTTCCAGCAGCAACTGAAGAAAGCTAAAGAAGAGTTCGCGAAACAACACAAATAAGCGTCTTTCAGAAAATTTTTATTTTCAAATATCGCTTATAAAAAACAAAAAAACCGGCCTGATAAGCCGGTTTTTTTACGGAGAGCAGAAAGCGATTCAGGCCGCTTTAACCGCACGCGTCTTTTTAGGAGCTGGCGCTGCTGCGGTTTCTTCGGTGTTTTCTTCCGCTGCTTCTTCTGTTTCAGCTTCAGTCACTGCCGGTTCTTCAATCTGCGCGACAGGTTCTTTTGCAGCTTCTTCTTCCGGCAGCTTGCTGGTGCGCAGGATGTGCTGAACGGTATCTTTTTGCTCAGCCAGGCGAAGGGCAATGTTTTCTGCCAGCGATTCATCGATCTCAAGTTCGCTCTGCAACAACCAGTCAGTAAAAGCATCTGCCATATCGAGCATTTTGTCGTAAGCGTCCGCTTCTTTCTTATTGGCAAATGTCATTTTTTCTTCACCTTTTCTGACGACAACAAACTTTGTTTCAACAGCCATGATTCGCTCCTTATACTGTAATTATATACAGCATACCAATAATCAATGCAGGATACATCATCCAGCCTGTTTTTTATAGTGCGGCGCAGGCGTGAATTTCTTCCAGATAACCGCTAAGGTTGAAAATAACCCGTTTTATAACGTACTTGTGAGGATTCCGTGACAAATGTGAGAGAAGTCTGCAACTGGAGCAAAGACGCTTACCGGATAACCACCGACATCAGCCAGCTGGATATTCCTGCCGTCCACGCCTATCTGACCCGCTCGAGCTGGGCGCCGGGAATTGACGAGCAAACGGTGCGCGATGGCGCGGAAAACAGCCTCAATTTCAGCTTGTTCGACGGTGAAAAACAGATTGGTTACGCCCGCTTTATCACTGATTACGCCACCTTTGCCTATCTGTGCGATGTGTATGTGTTAGAGGAATATCAGGGGAAAAATCTGGGAGCATGGCTGATTGAATGTGTTCAGTCGCATCCGGTCACCGCCCGGCTGCGCAGGATGGCGCTGTTTACCTCAACGGCACCCTGGCTGTATGAAAAGTTTGGCTATACGCCGGTGAACGAGCCCAATTACACCTGGGTCATCACCCGTCCGGGGCTTTATCTTAAGAAAGACTGATCAAGGCTAGTGAAGGATTCGAGGGTTTTAGCCAGCATCCGTCATTTCAGTTACCATCCGCACAAAATTATCGCGGATTAAATCCTCCCTGCGCGGATCCCATGCGATCCCGACCTGCCAGCGGGTGGCTTTGCCACTCAGCGGCAGCGTCTTCAGTCCTGGCGGCGCAATATGCATGACACTTTTGGGCAGCAGCGCGACACCGACACCGGCCACCACCAGGGCGATAATGGTCTGGATATCTTCGGACTGCTGTACGAAAGCCGTGTGCAACTGGTTTTCATCCAGAAAGCGGTCGGTTTGCGCGTTCAGCCCCCGCCCGCGATCGGGGTATAAACGCAGCAGCGGTTTCTGTTTCAGCCACCCAGCCACCGTCGTTCCGTCGTCAGCGGGCACCACACACACCAGTTCATCTTCAAACAAGGCGTGATAACTCAGCGGTGCAGCCGGTGGCACACGCACAAATCCAGTCTGCAATTCCCCGCTTTGCAGCATGTCGTATTGCACGGCAGAAGGCAGATCTTCCAGCGTGATATCCACACCGGGATATACTGCCCTGAACCTGGCGATGCATTGCGGCGCAAAGGTAAAACTCGACAGGCCAAATCCCGCCGCCAGTAACCCTTCACCGCCCTTTTCCACCTGACTGGCGTGCTGCATAAAGGCCGTCATTTGGCGCAGCACTTTCTCCGCTTCGGGTAAAAGCCGTCGCCCTCCCGGCGTGAGCGTGGTGCCATGGCGTCCGCGATCAAACAGCGCCACATTAAGCCGGGATTCCAGCAAACTGATCTGCTTGGTCAGTGCCGGTTGCGAGATGGAAAGAGTATCAGCCGCCGCCGCATAATTCCCTGCCTGCGCGAGCGTGACGAAAGCTTTAAGCAAACGCGTATTCATTTTGCATTCCATTTGGTTATCAGAACCAGAAAAGACTTCATTATAAAGTTATCAGCCGCATTGCTTTAATACCAGCGTGAACCCTAAACCTTAACGTTACGGAGAATGACAATGTCGGCATCGATCAAAACGGCGGTAGTTCAGTTTCAGCATCATGCTGGAAACAAAAAATATAATCTGATGATGATGGAGGGTTTTATCCAGCAGGCGGCGATTAACGGCGTACAAATTCTGGCGTTTCCGGAAATGTGTATCACCGGCTACTGGCATGTGCCGAAACTGGATAACGACGGTGTGGCGGCGCTGGCCGAATCCGTCGAAACTGGTTCGTCTGTGCGCCTTATCCGCAAACTGGCCGTTAAACATCAGATGCTGATTGGTGCCGGTTTTATTGAACGCGGAGATGACGGTCGTCTTTATAACGCCTATGCCGCCTGTATGCCGGACGGTTCAGTGCATACGCACCGCAAAATGCACGCCTTTGAACATCCTTCCATCAGTTGCGGCGATACCTATACCGTGTTTGATACGCCCTGGGGCGTGAAGGTCGGTATCCTTATTTGCTGGGATAACAATCTGGTGGAAAACGCCCGTGCAACGGCACTGCTGGGGGCAGATATTTTACTGGCACCGCATCAGACCGGTGGCACAAATTCCCGCAGTCCGTACGGCATGAAGCCCGTTGCGCTGGAATTATGGGAGCAGCGCGCCACACGACCGGAGGAAATCACCGAAGCCTTTAAAGGTGCCAGTGGCCGTGAGTGGCTGATGCGCTGGCTGCCGTCGCGGGCGCACGATAACGGCATGTTTATTTTGTTCAGCAATGGCGTGGGTGCAGACGATGATGAAGTCCGCACAGGAAACGCGATGATTATCGACCCGTACGGCCGCATCGTCGAAGAAACCTGGGCGGCGGCAGACGCGATGGTGAGTGCAGAACTGGATGTTTCGCTTATTCCGATGAGTACCGGCAGGCGCTGGATGGCAGGACGTCGCCCCGATCTCTACCACATTCTGACTGAGCGTCAGGGCTATGAACGTGATGCCATTACGGCGCGTTTTTCCGAAGAATTGCCAGGAATAAAAACGCGCTAAAACAGTGTCCGACGTACAGAAAACCCTGCTCCACCAGGCCTTCGAAAACTGGCTGGTGGAGCAGGGTCAGAGTGGTGATGTGGTGCAGATCAGTCGTAGTTTTCGCCGTACAAACCAATCAGGCGGCGGACGACGCCGTTGGTCCAGCCGAAGCCGTCCTGAAGCGGGTATTCCCCGCCGCCACCTTCGCGCGACGCATTGCCGGAAATGTGATATTTCTCGATAAGTTTATGATGCTGCTGGTAAAACTGATTTACCGTTTTCAGCCAGCTGCGGGCAATCTGGTCGCCGAGTGCGTCGTTGCCATACAGCTTGAAGCCCTGAATTGCCATCCATTGCAGCGGCGCCCAGCCGTTAGGTTTATCCCACTGTTCGCCGGTTTCGTATTCCGTGGTCATCAGTCCGCCGGAGGTCAGCAGGCGCGTCTGCACGGCGTCAGCAATACGAACGGCCTGATGATGCGTGGCCAGACCGACGTACAACGGCACCACGCTGGCGGCTGAGAACAGTGCCAGCTGCTGACGGTGCCAGTCGTAATCGCGGAAGCACCCTTCTGTCTCATCCCACAAATAGCGGTTGATGGCTTCACGGCGGGTTTCAGCTTTCTGGCGGAACTCCGCTTCGGTCGCCCGGTCACTGTTGAGGCCGGAAATATTGGCGATGGCGCTTTCCAGTTTGAATAAAAAAGCGTTGAGGTCGATTGGAATAAACTGCGTGGTGCGGATACTGGCCAGCCGGTGACCATCACGCAGCCAGCGCGAGGAATAATCCCAGCCTGATTCCGCACCGGCGCGCAGATCGCGGTAAACTTCGTTAGCCGGACGACTGGAGAGTTTCGCGGTTTCCACATCTTCGCGCCAGGATTCATCACGCGGCGTGTCCCTGTCATCCCAGTAACGGTTGAGCAAGGTGCCATCCGGCAGACAAACCACGTGGCGATAAGCCTGATTGGGTGCCAGTGAATCCGCGCCATCCATCCAGAATTCATATTCCATTTTGAGATGATCAAGATAACGACGCGCACCGCGCACACCATCCTCTTCAAACAGTTCGACCATTAGCGCAAAGACCGGCGGCTGCGAACGGCTGAGATAATAGGTGCGGTTGCCGTTAGGGATATGCCCGTAAATCTCGATCAACCACGCAAAGTTATCGGCCATGGTGCGCAGCAAATCGTTGCGCCCGCTTTCCGCCAGTCCCAGCATGGTGAAATACGAATCCCAGTAGTAGGTTTCGCCAAAACGCCCCCCCGGCACCACGTAAGCCTGCGGTAGCGGCAGCAGTGACGACCAGGAAACATGGTCTTCCGGCTGGCGCGTCAGCACCGGCCAGAGTTTATCGATGTGCTCTTTCAGCGAATCACCCGGATCAGACACGTATTCGTCGCCGTGCGGTTCCGGCAGCCAGAAATGCGCCTCAACAAAGCGTTTCAGATTAAAGCCCGGATGGTTTTTTATCCGGCGGTAGCGCAGCAGGATATCCAGCGGATCCATTTTTGGCGGACAGTCAGGAAAAGTTTTGCTGTCGGCAAAAAGCGATGAGGACTGGACGCTGGTGAACAGTTCCATATAACGGTCGGCAGGCGTCAGCGCATCGGAAGGCGGCAGACCTTCGATCATCTCCGGTTCCGGCTCGGCGTCCATCATCCGGTCAAGGATCAGCTCAATTGGCTCGAGTTCGCTCAGACGAAACTCTTCGCCTTCCGGTGCTGCGATCTCCTTCGTCTGATATTTCTCATTTAGCATAAGCGAGCCTTTTGGTTAGAGGACTTGGGTTTTGAGAACGATTGCAACAGCGTTTTATTTGCCGCCGTGCAATGTCAGATTGTTCAGATCCCGCAAATAGGTGTCACCCCAGTTTGCGATATCATTTTTAGTCAGCACGGCCATCATGTCGTTATATCGCGCCTGACGTTCGGCCAGCGGCATGGTCAGGGCTTTATCCAGCGCCGCCGCCACGTCATCACGGTCATAAGGATTGACAATCAGCGCCGAGGTGAGTTCATTCGCCGCGCCGGCGAATTGCGAAAGCACCAGTACGCCGGGGTCAGCCGGATCCTGCGCCGCGACATACTCTTTCGCCACCAGATTCATGCCGTCACGCAGCGGCGTCACCAGCCCGACGTCGGTCAGACGGAACAATTTCATCAGCAGACTGCGCTGAAAATGCTGGTTGAGATAGAACAGCGGCGTCTGATTCATGCTGCCGTATTTACCGTTGATGCGTCCGACTTCGGTTTCCAGCTGATGACGCAGTTCCTGATAGGCCTGCACATCGCCACGCGACGTCGGCGCAATCTGGGTATAACGCACTTTGCCGCGATGCTGCGGGAATTTTTCCAGCAACGCTTCAAAGGCCAGAAAACGCTCAGGCAGCCCTTTGGTGTAATCGAGGCGCTCGCAGGAAATAATATTCTGCGCTTCACGCAGTTCACGTTCAATGGCGGCCATTTTTGGCGGCAGCGGCCCTTCCGCCATCTCTTTAATACTTTCTGGCGCAATACTGATCGGATACACGCCGGTGGCAAAGGTATTACCGAAAGCCTGATGGGTGCCGGAACCGGTTTGTTCCAGCGCGGTAAGCTGGCTCAGATTATCGAGAAACGCCTGACGATCGCTTTCGGTCTGGAAACCGAGCAGGTCGTATTCGCTCATCATTTTGATCAGCTCATCATGCGTCGGCACTGCATTGAAAATCTCCGGCGTCGGGAACGGAATATGCAGGAAGAAACCGATGCGATTTTTCACGCCCAGCTTGCGTAATGCGGCAGCAAACGGCAGCAGGTGGTAGTCGTGGATCCACAGAATGTCGTCTTCTTTAATCAGCGGCTGCAATCTTCTTGCCAGCAGGTCGTTAACGCGGCAGTAGCCGTCCCAGGCTTCACGCTGGAAATCGACTAAGTCAATGCGGTAATGAAGCGCGGGCCAGAGGACGGCATTGGAGAACTGGCAGTAATAAAGGTCGTAATCGTTCTGATCCAGCGGAACAGAAGCGTACGTGATGCCGTCATTTTCAACCAGACTCAGCTCATCTTCGTCATCTTCGCCGGAAATTTCGCTGATTTCGCCATTCCAGCCAAACCACAGACCTGAGGTGTTTTTCAGTGCGTCAAGGATCCCAACGGCCAGCCCGCCTGCGGACTTCGACCCGTCAGGAATAGCGATACGGTTAGATACAACAACCAGGCGGCTCATGAGTGTGACTCCTTTGTATGTGTGTTTGTATGAGTAGTAGATGAAGATAATGCGGCGTGACGTTGTAACGTATCCAGCCATTGATAAACATCGCGAACGTGTTTAACACGGTATTTCGCCAGACTGGAACCTTCGCCGACTTTTACGGAAATTCCGTTCAGCGCGTTGACGACTTCAAACCCTTTCTCATCGGTCAGATCGTCGCCGACAAATACCGGCAGGCGTCCGGCAAACGGCGGTTGTTGCATAAAATCATAAATCGCCGCGCCTTTGTCTTTGCCGCGGGGCTTAATTTCAATTACGCACTTCCCCGGCTGAAGAACCAGCTCCGGGTGTTTTGCTACCACAGATTCTGCCAGTTCGAGCACGTGCTGCTGATGAAGCATGGCCTGACGGTAATGCAGTGCGAAGGCCATCCCTTTCACTTCCAGTAAGGTGCCTGGCAGCTTTTCCATACCGGCAGCGAGCGTCTGTTCAACGTCTTTCGCCATCTGCGCCGGTAACGTCACGCGGTGAAACTGCCCTTCGCCGTCACGCATTTCTGCACCGTGAACACCGGCTGCTGGCAGAATTAACGGTGCAACCAGCTGGTCCAGTTGTTCAACCGGACGGCCTGAAATCAGCGCCAGTGCGCCGGAGGACGCGGTAAACAACGCCTGTAAATGCTGACGGACATCGGACGGAATGGACACGGCATCGGGCTCATCGCGGATTTCGGCGAGGGTGCCATCGACATCGAAAAAGAAGGCGTATTGTTGACTGTCCGGGTGCGGAAGTAGCGGTGTTTCGGTGGTATTTTCCTGAATTTCTGAGGTCAAGGTCATTCTCCTGCTGATAAGTTACGACACAACGCGTCAATGCGCTGAAAACCCTCGGGCGTATTCTTATTTTGTAATAGTTGTATCTGATACCTTGTTCGCGATTAACTATTAACCGCTGAGCTATTTCACTCTGAACTATTTCACCACAAGCTATTTCGCGATGAACAATTTCGAATTAACAAATATAGTCTCTTATCAGCGCACCGCCGGGATAATCAGATTTATCCACAAGCCCGCCGGTGCAGGGTATTCTCAGAAAATCCCGATAAAGGTGACAATGTCACTCATGCGTTTGCCCGGCTTTCATCAGTTACGATTTCGTCATCGCTCAGACGGTCAATCACCGGATAGGCGACGGCGGCAATGTGATGATGCACACGCCGGTAATCACGCAGCACGCGCTGGAAAATATCACCGGATTCCGCCCAGGCATTTTTATCGTCACGCAGCTTTCTGAAGTGCTCGCGGCTGGCTGTCGCCTCTATCTGACGTACCACCTCTTTACGCGCCACCAGCTGATGCGCTGCCGCCAGATCTTCGCCAAGAAATGCGGTGATGGCCAGCCGCAGACTCACCAGGATTTCCGCGTGCAGCAGGCCGATATTGTGCAGCTCGAATGCGCTGAACTGCTCGCCACGGCGTCCGCGACGGGTTGCCAGCTGCGTCAGGCTGCTGGAAAGAATGTCGCCTGCGTGCTCGATATTAATGACAAACATCAGGATTTCCTGCGCCCGGTCGGCATCTGAATCGCTCAGCCCTTCCTGCCCGATATCCGCCAGATAGGCGCGGATCGCCGCACTCAGCCCGTCGAGTGACTGATCGGCCTGCCTGATTTCGCCTGCTTTCAGCGGATCCGGAGCGGCAAACAGCGCACGCAGGCGGTCGAGCATAACGTTCAGCATGTCAGCCACCCGCAATGATTCGCGCACGGAATTTGACAACCCGATGTAGGCAATATCCAGCCCCGCCTCGTCGAGATACATCGGCATACCCGGATCCGCCGGACGCGGTTCTTCCGGGAAAAACCGCTCCAGTGCGCGCGCCAGCGGACCGGTCAGCCCGATAAAGATAATGGCCAGCACGGCGCTGAACGCGGTATGAAACATCACCACCAGCTGCGGCGTGGTCAGTTCGAAAGCGGCGGCCAGTTTGCCGAGCAGCGGCATCAGCGCCAGAGCCACCACGCATCCCGCCCCGCGCACCAGCAAATTACCAGCTGGCAGACGGCGAGCCACGGCAGAACCCGCGTTCAGTAATGGTGGCAGCGCCCCGCCGATATTGGCACCCAGAACCAGCACCATCGCGGTAACCGGTGTCATCACGCCAGTGGCAGCGAGCGAGGCAATCAGCAAAATCACCGCCACGCTCGAGTGACAAACCAGCGTGAGAATAATGGCAACCATCAGCGCAATCAGCGTGTCGCCTTCCAGCCCCTGCATCACCGCATGAAATACCGGCGTGGTTTCGATATGTCCCAGCGTGGCGCTGAGCATCCCGAGCGCCAGCAGCATCTGGCCGAGGCCTATCAGCGCGCAGCCCGCACTTTCGAAACCGGAATGGTCACGAAGTTTAAACACCACAAATCCGCTCAGTATCAGCAAGGGAACGGCAATTTCGGTGTTGAAACTCATCAGCTGAACCACCAGCGTCGACCCGACATTCGCGCCGAGCATAACCGCCAGCGCCGGTGCCAGGCTCAGCGTTCCGGCGGCGGTAAATGAAGTCGCCATCAGGCTGACCGCGGTGCTGCTTTGCAACAGGCCGGTAATCCCGACGCCAGCAAGCAGTGCCATCCAGCGGTTAGTGAGATGCCGCCCCATCCAGTGACGCAGCGGCGTACCAAATCCGCGTTGCAGCGCGGTTGAAATCATATGAGAACCCCACAGCAGCAGCGCGATGGCGCCTGCCAGATGGACAAGCAGTGTGGTTCCGGATTGAGTCGTCATAATCATTGTCATTCCCCTTTTTCAGGGTTGTTTTTGTGGTGTGAAAACCGTTACGAAAAGCAAGGTCACGATAAAAACCGGTACAGTCATGGTCATGCTCCTGTCACCGGATAACGCGCAGATGAAACCGCAGTCTGTTATTTTCAGACAGCAGAAACCCTTCACCTTATTTCAGTGATCGGTATTTAATTATTTTCGTGCAGAATTCCCGCCGTTTATTTCCCTTTAATTAAAAAGTTAATAAACAGAGTGAAATCGATTATGTGTCTTTTATTGATGCATAACTGACGCTGGAATTTTATTAAAGAAATAATAAAACGACCAAAGCCGTCAGACATGTGTCAAGACGATGTTCAGCGCAGCGAAATGCTGACGTTGAATCAGTGAAAGGAGATCCGACTATGTGGATCTTCGCTGTCAGAAACGATACAGCGTTGTTCCAGCTGACCGGTGACAGGACTGACCCGCCACGTGGTAACGCGGTGATTAATCTTGTTGATTTTAGAGGAAAAAATAGATGTTGCGTCTTTCTTGCGAGAAGCCAACATCCTGTCACGGGACGGGCGGACACGCAAAGTGGATGTCATTGTTTTGCCATCAGAAAAAAGGGTAGATTTGAACTTCATAACACACCTCGGGACCGTGACATTCAGGTTGAGGCAGGATTACACGAGAGCATCAGGCTCTGGCGAGGTACACCCAAACGATGAAATGATCACAATCGATTTTATGTTTACTGTTCCGGCACGCTATATCAGCGTCATCCGGCAAGCTACTGGTTACAGTGTCCATTAGTCTCTTATGTAAAGTTAATAAAGGCCGCTACTTGCGGCTCGTGCAATTTACCCATGCGCTATATTATTGTCAACCCGAAAACATTGCTTGATATGTTTCGTTTATATTTCAGTGAAGAAATAGCCGGACAGCATTCGCTGACCGGCTGGCAGATGTCTCACCCGAATGTGATAACATCAGAAATTATATTGGATCCCTAACCTGAAACGCGTTTGTCTTTCGTCAGTGGTTTTCCGCACAGACACATTGCCGATTTGCGCATAAGGCGTCCATTGTTTATTAATATTGTAAGCGACTTTCAGATCCTGCTCATAATCCCATTTATCATTGTCGTAAAGGATTTGATCGCTGTGTTTATAAATATAATTATATTCAAAGCGCCAGTCGGAAATCCGATAACCTAACCAGATTTCACCACGATTAGTTTTACGGTCTTCGGTATTCTCTTTGGTATAACGGGTATATTCATAACGATAACGGGCATTAAAATAGATCCCGTTGTCGAATGTATAGCCTGCGGTTAAAAAAGGTTTATAAATGCTGCTGTCAGAACTGGACTCCAGCGTGAAGCCAGGCTGGATAAACACTTTAGGGGTGATCTTATACTGATAGCTTATGGTGCTTTCAGTGCCGTTATCCACCAGATTATTAAAGGGTTTGTTCGGGTTATCACCGCCGGACTTCCATTTGGCTTCCAGCGAGAAACCAAACCCGTTAGCGAAACGGTGTGACACCATCGCGCGGTCTTTATGTTGTTTACTGTCATCCAGCCATTCATGGCGAAGATCAATCGTCACGGCATGACTGCTGGCGCTGGCCAGCAGTAAGCCGCAGAGTATCAGTCTGCAATTTTTCATTAGTTCTAGATCCCAGAGATATTGAGTAATATTATTTATTTAAAATGGGTATTGCTTTTTAACTGCGCTGCATTCACTTTTTCTTCAGAAAGTCAGCGTAATTAAATCCGCCGTCTGAAAGACGGGTTATCGGATCCGGCAGCCGCAAAGAAATAAAATCTCCGGGCTGAATTTCTTTATTTTGTTTATTCATCGTTTTGTGGCCGGTATAAAAATAATTGCTGTCGTCCACATTGCCGGTCACGGCATCGTCATATTTACCCGGCGAGGTGCGCAAGGAAAGATTGCCTTTGAAGGTGCCCTGCTTGTCCGCCGTGGTGTAAGGCGACGGGCGGAACAAGAAGTTGAAACGCTTGTTGTCCAGCGAGCGGTTGTTTTCGACAATCAGCGCACCGGGGTTGAAGTTATCGGTGAAACCGTCCATGCCGTTTTCGACCGCCACGCTGTCACGGATGATGTGTGCGACAGGCAATCCTTCACCGCCCAGTTTAAAACCGTTACTGCCGTTGTGAACCGACAGACTGTTTTCAATCGTCACGCTGCCGTTCGGGCCGTCCTCAATTTTGTTGAACAGGTCAAAGCCGTCGTCAACATTGTCATGCGAATAGCAGTTCACCAGCCGGTTACCCTCTCCGACGCGCATTTTGACCGCGAAACCGTCAGCATTTTTGCGTCCCGGATCCTGATTTCCCCAGGATTCTGAATTGCTGATCAGGTTATGGCTGGCCCACAGCGCACGGCCAATGCCGTCCGGTGAGGCGACCCAGATGCCGGTATCATCGGCGTGATGGGCTTTCACGCGGTCAATATGATTGTAGCTGCCGGCAATGTGGAAGCTTTTCTGCGTGACGGTAATGTCCCGTATATTCCAGAAGCTCGCATCGAGCTTCAGCCCGTTAAACACCACGTTGTCGCCCTGCGCTCGCAGCGTTTTGTGATTCTGTACCGTGCCGCTGGCCGTTGCCGGTATCACGCCAGCCGGATATTCCCCCTCTGCCAGCCACAAGGTGCCGCCCGGCGCCAACAGATTAACGGCACTGGCGAAATCAAGCGGATGTTGCGCGGAACCGTCGTTACCGGCCTCGCCCTGCGGGGACACGTGCAATTCATCAGGGGTGCTGACCAGTGCCATTTTCAGCGGAAATTCCAGCGTGACCGGTGTGCCGTTATCCGGCGTAAAAATTATCTGTAACGGCGTGACAGGCTGCTGTGCGTGGAATGGCGCTGTCATCACTTCGCCGCTGCGAACGGCGATCTGGCGCAGTAAAGGTTTGCCATCCTGATCAATCTGCAACTGACCGTCACCGTTGGTACGCCACTGGATCACGCTGTCACGCCGGGTGATCAGTGGCGATGACATGACTTCGATACGCGCTTTAAGTGACGGTGTCACGTAAGGTGCGGAAGGTTGGGTATGCGCTTCATCAAGCGTCAGTTTGGGGTGACTGACGGTGATGCTGGCATTGCGGGAAGCAAAGAATCCGACGTAATAGCCGGTTTTATCCAGCTGCGTCACACGGTCAGCGCCTGCAACGGACTGGCTGATCCACTGGTCGCTGCCCTGCGGCGCGTAAGCGACATCAAAACTGTTATCCGTGCGGGTCAGGCGTAATGAGAAATGCGCAGGTGTGGTCAGCGGGTGATAACTCTCACGCACGATGCTGATCCCGGTATTTCCCCACGGTTGCTGCACGCCCTGACGGGCAATCAGCGCCAGAACCGGCGGTTTATCGCCGGTAGCCATTACGCTGTTCATCACCATATTTGATGCGGCCGGTAATTCTTCAATGCCGGGTTTGGTCACGGGTTCACGAGGCGTACCCAGAATATCGCGCACCAGTAATCCTGCCCCTTCCTGCCCTGCCGGTTTTGCGCCGTTTTCCGGCCCGAACTGGTTGAGGGTGAAATCGGCCTCAAGACGGAAATTCACGTCAGCCGGTAATTTCGTATAGAAGTAGGTTAATCCATCATGACTGTTACCGACCTTACCGCCGCGGCTTTCCAGCGTAAACGGCGTGCTGAGCAAAGTGCCTGTGGCAGGCACCGGTTTACCGTCAGCGAGCCGGGTTTCGTTCATGCCGATTTTTTGTGGCAAAACGTTGGTGGCAAAATTGACGTCAGTAGACTGACCAAACGTGATGCTGCGCCAGACCAGTTTACTGGCGTCAGGCAATGCAGCGGCGCTGCTTTGTGCGCACATCCCGAGGGACAGCGCGGCAATAACAAATTTTGATGCCCGCATAATCGTTCTTATCCTAAAAACGTGAGGGGTCGCTGGCCGGTTTCCCGGCCAGTCGGTGAAGTAAGAAATGCAGAGTTAAATCAGGGTTTACGGTTTTTGCGTGGCGCTGACCATCGGTTTAGTCGCGTCCAGTTCAACGGCGGGAGTGTCGAAGATTTTGCGGCAAACTTTGCTGTTGCCCCAACATTCTTCATACGGATAGCCGATCAGTTCTTCCATCACTGCGCGAACTTCCGGCTGAACATCGGTGATCGCACCGCCGGCTTTGATACGCGCCACTTCCCCCAGAACCACTAAGTGTGTTTTGCGGTTCAGTTTCATCTGGTGGCTGAATACCATCGCCATCAGTGCCAGTGCTATCACGCCGATGCAGAACACCAGCGCAATCGCGGTTACCGCGCTTTCAGGCTGCGTATGGGATTTAGACTGGAAGCCGTAGAAGCTTAAAATCGCGCCCATCACGAAGACGATCACCGAGCGCATCAGCTTGCCAGAGAAGGTCATCGCACCGGCGTAAATCCCTTCACGGCGGCGACCGGTAAAGGCTTCATCAATATCAGCCAGGAAGGTGTAAACGGTCCACGGAATGTAATACACACCACCGGTGCCAATCCCAAACACCACGGTGATCGTCAGCATCGCCACGGTCGCGTACTGTTGCGGCAGATGCAGTAAGTGCAGCAGGCTGTAGCATACGACCGAGAATACAACGATGCCGAGCGCCAGAATGTAAGGTTTGCTGAAGCCGTGCTTCACGCAAATTCCGATGAAAATGGCGGTGGAGAACAACTGCAAAATCGAGTTCAGACTGCTCAGCCCGGCCACCATCGTCGGATCATATTGCAGCACAAAGATGATGAAATACGTAAACACCGAGGCGAACAGCCATTCCGCGCCGAACCCGCACAAATACATGCCCAGATGCTTGCGGAATACGCGCAGGTGGAACGTGGACTTCATGTCCCGCACCAGCGTCAGCATGGTTTTGCCCAGCGTCATTTTCTTCTCATCCACCGGCGTGGTTTCTTCCACCGGACGTTCCCAGGAAGATAAATATAAGAGGCCGATGGCGATAAACAGAATGACGCCGTAAGTCAGTGCGGTGAAGAAGAACGGCTCAGCGGAATCTTTGCCGTAAATCAGGATGAACTGACCCGGAATAAAGGCCGCCAGGAAGTTCGCCACTTTGCCGAAAATCGCTTTGTAGCCGGTCAGTTTAGAGCGGGCTGAGAAATCAGTGGTCATTTCGGTGGCCAGTGTTTCGTAAGGCACCATCACCGAAGTGTAAATCAGTTCGAACAGCACATAGGTGGAAAGGTAATACCAGAAACCGAAGCCTTCGACCCATAACAACGGGTAGAACATCATCAGCGGTACGCCGAGCAGAATAAAGAAACGACGACGCCCGAAGCGTTTGCCAAGGCGCGTTTTGCCAAAGTTATCAGAAAGATAACCCATCAGCGGATTACTGATAGCATCAATGATACTGGCGACAGAGAAGATTGCTGAAGCCTGCAACAACGTCAGGCCGCAAAACGTGGTGTAGAAGTACAGCAACCAGATACCGGCGATTGCCAGCGCCCCGCTGCCGAGTAAGTTCCCGCCGCCATAGGCCAGCTGGTGTCTGAAAAGAATTGGTTTTTCTGCGTTCATAGTCGTCCCGCCCGGAGAGTGATTATAAAATTGAACCGCTGTTTCGATTTTATGGATGTGGCGTTTTATATAGGCGAGGCGAATGAATAGATGTGAATTAGTTCACATTTGACACAGGAGTGTACGAATGAGCGGTCAGTTTTGAGATACGTGTAACAATATCATTCATAATTAATACACAATTTGCGCGACTATTGGGAATGAATTGGTTTTAATTCGAATGATTAGATAACTATGACTTATGAAACCGTGGCTTAAGCAAAGTGCAGATAAGAATTTCTAAAGGAAATTTTCCGTGAAGGTCGTGCATCTGGCGGGCGTTATCGGGGCTATGGCGTGCAAAATCAGGCAGAAAGGCCATTCCCTGGCCCTGTTGCCTGCTACAGCGAGTCATAATTCTGAGGATGTTGCTGTCAGCTTTTCAGCAGCGACGCGGTGCTTTCATGCAGTTCATCGAGCAGCGTGTAACGCTTGCGGTATTCGGAACGTTTCTTACTGGCAATCTCTTCCATCGGTTTGCGCGGCAATTCCAGCGGAACGTCATACAGTGCCGAGGAATACGGCGTCGCGCTGATGGAATCCCAGAATTCGTTATAACTGGCGACAAACACATTTTTCTTGCGGTGACGGTAGCGCAGGCTGCGGAAAACGTGGCCGGTATCGCTCACGGCCAGAATGCGCTGAACGCCGGTCTCTGCCGCGACGCGTTGCAGGCTTTCCAGCAGCAAGCGTTTTGGGAAAAGCCCGTAACAGGATTTCGTCGCCTGTTTAATGACTTCATGTGGCGTCGAGCGGTGTGCGCCCTGGAATCCCCCGACGATCATCGTCGGCCCTTCCGAGCGCTGCACAATGCTGAAGGTCAGCGCCGCCAGCAAGGTGTCTTCCATATACAGGAACATATTGGCTTCGCCTTCGCGCTCGGATTTACCGATGGAACCCAGTACCACGCGGAAAGCTTCGCCATCTTTACCGGTGAACTGCGTCACGGTGTTCCCCTTTTCGCTGAGGAAAGTGTTACGCATTTGCACGTTTTCGAGGCTTTTGACGAAATCGTAGTGATCCACCAGCGCATCCGCACGACCGGCAGAAGGCAGGCCAAGATGCAGATAGGGTTTGTGGATTTTGCTCGGCAGTTTGGTTTGAATGCTGAATGCTTCCTGCCAGACGGGTTCACTGGCCATTTTATTGAGCACTTTCAGGGTATCAAGCGGGTGCAGCAAGGTACGCACGGCGTATTTCACACGGAACATCCGGTCACGCCACAGATTATCAGGCACGCACGTGCCGCTCAGCAGATCCATAAACAAGCTGAATCCGCTGCTTTTTTTGATTGTTTCTTCAACGCCGATTTGTCCGGAGGAAAATGTGCCGTTGAGGGATTCGGTTTCGTTAAGGGATGAGTGTTCCATGATCGGTTTCCGCTGCCTGAAATAATCACGGTATCACCCGATTTTTAAACATCTTTACAACGTAGAATTAAAGAGAACGCAATGCAGGTGGGAAAATGACGAGCGTTTAATTGCCGTTTACATATTCCTGACATTAACCTCTTTCTGCCTCCTGATTGTGCGAAGCGTCGGAGAGTACATAAGGCTTTCCGTGGATAGATACTAAATGTCTGAAAATTGTCTTTTTTACAGGAACTGCTAATTGTCAGACCTCTTGCACAGGCATAACGTATACCCCTCAATACATAAAGGGATTTGATTATGTCCGTACCAGACAGGATTCTCTCGTAGATGATTGGACATTTATAGGAACGAGGGAACGCGGGAATTTTCGTCTTCATCCTCTCAGACCCGATGGTACTGGGGTTTCTGATGGTTGTATCACCTTTTATAACCATACGGATTTTAACGTTTTGCGGGATTATTTGCTTCGCGCTCATACGATGATTATTCCTGTCTTAGGCCAAAAAGCGTATGGAGAAATTGAAGTTCTGGGAGATATCAATGCACCATGCCTGCATTTCTAGCGCGTTGAAAATTGTTTGGCGGTTGGTGCTGTTCATTGTCATTACATGGCTTTTGATACCTTTAAACGAGTCAGTCACACACTATATTTACCTGATAACTGATCCGGTTGTGGAGTTTTATCATTCTTTTTTAGGATTTGATGCAGGTGACCGCGGGGATATGGAAGAACTTACGTTTCTAATATTTTCGGTGACTACTACATCAATTATTGCTACGTGTTTTATAGCCGTCATTGAAGCATCTTTTAGAAAACTAATGCGGATGTTACGGGGGATATGAATGCGCCATGCCTTATTCTGTAAGATAGCGGTGCGGCTGGCGCTTTTTATTTTTATAGATTACTACCTGTTGTCGCCCTTTCCCGGCTGGCTGATTGATTATGAATACATCAAATCGATAGCCATCGCGGATTATTTTGATCAACTGATGAAGCCAGATTACGGAGAGCCGCCGTGGCCTGGATTGCAGGATGATATTTTTGCCGTGCTCCTGTCTGTTACTGGATTGATCTCTACCCTGTTAATAATGGTTATTATTGAAGCAATAGTGAAAGCAGTTCAGAGGAGTATTAAACGTAAAAAGTTAAATTAAACCCGGTCAATGCCGGGTTATTTATTTATGAATACAAAAACATGAATAGAATAAATTAGCGCATGACTATTTATTCTCTACAAATTCAAATGCCAGCCGCAGCTGTTCCTCATTCGGATTTCCAGGCAACAGATGAATGGATTCCCCGGCCTGTAATGTGCGTTCAATCAGGCGCGACATCTGCCGTTCATCGTGAATATCCACCTGCAATTGCGCCAGACTGACCGGCAAATCCAGCACTTTGTACAGTGCGGTTAACTGCTGCACCACTTGCGGCTGATTGAGCAACGCGCTTTGCACCAGAATGCCATACGCCACTTTCGTGCCGTGCAGAAACGCATCGGTTTGCGGCAATGCGGTCAGGCCGTTATGTACGGAATGCGCCGCCGCGATACGCGTATAACGGTCGCCAAGCCCGCCGACTAATCCCCCGCCCGCGATAATCGCGTCCAGAACGTTAAGGAACGACTGCGTCAGCTGATTATCATCCTGCGCCTGCAACGCCGCTTCGCTTTCATTGAGCAACACATCCCGAATGGTCAGCGCAGTATTCAGCCCGAGCTGAACGGTTAAGGGCAGTTTTTCCGGCTGCGGGCTGAGCACCGCGGCTTCGTACCATTTCGCCAGCGTATCGCCGATACCGGCCAGCAGATATTCCTTGGGCGCACGCAGAATAATGCGTGGCTCGACCAAAACCAGATGGTTAGCGTCGTTAAAGATTTCATAACGCAACGCCTGCCCTTCATCGTTGTACCAGACAGACAGTGGCGTCCAGGCGGCACAGGTCGCGGCAATGGTCGGGATAGCGACAACCGGCAATCCCAGACGTCGCGCCACGACTTTCGCAGTATCCAGCACTGCACCGCCGCCAATGCCGATCACTACCTGACGGTCATTCCCGCCAATATCCGCAATACGCTGCACTTCGGTTTCGCTGCAATGCGCTTTAAACAGAACCCGCCTGGCCTGCGAAGCGGTAAAGGCTTCCGGCAGGAAATCCTGTGCAGCCACTAAGGCACGATCGCCGTAAATCCACAGCGCGTTATCCAGTTGCGCCGGTGTGTAGAAGTCGCTCAGCCGGTCGATAGCACCGGGGAACGAAAAATAACTGGCGGGGCCGGTGACCACGCGGATATCTGTCTCACTCATGGGGAAATCCTTAATTTAGAAGCTGTTATCATCCTACGCCCGGACATCTGGATGGCTAATAATCTTTGGCATTAACTTATGCCTTTTCGTTCGTTGCCATTCATTCGCGGGTCATCAAAACTCGGGCAATCAATTCATTAACTCAATATAAGAGCCTGTACAAGGCCTGTCATGAATTGTCCTCCCGTTAAAATGATGATTAACCACACAGGGTAATAACCATGAAACTGTTTTCCTCGTCGTTACTGGCGTTAAGTTTGCTCTCCGTTTTCCCTTCTTTTGCCGCCGGCACCGCGCCAGTACCGAAAGCCATCAGCGATCATAAAGGGCCGGTACGCATTGCAGTGATCCGCAATCTGGGCTCAGACGACAACACGACGCAGTTTGTCTCCGGCGCGATTCAGGAAGGCCGCAAGCTGGGCTTTCAGGTGAATACATTTCTCAGTAACGGTGATGACGCCAAATTCCAGGACTTTGTGAATCAGGCGATCAGCCAGAAATACGATGGCATTATTTTGTCACAAGGGCGCGATCCCTATTCCACCGAACTGCTCAAACGCATCACCGCCAGCGGCATTGCCGTTTCAGTGTTTGATACGGCGGTCAACGGCGACATTCCCGGTGTGACCGTTACCCAGCAGGACGATGCGTCGCTCACCGATCTTTCCGTCGGTCAGCTGATTAAAGATTTCAACGGCAAAGCCAATATCGTCAAACTGTGGGTCGCCGGTTTCCCGCCAATGGAACGTCGTCAGGACGCGTATAAAAAAATCTTAGCCGCCAATCCGGGCATTCATGAGCTGGAATCCGTCGGCGCGGTGTCTTCTGACGTTCAGGGGGATACCGCAAATAAAGTCGGCGCGCTGCTGGCGAAATACCCGAAAGGCAAAATCGATGCTATCTGGGGAACCTGGGATGCGTTCAGTCAGGGCGCGTACAAAGCCCTGCAGGAGAATGGCCGTACCGAAATCAAACTCTACAGCATTGATATTTCCAATCAGGATATTGGTTTGATGCGCGAAGCAAACAGCCCGTGGAAAGTCAGCGTGGCGGTCGATCCGAAACTGATTGGGGCGATCAACCTGCGTCTGGTTGCTAATAAAATTGCCGGTGAGAAAACGCCTGCCAGCTATGAATTCAAAGCCGCAGCCATTCCGCAGGCGCTGCTGGTCAGCAATCCTGACGCGGTAAATGTGGCGTCGCTGGCGAAAGTGATCCCGGGCTGGGGTAAATCAGATGATTTTATTGCGCCGTGGTTCGCCACGCTTGAAGCGCAGCACAAAAAATAAGGCCTGAAGATGACTACACATTCTCTCCCCACGCCGGAATACAGCCGGAATATGCGGCTGATCGGCCACAGCGATCAGGGCGGAAAACCTGACGGCGTGCAGGTCATGGTTCACCGTGGTTATGCCTATATCGGTCATATGGTGTCGCAGGGCTTTTCCATTGTGGATGTGCGCGACCCTAAAAATCCGCGCCCTGCCGGTTTTGTCGCTGCGCCTCCGGGCACCTGGAACGTGCATTTACAGGCGCACGACGATTTACTGCTGGTGATCAACGCGCGGGATTTGTTCGCCGACGTGCGTTTTGCCGATGAAAAAGTCTATTACACCCGCTCCGTCAGCGAGACAGTGCAAGACACGCAACAGCGTGGCTGGAGTGCCGGTGTGCGTATCTTTGATATTTCGCTGCCCGATCAGCCAAAAGAGATCGGCTTTCTCGGGCTGGAAGGGATCGGTGTGCATCGTATCTGGTACGTCGGCGGGCGCTGGGCGTATGTGTCCGCGCTGATTGACGGCTACAGCGATTACATTTTCCTGACCATTGATCTGGCCGACCCGCGCAATCCTCAGGTTGCCGGTCGCTGGTGGTTGCCCGGAATGCACACCGCTGGCGGTGAAACGCCGGACTGGCCGGAAGGTAAACGCTACGCATTGCATCACGCGATCATCAGCGGTGATACTGCCTATGCCAGCTGGCGCGACGGCGGCCTGACACTGCTGGATATCAAAGACCGCAGCGCGCCGCAGCTGATTTCACACCGCAACTGGAGCCCGCCATTTGGCGGCGGCACGCATACCGCTCTGCCGTTGCCGGACCGGGATCTGCTGGTCGTGCTCGATGAAGCGGTGCTGGATAATCAGGAAGATGGCGAGAAGCTGATCTGGGTATTTGATGTGCGCGAGCCGTCGAATCCGGTGAGTATTTCGACCTTCCCGCAACCGGCAGAACGGAATTACGTCAGAAAGGGCGCGCATTTCGGGCCACATAATCTGCATGAAAACCGTCCCGGTAGTTTTGTCAGTTCGACGCTGATTTTCGCCACCTATCAGAATGCCGGAGTGCGTGCGTACGACATCAGCAATCCGTATCAGCCAAAAGAAACCGGTGCGCTGGTGCCCGCTGCACCAGCAAGCATGATGGATAAACGTCCGGGCAGGCCGCAGGTGATCCAGTCCTGCGACGTGTTTGTCGATGCACAGGGCATTATCTACAGCACCGACTACAACGGTGGTTTAACAATCATCGAATATCTTGGCTGACGCCCTGCCCGTACCTTGCTTAGGGGATTGAATCTATTTGGCTTCAGGTGCGGGCGTTTTTGCTTTTCCCGCTAACTTTTTTCCCGGACTGAGTACCAGCCACACCGCCACGCAGATCAGTATTCCGCCCGCGAAGAAGCCTTCAGACAGCGTTTCATTGAGTAACAGATAACCCCATAAAATGCCGAACGGCGGTATCAGAAATGTCACTGTCATGCTGCGCAGCGGGCCGATGTCGGCAATAAGCCGGAAATACAGGATATACGCCCACGCGGTACAGATAAGGCCGACTGCCAGCACGCACAGCCAGACAATACATCAGGAACGGCAAACCTGAGTTGATCACCCCGAGCAGCAGCGAACTGCCAAATTTTTGCTGGTAATCACGCGGCGTTCGCATCACGGCAAGGATAACGACGAGTCCGATAAACCCAAACAGCACCCGCAAAAACGCAGTATTGATGGCACCGAATGCCGGTGCCGCCACCCGCATAAACAGAAAACTACCTCCCCAGATCGCCGCCAGCAGTAACAGACGGCAAAAATCACCCGCTTTCATTCACATCCCCTATTGAATATTGGCTATTGCCTTGTTTTAGTAATGGAATTATCAACGTTAAAATCGTGTTAATCAGTGTAGTGAATACGCTGGCGAATTAATCTGCTTTTTCTTGCTTTTATATTCTGAACAGGACGCTTTCATGACTGATTTTTCCCAGGCTGATTTTGATGTTCGTGTGGAATGGGGCGCGCCTGCCATGGAGCATCTGGCGGCAGAAGCGGACTGTATTGTCATTATCGACGTGATGTCGTTTTCCACCTGCGTGAGTGTGGCCGGTGAACGCGGCGGCATGATCTTCCCGTATCCCTGGAAAGACGCCAGTGCGCAGCAATTTGCCGCAGAGAATAATGCCGAATGTGCGCAGTTTGACCGGCGTTTTCAGGGGCAGGGTTTCACTCTTTCTCCCTGCTCCTTGCTGAACATGACAGCGGGAACGCGGCTGGTGCTGCCTTCGCCGAACGGATCCGCGCTGACTTTTAAAGCCAAGGCGCACAAGGCGGCGATTTTCACCGCCTGTTTTCGCAATCTGACCGCGACCGCCCGCGCGTGTGAAAAGTTTCGCCAGATTTTGATCGTGCCCGCTGGTGAAAAGTGGCCGGACAACTCACTGCGTCCGGCACTTGAAGATTTTGCCGCCGCTGGCGGGCTGGTTTCGCGCCTTTCGCACCGTCGTTTATCTGCTGAAGCCCGCGCTGCCTGTGCTGTTTATCAACATCTGACACGGGCAGAACTTGAAGGCTGTGGTTCAGCGCGTGAGCTGAACCGTCGTGGATTTGCCGCCGATATCGCACTTTGTCTGGAGGAAGATGCCAGCGATTTTACCTGCCAGTTACAGGGCGAGTCCTTCACTGCGTTCCGCTGACAGGAAATCGCTCTTTTTGATCCTCATGCGATCTATAATCCAGCCAAAGGTGTGAGATAGGTTTAATACTTATCATCTATCTTTTGCTGCGTTCTGCAGCGATGTTGTTTTTCCGGGACAGAAGACAATGAGCCACAGTAAATCGGATGCGTCAGAACATCCGCAGGGAGAAACTGCTGCCAGTAACGGGATCTCCGTTATTGCTTTATTGGTTGCTGCTGCTTTCTTTATGGAGTTTATCGACGGTACGGTGATTGCCACCGCGCTGCCGCAAATGGCGATTTCTTTCGGCGTATCAGCGGTCGATCTTAATGCCGGTATGAGTGCGTATATGCTGACGCTGGCGGTACTTATCCCCGCCAGTGGCTGGGCGGCAGAACGTTTTGGTGCCCGCAACGTATTCACCTTTGCCCTCGCCGTCTTTACGCTGGCTTCGCTGTTTTGTGCTATGGCGACCAGCGTCAGTGAGTTTATCATTCTGCGTATTATTCAGGGTGTTGGCGGTGCGCTGATGGTGCCGGTCGGGCGTCTCACGGTGCTGAAAACTACGCCAAAACCACAGTTAATCAAAGCTATCGCCACGCTCACCTGGCCTGCGCTGGTGGCGCCGATCCTCGGGCCGCCGCTCGGTGGATTCATTACCCATTACGCCTCATGGCACTGGATTTTCTATATCAATGTGCCGCTCGGAATTATTGCGATGATGCTGGCGTGGCGTCTGTTTCCTCAGGCACCTTCCGATGAACCCAAACATTTCGACAAACCGGGGTTCCTGCTCACCGGGCTGGCGATGCTTTCGCTGGTCACCGGGCTGGAGCTGATCAGCCAGGATCATATTTTGTGGACAACCGCCGGGCTGTTACTGGTCGCTGGTGTGGTGCTTTCGGTGCTGGCTGTCCGTCATCTTTACCGCGACCCCGCGCCGATGGTGAATCTGGGGTCGATGGTGATCCCGACATTTCGTATCAGTATGGGCGGCGGTTCGTTGTTTCGCGTGACCATCAGCGCGGTGCCGTTCCTGCTGCCGCTGATGTTACAGGTCGGATTTGGTATGGATCCGTTCCATGCCGGTTTACTGGTGCTGGCGGTGTTTGCCGGTAATCTGGCGATGAAACCGGCGACCACGCCGCTGATCCGCCGTTTCGGCTTCCGTCCGGTGCTGGTGGTGAATGGCCTGCTGAGCGTTTTCTCACTGCTGTTCTGCGCGTTTCTGACGCCTGGCACGCCGGACTGGCTGGTGATGTTATTGCTGTTTCTCGGCGGCCTTAGCCGTTCAATGCAGTTTACCGGCATCAGTACGCTGGCCTTTTCTGATGTGCCTGCAAAACAAATGGCCGATGCTAATACGCTGTTCAGCACGGTACTGCAACTGTCGGTCGGGCTTGGGATCACGGTCGGTGCGCTCGGTACGCGCCTGGGTGAACAACTGGTGGATATGTTGCACTGGGAGTCTGTTCCCGGCATGAGTTTCAAAGTGGCCTTTATTGTTATCGCGGTGCTGACCCTGATTGGCTGGCTGGATATGTTGCGCCTGAAACCGGATGCCGGTTCATCTGTCTCGGGCAAAAAGTAAATCGCTGCTCTATGCTGAGTCTTGTTAATTAACCCCTTTGGGAGTTTCCGATGTTCACAGGATTAAGTGCTTTTCCTCTCACCCCGCTGACGGATAAAGGCATTGATGAGAAATCTTTTGTCAGGCTAATGTCGCGTCTGGTGAGTGCGGGTGTGGATTCCATCGGCGCACTGGGCTCGACGGGCAGTTATGCTTATCTGAAACACAGTGAACGTGACCGCGTTGCCCGGCTGGCGGTAGAACACGCTGAGGGTATTCCCGTGATGGTCAGTATCGGTTCAGTGCGTACTTCTGACGTGCTGCACCTTGCGGAAGATGCCCAGCGGGCGGGGGTGAGTGCTGTATTACTGGCGCCTGTGTCGTATCAGAAACTCACCAGTGATGAAGTCTTCACGTTGTATGAAACGGTGACCCGTCATCTTTCGGTGCCGCTGTGCGTTTACGATAATCCTGCCACGACGCATTTTGATTTCACCGATGAGCTTTACGGGCGTATCGCGCAACTGCCGCATGTTGCCAGTATCAAAATCCCCGGGTTATCTGCTGACCCTGTTGCCACGCAAAAACGTCTGGCGGCGCTTCGTCCGTTGGTTCCGGCGCATGTGACGCTCGGCGCGGCGGGTGATCTGGCTGCTGCCACGGTTCTGACGCAGGGCGGCGATGTGTGGTATTCGGTCATTGCCGGATTGTTCCCGGAAATTCCGGTGGCGATCACACGTGCAGCACAAAACGGGGATACCCAAACTGCGCAGTCTTTATCGGCACAGCTTGAGCCGTTATGGGAAATGTTCCGCCAGCACGGAAGCCTGCGCGTTGTGGCAGCCGCCGCAGAAATTCTCGGCCTGGTTTCTGCCCCATGTCTGCCGTTACCGCTTCAGTCTGTTACGGGTGATGAACGCCAGCAACTGGCACGTGTTATTGAACAGCTTAATTTGCGAGCCTGATATTCGCGGCGGAAATATTTCCGCCGATATTTATTTCATCTGCGCAGCAGGTAAGAGTTATTTATTTTATAAATAGATGGTATTGCTATTATTCATCATGTTTATTAAGTTCTGATACATAGAAAGTTCCTCTTTTTGCCTTTCACCCTGTGTTAGACTGGGTTGCCTAAAAATGAAGTTTCAACTTTCGTCGATGTGATTATTTAAAAAATAAGGATATTTATGCTGACACAGGCAAAAAATAGGCATCAGTCCAAAGATGACCTTTTTCTTCAAAGACTTAAAAATAAACAACTCGCGAAACTCACTCAGACAATAAAAAACAGATGTTGATATCGATGGTCAGTTTGCAAGGATATCCAAAAAGGATATTACCTCTGTTCTGTTGTCTGCCGAATATTCAGCAGAAATGTTCGTCAGAAAAATACAGTTACTTAAATCGATGGGGACGTTTATCATCGATCATGCGATTCATGATGCGGGTAATTATGCGTTTCTGTTTAGAAATAATGCCTCCCCGGTGGAAAAAATAAAACAAAGGAACAGACCTGACAGTCTGTTCACTGTCAGGGGGCGCAGCGGCGTGCTATCGAAAACTTATCGTGAAGACATCGGTATTCTTGATAAAGCCACCTTCGATCAGCTTGACCCAAAACTGCAAAAAATATTAACCATTAACGGGCTGACGAAGATCCGACCGCTTTTTAGGACGCGGATCAGTCACAAACTGGCTGATGGCAGTCGCGCATTTGTGGAACGTATGTTTGATCGCGATAACCCTTTGCTCGCCTCTATCTCCGGCAGTACCGCAGACATATTTATTGCAGCAGAAGTTCTTGACGATAAACTGAGCCAGTCTCAGCTTGATCAGTTAACCCTTTCCGCTATCGCCCTGATTGTCGGCGGCGGCTATCACGCTATGCACGAAGTCATTAATATCCGTTCACCTCACCTTAATGTTATCGCCAGCATTGAAAGCCAGATGCGACTAAAAAATTGTAGTGCAGAGTTGCAGGAATATATCGCGGCTTTACATGATGCCTGCGACCGGCTCAGATAATTTATTCCCCCGCTTTTTACCGGCAGGGTCCTGCACAGTGAGGATGCTGCCGCTTTTACGTCACGGCTTCTGCAGTCACCCTTTTTGTTGATTACCATCCCTATGATTGCACTGAAATTGCTCAGGATGGCAGCCTTTTGACTTTTAAGTCCTGCGCCCTGTCGGCAAAGCAGAACCATTTATCTTATTAATAGATATTTCCCATTTATATTATTCATTAAGTTTATTAATAAACCTAAACTAACGATTTAATCCGTTTGGTTATTTCCTTGTGTTAGACTCCGCTGCCAAAAAATGAAATCTGATTTTTTGCAGAAGTGATTCTTTTAAATAATAAGGAAATTTATGCTGCCACAGGCAAGAAATGGATCCCAGTCCAAAGATGATTTATTTATATACAGATTGAAAAACAAACAACTTGCTCAACTCACCAGCACGAAAAAAAAGTTAAGCCATACTTATGAGTTTCAGGGAAAGTTGGTACATGATCGCAATTTCAACAATATAGAGAAAACGGTTCAGGAATCCTGGGCTGCTGCCGTTATTCTCAGGAATGCCTCTGTTTTTGGTGAGACGATTTATATTCTTTGCGCTAAGTTTGCGAAGATCTGGTTAAAAAATAACGGCTCTGAAGCATTTAACTTTTTTGCAAAGGAAGTTGAAGAAAATGTAGATGCTACTGGCCAGTTTGCAAGGGTATTTAAACAGGATATTACCTCCAACCTTCTGTCATCAGAATATTCAGCAGAAATTTTTGCCAAAAAAATACTGCTAGTTAAGGCTATGGGTGAATTTATCATCAATCATGCCATTAATGATGCGGGGAAATACACATTTCTGTTTAAAGATAATGTTCCTCCGGTAGCAAAAATAGTGCAAAGAAACAGGCCTGACAGTCTGTTCACCGTGAGGGGACGCAGTGGCGTGATGTCGAATACCTATCGTGAAGATATCGGTATTCTTGACCAAGCCGTCTTCAGTCAGCTTGACCCGAAACTGCAAAAAATATTAACCATTAACGGCCTGACGAAAAACAGACCGCTTTTCCGTACCCGTATCAGTCATAAACTGGCAGACGGCAGTCCGGCATTTGTTGAACGCATGTTTGATCGTGATAATCCTTTGCTTGCTTCTATCTCGGGCAGCACCGCCTGTTTATTTACGGCGGCAGATGTTCTGGACGATACACTGAGTCAGTCTCAGCTTGATCAGATAACCCTGTCCGCTATCGCCCTGTTCGTCGGGGGCGGCTATCATTCCGTGCACGAAATCATCAATATCCGTTCACCGCATCTTAATATTATGGCAAGCATTGAGAGCCAGATGCGGCTTAAAAACCGTGGTGCGGAATTGCAGGAATATGTGGCGGCTTTACATGCCTCACACGTTCTCCTGAGATAATTTGCTATTCCCCTCTATTTTAACGGCGACACCCTCCCGAGGGGGATGCCGCCGCTTTTATGTCACGCAACAAACAGCCACCCTTTTTGACCCTTATTCCCCCGTTTGATTTCGCTTAAATCGCTTAAGGTGGCAGCATCATGAACCTTTTCTGCCTGCGCGCTGGCGCGGTGCAAAACCACTAAAGGCTATTCAGGCGTGGCAAAATCATTTTTACGCAGTGGCAGTCTCAACGACATCCTTGCGCTGGGCGAAAACGGGCAGCCGGTATACGCATCAGCCTGGCAATTACGGGAAACCTTACGCCTGCGTAAACAACCCGCAATCGCGGATTGTCTGGCTATTCCTCAACTCAATGAGGCCGGTGACCGCCTCGACTGGTATTCCCCTCGCGAAGGCAAAGTGGTTTCCTGGGCGGCTGCCACTGACGCGGCGCGTGCCTCGGCCTTACGTCAGCTGGAAAACTGCCTCGATGTCGTGTCGCAAATCAGCAAAGCCGCTAAATCCTCTGAAAAATCAGCCAGTCAGTTTTTTGGTGCGCTACTGGAAAAAGCCTTTCGTTTTCCGGATCAAAACCACGTTTATCTGGTCGGCGGCCAGCCTGTTCTGACGTTCTGGGGCTTTGTCAGCCTCGACAGCACAGCCAGTGCCGAACCTTTTGCCGCCCTGCGCGAAACGCTCAAAGCTGACGAACCGTTGCCTTCACTTTCGCTGGCCACCGAAAAAGTCAAAACTCCTGAAGCGGTTATCGCGCCTGAAGCGCCAGTGCGTGTGATAAAAACCATTGAGGCGCGCGCCGCAGAACAGGAGGCCGTCACGCCTGAACCGGTTGCTGCACCGCGCCGTAAAATATCGACACTGATCTGGGCACTGCCGGTGGCGGCGCTGGTCGTGGCCGGTTCGGCAGCGGGCTGGTTGTATTCCCGCCCCCCTGCACCGAAAGCAGAGATAGCTCAAACCGAAACCCGGAAACCTGCTCCGGTAGCCGAACCTGCGGTGATCGCCCCGCCACTGGTCGCTGAACCTTCGAAGGCACCGGAAGTTACAGCATCAGAAGTGAAAACATCCGAAGTTAAAGCATCAGAAGTGAAAGCCCCGCAAGCCGCGCCTGCTGCTGTAGTGGTGCCTGCGCCAGAGCCGGTCGCGGAAGTCGAGAAAACGCCGGTAGTGGCAGAACCTGCCCCAGCGTCAGTCAGCAAAAATGCGCTGGTACTGCCGCCGGATGCGGTAAAAATCGGTTCAACGAAATTCCTCAACGGTAACTGGAATGGCATCGTTGAAATCAAAGACCCGGTAACCGGCAAGCCGTCGGTGCTGCGTTATCAGTTCAAACAGGGTCAGGGTACGGTGAAAATTACCTATGGTGCCGGGGTTACCTGTCGTGCGCCGGTCAATGCCGGGCTTATGCAGTCAGGAAACCTGGTGATCAACACCCGTTACAGAGCGAAATGCAGTGACGGCTCCCGCTATCAGATGCCGGAAATCAGCTGTACCCAGGGCGCGACTGGCACTGCCGTGTGTCAGGGCCGTTATAACGGCGACACGGTTTACCCAATGACGATTAAGCGCGAAGGTAAATAAGACCATGCTGGCAACCATTACTGATTTTAAACAAAAGATTACTCTGATCCGGGACAGCGGCATCCAGTTCCTCGACTTCGCGCTTAAGCCGGTCTGGGACCTCGAACTGCCTGCCAAATTTGTGCGTAAAAGTGCCAACGGCCCTCTGTTGCGTCTGGATTATAATCCGCAAAATGGCCGACACTTTTTACCGGCAACCGACGGCGGCGCGCCGGAAGTCGTGCGTCCGGAGTTCAGTTTTCCGCTGGAACAGTCGCTGAAATTGCTGGATCAAATCTGGCTGCCGCTGCCTTTCCTGCGCTTTAATCCGCCGCGCACTTTCATGGCCGGCCCGGATAACTGGGCGCGGGTGCAAATCCGTCAGCTGGATACGCCGGAAGCGGACGGCAGCACGCACCGCGTGGTGATTGCTTTTGATACCCGCGTGGTGGAAGGCGATGATGAACAAACTCAGCTCGCCCCTACGCCTGATGATGTGAAAAACGGCATCAGTTTTGCGCTGGCCTGGCATAACGACGAACTGCCGGAATTCCTTGACCAGACCTGGGTTGACGGCTGGCTGCGTGAAGTGTTTACCGAACAATCCGCCATTCGCGAACAGCGTGAGGCACGCAACATCAAAGTTGCCCTGCGCGAGTTTGAATATCAGGCGCACTACCTGAATTTACTGGAAATGCTCGGCAGTCAGCTGGGTATTCCTGAGCTAAAAATCAGCGGTGCCACCTTGCAGGAACCGTCCATCAACGTGGACCTGATTCTGGATGTTGGTAACTCGCATACCTGCGGCATTCTGGTTGAAGATCACGTCGGCGAAACTGACGGTCTGAAGCAGACCAGCGAACTGCAACTGCGCGACCTTTCTCAGCCGCATTTTCTCTATAACGAACTGTTCGAAAGCCGCGTGGAATTTGCTCAGGCGCGCTTCGGCAAACCTAACTTTTCTGCCGAAAGTGGCCGGGATGATGCGTTTATCTGGCCGTCGATTTTGCGTGCCGGTCGCGAAGCCAGTCGTCTGGCTTTACTGCGCGAAGGCACAGAAGGATCAACCGGGATTTCCAGCCCGCGCCGCTATCTGTGGGATGAAGACAGTTATACGCCGGGCTGGCGTTTCAGTCAGGGTGGGCACGGCGCGATCACTGAACCGGTCGCGGCGGCCATGCCGCTGACGTTTCTGATTAACGATGAAGGCCAGCCGCTGTCTGATTTGCCCGTTGAAGATCGTCTTCCGGTGTTTTCGGCGCACTACAGTCGCAGTTCTGTGATGACGCTGATGTTGTCCGAACTTCTGGCGCAGGCGCTGATGCAAATCAACAGCCCGGCTCAGCGAACCAAAATGCTGCGATCTTCCGCCCCGCGTCAGTTACGCAATATCATTCTTACCCTGCCTTCGGCGATGCCTAAACCGGAGCGCGAAATCTTCCGCCGCCGTATGCAGGAAGCGATTGGTCTGGTGTGGAAATCGATGGGCTGGCATCCGTCTGATGACGGTTTTAAACATCCGGCTGACAAGGCGAAAAGCCTGATGCCGGTACCGGATGTGCAGATGGAATGGGACGAAGCCACCTGCGGCCAGATGGTGTATCTGTATAACGAAACGCAGGTGAATTTCGGCGGACATACCGGTGAATTTTTTGCCAGCATGGCGCGTCCTGACCGCGAACTGGCGGATGACGAACCGGTTGGCAAAACCCTGCGCATCGCCTCCATTGATATCGGTGGCGGCACTACCGATCTGGCGATTACCCAATACTGGCTGGATGACGGTATGGGGAATAACGTCAAAATTACCCCACGTCTGCTGTTCCGCGAAGGCTTCAAAGTGGCGGGCGACGATATCCTGCTCGACGTCATTCAGCTCTACATTTTGCCAGCGCTTCATGCAGCACTGAAAAAGGCCGGTCTGGCTAATCCTGACGGGCTGATGACGCGTCTGTTCGGCAGCGAAGGTCGCATGGACGGGCACGCAACGCTGCGCCAGCAAAGCACGTTGCAAATTTTCATTCCGCTGGCCCATGCGGTGCTGGAAGTGTATGAACGCTTTGACCCGCTGGACACCCATGCGGAAATTGACGCACCGTTTGGTGAGTTGCTGGAACAGCCACCGACGCAAAAAGTGCTTGATTATCTGCACACAGAAATCCAGCGCGTGCTGCCTGCCGGTTCCGCGGTCTTTGATATTTTGCAGACACCGCTGGTGCTCAAGCTCAGCAAGCTGCATGGCGAGTTTTTATCCAACCGGATGAGTATTACTCAGAATCTGCGTTCACTGTGTGAAGTGGTGTCGTTGCATGATTGCGATGTCCTGCTGCTGACCGGCCGCCCTTCGCGCTTCCCGGGGATTCAGGCGTTGTTCCGTCACCTGCAACCGCTGCCGATTAACCGCATGTTATCGCTCGACGGTTATCACACCAGCGGCTGGTATCCGTTTAATAAACTCGGTCGCATCGATAACCCGAAATCTACCGCCGCCGTGGGCGCAATGCTGTGTCTGCTGGCGCTGGATCTGCGTCTGCCGGGCTTCTATTTCAAAGCCGGTGATTTCCAGCCTTATTCGACGGTACGTTATCTGGGTATGCTCGATGGCAATCAGGCGCTGACCGACGAGAACGTCTGTTACAGCGATATCGACCTCGATGCCCATGATTACAAACTCGACAGCGCGGCCAGTTTCCGTATTCGTGGTGCCATTTGTCTGGGCTTCCGTCAGCTGGAAAATGACCGCTGGCCTGCGTCACCGTTGTATACCCTGTCAATTGCCGAACCTGAACTGGCGCGTAAAGTGGCCGGTGACAGCGTGCTGCGGGTGAAACTGGCGGTGAAAAAAGGCGAAGACCACCCGACGCCTGAATTTTTTGATATTGCCAGCGCAGTGCTGGATAACGGCACCAAAGTGCCCGTTCATCACCTGCGTCTGCGGCTAAATACACTGGGCGAAAGCCATTACTGGATCGACAGTGGGAGCGTATTCGTCTCATGACTACCAGCACAACAGCAACAATCCCGGCACAGGCAGTGACTACAAATGTGCTGCAACGTCAGTTTGCCGCCGCGTCTGACACCATCGGTGATGCGCTGAACTGGGTGGAGAACACCCGCGCTCAGGCACCGCGTTTAGATCTCGAAGCAGACCGGCTGAATTTGCAGTTAAAACGCTGCCGCGATAAAGCGCAGCGTCTGGCACTGGCCTGCGAGCTGCCGCCCGCGCTGGGCTTTTACGGTCATTCTCAGGCGGGAAAATCCTATCTGATCTGCTCGCTGGCAGCGGGGAATTATGGCCGGCTGGAAACCCGTCTGGGCGGCGTGACGCTGGATTATCTGACGCAAATTAATCCGGGCAACCGCACTGCACGCCTTGCCACCCGCTTCACCCGTCAGTCTGATGTACGCGACCGGGCTTTCCCGGTGCGCGTGTTGTTACTGAATGAGCCTGATCTGGCCCGCATTGTTATCCGCGCCTTCAAGCCGGACAGTCATTATTACGTGCCGGATACGCAGCAGATCACCGAGCATCTGAATAAGCTGATGATGCATCGCCAGCCGGAGCCGGTTGAAGGCTTCAGCAGCGAGCAGATGATGGGATTATGGGATTCTATGATTCGGCTGGATGCCCGCCGTTTTCGCCACCTCAATGCGCATTTCTGGCCGGTTGCGGTAAATCTCGCGCCGTATCTGAATGTCGATGACCGTGCGCGTTTGTTTTCCATACTGTGGGACAACGTGCCCGCGCTGACCACGGCTTACCGTCATTACGCGCATACGCTGCAACATCTGGGCGGCGCAAAAAGTCTGCTGGCTCCGCTCAGCGTGCTGGTTGATGATGCGATGCAACCGGCGGATGGGATCTTCAGTCAGTCTCCGGCTTTTGACATTGATATTTCCGTCTGCCCCGAATTTGAAGGCACGGTCACTGCGCCGGTGACGTTGTCACTTGAAGAGCTGACCTTGCTGGCCGCAGAAGTGCAAATCCCCCTGCTTTCGCCGCCACGCGAAGCATTATTCGAACAGTTTGATTTGCTGGATTTACCGGGCTACGGCAGCGCTGAGGACGATGAAAGTGACGATGATGGCGGTGATGATATCAGCCCGCTGTTTCGTGCCAAAGTCGCTTATCTGCCGGAACGTTACACCGACCGCCATGAGATGAATATGCTGATGGTCTGCACCGCTGCGGATAAACGCGATGATGTGGTCGCGGTGGGCCGGACGCTTGAGCACTGGGTGAAAGAGATGCACGGCGAAAACACACAGGTGCGCAGCCGCCGTAAACCGGGGCTGGTGTGGGTGCTGACCCCGTTCGACCGGCGGATGACGCAGTCTGTGCATTTCGACGAGGCCGTCCAGCGTCATGTCGGCAATCCGGGCGATGCCTGGGGCGCGCTGCTGGCGATGGACGAGCGGGGTCTGCAACGCATGGCGGATTATCTGGTGGCTGAAATTCGTCCTGATGTGCGTCTCAACCGTTTGAGTGAATTGCGTGATGAACTGCATCGTGAACTGGCGGATAACCTGCTGGGTCGCTGGTATCAGGAAGGCGAAGCGGCTGACCCGTTGCAGAAACAGCGCACGGTACAAACAGTGATTAAAGCGCTGCAAACCCGCACCGGCGTTCATGGCGAACTCCTGGAAAAGCTGTTGCCAGGCCGCGACGAGCTGCACCGTATTTATCTGGAACATACCGGCCAGCCAGTGGAGTCCGGCGCTCAGGATGAAAACGGTGCAGAGAGTTTTGGTATTGGCATCGATATTGATCTGTTCGCTGAACAACAGGACGCGCCAGTCTGGCAGGCTAAACCGGATGACGGCACCGCCTTTGCCCGTCAGGTACAGCGTTACTGGATCAACCATCTGCGCAGCCTGCCGGAAAACGAACCCTTGATCGCCCTGCTTGGCGTGGCGAAACCGACGGTTGAATTGCTGATGGAAGAGCTGATCACAGCCAGTTTCCGACTCAATATGGGCGACGCGCTGGTGCGGTCTCTGGGCAGTACATTACCGGCGGGCGCGCGCGAGCATGATCATCATGCCGACCGGCAGGTTTCCCGTGCGCTGACCGTGCTGGGTGATTTTGTGGCGTGGCTGGGTTTTGAAAAACAACCGGAAGCTGAGCGTCCGGAAAGCCGTATTAACAAAGGCCATAAGATTTTCGCCAAACCGAAGAAAAGTGTCGCCAGCTGGAAATCCTCCCAGCGCCTGACCAAACTATCGGCTACTCCGACCAATTCCACCGCGTTTTATATCTACGACTGGCTGGTGGGTTTGCAGGAAAGCATCATGCGTAATGCAGGTTACGCTGCGGGCGGTGAAATCCCGGCAACACAGCGCGACAGTCTGGCGCGGTTGCTGAAGGTGTTGAGAGTCGCAAGCTGATAAAAAAACCGGGACATCAGCGTGGTGTTCCGGGTTTTGGTATGAATTCACACCTTAAGGGGTTGCCAGGCGTTCTTCTGCAAACCAACTGATGCACTAAATTCTATGACGAGGGAGTAAGCGCAGAGTGATCGACTGCCGCAAAAGCGCAATCTGAGTTACACAAAATGCCGGTAAGGCGACTATAAGTATGGGGTCAGGAAATTTCATTCACCGCTCTGAGCGTTCGCAAAGAGCCGAAAAGGAGTCCATATGACTGATATCGCTAAGTTACTCGGCAAAGAAGCTGATTCACTGCTGCAGCATCAATGTTCCACCATCACCGCCGATCAGCTTTATCTTCCCGGCAGCGATTTTGTTGACCGCGTGATGATCGACAATAACCGCTCTCCCCGCGTGCTGGCCGCAATGCAAAACTTGTATAACACCGGACGCTTAGCCAAAACGGGTTATCTGTCCATTTTGCCGGTGGATCAGGGCGTTGAGCACTCCGCAGGCGCTTCTTTTGCTGCGAACCCCCTCTACTTCGATCCTAAAAATATTGTCGAACTGGCAATTGAAGCCGGCTGTAACTGTGTGGCATCCACGTACGGTGTGCTGGCATCAGTTTCACGCCGCTATGCCCATAAAATTCCGTTCCTGGTCAAGCTGAATCATAACGAAACCCTGAGCTATCCGACGCAATACGACCAGACGTTGTATGCCAGCGTGGAACAGGCATTCAATCTTGGTGCCCAGGCAGTCGGTGCGACGATTTATTTTGGCTCGGAACAATCTCGCCGCCAGATTGAAGAAATTTCAGCCGCTTTCGAGCGTGCGCATGAACTGGGAATGGTCACTGTTTTGTGGGCGTATCTGCGTAATCCGGCGTTTGTGAAAGATGGCAAGGATTATCATTCCAGCGCCGATTTGACCGGACAAGCCAACCATCTGGCTGCGACCATTGGCGCGGATATCGTGAAACAGAAAATGGCGGAAAATAACGGCGGCTATACCGCGGTGAAATTCGGTTATACCGATGAGCGCGTGTATTCGAAACTGACCACCGATCACCCTATCGATCTGGTACGTTATCAGCTGGCTAACTGTTATATGGGGCGTGCAGGTTTAATTAATTCCGGCGGTGCAGCCGGGGAAAATGATATCCAGGAATCGGTCCGTACGGCAGTTATCAATAAACGTGCTGGTGGCATGGGTCTGATTCTGGGGCGTAAGGCCTTTAAGAAATCTATGAAAGAAGGTGTTGCGTTAATAAACGCCGTGCAGGATGTTTATCTGGATAAGAAAGTCACTATTGCCTGATGCTATTTTAGCAATGTAAGTTTAGTAAAATATGTATGCTGGCCGGAAGGTTTTTTCCGGCTTTTTAGACATCATCTCAGAATATTTTGTTTTTAATTAATTTCAGACAACTGAGTAATTCCGAATCCGATAGCAGATTGAATTTCGCCATGATTTTTCTTTTATGCACGCTGACGGACTTCTCTGCTATCTGCAATTTTCTGGCAATATGCCCCACATCCTTACCCGCGTGGATCAGCGTTGCAACTCTGGCCTCTTTTGCAGACAATTCTGGTTGCCTGCAGTTGGCACAATCACGTGGCGACTGGTCAGGAATACCTGTCGTGTGGTTCGCCCAGCCGCTGATCACCCGTTTTCTGATGTGTTCCAGAGAGCTCTTACGGTTAATAAAAATAATGTTAGTAATACACAATGGCAGGTCTGTCATGAACGGCACTGTCCGGCAGTCGTACACGGCAATAATCAGACTGTGCGGAGTGCGTTGCTGAAATAGTGGCTGACAAATAGTACTTTCGCCGGCGCTGAATCTTTTAACGATTATGTTCGCAACAGGAATGTTTTCTTCAGTCAGATCAGATATCTGTACAGGGATTTTCTTTTCCAGAGAAAATATCTGCGTAAGGAAACTCTCCATACCATAACGATATGCTGCATTCGGATCATCAAATATAATATTTAACATGACGGGCTTCAGCTTATTAAAATAATAAATAGCGCCTGTTATCCTCTTGCAGGCTTGCGGCTGATATTACTCAGTTACGAGCTGTGCTCAACATTTTTCGAGTCTACTTTTACACCATAAAAACTGTTGATTTTAAAGTTCCCTGTTCAATGAGTGAATTTTATCTTACGGATACTCCTTTTCTGTAATAACCTCGGATAAAGATAATCCCATGAGGGGTGGTTAATGACTCGCTTCGCCTGCCGCTTAATCTGATTAAACAAAATTCAAAAATTTTATCGGAACATCAAAGCAGTAACGCTAGAATGTTCACTATATTTTCTGCATTCAGCCGATCAAAATTCTCACGGTTGTTTCTCCGACTGTCTCAGGGGGCATACGGATGTTGATAGGGATAGATTTAGGTACTTCAAACTGTGCTGTTTCGATTTGGCAGGACGGTCAGTCTCTGCTGGTTCCCAATGTCTATGGAAAAAATCTGACCCCTTCGGTGGTCGGGATAGACGATGACGGGCATATGCTGGTGGGGGCCCCCGCACATGCACGCTTATTTACTCATCCGGAACTTACCCTCGCCAGTTTTAAACGTTTCATGGGAACGGATCATTCATTCCGACTGGGTAACCAGCATTTTCGTGCTGAAGAACTGTCCGCCCTGCTTCTGCGTAGCCTGAAAGCAGACGTGGAACAGCACTGTGGCTGCAAGTGTGACCGCGCCATCATCACCGTCCCTGCTTACTTCAACGATGTACAGCGTAACGCGGTCAGGGCTGCGGGTGAGCTCGCAGGGCTGCATGTTGAACGTTTGCTCAACGAGCCGACCGCCGCATCGCTGGCTTACGGACTGGCAAATCAGCAGGAACATAAATTTCTGGTGTTTGACCTAGGCGGCGGCACTTTTGATGTCTCGATCATCGATATGTTTGAAGGCGTGATTGAAGTCCGCGCCAGCAGCGGCGATGTCTTCCTTGGCGGTGATGATTTCACGCGCAGTCTTGCCAGCTGGATGTTGAGCCAATATCCCCGTCTGGATAAAGAAAATACCGCATTGTTCGGACAATTACTGACACTGGCTGAAAAAGCCAAGTGCCAGCTGACGACTGAAGAGAGCACCACGCTGCAATACCAGTGGCAGGGTGAAACTCTTAGCTGGAACCTCACTACCGACATTCTGTTGCAATGCTGCGAAAGCACGCTGGAGCGGATGAAAAAGCCGGTGATGCAGGCACTGCGTGATGCCAGATTCTCGGCCAATGAAATGGATCACATCGTGCTGGTTGGTGGTGCCACGAGGATGCCGCTGGTACGTCAGGCGGTAGCTCGTCTGTTCGGGCGCTTCCCACGCTGTGAGTTGCAACCCGATGAAGCCATTGCAATCGGGGCCGGTATTCAGGCCGGACTGGTGCTTCAGGATCAGGCACTCGACGATATTGTTCTCACTGACGTGATGCCATTTACACTCGGCATCGCTACTTCGCGTCGCAAGGGCGAAGGTTATGAAGATGGCCATTTCCTGCCGCTGATCGAGCGCAACAGTTTTGTGCCAGTGAGCCGGGTCGAAACCATCATGACGGTGTTTGACCAACAGAAACATCTGGATATCTGCGTTTATCAGGGAGAGTCCCGGCTTGTTTCCGATAACGTACTGCTCGGCATGCTCAGAGTTGATGTTCCTCCTCTCCCTGCCGGTGAGGCCAGCGCTGACGTCCGTTTCACTTACACTCTGGATGGTATTCTGGAGGTGGAGTGCAAGATCAACAGAACGGGCCTGAGCGAAAAACTGGTCATAGAAAAAGCGCCGGGCAGCCTGACACCCGAGCAAATTACTGAAAGCTTGCGAAAACTCGATGCCATCAAACAGCATCCGCGTGAACAACTGGTTAACCGGCAACTGGTGACCGAAGCGAATGCGTATTATGAGCAGAGCCTTGGTGAACAGCGACAGTATATTGCCGATCACCTGTACCATTTTGAACGAATTCTTGATACGCAGGATGCCCGCCAGATCGCAGCAGCCCGCAAGGAAATCGAGGAACTGATCGCGTATCTGCGCAGGGAATGGGAGTAAACGGATGGGCATCTGGTCAGTCTTAGACATCGAACCTACTGATGATCTGAGCATCATCAAACGCGCTTACGCCCGGAAATTGAAAACCACGCGGCCAGATCAAGATCCGGTAGGCTATCAGCGGCTGAGGGAGGCGTTCGAGCAGGCGAAGGATATTTCCCATTCCGGGGATTTAAATCCTCCCCAAGACCGTGCTTTCATCGACGTGGTGAAGGCTGAATACAATGAGCCGGTTTCACAACAGCAGGTCCTCAATCAGGTCGATGAAATTGTGACTTTGCTGCTAGCCGATGCCACCGCCGGTTTTGAAAGGCTGTACACCTGTTTGTCTGACGGTCCGCTGGAAAATATTCACACCCGCGAAATGTTCAGCCATTTTTTGGCAGAAGAATTGGTTAAACGTAAAGGCGTTACCCGTTCAATGTTAATCAATGTGGCTGCCATGATGGGATGGGAAATCGAGAATTTCAGACCTGAAGGGATTTCAGCGGACCAGTTATGGGCGATTTACGCGCAGACTGAGAACACAGAGGCTTCGCAATACTGGGACTCCCTCGTAAATAAACCCGAGAAGTCCATGCAGGAACATGAACGATTTGAGCTTTTGAGCGTTGAGGGCAAAAAGCTGGCTTTTATGGCAAGGTTAATTCCCGGTTATGTCGGCAAGCTACGACAGACTGTAGAGGAAATCAGTGCGTACCATCCTGTCTTGCTGGAGCGAGTAAATCCTCAGCTACTTAAAACATTATCCGGGCTGCGTTTAGAACTGGACTGGAGTACAGCATTTTTTATCGTGTTCTGGGGAATGGCGATCGCTATTGGAATTCGCCACGACGAACATCCGCTGCGCGATATGTCGATTATTATTTGCGTTCTCCTTGTCTGTACGTGGTGTAAAAGCGAGCTGCAGCGCAAATTCAGACATTCTCAGCACGTTGTGGCGATATACGAAACTCTGCTTTCGCTTCTCATTTTGGGCGTGTTTGCTAAAATTTTCAGCGGCCTTTATGGGCAACTGCATTTTATGTACGACGACCCGGGCCGTGGTCCTGCACTTTTTGGCATGCTTACCGCTTTCGTACTTTTCCTCATATGGGCAATTTGTCCGCGATACTGGCGCTGGTACAACCTTATCAGCAATAGCCTGACCGCATTTGTCACATTCCCCTGGCAGCAGGCAAAAAAAACGGGGGTGATATGGCGCATTGTCATTTGTGCCGTGATGTTATTCCTCTATTCGTGGCTAGTGACCTGGGCGGTGGCATGAACAACCCACACATCTGGTCAGTCTTAGACATCGAACCTACTGATGATCTGAGCATCATCAAACGCGCTTACGCCCGGAAATTGAAAACCACGCGGCCAGATCAAGATCCGGAAGGCTATCAGCGGCTGAGGGAGGCGTTCGAGCAGGCGAAGGGTTATGCGGCGCGCTCTTTGCTGAGTGACGTTGTCACGGAGGTTGTCGATGAATCCCCTTCTTTCACCTTACCGACGCCGGTTCACATTGAGCCTTTAAAAGAGCTCACGCCAGATATTGATGATGCGCTGGAGCAGGAATTAGAGGCGTTAAAGCCGGTGACAGAAATCATTGATGTCATGATGGACGATGAAACCGAAGGCCTGAGTCTGCTGAAATCCGCGCTATCCGGCGAGCTTTTACAAAATCTGCGTCTGCGGGAAGTATTCAGTCAGGAACTGGCTGCGCAACTGAGTGAGCGCGAGGGACTGTATTCGGCCCTGCTTATCCGTGTTTCAGAGGTCATGGGTTGGGATATTGACCATTATCAGCCGGAGGGTATTTCCCTACACCGGCTGGCGGCACTTCAGCATCAGGTTGAAATGACCGGTGCAAACTATTACTGGTCGCTCATGGAACGGGAGTATCAGAATTCAGCGCTTAACCGTTTGCGCCTGAGACTTCTGACCGTTGAAGGCGCTACGTTGCCGTGGTGGGCCAGACTGGTGCCAGATTTTATGACATCGCTGCACGACAAGCTCAGAGACATCAGGACTTATTATCCTGCACTGTTGCCGCGTTTAAATTCAGTTTTACTGAAAACGTTGTCTGAAACCCGAGTGGTTTTGCGCTGGGGAACGGTATTTCTGACGGGCTTCTGGCTGTTGCTCATCATGCTGGCGACAAGCGAACATCCGCATCCCTGGCGGTCACGCATCATACTCATTGCCATCATTGGCTTGTATATTCACGGCTACAGTTTTCTTGAACAAAAACTCCGTCAGTGGCCGCGAATATTGTGTGCCACGGTGTGCGCGTTCTCGCTGCTGTCGGTCGGTATTATCGTGAAGATAATGTTGGGCTTTTTCACGATGTTTAAGCCTGAAGCGGGAAACCTGGCTATGGCCGTCACCAATTACGCGGTACTCAGTGCCAGCAGTTTTTGCGTGCTATGGATGATGGCGCCAAAACACTGGAAGTGGTATGGCGTTCCACTAAACGCGATGATTATTTTAGTGATTTTCCCCTGGGAGTGTATGAAAAAAGCCTCAGGAGTGGTGGGTGTTGTAGCCTTCATTTTGCTGCTGGCAATGTATTCTCTGCTGATCGCTTTCGGCTTCCGTTAGTTATTGCGGGCGGGCTGCTTTTGATAAGCAAGCCCGCCCGGGTACTTATTCTGTCAGCACCCAGACACTGACACTGCCCCCGGCGCAGAAGAATACTGCCGAGCCTTTTTCGTCAGTTTCGATGATCTCTTCGCGGTTACCCAGCAGGTCATGCCATTTTTTATGGCCGAAATTATCACCCATTTCGATGGCTTTTTCCCCGGCTTCACTGTTTGACATCACGACGACACAGCCCGGATGCTCGGCGGTACCGCTGCGGCTGAAGGCCAGACAGTTCGGGTGATCAAAATAATCGGTCTGAACGCCCCATGCGTGGGTTTGCCGCGCCTTGATCAGCGTTTCGAGTCCAGGGATCACCGGCATGTCGATGGTGTAACTGTTGCCGTCATCGCCTTCATCTTCGTAATTCGCGCCGCACAAGTCCGGATAAAAGACGATCGGCACGCCCTGTTCACGCAGCAAAATCAGCGCATAGGCCAGCGGTTTGAACCAGGGTTCAATAGGCGCTTCCAGTGACTGCAACGGCTGGGTGTCGTGGTTTGCCACCAGCGTGACGGCGTGCGCCGGATCGGCTGCTACCAGCGTATTGTCGAAAATCTGGCTCAGGTTGTAATCTGCGCCTTGCTTTGAAGCGTGATGAAAATTCAGCTGCAACGGCGCATCGAAAAGCATGGTTTTGCCTTCGACCTGCTCAATGTAATTTTGCAGCGTCGGCACATCGTGCGACCAGTATTCAGCCACGATATAAATCGGTTCTTCAGCCTCATTCTGGACATGATCGATCCAGTCTTTATAAAACCATGCCGGTATGTGCTTAACCGCATCCAGACGGAATCCGGTGCAGCCGGTCTGTTCAAGAAGCCAGCGTGCCCAGTATTTAAGCTCTTCGCTGACCGCGTTGTTGCGAAAATCGACATTGGCGCCCATCAGATAATCGTAGTTACCGAATTCGTCATCGACCTGATCGTTCCAGCCGCCGCCGGTGTAATCATTGATGATTTTGAAGATGCCATTCTCGTCAGGATTTTCGATATGATCGACGCCGCTGAAGCAGTGAAAATCCCAGATGAATTTCGAATACTGGCCGTTGCGGGCAGCGAATATAAAGCGCGTCCAGGCATCGGCCTCAATGATGTCGTCACTGATTTCTTCACGATTATCGATATTGACGCGGTTTACCTGCACGCGCTCTTTCTCATCCGCACCCATTTTATGATTGAGCACCACATCGAGGATCACGCCCATTCCGTTAGACTTCAGCGCGTCGATGGCGGCGAGTAACCCCTCTTTGTCGCCGTATTTTGTTGCGCGGCTTCCCTTCTGGTCAAACTCACCCAAATCGAATAAATCGTAGGTGTCATAACCAACCGAGTAACCGCCGGAATCCCCTTTATAAGCAGGCGGGAGCCACGCGGCGGTGATACCGGTTTCGGCCAGCCATGCGGCCTTTTCGGCCACTTCCGGCCAGAGTTGTCCTCCGTCCGGGTAATACCAGTGAAAGAACTGAAACAACGTAGGATTCTGCATACAGGCTTTCCATTCAGATGACCGGGAAATGAAGTATGGAGCAGGAATGGAAAAAATGCGGCGCGGAGCAAAAAAAAGCCGGTCAGCGAGGTGACCGGCTTTGAGATTACGCGGGATTATGATCAGTCAATATCAGGATGCTGCGCAATCAGGTTCTTTCTTTTAGCTTCAAGTTCAACAATCTGCGCGTCAATATCTTCGATTTTCTGTTCGATATTGTCGTGATGTTCCTGAAGGATTTCTTTCGCTTCTGCGCGATCCGACGCGGCTGGCGTCGCACCTTTCAGCGGACGGTTAGCGGTTTCTTTCATGAAGATACCGGTCACCAGGCCGATGATTGCCACCACCATCAGGTAGTAAGCAGGCATATACAAGTTGCCGGTGGCTTCGACCAGCCAGGCGGCGATGGTCGGTGTCAGACCGGCAATCAGCACGGAGATGTTGAAAGCGATCGCCAGCGCGCTGTAGCGGATGTGCGTCGGGAACATCGCCGGCAAGGTCGATGCCATGACGCCGATGAAGCAGTTCAGCAATACCGCGAGGATCAGAAGTCCGGCGAAAATCAGCCCGACAACACCGCTGTTAATCAGAATGAAGCACGGGATAGCCAGAATGAACAGACCCACGCTGCCGATCAGAACAAACGGCTTACGGCCAAAGCGGTCACTCAGCAAGCCCATGAACGGCTGTACAAACAGCATACCGACCATGATGGCGATGATAATCAGCACGCCGTGGTCTTCTGAGTAATGCAGGCTGTGAGACAGGTAGCTCGGCATGTACGTCAGCAACATGTAGTAAGTGACGTTAGTCGCAATCACCATCCCGACGCAGACGATCAGCGGTTTCCACTGCTTGGTCAGAATTTCACGGAAAGAGACTTTCGGCGGCTCTGCAATGTCCTTACGGGAATCGCTGTCGATTTTATCGACGTGCTGCTGGAACGTCGGGGTCTCTTCCAGTGCGTGACGCAGGTAGATACCGATCAGGCCAAGCGGTGCGGCGATGAAGAACGGAATACGCCAGCCCCATTCGAGGAAGTTGGTTTCACCGACAATGCTGGAAATCAATACCACCACGCCCGCGCCGAGGATAAAACCGGCGATAGAGCCGAAGTCCAGCCAGCTGCCGAGGAAGCCACGTTTTCTGTCAGGAGAATATTCGGCAACGAAAATCGCTGCGCCGGTGTATTCGCCCCCGACCGAGAAGCCTTGTGCCAGTTTAGCCAGTAACAGCAAAATCGGAGCCCAGATACCGATGGTGGCGTAACCGGGGATCAAACCGATACAGAAGGTACTCACCGACATGATAATGATGGTGACGGATAATACTTTCTGACGGCCAAACTTATCACCCAACGCACCAAAGAACAGGCCGCCCAGAGGCCTGACGAGGAACGGAACCGAGAAGGTAGCCAGTGCGGCAATCATCTGAATGCCCGGATCGGCGCCCGGGAAGAAGACCTGACCCAGTGCAAAAGCGACAAAGCCGTATACACCGAAGTCGAACCACTCCATTGCGTTACCTAACGCAGCTGCGGTGATCGCCTTCTTGAGCTTGGAATCGTCAATGATAGTAATATCGTTGATTTGCATCGGTTTAACGCGTTTCTTTCTTAATCTAATCATGTACATCCCTTTTCTAAAATAACTTCACTGTGTAAAGCGTGAGGTATGTGTTCAGCACCCTTAATCTATTTTGGGTATCAATTGTTATTTACGAAACCATGACATTATAGAATGTTTTTTACAGAAGGGAAAAATGTGATCAATGTTGCATTTTCGGCAGCGACCGCCGCCAGTGTGCAACGGTAAGTGGTAATGTGTTTTCAATTTAATGAAATTGCATTTCAATTAATAAACAAAAGCCCAAACACGGCTGATTTTATTGCCACTTATGAGGTGAATCATGGCGAAAGGTTCTCAGATTCAATTCAATTTTCACACGGTTCAGGACGCACAGACCGGCGCGCGCGTGACGCGTCTGACCCCGCCCGATGTGCTTTGCCATCGCAACTATTTCTATCAGAAATGCTTTACCCGCGACGGCGGCAGGCTGCTGTTTGCCGGTGAGTTTGATGGCAACCGCAATTATTATCTGCTGGATCTGCAGACCCAAAGGGCGGTTCAGCTGACGGAAGGCAAAGGTGACAATACCTTCGGTGGCTTCCTGTCACCCGACGATCAATATCTGTATTACGTGAAAAATGAGCGCAGTTTGCAGTGCGTAAAACTGGACGATTTCAGCGAAAAAACCGTTTATACCGTGCCGGAAGATTGGGTTGGATACGGCACCTGGGTCGCGAACAGTGAATGCACCAGTCTGGTGGGCATTGAAATCAGTCGTAAAGACTGGACGCCGCTGTCTGACTGGAAAATCTTCCAGGAGTTTTATCATAGTAATCCCCGCTGCCGCCTGTTGCGTGTCGATCTCATCAACGGCAAGTCCCGCGTGATACACGAAAAGAATGAATGGCTCGGGCATCCGATTTATCGTCCCTTTGACGACCATACCGTCGCCTTCTGTCATGAAGGCCCGCACGATCTGGTGGATGCCCGCATGTGGCTGGTGAATGAGGATGGCAGCAATGTGCGCAAGGTGAAGGAACATGCACCGGGTGAAAGCTGTACGCACGAATTCTGGGTACCGGACGGCTCCGCGCTGATGTATGTGTCTTATCTGAAAGGCCAGCACGACCGCCATATCCGCCGTTTTGATCCGCAAACCAGCGAAGATATCTGCCTGATGACCATGCCTGCGTGTTCGCATCTGATGAGTAATGAAAACGGAACGCTGCTGGTCGGCGACGGTTCCGGCACGCCGGTTGATGTGAAAGATACCGCCAGCCATACGATTGAAAACGATCCATGGCTGTATATTTTCGACGCCCGTACCCGTCAGCATGCCCCGCTTGCCGCCCATAACAGTTCATGGCGTGTGCTGGATGGCGACCGTCAGGTGACGCATCCGCACCCTTCTTTCTCGCCGGACGATCGTCACGTGCTCTTTACCACCGATCACGAAGGCCTGCCGGCGCTGTATCTGGCAGAAATTCCGGATGCCCTGCTCAGCTCGTTAAGAAAGGACTAACCGATGTTTGTATTTAAAAAAGAGATCCCCTTACAGGATTTAGGTGACGGTGTAAGCCGTCGCGTTCTGGCACATAACGGCAGCATGATGGCCGTCGAAGTGTATTTTGAGGAAGGCGCAGTCGGGCCGATGCATAACCATGTGCATGAGCAACTGACGTACGTGCTTTCCGGTCGCTTCAAATTCACTATCGGCGAGGAAACTCACGAAGTGACCGCGGGCGACACGTTATACAAAAAACCGTACATCATGCACGGCTGCGTGTGTCTGGAGAAAGGGATACTCCTCGATACCTTCACACCGCAACGACAGGATTTTCTGTAACCCATAAAAAACCGGTGCCACATGGGCACCGGTTTTTTTTGTCATCAAGAAAACGAAATCTTACGCGAGGATTTCACGCACGAAGGTTTCGATCTCTTTGTTCTGACAGTTCTCGAAGAAACATTTCTGGAAACGTTCACCGGTCACGGCGGTTTTCACCAGTTCAGGATCGATGGCACGCAGCGTATCGAGATAGTTTTCTTTCACTACTGCGGCTTTCACCTGGTTCAGAATACCGGCGTTGCGTACCTGAGGTTCTTTACGGTCAGCCGGGTAGCCCTGGCCTTTCACGCCGGTAAAGGCTTTCTCGAAAATGAAACGCACGTTGAGTTCTGCGCCCCAGCCAAAACCTTTGGCGAATGGCAGTGACAATGCGTTGCCATTATTGATTTGCGCGAACAGGAAAGCATCCGCCGGATCAATACAGTAACCGCAATTAACGCCCGGATGAATGTTCAGTGACATCAGCGCGCCCTGTCCGGTGCCGCAGCCAGCCACGACAAAATCAACCGCTTTGGAGTTGAGTAAAATGCTGGCCATTATGCCCAAATGGATGTAAGTCAGGTGGTGATCCTGCTCATCAGACATGCCCACGTTGTACACCGGATATTCTTTCTCAGATGCCACTGCGTTCAGTTCTTTCAGGATAATCGCGTTTTTAGCGGCCTGACTGTTTTCCATCATCAATGCAATTTTCATGAGATTTCCTCTTTGGGCAGCGGTGTGACCCGCCGCTGTCGGTGATTATTGAGCAATAATTGGCGTAATTAACGAGCCAGCCAGCCGCCGTCAACGGCAATCGTGTAGCCATTAATATAGTCGGATGCCGGAGAAGACAGGAAAACAACCGGCCCCATCAGATCAGATGGCAAGCCCCAGCGACCCGCAGGAATACGCCCCAGAATTTCTTCGCTGCGCGCTTCATCGGCACGGAGTTGCTGGGTGTTGTTGGTGGCCATGTAGCCCGGTGCAATGGCGTTCACATTGATATTGTGTTTCGCCCATTCGTTCGCCAGCAGACGGGTGACGCCCATCACGGCACTTTTCGATGCGGTGTAGGAAGGGACGCGGATGCCGCCCTGATAAGAAAGCATCGATGCAATGTTAATGATTTTGCCGCCGGTGCCCTGCGCGATGAATTGTTTTGCCACCGCCTGTGACATGAAGAAGACAGATTTGATGTTCAGGTTCATGACGTCATCCCAGTTCTTTTCGCTGAACTCAATGGCGTCTTCACGGCGAATAATGCCGGCATTATTGACCAGAATGTCGATATGGCCCATTTCCGCCACCGCACGTTCAAGCAGCGCCGGGATCACTTTAGTATCGCTAAGATCGGCTGTCAGGCTCAGGAAACGACGCCCTGTCGCGCCGACACGTTCGATGGTTTCAGTAGGTTCGACAATATTGATGCCGACAATGTCACACCCTGCTTCAGCAAGGCCAATGGCCATACCTTGCCCCAAACCGGTATCACAGCCGGTGACGACCGCGACTTTTCCCTTCAGAGAAAAATTATCCAGAATCATGATGTTTCCTTTTCATAAAACGGAGGCGAATGCGCTTTTCCGTAGGATTTTTGGTTGTCGGGCTGTGCCCGGCTCCTGAGTCATGAAAGGAGTTTAACGAGAAAATTCACTCAACTCAACAAAATGAAACGTCATTTCAATTTATATGAACTTTGATGTCGTTTTTTGTTGGGTTGATCACGTCCTGAGAAATACCGCAGCGCGGATGCCTGATATGTTCATCATAAAGTGAGGTGAAAATCACAGATAAGTGCGACGGAAAGCATGGTGGGGATAACTGAGAGATGATGATCTAAGAGATAAACAGAGTTCACTGCCCGGCAGGAAGCCGGGCCAGCGGTACACACTTACCGGGAGTAAGTGGAGAGAAGAATCAGTGCAGGCAGCCCTGACATTCCGCAGACATATTCAGACCGCGGCGCCAGTCACCAGGCGTCTGACCGAACTGACGTTTGAAGCTACGGGTGAAAGATTGTTGGGAGTCAAAACCCAGCGAAATCGCCACGCTGACAATCGGCTCACCGCTGCTGGCCAGCATATCAGCCGATTTCTTCAGTTTTTTCTCACGAATGAATTCGCCCATCGGTAACCCGGTGTGCTCTTTGAACATCCGCTGGAGATACCAGCGCGAATAGCCTGCACGTTTGGCAACGGTTTTAATATCCAGTCGCTCTTCCAGATTGTGATCGATCCAGTCGATCAGGTCGTGAATGAAATCCTCGGTTCTCATGGGCAATCTCCTGCTTATTTTTTTGTTTGTGCGCCCCGAGGGCGACTCGTCTTTTTATAAACTGACCTAGTTTTCGCTTAAATGCAAGTTTTACTATTGCATTTAATTTGCCATTACCGGATAGTCACCCACCCCGAAGTAAACATTCTGTAAAATAGCACAGAAAGTGTAACAGTAATTCTTGCACTTTAGTAGACGCATCCCTACAATCCCCTCGAATCAATTGTATCAGTATTTGATACATTATTGTGCTGATGAACGGCACAAGTCCCAAAAAAGTCAGATCAGGCAAAGGACGTTACCCGGCGGACAGGCCGTGTATTGCCTGGCAGCACTTACTCACTGGAAATTAAAATAATGATTAACCTGCAAAAATCACAGGTTGTTGCACGCGGCCGCTTCGATGGCTCGCATTTGACGTTGCGCCTTTCAGGGATCGCGCTGATGGTTGCCCTGCTTGCCGGGTGTGATAACAGCGTGGCACAAAATTCGGCTCCACCTGCCCCGCAGGTCAGTGCCGCAGATGTTTTGATTAAATCTATCAGCCAGTGGGATGCGTTTAACGGACGCGTGGAAGCGGTACAAAGTGTGCAACTGCGCCCTCGGGTGTCCGGTTACATCGATAAGGTGAATTATCAGGAAGGTCAGGAAGTGAAAAAAGGTCAGGTGTTATTCACCATTGATGACCGCACTTACCGCGCTGCACAGGAACAGGCTCAGGCAGAACTGGTCCGTGCGCGTAATCAGGCCGGTCTGGCGAGAAGTGAATCGGCGCGTACCGAAGCGCTGATGGGCACCCAGGCGGTATCAAAAGAAATCGCCGAGCAGCGCCGTTCCGCAGCCTCTCAGGCGCAGTCAGATGTGCTGGCCGCTCAGGCACAGCTGGATATGGCGCAGCTTAATCTTGATTTCACCCGCGTAACTTCACCCATTGATGGCCGCGCCAGCCGCGCGATGATCACTTCAGGAAATCTGGTGACCGCCGGTGACAGCGCCAGTGTGCTGACCACGCTGGTTTCGCTCGATACCGTTTATGTCTATTTCGACGTAGATGAAGGCACTTTCCTGCGTTATCAGGCGCTGGCCCGCGACGGAAAATTCAATGACAACCCGCAAAATCGTCTGCCGGTTCACGTGGGCTTAGTTGGCGAAAACGGTTATCCGCACCAGGGCGTGGTGGATTTCACCGATAACCAGCTCAATTCCGGCACCGGCACCATCCGTATGCGCGCCCTGCTCGATAACCGCGACCGTACTTTTACGCCTGGATTATTTGCCCGCGTTCAGATGCCGGGCAGCGCGCAGTTCAGCGCCATGCTGGTGGATGATAAAGCCGTGCTGACCGATCAGGACCGCAAGTTTGTGTATGTGGTCGATAAAGACGGTAAAGCCCAGCGTCGCGATGTGGAAGTCGGCAGGATGTCCGGCGGATTGCGGATTGTGCAAAAAGGTCTGGAAGCCGGTGATCGCGTCATCATTGATGGTGTGCAAAAAGTCTTTATGCCGGGAATGCCGGTGAATGCCAAAACCGTCAGCATGGCCGCCAATGTTGCCGCGCCTTCTCCTGCTGCCGTTCAATAAAAGAGAATCCTGACTCATGGACTTTTCCCGTTTTTTCATCGACCGGCCTATTTTTGCGGCTGTTTTGTCGATTTTGATTTTGGTCACCGGGGCTATTGCGATCCCTCTGCTGCCGGTCAGTGAATATCCTAACGTCGTTCCGCCAAGCGTGCAGGTACGCGCCGAATATCCTGGTGCCAACCCGAAAGTGATTGCTGAAACCGTGGCGACGCCGCTGGAAGAAGCCATTAACGGCGTGGAAAACATGGTGTACATGAAATCTGTCGCCGGTTCGGATGGCGTGCTGGTCACGACCGTCACTTTCCGTCCGGGTACCGATCCGGATCAGGCGCAGGTTCAGGTGCAAAACCGTGTGGCGCAGGCGGAAGCGCGTCTGCCGGAAGATGTACGCCGTCAGGGGGTGACCACTCAGAAACAATCGCCAACGTTAACGCTGGTGGTGCATCTGGTGTCCCCTTCCGGCAAATATGATTCTCTGTATCTGAGCAACTACGCCACGCTGAAAGTGAAAGATGAGCTGGCGCGGTTGCCGGGTGTCGGGCAGATCCAGATTTTTGGTGCGGGTGAATATGCCATGCGCGTCTGGCTGGATCCGAACAAAGTTGCGGCCCGTGGCCTGACGGCTTCTGATGTGGTGAAAGCCATGCAGGAGCAGAACGTGCAGGTTTCAGCCGGTCAGCTTGGTGCAGAGCCGATGCCAAAAGACAGCGATTATCTGCTGTCCATTAATGCGCAGGGACGGCTTAAAGACGAAGACGAGTTCGGCAAAATCATCCTGAAAAGTGGTGATAATGGTGAAATTGTTCGTCTGCGGGATGTCGCGCGTATCGAAATGGGTTCCGGCAGTTATGCGCTTCGTTCCCAATTGAATAATAAAGATGCCGTGGGTATTGGTATCTTCCAGTCGCCGGGGGCTAACGCCATTGATTTGTCGGATGCCGTACGTGCCAAGATGACTGAACTTTCGGCCCGCTTCCCGGAAGGCATGACCTGGCGTGCGCCGTACGACCCGACTGTGTTTGTGCGTGATTCGATCAGTGCCGTTGTTCATACGCTGCTCGAAGCCGTGGTACTGGTAGTGCTGGTGGTTATCCTGTTCCTGCAAACCTGGCGTGCGTCGATCATTCCGTTACTGGCAGTGCCGATTTCAGTCATCGGGACATTCAGTATTCTGTATTTACTGGGATTCTCGCTCAATACGTTAAGCCTGTTCGGGCTGGTACTGGCGATAGGGATAGTCGTTGATGACGCCATTGTGGTGGTGGAAAACGTCGAGCGAAATATCGAGGAAGGACTCGCCCCGAGAGAGGCCGCGCATCAGGCAATGCGGGAAGTTTCCGGGCCGATCATTGCGATTGCGCTGGTGCTGTGTGCGGTGTTTGTGCCGATGGCGTTTCTGTCCGGCGTAACCGGTCAGTTCTACAAGCAGTTTGCAGTGACTATCGCGATTTCTACCGTGATTTCCGCCATTAACTCGCTGACGCTCTCCCCCGCGCTGGCTGCACTGTTGCTCAAACCGCATGGCGCGCCGAAAGACTTGCCTTCTCGTTTGATCGACCGTCTTTTCGGCTGGATTTTCCGTCCGTTCAACCGTTTCTTTAATGCCAGTTCTCATCGTTATCAGAGTGCGGTGTCGAAAACGCTCGGGCGTCGTGGTGCTGTATTTGGTGTTTACGTTCTGCTGTTATGCGGCGCGGCATTTATGTTCAAAGCGGTGCCAGGCGGCTTTATTCCGACGCAGGATAAACTGTATCTGATCGCCGGTGTGAAGATGCCTGAAGGGGCTTCGCTGTCGCGCACTGATGCGGTGATCCGCAAAATCAGTGCCATGGGACTGAGTACCGACGGGGTGATTGATGCGGTCGCTTTCCCGGGACTGAATGCGTTGCAATTCACCAATACGCCAAATACCGGCACGGTGTTCTTCGCCCTTAAACCCCTGAGCGAACGTACCCGCACGGCGGCAGAGATCAACGCGGAAATTAATGCCAAAATCTCGCAGATTCAGGAAGGATTTGCCTTCTCCATTATGCCACCGCCAATTCTCGGATTGGGTCAGGGTTCTGGTTATTCCCTGTATGTGCAGGATCGTGCAGGGCTGGGATACGGTGCGTTGCAGACGGCGATCAATACGATGTCCGGTGCCATTATGCAGACGCCTGGCATGGGTTATCCGATTTCCTCTTATCAGGCTAACGTGCCTCAGCTGGATGCGCATATCGACCGCGATAAGGCCAAAGCTCAGGGCGTGTCCCTAGATGACCTGTTCAGTACGTTGCAGGTTTATCTCGGGTCGTCGTATATCAATGACTTCAACCGTTTTGGTCGTACCTGGAAAGTCATGGCGCAGGCCGATGGCCAGTTCCGTGACAGCGTGGAAGATATCGCCAATTTGCGCACACGTAACGATAAAGGCGAGATGGTGCCGATTGGCAGCATGCTGAATATCACCACCACGTACGGGCCTGATCCGGTTATCCGCTATAACGGTTACCCGGCGGCAGACCTGATTGGCGATGCTGATCCGCGCGTGCTGTCTTCTGCGCAGGCGATGACGGAGCTGACTGCAATGTCTAAAAATCTGCTGCCGAACGGGATGAATATCGAATGGACTGACCTGAGTTATCAGCAATCGACACAAGGTAACGCGGCGCTGATCGTATTCCCGATGTCGGTATTGCTGGCGTTCCTGGTGCTGGCGGCCTTGTATGAAAGCTGGACGCTGCCGCTGGCGGTCATTCTGATTGTTCCGATGACCATGCTGTCTGCGCTGTTCGGCGTCTGGCTGACCGGTGGCGATAACAACGTGTTCGTGCAGGTCGGGCTGGTGGTGCTGATGGGACTTGCCTGTAAAAACGCGATTCTTATCGTCGAATTTGCCCGCGAGCTGGAAATGCAGGGTAAAGGGATTATTGAATCGGCTCTGGAAGCATGTCGTCTTCGTCTGCGACCTATCGTGATGACATCAATTGCGTTTATCGCGGGGACCATACCGCTGATCCTGGGACACGGCGCCGGAGCGGAAGTACGCGGAGTGACGGGGATTACCGTGTTCTCCGGTATGCTGGGCGTAACGCTGTTCGGGCTGTTCCTGACGCCTGTATTCTATGTGGCCCTGCGTAAGCTGGTGACGCGTAAGAAAGTCGTCGTGGAAACACAAACTGCCTGATCTGAAAATCAGAATGCAAAAAGCCGGGAGAATATCCCGGCTTTTTTTATGTGCTTTTTTAAGGTTTCCCGGAAGGAAACGTTGAACGCTATTTAGAGCAGACCGAACCTTCTGAGTATTCAGCGGCTAAATCCTTGGTGCATTTGTATTTGCCACCACGCTCGAATTCCGCCAGAGCATCTGCGACCGTGTGGCGCGCCAGAACCTGGAAGGAGGCTTCTTCTGCTTCGTTAACGATATTTTTGAAATATGTACAAGCATTGGCGCTGACAACACAACGGGCAGGAACGTCAGGACGGGCGGCCCACAGGCGCTTGTCTTCTATCACCGCGCAATAAATATCACGAAGTGTGATTTCTTCCGCGGGACGACCCAAGGTGATCGAGCCGGTGCGACCGAGGGTGGAAACAATAATGCCGTGCTGCGTCAGCGGCACCATCAGTTTGCGGATAAAACTGGAGTTGGCTTCCAGACCCGTTGCTAAAATCGCACTGGTGCACCGCTGTTCAGCCTTTTGGGACTGAGCGATACAAAACACCATCTGCATAGCTGTCGGAAAGCGATAATCTAACATGTCATTGTCCTGAGAAACCAAGTCTTAGGTTAAGCACCCTATCACAGAGGAATTACCCTGTCCGTGATCTGGTCAATAATATAACAAAAAGACACGCCGTTGTACACGCGATTTATCAATACATTTCAATCATGTAGGGCACAAATCGCTTAATAAACAGCCCCGTCAAAATCCCCTTTTCACCTCTTTAAATTCAAGCGCTTGTAAGAAAATCCAGTAGGATCAGGCAAGCATTTGTGGAGTTTTTAGACGAATACAGCACGCGATACTTAACCAAAATATAACACGACGTTCATCACACCCCTTTCTGGCAGCCGCCATACTCCTGTATGCATATTTATGGTACAAAGTATCGGCTATTCACTTACCCATTCAGAGACGCGCAATGGCCTTCTCCATCGACATTATTTCCTGCATCACCGACCGCTTTGTGGAACTTACCGCGACGGAAAAGCGTATCGCACAATTTATTCTGGATGACGTGCAGTTCGCCTCCACGCTGCCGATTGCAGAAATGGCGCATCTTACCGGGACAAGCCAGGCGTCGGTCACCCGCTTTGCCCGCGCTATCGGCTGCAAAGACGTGCGTGAACTGAAAGTAAAACTCGCGCAGTCACTGGCGGTAGGTCAGCGTTTTATTCTGGACGTGCCGGATCTGGACGGCGTTCAGGGGATCTACGAAACAATCATTAATGTGCTGGACATCAACCGGCGCGCGCTTAACCCGGATTCACTCAAAAAAGTGGTCGGATGGCTCAGTAATGCCCGGCAAATTCTGGCGATTGGGATGGGCGGTGGCTCTACGATTTGCGCTCAGGAAGTCCAGTACCGCCTGTTCCGCCTTGGCCTGCCGGTGGTGAGCCAGAGCGATGGCCTGCTGGTGCGCATGATGTGCTCAGCCGTTGCGCCAAACGACGTGGTACTTGCGCTCTCGCTGGGAGGTTACACGCCGGAAATCATTGAGAGTGTGGCGATAGCCCGGCAGTACGGGGCCAAAGTCATCGCCATCACCACGCAGGATTCACCCCTGGCGGCCAATGCCGACATCGTTCTGCCGCTGATCGTGCGGGAAAATGACTACATTTTTAAGCCAAGTACCTCACGCTACGCCATGCTGGCGATGATCGATGTGCTGGCCACCGAACTGGCGATGGCCAACAAAACACAGGCAAAAGACCGTCTGAGACGCATTAAGCTTGCGCTGGACGGGCACCGGGGCGGCGTGGACCGCCAGCCGTTAGGGGATTAGGAAGAGATGACGTGCGCTTCGCGGGTTTTTAACTCCGCCATGCTGCCATAAACCGCCGTGCCTGAAGCCGTGTGGTTTCGACATCCTGACCGGCACGATACAGATCGCCGCCGAGCCCTGCCCCGGCACAACCGGCACGTAAATATTCCGCCAGATTATCCGGCGTGACGCCTCCCACCGCCAGTACCGGGACTTCCGGCGGTAACACCGCCTTAAGGGAGGAAATGTACGCCGGACCGAATGCCGCCGAGGGGAAAATCTTCAGCCATTGCGCCCCGGCCTCCAGCGCGGTAAACGCTTCGGTAGCGGTGGCGCAACCGGCACAAACCCACATTCCGGCATCGACAGCCCGACGGATCACCTTGGGCTGCGTATTCGGCGTCACCACCAGCTTTGCCCCGATATTCGCCAGAAAATCGACCTGTTCAACCTTCAGCACCGTTCCCGCTCCGATGCACGCCGAGTCGCCGTAACGCGTGACCATTTCAGCGATACTTTTCTGCCAGTCCGGCGAGTTCAGCGGGATCTCAATGTAACGTAAGCCCTCTTCAATCAGTGCGCCGACATGATCACTGGTCTCGTGAGGATAAATGCCGCGTAAAATCGCGACCAAAAGTTTAGCGTCGTGCATCAAGAATGCTCCTTATTCCCTGCTGGAAAGCGGTGTCACCCGCAATTTCATTCACCGTTATGCCCGCCTGTTCACAGGCCAGCCAGTAACGACGACAAAGCGACTCACTACCGACCAGAGTGACCTTACTGACGGATAATTCACTGCGCATTGCCACCACTTCCGCACCTATCAGCAACCCGGACAACCAGTCGCCGACCGAACCCGGAGCCAGTTCGCCAAGCACCCGCCGCGCACGCGCTTCAAACAGCCTGTTCACTAATGCAGGCGATTCCAGCCCGCGTTGCAGGCCAGCCTGAAACGCCCGGTTATCATCTTGCTGTGCCGGCAAGCCTCTGCCAATCAGGGAATGCTGCATCAGCAGGTGATACAGTTCGCCCGTCATCGCCGTGGTGAACCCGCTGACTGCCCCCTCTGCCACCTGCACCCATTTGCTGTGCGTACCGGGCATAACGTAACAGGTGTCAGGGGCCAGCTGCATCGCGCCGAGCAACTGCGTTTCTTCACCGCGCATGACGTTGTGTGGCGTATTCAGGCCCGGCACAATCCAGACCAGCGGCGCGACCTCAAAAAGTTGCGCGCTCAGTGTTTGTAACGACACCGGGCAAGCCAGATAAGGCACCGTTTGCCAGCCTGCATCGCTGCCGACCATGCCGGCCATTACCACGGGAAGAGTTTCTTTACCGCGCCACGGCTGGATATATTGCGCGAATACGTCACGGGCGGTTTGATCCACCAGCCGGCTGATGCCATGAGGCAGTTGCAGGCTATCCGCGCACTGCCCGTTCAGGTATAACCAGGCGCGCAGATGCGATGATCCCCAGTCAACGGCAATATAATCCCCGCTCATCGTGCGCTCCCGGTGGCGCGTTTGCCCAACGGCACCGGTACCGGCTCAGGCTGGCTTTCGCGTTCGCGGGTGATCATCTCCAGTGCCTCTTCGCGGCTCATTTTGCTGGCCGGCGTTACCAGCGTCACGACCAGCGCGCAGCCCAGACTTATCAACACAGACGGCACCACCGGGTTACCCCAGAAACTCATCCAGCTGTCGTTTACCAGCATCGCCAGTGAGGTCACGGCGCCGCCAATCAGCGCAGCCATCGCGCCCTGCCAGTTAAAACGTATCCAGAATCGCCCCAGTATTGAGCAGATAAACAGGCCGGACATGATCATCGAAATCATTTTGGTGATGTAGCTGATGATGTCGTTGGAGGTCAGCGCGAAGATCAGCGCCAGCCCGATCACCAGCACAAGGGAAATACGCGACATGCGGATCGCCTTTTCTGGTGCAGGCATATGACCAGTGATCAGAGTGTAAAGGTCACGCAGCATGATAGAGACGGCGGCAATCGCGTCAGAACTGCCCGAAGACATATTGGCTGACATTCCCGCAATCAGCACCGCCATTCCCAGCACCGGTGGCAAAACTTGGGTGGCGAACAGGAAGGCAAAGCCGCTGTTTGCCAGTGCCGGATTCATCGTGTAAGCGGCCATACCAATGATCGCGGGCAGGAAGGAGAAGCCCAGATAGAGCAAACCGGTGATCACAAAGGATTTACGCACCGTGCCCACGTTTTTGGCGGAATAAATACGCTGGCGGTAGGAAGGCGTGGCCAGTACCCCGACGCCAATTACCATTGCCAGAGAAAAAGCAGGCAGGATGCCGAGTTTATCCACTCCAAACAGGCTTTGCTTTGCCGGATCGACGGCCTGCTGGATATGGCTCCACCCGCCAACGTGATGTACCGCCAGCGCTGCCATCAGGATAAAACCGATAAACAGAATTAACGACTGCACGGTATCAATCCATACCACTGCGGAATATCCACCAATACCGACGTAAACCACAAAAGCTGCTGCAATAATAATTTTCGCCGTATTAATATCAATTCCGCTTGCCCATGACAGATATAAACCACCACCAAGAATATGCGCTCCCAGCCAGCCAATAGATGCAATAAAGATTAATATTGCCACGACATTTTTAATAATTTTATTGCCGCCAGTGTAATAAGAGATCTCTTCGCTCATGGTCATAAAACGCATTTTACGCACCGGCGCAAACAACCAGGCCAGCAGCAGAATGCCTACCGCACCACCCAGACCATAAAGCATGCCCGCCCAGCCGTTGGTGTAACCGAAGCCCACCGCGCCGACGCTCGACCCCGTACCGACCATCGTGCCTACGGTGGATCCCAGCGTTAAAATTAAGGGTAATGAACGTCCGCCTAATAAAAAGTCATCGCCATTTTTCTGATTACGTGACACATACCAGCCCAGTGTAATCATGGCGCATGCATATATTGCAAACCAAATAAGAAAAGAATAATTATTCATGGCTCACTTCCAGATTAATTAAGTTGCAATAGCTCCCTGAAAAAAGACAAAGAAAGCCCGTTGGCACGTTCATAGCGCACCTGAGTTATTTATGAATATATTTCAATAAGCCGGATGCGCGCAGAGGGCATCCGGCCTGATCACGGAATAATTACTTCACGCGTTCAGCGTTATAACAGGTCAGATCCACTTCCACTTTGCAATCCACCACCAGATCCGCAACACAGCAGACGCGGGCCGGAGGATGGGCGGAAAAAAACTCGCTGAACACTTTGTTAAAGGACTGGAAATAACGCGCGTCGGTCAGGAACACCTTTACATGCACCACATCCGCCAGGGTGTAGCCTGCGCTCTCCATGATGTCCACGCAGTTTTGGATAGCCAGCCGCGACTGCTCGATAATGCCCCCTTCCACCACTTCGCCATCTTTCATCGGTGTTTGCCCGGAAACATAAAGCCAGCCGCCCGCCTCTACGGCCTTGGCAAACGGCAGTGGCTGCCCGCCCGTTCCCGTACTCCCGCCCACTCCGTAACGTTTAATACTCATCATTGCTCCTTATGCATACGTATAAATGCGTGCTCAGGGGACAGCGTCTGGCTCTCCCCGCAAAATTCTACCGGCGTAAAAAACGCCCGGCGCGACCGATAACCTTTTTATCCAGGCCATAACTCATTACGCCGTTGACCAGCACAGCTTCGATACCCGCCGCAGGCTGCTGGGGATCGCTAAAACTGGCCACATCGCGCACGGTTTGCGGGTCGAACATCACCAGATCGGCGAAATAGCCCTGTCTGACCAGCCCGCGTTCAGCAAGCTGGAAACGTGCCGCGGACATACCCGTCATCTTATGAACCGCCACCGTCAGCGGGAAAATTTTCTCGTCGCGGCTGTAATGGCCAAGCACCCGGGGAAATGCGCCCCACAGACGCGGATGCGGCATCGGGTCGTTTGGCAGTCCGTCGGAACCCACCATCGTGACCGGATAACTCAGCACGCGCCGGACATCGCGCTCGTCCATGTTGTAGTAAATGGCTCCGGCGGGCATCAGTAATTTTCCAGCTTCGTGAAGTGACATCGACCAGCTTTGCGCAATCTGCTGTAACGACTGTCCGGCCACTTCCGGATGCGGCTCAGACCAGGTGATGACTATTTCAAACTCGTCGGTGATTTGTTTGAGATCCAGCGTAGAAGAGCTGGCCGAATACGGGTAGCAATCGCAGGAGACATCCTGCGTTTCGCGAACTTTATCGAACAGCTTCAGTGTTTCCACCGTACGGCCCCAGTTCTTCGCTCCGGCACATTTGTGGTGGGACACCACCACCGGCACGTTGCCGTGACGACCAATGCGAAACGCCTCGTCGAGTGCCTCCAGAATCGGCTCAAACTCGGAACGCAAATGGGTGGTATAAATGCCCTTCTGTGCCGCGAGTTCCTCTGCCAGCGCCATCACTTCTTCCGTCGAAGAGTGAAATGCCGAAGCATAAGCCAGGCCGGTGCTCAGCCCCAACGCGCCCTGCTGCAACGCCAGTCTAAGCTCTGCGCGCATCCCGTTGATTTCTTCTGCCGTCGCGGTGCGTAACAGGTCATCCATATGGTTGTTACGCAATGCCGTGTGGCCGATAAGCGTACCGACGTTAATCGCCGGTCTCGCCTGCTCAACGGCCTGAGCGTAAGCACTCACCGTCGGGTAGATAAAATGCTTTGCCTCACCGAGTAAATTCATCGGGTCTGGCACGTGGCCTTTGATGGTCGCCGTGGCTGCACTGATACCGCAGTTGCCAACAATCACCGTAGTAATGCCCTGGCTGATCTTAGGCAGATACTCCGGCAGCCGGATCACATTGATGTCGTCGTGTGTATGCACGTCAATAAATCCCGGCGCCAGCACGCGGCCGGTACCGTCGATTTCATGCACAGCCTGACCACGGATTGCCGGTGCAATTTCAGCGATACGGTCGCCCTGCACTGCAACATCGGCGCGGTATTGTTCCCCTCCGCTGCCATCAATGACCGTAACGTTTCTGAACAGATAATCAAACTTCATACGTTCCTGCCCTTCATAGTGTTCTGGGTTAAATTTAACCATTTACAAGGATGGAAAACAGTGGAAGACTACACAAAACGCACACGAATAACTGATACTTATATTCATAAAATCGCACAATTAAAATAAAAATACTTATTTTTCATCAATTTAAAATTGATATTTATAATGAAAGATTAATAAAACGAAAGGAATTGTGTTATGAAATACCAAAAAGGTAACCTCGTTCCGCACAAGTCAGCGCTCCTGGTTTCCCCAGCCAACGTGCTGAATGAAGACGTCTGCCTGCCCGCCGCTGTGATCAAAAAATCCGCTCTGGAAAATAACATTGAGTGGATGCAACGCTATGCCGATACCCGTGGCGTATCGCTGGCACCTCATGGCAAAACCACTATGACGCCATGGATTTTTCAGCAACAGCAGCGTGCTGGCGCCTGGGCCGTTGGCGTGGGCAGCGCCTGGCAGGCCAGTATCGCGATGGTAAGCGGCATGAAGCGGGTTTTGATGGTTAACCAGCTGGTGGGCAAAGCGAATATGCAGCTGATTTCTGCGCTCAAAAATGAATATCAGGACGTCGATTACCTCTGCTGCGTTGACAGCCTTGCCAATGCCAAAACCCTTTCGGCATTTTTCAGTTCGCAGAACCAGCAGCTGGATATTTTGATCGAGCTGGGCGTACCCGGCGGGCGCTGCGGCTGCCGTACCACCGCGCAGGCCCTGTTGCTGGCAGAAGAGATTTCAGGCTTGCCGGGCTTACATTTACGCGGCCTCGAACTTTACGAAGGAGTGCTGCACGGTGAAAATCCGCAGCCCAAAGTGGAAGCGTTGTTACGCGATGCCGCAGGCCTTGCCTGCCAGCTTGATCGCTATGTCGAAGGGGAGTTTATCCTCACGGGCGCAGGATCAGTCTGGTATGACGTAGTGTGTAACGTCTGGCTGGAAGCACAAAAACCGGCAAACTGCCGCGTGGTGATTCGCCCCGGCTGCTATATCACCCACGACGCAGGCATTTATCAGCAGGCACAAGACGACCTGATGGCCCGCGACCGTGTGGCCTGTGATTTGGGTGGTGATTTGATTTCAGCGCTGGAACTGGTTGCAATGGTGCAATCGGTGCCGGAAAGTGGCCGTGCGATTGTGAACTTCGGCAAGCGCGACAGCGCCTTCGACGCAGGTCTGCCGCAGCCCGTGGCGCATTACCGTCAGGGTAAAGCACTTCCGTTGACGGCAAAAAGCATCAAAACCACAGGTATTATGGACCAGCACGCGATGCTGGAACTGGCTCCTGAGGCCGACGTGCAGGTGGAGGATATTCTGGTATTCAGCACCTCTCACCCCTGTCTGACCTTCGACAAATGGAAAGCGCTGCTGCTGGTCGATGAGAATTACAACGTGCTGGAGACACTGGAGACCGCATTCTGACGGGAGCCCAGGTTGCTAATCTGTTATTTCATGGGCAGTATCGCTGAAGCTTACGTAACAAGTCACTGGCACACATTCATTCTTCAGGCTCCTGAAGAAGCGCTCCATCGGGCTTCTGGTTATTCCTGGGCTTTGCCTATAACAAGCTGACTGCCTCGAGTGAAAAGGATTGCGCGGATAAAGGGGAAAAAGAAGAGTGCTTTTACGATTAAACTTATCAATATAATATTTACAAACTGTTCATGAAAATCAGTAATGCCAAAAAAAGCCCATCCGTAGATGGGCTTTACTCGTTATTTTCTTCGATAAGAATTCTTAGAGATTAGAACTGATATTGTAAGCCTACGCCAACTACATCATCGGTTGAGATGCCTTGATTAGTGTAGAACTCATCATCGTTGTCAAGGAGGTTGATTTTGTAATCAACGTAAGTAGACATGTTTTTGTTGAAGTAATAATTTGCACCTACAGAAACATACTTAACCAGGTCTTTGTCGTTATCGTTACCACCATTTCCGTTATTCAGGTCTTTGCCTTTCGATTGCAGATAAGAAACTTCAGGACGCAGACCAAAATCGAATTGATATTGTGCGGTGACTTCAAAGTTCTGAGTTTTATTTGCAATAGCAGAGTCACCATACATTGTCATATTACGAGTTTCAGCATACATGGTCGCAAGATAAACATTGTTTGCATCGTATTTTGCACCGATGGTCCAGACGTCTGCTTTGTCTCCACGGTTATCTGCTGACTGATCATTCGTACGGTCGGAGGAAGCATAAGCTGCGCCAACGCTGACACCCATACCGAAATCATAAGTGGTGGATAAACCATAACCGTCGCCATTCTGGTGACCCACATCGCGATGGTTATTCGTCCCTTCAGAATCATTAGTACCGTCATTTGCCCCCTGATACTGCAGTGCAAAGTTCCACCCTTTAACTTCGCCAAAGAAATCAGTATTTCGGTAGGTTGCCACGCCATTAGCTCGGCCAACCATGAAGTTATCGGAAGTAGTATAAGTATCACCGCCGAAAACAGGCAGCATATCAGTCCATGCTTCAACGTCGTATATAACACCGTAGTTACGGCCGTAATCGAATGAACCGAAATCATCGAACTTCAGACCCGCAAAGCCCAGACGGGTAGCGTTGCCTGCAGTACCACTATTCTCTGAATTGTTAGCCTGGACGTTATATTCCCACTGGCCGTAGCCGGTAAGTAAATCAGAAATTTGAGTCTCGCCTTTAAAGCCAACACGAACGTACGTTTGGTCGCCGTCATCGCCAACGTTATCTGAGAATTGATGACGGGCATCAACCTTACCGTACAGATCTAATTTGTTGCCTTCTTTGTTATAGATTTCTGCTGAATGAGCTGCGCCTGCAACCAGTAATGCCGGGATAATAATCGCCAATGCTTTTAATTTCATGATGTCATTCCTTTATCATTTAATTGAATACTAGAATTTATTATATATACATTATCAATGAGTCTAAGCTCGTGTTAATACTACCTACAGAGTTCCGTTGCTCAGTAGATAAATTATCTCTTTTGGTTTTATTATTTATTGCTAATTATTTCATTAGGCTGTTTTGATATATTTTGTGAATGCTGTATTTAAACACATACAAAATTTATATTTATAGTAAGGCAATATAGTGTGATAATTTAATTTGCGAGTTCCGGCATCATCACTGGAATTCGATTTACCCTTCCTTGGTTTTAACTTAATAGAACGCGCCGTGTCCCCCTTAGCGGCTTTACAATTTACCCCGCCTGACTGCGGGGTTTTTTTTGCATAAAAAAACCCATAACCGGCGAAAGTTATGGGCTCAACAATTGAGAGAGAACTAAAATTTCTACGACGAGGTCAGAGAGACTTTCCACAACAACCTTCATAACGGAGGCTGACACTGTGCCAGGCACAAGGGCAACACCGGTTATTAAGGGTACAACAAGCACTATCAGGAGAAACTCAGGTTAATCGCACAGCTCGTTCCAGTAGCTGAAGCGCATTAAACGTATATAGCGGTCAGGGGCGGCGAAACCAGGCCGGATCACTGTTCCCCACATCAATACCATACAGACAACCTGTTGCCAGAAAACTTTCCAGCAGACGCGACGTGTCCTGCGCCATTTCTTCAGTCTGGTGGCGCGGCTTACGTCGAGTAATGCGCTGCCATAAGGAGCGGTGTTCAGCAGTTTGAGCGATCGTTGACATAAAGGCCTCCGGTATTCACGGCTTTCTGTTTAAAGCTTTTATGCAACAAGCTTTACAGACTCGTAGCAGACAGTATCTTCTGCTGGAATGACCTCAGTTAACCTTTTTCTGCCTGCAAACAGAACCAACGATTTATGCTTTCTTTATGAAGTTTTGGACTATAACTTCCCGAGCCAGACACCCTCGCAGAACAACTTCGCACACCCCAGACTGTTCTGATGACGCATTTGCGGATCCCCTGGAGTTTGTGCCAGTTGCACCAGAATGCCGGTAAAGCATTGTGCCATCAGCACGGCGGAAATATCCTCACGAAACAGCTTATGCTCCTGACTGATCGCAAGATTTTCAGCCATCAGTTCACACAATAATCTTTGCGTTTCCCCTGCCTGAGGAGGTAACAAAAAGGCCTTTTGGGTGCGTGCATCATCTTCTGCAAAAAAGTTAAGCAGTTTCCGAAAACTTAACGCCATCCGGTCAAGCACCTGATTCTCCGCAACCTGTGGGGCAATTTGTAGCGTGCGTACAAGCGTGGTCAGACGCTCGCGAAAAGCAATAACATCGGTATGGCTCATTTCTCTATCCCTGGCATTTCTCATTTCAGTGCGTTTCTGGAGTATTTACGTAAATGTACTTTGCTACCTATTTGAATTCTATAAGTTAATGACCGTGGCTAACAATTGCACATCCCTGCACTCAGGCGTAAACCAGTAAGTAGCTCACGTAAGGCGATCGGGTCGGTCAGACCGTGCCTTGCGCGCAGCACCTGAAAAGATACCGAATACATAGAGGATAGTGGTATGTCTAAAAATGGAAAAGTGGCTTTAGTAACAGGTGGTGGTCAGGGGATTGGCCGGGCAATTGCGCTGCGTCTGGCGAAGGATGGTTTTGCCGTCGCTGTCGTGGATTATAACGCAGACACGGCGAAAAAAGTCGCTGAGGAAATCAACCATGCTGGTGGCAACGCGGTTGCCCTGCTTGCCGATGTGTCTGACCGCGAACAAGTTTTTGCTGCGGTAGAGGCTGCGACGAAACAACTTGGTGGATTCGACGTTATCGTCAATAACGCCGGTATTGCGCCGACAACCCTCATCGAAGACATCACGCCTGAAATTGTAGACAAAGTTTATAATATCAATGTGAAAGGTGTGATTTGGGGTATCCAGGCGGCGGTGAAAGCGTTCAAAGCTGCCGGGCATGGCGGTAAAATCATCAATGCTTGTTCGCAGGCCGGACATGTAGGCAATCCTGAACTGGCGATTTACAGCTCGAGTAAATTTGCGGTACGGGGTCTGACGCAAACTGCTGCGCGCGATCTGGCATATCTGGGGATTACCGTGAATGCGTACTGTCCGGGGATCGTCAAAACACCGATGTGGGAAGAAATTGACCGTCAGGTTTCTGCTGCTGCAGGAAAACCGGCGGGTTATGGTACGCAGGAGTTTGCAAAAAACATCACGCTCAAACGTCTTTCAGAACCTGAAGATGTGGCTGCCTGTGTTTCTTATCTTGCAGGCCCGGATTCAGATTATATGACCGGTCAGTCACTGCTGATTGACGGCGGTATGGTCTTTAACTGATCCCCTTCCCGCCTGCCCAGCCTCTCATTTCGGGAGGCTTTTTTTTAAGCCTAACGCTTTCCTGACCACTACAAACCCGCTCAGAGTTGTGCCAGCGGAATGTAGTATTCGCAGGTCACGCCGTTCAGTGCGGATTCTCGTGAATACTTTTCAAGGTCGGGCTGCATGATGAACTCCAGACCCAGTGTCGGTAAAAATACCGAATACAGATACAGGATAAAATCATTCAACCGGCTGAGATCGTAAGGATAATTGATCTTCAGATAACGGCTGGCCGGAACCAGGATTGTGTGGCTGTCACTGAGTTTTACCTGATGCGCTACGGTGTATTCCATCTGCAGGGCATTGGCGACTTCGTCGTGAGTATCGGGGCGGCAATCTGAAAGTCCCCAAACTGGTGCCAGCAGGGATTCCGGCGTTTCCAGATAGCGCAATAATTCGGCACGATGAACGTGGTTTTTACTGTTGAACAAAGCCTCTATCGGATACGAATGGACGACGGTTTCCCCTTCGAACGCCATTTCTGGCAAATCGACAATCTCATATTTAGGTTGAGGAAACTCATCGACGGTCAGCGGTGCGGTGATCCCGTTCATTGTCCATGACGCATTGCGGCGGTACATCCCCGGTGTTTCTGCAAAGTTCTTTTTAAATGAACGGGTGAATGTTTGCTGCGAGTCATAAGAGTAATACAACGAAATATCGAGGATCGGCATATTGGTAAGACGTAACGCGATCGCCGCCATGGTCAGACGGCGGTCACGGATGTATTTGCCCAGTGCGTAACCCGTTTTACTTTTAAACAAACGCTGAAGATACCACGGAGAATAGCCTGTTTTTTTCGAGGCTTTTTCCATGGTCAGACGGTCACTTAAGTTGACTTCGATCCAGTAGAGTAACTCTTTGATCAGGTCATCGTGAAAATCAGGTTTTTGTTCGCTCTGCAAAATGAACTCCCTGTGCTGCTATAAAGTGGCGCGGCTTAGTGCGCAACAGATTTTGAAAACACGTTCACTACGATGACGCCGGCGATGATTAGCCCCAGGCCAATCATCGCCGGCGTATCCAGCTTTTGTCCGTAACCAAACCAACCAATCGCAGAGACCAGAACAATACCGACGCCGGACCAGATGGCATAAGCAATACCGGTCGGCAGGGTTTTCAGAGTCAGAGATAATAAGAAGATGGCAATCGTATAGCCCAGCAATGTAACGACGCTTGGCCATAAACGGGTGAATCCTTCCGAGCTTTTCAGACTGCTGGTCGCGATGACTTCCGCCACAATAGCCAGTCCGAGAAGCAAATATGTTTTAAACATCTGTCGTTTCCTTACTGCAAGAGTTATGAGCATACAGCTCATTTTCAATGGCGCGGCCGAGGTTGTATTGCGCGCATGTCGGACTCAGTCCAAGAGTTTCAAGTCGCGACATGGCATCCATGCTGCTGCTCAGGCCAATCAGGCGCCAGGAAATATGCTCCGGCGATTCACCCTGCACAAACTCCCCTTTCTGTCTGCCAAAGCTGATGGCATCAGACACCAGCTGATGCCAGTCAGACACTGAAAGCGCAAATGCAGCTTTCATCAGCGGCTCCTGCTCGGTCAGCAACATGGCTTCATGCCACAGTGGGATCGCCATCAGAGATTCTTCGTCTTGCGGATCAACCAGCAACAGGTTCAGCCGTTCGCGGGCTGTCAGAGCCAGAGACTTTTCTTCCAGCTGGGCTTTGAGGATTTTCATCACCTGCGTATAGGCCTGAGCCCGCAGCTGAGCGGCGCTGGAAAAATGGTGATGAACCTGACCGGTTGCCGCACCGGCTTCTTGCGCGACACGACGAACGGTGGTCGCGGCCAGTCCTTCACGGCGGGCAATTCGCGCAGCAGCTTCCAGAATAGTATTGCGGCGGGCTTCTTTACACAGGTAGACCACTGAAAAATCCGAAGCAGAGTAGGCAGATGAGGATAATGCCAAGACTTGGACGGATGTTCAAGATTTTTTGAGAACGTTCATTCACCTGTGATTTTATATAGGTAAATGACTTGCAATCTCTGTGAAAATTGTACTCGCCGAAAATGACAGCAGCCTGACGTTTCAGGCCACTTACTGATCAGTACACACAAAACTCGACGCTGACCTGATATCACCCTGCCCGTTATATTTCGGATACAACGGGTAATCACATAAGGGCATTTCACGTCCTGCCGTCGGTTTGTTGACATCAATCATAACTTGCTGCCCGGGTGGGATCCCATGATCGACCCACTTATCCAGCGTGCCGAGTGAATCCCAGCTCGCACGAAAAGCTCCGCTGCTGTGGGTAAAGCCGGGTGCCAGGTAGAAGCGTGCAAACTGACGGAGCTCTTTCTCGCCGAATTCCGCTTTCAGTTTTTCGTAATACGCCACGGTATTCCCCGGTGGTACTGCCATATCTGCGGTACCGTGCATCAGCAGTAACTTACCGCCATGTTGCACAAAGGTGCGGAGGTTCGCATCGGCGTTATCGACTTGCGAGGCCAGTTCTTTGAGGCGCGCCTGGTGTGCAGCAGGATCGAATCCCAGGGAGTCATAATCTGCATCACGCATGACTTCATAACGAACGGCCTGATCGCCCATCATATAAGGAAAGGAAATAATGATATTTGTGGCTTCGGGTTTCGGCTTGTCTGCGCCGGAGCCAAATACGCTGACCAGCGCGGAAGCGTCAGCACCGCGTAATATCGGCCATGGCGCAAAGTGATCGCCGGTAGGCAGGTTTATGCCAAGTTGTACGGGCTTATTCAGCAGGTCGACCAGCGCTATTTGCGTGTCTGAAAGACAATTTGACCCGGTATCTTTGCCCTGCGGACAACGCAGATGCGCAATTTTAAATGTCGCACTACAGGCATCAGGATTGGCGACCACGCCGTCGGCCAGACCGTCCAGTTTATCGCAGGCACCGGTCACGGCGTTGGCAATCAGCGCGGCTTTTGCCGGTGAAATCCACGCACCCGGCGTGTTGTAAATTGCCTGCCCGATACGGATACCCGCCATGTGCAATTCGACGACGTTGTAAACCGGATGAATGGCGATCGCGCCGTCATAGTCGAGAGGGAAGCGCTGAATTGCAGCAAGTGCTTCGTGTCCACCCTGAGAATTGCCCTGAAAATACAGGCGCGAGGGTTTTTTACCGTAAGCTTGTGTGATGAGTGCGACCGCGACATCGTGGGTTTTCTTAATCTGAGCACCGGCAAAATTATCCCAGGCTCCATGGTTGAGAGCAAAAGACGCATCTGATACGCCGCCCTGATGCCCGGAATCGCTGCCAAAAGTCGCGTAACCTTGTTTCAGCACGCCGGGTGTAGCGACTGGCGCCAGCCGGGCAGTATCGGCATCCTTAACGGAACCGTCGAATCCGCTGCCGCCGAGTTGCAAGGCTTTACCATTCCATATGAGGGGCAGGTAAAGCTGAAAATTAATATCAGGTGCTGTCACATCAATGGGTTTAATCAGTCCTTCGAGTTTGCAGTGCTGATTACCGGGATGACCGGCCATCGCAACATTGGTCACCAGCGCGCCGAGGGTTGGCAAACCTATTTTGGCAGCATCGATGCGGGAGTTTTTTAGGGCCACGCATTGCGACTGGGTTATACCTGCCGGGGACGCTTCCGCTACATTTGCTGAGAACAAATTAGCGAAGAACAACGCAAAACAAAAAGTATAAAAGCGCGCATTCATCAGACAGATATCATCCCATTGCGTAAAAGTGGCAGTTTGTCATTAAATGATCTGCTAAAACAGCCCTCCGTGGAGGAAATAGTCACTCACGACATGTTGGATATGGCACATACATCTCATCACGCAAACAAATGAACTCAGATGTAATAGCCTCATTATTTATGATTAGAACTGTTTTTTATGTGTATATGCCAGGTGCTCTGTAATTAAAATAATATATCTACTGTGAGTTATCATTTTAATGAATGATATGGCTGAGTGTGTATTTAATATTGGTATGATGAATGAAATAAAACTAATTTTTAATTTGTCTCTTATTGGTAATTAAAGGTATATTGCTGCCGCCTGCCTGGTTGCGGGTGCGATTAATATTAATCAACTTTTTTGAAAAGGAATTTTACATGAAGTCTTTAGTCAAGTTGTTTGTCCTGGCTGCTGTGGTCTCTACGCTTTCTGGTTGTACAGGTAGCGTCTATAACAAAGAAAAAAACTGTGATTACATGTACTTACTTCACCCTGCCATTTCAATTTCTAAAATGATCGGTGGTTGTGGTCCGACTGATAAATAATGTTATTTTCATTGTAAAATATGCCGGGCGATGATGCCCGGCATTTATATAATAACACGCTTGTTTCTTAATACTTTCTTAAAACGTCCAGCAGACACCGCTGGCACCCCCTGCCTTATAGAGCGTTGCCGCTAATCTTCGTCAACAGTTATGTACCAAACTTCTTAATACATGAGAATTTTCATAATAAACTTCCTGAGTTTTAGGTTAACAATCTAAATGTAGACCAGTTGTCTGCAGGCAAGTTATAAACATTCCATTTTACTAGAGCTTATTGGTAGAGTTCTCCACATCGTATTACTCTTCAATGAATCGCAGCAGGTCTTCATTAATCGTCCCTGCTTGGGTGATTGTCATCCCGTGGCCAAATCCTGCATAGACCTTGAGCTGCGCATCTTTGACAAGTTGCGCGGACAGAATGGCAGAGTCGGCCAGCGGAACGATCTGATCATCATCACCATGCATGATGAGGGTTGGCACATCGATTTTCTTAAGGTCATCAGTGAAATCAACCTCAGAGAACTGTTTGATACAGTCATACTGACCTTTGATCCCACCCTTCATTCCCTGAAGCCAGAAGCTTTCTCTCACACCATCAGAAGGCGTCTCTGACGAACGATTGTAGTTGAAAAACGGCGTGGTCAAATCCTTATAGAACTGAGAACGGTCTTTTTCGACCGCAGCACGGATGCCATCAAACACTGCCATAGGCAGACCGCCAGGATTTTTCTCGCTTTGCAGCATAACCGGAGGCACTGCGCCGATAAGTACTGCTTTGCTGACGCGTGCAGAGCCATGCGTACCGATATACCGTGCGACTTCGCCACCGCCAGTAGAGTGTCCAACCAGAACAACATCGTTGAGATCTAACTGTTCGATGAGTGATGATAAATCTTCAGCGTAGGTATCCATATCATTGCCTTCCCACGTCTGACTTGAGTTGCCATGGCTGCGGCGATCGTGAGCTATTACACGGAACCCCTGCTGACCGAAGAACAACATTTGCGCGTCCCATGCATCACTTGATAATGGCCAGCCGTGGGAGAAAATAATGGTTTGTCCCTTGCCAAAGTCTTTATATGCAATCTTAGAACCGTCTTTCACCTGAATAGTTTTCATCACTTTATTCTCTTTTCTGTTGGCGACGCCTCATGGGCGGCGCATTTGATGTAGAAGTGTTTTTTTGTATGTTTGCTTTTATACCTGGCAATCATTCAATAATTGCTGGCCAGGAAAGCATTTCACTGATGTTTACTGAGATAAACTTTGTGCCGCTTTTTCGATCAGGTTCGCAATTTTTTCCGGCTGCGAGGCGTAAATGGCATGGTTGCCTTTCAATTCAGTAACGGTGCTGTGTGCGCGTTTTGCCATAAAGCGCTCCAGTTCTGGATTAATAGCACGATCCTGCGTCGCCACTACGGCCCAGCTTGGCTTCGTTTTCCATGCCGGAACGCCTGCCGGGGCACTAAATGCTGCTACTGCAGGCATAAGTTGAGATTGCGCCAACAGATTTGTTTCTTTGACTGGCAAGTCAGCGGCAAAGTCCGCGTGGAAATTTTCCGGTTTGATATAAAGGAAGTGATCTGGCGTTTCAGTAATAGACTGAGCGGCTGGCGGGTATTTTTTGGCCAAACTCAGCAATGAGTCACCTTGCTCCGGCTGAAATGCTGCGATGTAAACCAGGCCGGCAACAGAGGGATCATTTCCCGCGTCACTGATGATCATTCCGGCGTAGCTATGGCCAACCAGCAATGATTTACCACTTTGCAACGCCAGAACGCGTCGAGTCGCCGCGACATCATCAGCCAGCGAGGTTTGAGGCTCCTGCACAATCGACACTTTATAGCCTGCTTTATTCAGGATGCGGGCCACTGGAGCCCAACCTGAACCATCCACAAAAGCACCGTGTACCAAAACGATGTTTTTAACCGGCGCCGCCATTGAAGACTGAGCATAGACTGACAGAACCAGGCTTAAAGCCAGAGTAGTCAATGTTTTTTTGAACATGATTAATTTCCTGTATTTTATATGGATTATTCAATTAGACCGGTCGTCTAACCATCTCTTAAATAAAAAATTTACCCGTACCTGCTATTCAGGCCAACTCTGTGTGCTGTTCTTTATACCGGAACGGCTGTTGTGCTATGTCGCTTAGTTGCCGTGCCATGTGTGTAAGCTAACAGCTATTAGACCAGTCGTCTACAGGTAATTAATAAAACTTTTCCATCTTTCATTCGCAGGTACCTTCTCATTGCGGTTACCTGCCACGATGAGATAACCCACTAATTTTGATGCTTGTTCAACTGCGTTTGTTCACGTATCGATGATGCGCTTAGTCGGCTTTCTTTGCCCAAACTGCATGCGTATTTGTGAATTCACGCATCCAAAGTGCGAGAGTTCGCGACAATACCCACTCTTTTTCACACAGCCATTGGTCCGATTCTATCTTGTAGACCCAGCGGATCGCCTACCTTCGACAGTCTGACGGCTGCGCTGAACTAGCGCGTCTGCTTTCAAAGCTAGTGTGACGCGAGCCCGCAGTTGGTTGAAAGGTAAATGGTTTAACTCATGGGATTTAGTTACAACATTCTAATTATTTGAAACATCAATAACAGTGACTAAATCAACTTCATTTTAACTTTCCGTCTAGCAGGGAATGAACTCCAGCTATGACCAATACGATCTCCGAAGACATGAAAAAGCGGTCGCAAAGCGACCGCCTGAGTTCTCAAAAAACGTCTTATCGTTTACGCCATATCGTTAACTGCGCGACGGTATGTTGGAATTTTCTTGCCGTTTCCCGGATAACGAATGGCACATCTTGTGGCTGCTGAATTTCCTCAAAATCACTGGCCAGAAGGCGGCGCAATGCCTGATGGGTGGTCACTGCTTCACCGTTCTCGCGGAAACCCCCTACCCAATTCTCTTTTGGAGTGAATTCTTCAAGCCAGGTATACGGCGATGACAACATCAGCAATCCGCCTGTACGAATCATTGGTGTGATGTCTTTCAGGAACCGCGCAGGTTCACGCAGACGGTCAATCAGGTTTGCCGCCAGAACCAAATCATACAATTCAGCCTGCGGTTTAAGATTGCACGCATCACCCTGCACAAAACTGACACGTTCTGTCTGCTGCGCATTGATCCCTACATCTGCCAGCGTCGCCTGACAATAATCGACCAGATCACCCTCTTCCGGGATCACATAACGACAAGCTTCGCCTCTCGCCAAAGCCAGAGCGACATCGATAAACCGCGCGGAATAATCCATGCCCACGACAGCATCAAAATGACGTGCAAGCTCGAAACTGGCGCGGCCGGTCGCACAGCCGATATCTAGCGCCCTGCCTTTCTGACTGACATTTTTTACAGCTATATCAACAAGTTGTTCGGCGTAATTTGGCACGTTAAAGTGGCGCGGACCGTACTGGAAATCCAGATACTGAGCCACCAAACCATCGGTTTCATACGGATTCACCGTGATCTGTTCCTGATGACTGGACACCACATAACGGAAACCTGCATGCTGGAAGAAGTGACGGCGGAACGCGTAACGGGAAGATTTCAATGCCTCGTTACCGGTCGAAATCCAGCTTCCACCTTTGATCATCGAGTGTTTACCATCAAAAGTCGGCGTCGAAAAATCGTCATATAACGGATGCACACGGAAACCATCAAACCCGCTGATCGGGGTTGATGCCCATTGCCAGACGTTCCCGACAATATCGTAAAAATCGCCCTGTGCGAAATGATCTACCGGACACGAAGAAGCCCAACAGGCCAGATTGATGTTACCCGGCGCAGTCTGCCAGTCTGGCTGATCGCCAGGCACCTGATTACGTAAAATCATCCATTCTGCTTCGGTCGGCAACTGAACAGATTCACCGGTTTGTTTCGCTTTCCAGCGACAAAATGCCGCCGCTTCAAGCTGATTGACTTCTGCAGGCCAGTCCCACGGCATCGGCACTTCTTCAGTCATCAGACGTAATTTTAGTTGCTCAGGTTCACGCGGCGAACCGACCCAAAATGTCGGCATTTCTGCCTGCGCAAACTCACGCCATCCTGCACCTTCTTCATCCCACCATTCAGGATTCTGGTAGCCGCCCGCCTCGACGAAAGTATAGAATTCGGCGTTGCTCACCAGCATTTTACTGGCGCTAAATGCCTGAATTTTATGCTCTGACGTGCCGTATTCGTTGTCCCAGCCGTACGTGTCGTCCTGCTTACCTAGTGTGACAACGTCACCTTTAACGGCTACTGTTTCGTTTTCAGGCACCGTTTTCCGGTCATGTCTTGCCAGTTCACAGGCAGGCCAGTGTGCCTGAGGTTTGACCCATTCCACCGGTAACTGGCGGATCAGTACGCTGGACGTTTCAAGATGGATGCGTTCATGCTCGATACCCATCAGGATCACCCACGCCGGGCTGCTCCAGTCGATCGGTAAACTCAGCGGCATCGTATCGATAATAGCGAGCACTTCTTCGCGAACTTTGTTGCGATATGTCCGTAAATTGGCGACAGATGGCCAGTGATAGTTCTGATCGTCGAGATCGTCCCAGCTCATTTCATCCACGCCAATCGCCAGCATTGCCTCGATGTGGGAATCAATACGCTCAGGAATTAAACCTGCCGCCATAAGCTTGTTGATATAAAAAGTGGCGGTATGACCAAAATAGAAAATCAGCGGATGGCGCAGGGTAATCGCTTTGTTGAAGTAAGCGCGTTCGTCCGCCAGACAATCGAACAGGCTTTCATACAGTTCCCAGGTCTGAATATAGTAATCACGTATTTCCTGACGTTTTTGTTCCGCCGTTCCTGTGCTTAGTAAAACTGTCTGCGTCGGTTCCGGCAAGCCGTTTGCGTTCTCTGGTTGTGAAAGCATCATTAATTCCTCTGTCCTCTGGCAACGCCAAATCAATACTCAAGTGTAGCAGCTGACATCAGCGGCTTATTTCCGGCGCGTGCGGGCCGGTCTGTTCGTCGTTAAATCAAAAAAAATTGCAGATATTTCTATTTCGAAAAAAAAGCCTATCTTTCCATATATAGCAGCGATATCGCCGGAACCTGCAGGCATTCACCCTCAAATTGATGACGCAAATCGAAGTAATCCGGCGCGCTGATAATGCCCTGAATATTGTCAGAAAATGCTTCCAGCGCCTTTTTCATTTGCGGCAGATAGTCGTGGGTATCGTAAACACGGTCGATACCTTCGAGCGAATGATTCATGATTTTACGGGCAACATCGTTAGGGACATTCAGGGAGGATAATTTGGATCTGGCCGTCCGGCGCAAATCCCGTGTTGCAAATGGCTCAATGCCCAGCCCTCTTTCTGCACGTAACATACGGCGGATTACCTGAGTGACGGCGCCCCGCGATAACGGTTTTTGTGCATCAAGCGGCGACGGAACCAGCCACGGACTATTTTTTGGACTGGCCGCCAACAATGCTTCCACACAGGTCACCATTAAAGATGTCAGGGGCAGGCTATGATCGCGGGCTGATTTATTACGCGTGCCCTGCCGCCAGACGCCAATTCGCAGGTGAAACTCCTCTTTTCTGGCACGTACGATTTCATCCGGACGCCTGGCAGTCAGTAAACAAAGGCGTAGCGCCCAGCGACATTGTTCCGAAATATCCCATAAATCAAGACCATGCCAGAAAATCCAGATTTCAGCATCGGTTAATGCCCGCTCGCGGGGCGGCGTATTTCTTCCCCCGACGTCACGGCGTTTCATGGAACTCAAGGGCGAATGTGCGAGATATCCCTGCGTTTCCGCCCAGCCAAAAAATTGCTTACACAGGGCAAATACCCTTTTGGCTTCGGAAATTTTTCCGTCCGCTAACAACACATTGAATAAGCGATTCAGACGCAGGCGGGTAATTTTGTTGAGTGGCACATCGCCAATCACCGGCAGGACATGTTTCATTAAAGAGGAAACGGCAATTTCCGGACGACGGCGTGTCAGGATCAATGAAAGCCGGATCCAGACATTGATCACCTGCCCGACCGTCGCGTTACCCTCTTCGTCAAAATCATCCAGCTTTGCGAGCGGCGTCATTTTCACATTCTGAAGATAGGCAAGCACATGCCGGCCAACATTCTCGGCAGCAAAATGTGTTTCGTTGATCGTTCCGGATACCGCGTCGCTCATCAGCCCTATTTCACCTGAAAAAATCACAGGGCGGTTTTATAACAAGTCATAGGATCTTAGGCAAAAGGTTTATGACTCCAGACCTATTAAGTCTGGAGTCACTGCGGCAATCTATAAGGAAAAATAAAGGAGTTAGCAGAAGGATTATGACGTCATTGACGGGTTAAAAAACCTACAAACTGGACAAGCAGTCCAGTTATCCTGATGCAGGTTACTGGATAATCGCTGCTGTTTTATTCAATTCTGCAGGATGATATTCACTTATGACACCGTAGTCATCAATGTAACTGACGGTCATCGACAATTTTCGGCTGTCAGTAAATTGAATAACAGGGAGACTGATATGGCTGAATGGTGCGATCATTCCGTCATGAGGTAAATTATTTTCCCAATGCGCTTCTCCATATTTTATTTGTGTCAGCGTCACGTACAGCGGTGAACGATTTTCAATTTGGAGTCGGGACTTATTGCAATCTTTGACGTATGAAAAATGTAATTTTTTTACCGCGTCACTGCTGGTTATATCTCCCAGAGTATTGGGACGATAGAAAATTTTAATTCTGGTGCGGATGGCCATTTGTAACACAGGGTTATCCTCCGACACTGGCATTTTCGGCGGAACTTCAAGAACATTCAGCCAAAACAAGGACTCCGAATCAGCCGTAAGGGGAGGCCCTTTACCGGTAAACAATACACGTATACCCAGCGAACTTTTTGGCTCAAGCCTTGCTACTGGCGGCAAGACAACAAAGGGAACATAAATATGCTCGGGTTTTTCTTCAGGCTCTTCTTTATCAATCCATAATTGCATCAGTGCAGGTTTCGACCCTTCATTGATAATGCTTATGGACTCATCATTTGCTTTTTGGCTGAATATTAACCGTGTTCGGTTAAGGTAAGTTTCACCTATTCCCTGTTCTGTAGTCATTGTCCAAAATAATACTGAAGCTAAAATAAAACAGGGTAATGATGATAGGATTTTCATAGAAAAAATATTTTTGTTAGTTACTTGTATTTCAGCGTAAAAGTTACTGAACCACTCACATTGCCGGAAGATACAGTATTCTCTGTTTGATACAAACCTGCCCTGAGAGGAACAGAGTAATTTGTATTGGCCGTTCCTGAATCATAACTGGTCAGCAGATAATCCGTATTGAACGTCACGGGAATGTCCTGATCCGTGAGCATTTGCAATGCGACGCCGCTTGCCGTTGAAGTACTGTCCGGCGCAAACACTCCCTGTGAATTATTTTTAATCGTTGTTGTTGGCATAAACGAATAACTGATGCTGGCCAGCCCAGCAGGACATTGCGTGAAATTGAGCTTAAAGTCTGTTCTGGATGTTGTGTAGCCTGGACCGCTAAAGTCAGACCGCGCGGCTGGCGGGAGTGTCACATCCACATTAGGTGTTGTACAGGTGCCTCCCGTGGTATTAATGACCAGCCCACCCGCAAGAAACTCTGCAATCATATAAGTACCCCCACCTGTGCTGGAAGCACCGTTGTAAAACTGGTAATGCCGTGTATACATCGGATCAAAAACAGGCGTAGTACCCGCAGTCAGCGTATTTGCTGTCTTTACAAAACGAATTTGTACATCAACCCCGATATTAAATGAACGTCCGCTGTCGTAGGTGACAGGGAAGAGTTCTGCTGGTGTTTGATAAATACCACCAGCTACAGTCAGCGGATACCAGGCACTGGTTTGCCCTTTCACCGTATAACGCCAGCGGGCGATGTACCCCAGTCCGGATTTCACCGTTGAATTATAAACGCTGTAGGCCTGGCCTTCTGTCGTCGTCGTATTCCAGATGGGGTAAGGAGGATAACCCTGAACCGCGAGTTGCGGTGAAATCGTCTGAGAGGAACTTCTTTGCGCACAAGTCCACACGCTCGGATCTGATGATGTTATCCACCCGCCCAGTAGATCTCCCACAACAGCATCTTTCCCAATCTGAATGGTGGTTGAAGAGAAATACTGGTAATAGGAACTTGTCCGGTTGCAATTAACCCACGTACCATCCGCCCATACCGGATGACTTATACCGGCGAACGCGATAAAGAGAATTGACCTGAAAATTTTTGCCATAACATTTCTTCCCTGTTTACTGGCACACCACGTTTGCACGCCTGAAATTATCTTCCTCTGACAGATTATCAGCGGGCAGCTGGTACAATAATTCACATTGTTGCGACGGCGAACTTCCCCATTTCACATTGAGTTTTCCTTCGCTATTTTTTACCCGAATAAAACTCTGGCTTCCTTGTGCGATATATCCAACCCTCTCGTTCTTCTCGTCTGTAACAGGCGTGCCAAACGGAATTTCCTCGTTACGAACCGAGCTGATTTGCAACAAAGCGGAATAACCAAAATCTGTTTCATATTTCAATAACACCACCGCACCGGCCGTCGGAACGCTATTCTGGCGGGTGACATCGAGAGCAATATCATTGGAAAGCCCTTTTGGATCCAGTTCGATGCTATTCTGCCGATACGGTGTTAAATAAGGCACCGCGGCTTTACCTGATTTATCCAAAGCCAGGCTTGAATTATTCGCCACTTTCGCGCCGCTGGCATGGTTCGCTTCCACAACTGCCATGGTGTCGCCCATTATCGGCGTGAACACTACACCATTTCCGTATGCAATTGCGCCGCCCGAAAGCGTTGCCCCATACTGCTGGTAGCCTTGTCCGGCTGAAAAGCTTCCTCCTAAGCGGGTATAAGGTGAATTCCAGTTCCCACTGGCGCCTGCGGTATTGCGGTTACCCATCGATGAATAATGATCTGCATTGCCGAAAGCACTGTAAGTATATTGACGCTCATCGCCAGCGGAACCCGAGACCGAATTCTGAATCCCCTGATGATCACGTTCCTGTACATAGGTTGAATTGAAATAAGCCAAATTTGCGCTGCTACCCAGAGGTAGTGAAATCCCTAAGGCAATTTTGTTGTCCCAGATATTTTTCACCAGATCCCGGGTACGGCTGGCATTAATATTCAAATTGAACCATGAGAAAGTGTTGGTGTATCCCATTTGGTATTCAGTATCACGCCCGCCTCTGTTCCAGTAATCCTGGGTGCTTGCACTGATATTCAATGTTCCCCAGACCTCCGACAAATCCTGTGTTGCGCTGATCTGCACACGATTTTTACGATTGATACTGCTGGAATAAAAAGCGTTTCCGGCAGAGGTTTGCTGGTCCCGTATCAACATTGCATCATCAATACTGTAGTAACCGGCGCTTGAATAACGATAATTTGCCAGCGTGATATTCGTGTTCACCACTGGCAGTATTTTTGAGAAAGCCAAACTGTAACTTTGCCCCTCTTTTGAGATTTCGTTATGTAACTGAGTACGGGCATGAGTGATATCCGAAGATATCGCGCCCAGCAAAGTATTCAGTGCAATCCCCCCGGCCACCGACTGATACTCTCCTCCCCCTAATACACCTCCGTAACCCGTGATCAGATTGGTAAAACCGTACCGTATAGTGCCCATCACAATCAGGGGTTTTTCATTCACGGTCGAATTACGATAAGTCCCGCTCATCAGTGTGTAGCGGGTTGTCCCTGGCCTTAATAGTTCAGCGATCGACGCATAGGTCACGGTAAAACTACGCTCGCTGCCATCCGCTTCTTTCACTGTGACCAGCAAATCTCCTCCAGTGCCTGTCGGATACAGTTCATCTATGACGAACGGGCCAGGTGGAACCGTGGTTTCATAAATACGCGTGCCGCGCTGTGAAATCTGAACTAATGCCGTAGTATTCGCCACGCCACTGATCACCGGTGCGTATCCGCGCTGCGAGTCCATATACATCCGGTCATCGGATGCCAGCATGGCCCCGCGAAACCCCACGCTATCAAAGACCTGTCCTTCCGTCATAGATTCACCGATCACCAGCATACTGCGTATCGGCACTATCGCACGTTCGAGATAAGTGCTGGCGTTATCATATTCCCATCCATTTTCATCGCTCTGGTTAAAAGACCCTTTATATCGCAAACGCCAGACATCCCAGTTTATACCACCGAGAAGTCCGAGATATTGAGTAGAGATACTTTGCGTTTCTGACATTTCTGAATAATAGGCGTTATAATCATATTCTAATGTTGCCGCTGTGATACCTTTATCCCAAAGTTCGGGGCTGACATACCCTCTGGCATGGCGAAGTAAATAGATCTGCGGCGCTGTCACATTAAGATGTTGAGTGGTAACGTCATAACTGGCATCGAGTCCGGGAAGCAATTTATTAATATCAGCACATTGATGGGGATCTTTAAGCTGATAAACGACTTTTTCATCGAGTCTTTCACTATCAATACCCAACTCTGATAGCAATTTTATATTGAAACACGCATGGGCTATTTTTGATTGATTATCCGGAAGTGAAAAATTAACATCTGTACGCCCTTTCCACCTCTCATTTATATACAGATCCACCCGATGTATTCCGGGTAGTACAGGGTTTCCTTGCGCATAATCATTAACGTCTATTGCTGACCGCATAAATGCACTGTTAAAAATAACCGTATCAGAACCTGCATAACAGACGACGTGAGAGAACAGCAGTGCAGACCAAGCTGTTCTTCTCAAGGTCGCCATGGTGAATGAATTTTTAAGCGAACCAGATATCATTTCATAATATCTGTTCATTGACTGATTCCCCGCCATAATCATTTATGATGCTATAGAATAAATTTTCGCCCCGTATATCTTTATTCTCATTCGACTTCAGATTGAATTCTATTTCACTTTCAGGCTCAACCATTCTCTTCGTAAAATTTTCGACACGGGAAAGTACCGGTGATGTTTTTGAGTGTCTGACTTCCAGCTTACTGAAAGTGATAAAGTAAGGTGAAGGATTGATAATTGTTAGTTTGTTGCCAATCACTGATACTTTTAACTGTTTATAAGCCTGAAGTGGCGAAGGTACTAAGTTATCTGGTCGGTAAAACAACTTAACCCGGGTACGAAATGCCATTTGCAATACATTATCACCTGCCTGAATCCTCTGTGTCGGCTTTGGAGGCACTTCCAAAAGATTAAACCAGAACAGCGATTCCCGATCCTGTGGTAAATGCCCGTTCAGTGCCATCAGCCGTATCGCCTGACCTTTCTCTGGATCGATGCGAATGACAGGAGGATTGACAATAAATGGGACATTGACTTCACCGGGCCGGGCTTTCGGGTTGCCATCATCCAGCCACATTTGTACCAGATAGGGTTTTTTACCCTTATTCATTAATTGTATTACTGACTCTTTATCTTGAGCATGGAATACAATCCGCGTTCCGTTAATGACAACTTCCGGATACGCTTTACAGGAAAAGAAGCAGGTTAAAATAATACTGATGAATATCGACTTACACATCCCTGAGTTCCTCATTATTGAAACAGGGGTGAAATTCCTGCTTCACCCCTTTTTATCGGTTACTCGTATGTCATGGTGTAATCAACTTGCGTGGTCACTGTTCCTGCTTCTGAAACTCCGGTGGCATAATAGCGGGCGAAATAATTCAATGTCCCGCTGCCAGCGCTGATATCAACCGGAATATCATTTTGGCCATCTGTTACCGGAGATCCGGCGACTATTGACTCCATACTGGCATTTAATAATTCAACCTGAACATTTTTTGCTGCATCCGACGCGGTGGTATCTATATTAAGACGGCCGGTGGCACTATCAACATAAGTACCGGGTTCATAATAAGTGCTTGCCGTGCCTAAAGCCGTACCTGAACAACTTGTCAGTGAGATATTAAAAGGTGTCGCACCGGCAGTTTCCCCCGGCGCTTTCAAACTGTTTGCTGAAACAGTAGGTAATGTCACGGTCGCATCCTCACTTCCACCATTAACAGCAATTGAACAGGTAGTATCTGTTACCTTGCCATTAATAGTAATAGTTCCATCGACCGCCATTGCCGATGCAGCAAACGTAGATGTCATGACTAACGCAAGCATGGGTATGACGTGTTTAGTATTATACATATGCACTTCCCTATATACGTAAGGATTGATCACTAGCTAATAATGATGGCATCAATATATAATAAGTCTTTCATCAATCCGACAGATAAATATATACAGAAGTTCATTATTAACGTCACGCATCATATACCGAAAATTATGATAAGCAATACAAGTTACTTGAATAGGCAGAGTTTAATTTTTTTTGGGGGGGGGGTAATTAATAGTTATTTATATAAAAAGTTCTCCTAATAACATTCAAAATATACTCGGTCATAAAAATATAATAATCAAATTAGTCGTCAGGGTATTTGCGTGCAAACACCCTGAACTGATGGGCTATGTTACGCTGTCGCCAACCTGAAGGCCGAGACAGACTGCGTCAGATATAACACCTGCTCTTCAAGTGAGGCAGCTGCTGCTGCGGATTCTTGCACCAGCGCCGCATTCTGCTGAGTTACGCCGTCGATTTCGGTCACAGCCTGCTCAATCTGGCTTATCCCACGGCTTTGCTCATCAGATGCGGTCGAGATATGTTCCATCAGCACATCAACCTGAGTCACGGAAGAAATAATTGCCGAGATAGAATCCCCGGTACGGGATACCTGTTCAGATCCTTCCTTTATATTGGCAACGGATTCAGAGATCAGACTTTCAATTTCCTTCGCTGCGACAGCACTGCGTTGCGCAAGACTGCGGACCTCGCTGGCAACCACCGCAAATCCACGCCCCTGCTCGCCGGCACGTGCCGCCTCAACCGCCGCATTGAGTGCCAGAATATTGGTCTGGAACGCAATGCTGTTGATGACGCCTGTTATGTCTTCGATTTTCTTAGAGCTGCTGTTAATACGACTCATCGTTCCGATCACATCCTGTGCCACCTTTTCACCTGCACGCGCATTTTTAACGGCTTCACGTGTCAGGCCACTTGCACGGGTAACATTCTCGGTATTTTGTTTTACGGTCGCGCCAAGTTCTTCCATGCTGGCCGCGGTTTGTGTCAGTGCTGCTGCCTGTTGTTCGGTGCGGGAAGCCAGATCAATGTTCCCAGCCGAAATTTCCTGTGATGCATGAGCAACGGTATGACTGGTGTCGCGTACCTGCCCGATAATCCGGGTCAGCGACTGTCGCATATGCTCAATAGAATGCATCAGTTCTTCAATTTCACTGCGTGACCGGGCATTGACCGGCACAGGGGTATCGAGATAACCCTCGGCAATCTGGCGGCAATGATCGCGGGAATTCAGAAGCGGCGTCAGAACGAAACGTTTAAGCAAAATCACCACGCCAATAATGATGATCAGGAATAGCAGACCAAAACCGATGGTCAGCCAGATACCGAATTTGAAATTATCCTGCGCATTATTGTTGAGATTTCTGGCGTACTGCTCGTGCAGCGCCAGCACTTTATCTAGTACGATTTCATACTGTCGATCGAGTTTTATGACTGTCGGGATTTGTGCTTTAAACCGCGGCTGGTCACCCGCTTTAGCGGCATCGATCAGCGGCTGTATTCCGTTCTGACGATATTCCAGATACGTGGCGCGATATGCCTGGGCCAGTTCATCCTCACCCGGCAGTTTAGGTGCATCTATATAGGCCTGAAATGCGGCATCGGCCTTCACGATGACCTCATTGACGCCGTCGAGCGCAGCGCCGGTTTGCTGACCATTGCCGCTTTCAATTTCCTTCATATACTCCATGACGCGAACGCGCGAGGTGCGGCTGTGATTGATAGGATCAATCACGGACAGAACCACCCGGATCTCCTTGTTGACATCATCGAGAGAATGATTGCTTTGGATCAGCAACCAGATATTTGACAGCATACTGGTGAAAAAGAGAGCGAAAAGAACTACAAGAACAAGTAAAGAGGACTTTTTAAGCGACATCGGTAGATTCTCAAAACAGAGCAAGGATCTGTTTATCGGCATTTGGCTTAAAAGGTTTAATGACTGCTTCACCCTATCAGGAATTTAACAGACGGTGATCGGCCCGCTATCAAATTTTTAGCTATATCTGATACCGCCTTGCACTGAAGAGGCGGTTTCAACTGCCGACACAGCATAAAACTAACAAATTTTCTTATACTTTTAAGTAAATGAAAACAGCACTCCACTCTCTTACATTGAAACTGTAAAGTTATTTATTCTTGGAGGAAAAGTCTTAAGTAATATCTAAAATAGATGTTCCAGACTCATATCACCCTCCTTATACAAAATGAACAATCATTCAACACATGAATATTCCTATAAAAAAATATGAAAAATCCTATTAATCAACCCTCGCAACAAAATGAAAAAACTTTCATGAAATAAATTCACTTCAGATATTTCCAGTGTTTTCTGCATTATTAATCCTAATGAAATTTGCGCTTTTATTGTTTTTTCTACAAACCGATCTTCCTCAATGCCTTATCCCATGCCGCCTGCGCGAGAATTGAGGGAAAATTCCTATATTTCAATATGATGATCCGTTATCCTGCGATCCAAGCGATGTAATACTTAGTTACAAATAATGATTTTCAATAGAATCACTAATGTTTCTAAAATGCCAGCGACAGGTACTTATCTGAAATTTTACTTTTTCAGATAAATTCAATACACACTGCGAAATGCTCCGAAAAATATCAGCTCTTTTGTGACCCTGAAGTTATTCGCACGTTATTATAATGCGTCATGGAAAAATTTTTATGGCAGGGTTGCCAGCCTCAATGTATTTTTCAGATTCATTGGCAGCGTTTATCACTCCACAGTAAGGGATAGGCATGTCTAATAGTTTTCAGGAAGAAATCCCCAAAGCCCGCGTTAATATTAAATTAGATCTCCACACGGGCGGCGCACAGAAGAAAGTCGAATTACCTTTAAAATTAATGGTAATGGGAGACTACAGCAATGGCAAAGAAGACCGACCTTTGTCTGAACGCGAAAAAGTTAACATCAATAAAAATAACTTTAACAGCGTTCTGGCTGAGTTCAGTCCTTCACTTAATCTGACCGTTGAAAATACGCTGGCTGGCGATCATAGCGAAGAAAACATCTCTCTGAACTTCAACGAAATGAAAGATTTCGAACCCGAGCAGGTTGCCCGTCAGATCCCACAACTGCGCGCCATGCTGGCCATGCGCAATCTGCTGCGTGATCTCAAATCCAATCTTCTGGACAACGCAACGTTCCGCAAAGAACTCGAAACCATTCTTAAAGATCCGTCCCTGAGCAATGAGCTTCGCAGTGAACTGAACGCTCTGGCACCTAAGGCATAACAGCCTCCACTTAATGGATTAATGCGAGAAAATGCTTATGTCAGTCAATACTGAAAACTCTTCTTCAAGCCAGACTAATGTTCTTGAACGCCCTGAAGCGGGCACCGTTTACGCTTCCCTGTTTGATAAAATCAATCTGACGCCGGTGACTTCACTGGGCGACCTGAATGATTTCCAGGACACCGCTGCCCTGGCTGATGTGACAGCCGATCAGCGCGTGACGGCAGCCGTTCAGGTCTTCCTTGAGCGTCTGAAACAATCTGGCCAGACCGTTGAGCGTCTGGATAAAACGCTGCTCGATCACCATATTGCAGAACTGGACAATCAGATCAGCCGTCAGCTCGACGCTGTGATGCATCACCCTGATTTTCAGCGAGTGGAATCCGGCTGGCGTGGTCTGAAGTTCCTGGTTGACCGCACCGATTTCCGCCAGAACGTCAAAATTGAAGTGCTGGACGTTTCTAAAGACGACCTGCGTCAGGACTTCGAAGATTGCCCTGAAATCATCCAGAGCGGCCTGTACCGTCACACTTACATTCAGGAATATGACACACCGGGCGGCGAACCCATCGGTTCTGTAATTTCAAACTACGAGTTTGATGTGTCAGCCCAGGATGTCGCGCTGCTGCGTAACATTTCAAAAGTGTCCGCTGCCGCACATATGCCGTTCGTTGGCGCCGTCGGTCCCAAATTCTTCCTGAAAGATTCCATGGAAGAAGTGGCTGCGATTAAAGACATCGGCAACTACTTTGACCGCGCAGAATACATCAAGTGGAAATCCTTCCGTGATTCTGATGATTCCCGCTATATCGGTCTGACTATGCCACGCGTGCTAGGTCGTCTGCCATATGGTCCGGATACCGTTCCTGTTCGCAGCTTCAACTATGTTGAAGAAGTGAAAGGTCCGGATCACGAGAAGTATCTCTGGACCAACGCAGCGTTCTCGTTTGCAGCCAACATGGTGAAAAGCTTCATCAAAAACGGCTGGTGCGTGCAAATCCGTGGCCCGCAAGCTGGCGGTGCGGTGACTGACCTGCCGATCCACCTGTATGACCTCGGCACCGGCAATCAGGTGAAAATCCCGTCAGAAGTGATGATCCCTGAAACCCGTGAGTTTGAGTTTGCCAACCTGGGCTTCATCCCGTTGTCTTACTACAAAAACCGCGATTATTCCTGCTTCTTCTCCGCCAACTCCGCACAGAAACCGGCGCTGTATGACACTGCTGATGCCACAGCAAACAGCCGCATCAATGCGCGTCTGCCGTACATCTTCCTGCTGTCACGCATCGCGCACTATCTGAAGCTGATCCAGCGTGAAAACATCGGCACCACCAAAGACCGCCGTCTGCTGGAACTGGAACTTAACACCTGGATCCGCACGCTAGTCACTGAAATGACCGATCCGGGCGATGACCTGCAAGCCTCTCACCCGCTGCGTGACGCCAAAGTGACCGTAGAAGATATCGAAGACAACCCGGGCTTCTTCCGCGTGAAATTGTACGCCGTACCGCACTTCCAGGTGGAAGGGATGGACGTGAATCTGTCTCTGGTTTCTCAGATGCCTAAAGCGAAAGCCTGAAGCCCGGAGGCACGATGAAGATTGAACGTCCGCTGTGGACACGAGGGATCCTCGTGTCTCCACAGCAGTTTCAACAACAGGCCTCTTTTGAGGCCTGGACAAACGAATGTATTGCGCAAATGGGCATACTTCACCCGTGGGGTGTGCTTCATGCGACCTTTGAACAGGATGCGCTGGCACAAGGACGTCTGAAAGCTGAGCGGCTGCATGTCCGTTTTCAGGATGGCATATTGGTCGATACCGACTGTGCAGATTTACTGCCGCCAACACTGACGTTGTCGGCAAACTTACCGACAGACGCCAATGAAGCAATTGTGATGCTGGCGTTACCACAAGTTTACGCGAATGGCGGAAACTGCCTGCAGCCCGATGAACGGGCTGAACGTCCGGTACGCTATCGTCAGGCCTGGCGGGATGTCCAAAACCAGTATGGCGATGACAAAAAACAGGTCGCCGTCATGTCGCATGAATTGACGCTGCGACTGGATATTCAGGAAAACGGTGACTATCAGATCTGTCCGGTGGTACGTCTGCTGCGTGATGCCCAGGGACGGTGGATACAAGATACGAACTTTATCCCACCTTTGCTGAGTCTTCAGGCTAGTCATTGGTGTACAGAGCAGCTCGAACTGTTGATGGTGCAGCTGAGGGCGCGTTTAAAACGCCTGATGGGAATGCGCCGTGAAAGCAATGCGCGCATGGCAGACTTTGCAGTTGCCGATGTGTCCCTGTTCTGGCTACTGAATGCACTTAACGGTGCAGAGCCCGTGCTGGGCAATTACCAGCGCAACCCCCAGGTTCATCCTGAGCGCCTTTACCAGGAGCTGGCTCGTCTTGCCGGAAACTTGCTGACTTTTTCCCTGGATCATGACGTCGCCGCTATTCCGGCCTATCAGCACGTTAGCCTGACTACGGTCTTCCCACCGCTGTTTACCTTGCTGAATATCCTGCTGGAAGCCAGCCTGCCGTCGCGCGTTGTCGCGATAGATCTGGTACATGAACCCCGCATTAACCAGTGGCGTGCAGCCCTGCACGATCCCCGCCTGCGCGAACGCGAAGAGGTCGATTTCTATCTGTCCGTGCGCTCTACCCTGTCTTCTGCCCAACTGCAAACTCAGTTCCCGCAACTGTGTAAAGTCGGTGCACCAGATGATGTTGGTAACGTCGTCAATGTGGCATTAAACGGTATTCCGCTGCGTCCGTTGAGCCATGTTCCTGCCGCCATTCCGCTTCGTCTGGAAAATCAGTATTTCTCTTTGGATCTCACCCATCCTGCAGCGCAGCAAATGATGGAAGCGGGCACCTGCGTCTTCTATGTGCCTGGCACGCTGGGCGACATTCAGCTTGAACTGTTTGCGGTGTTACGCGCATGAGCCAATCCATGAGAATGACAACACAGGCTGTTGATATCGATGCCCTGCTCGCGGATACCTGGTTGCAGGTTATCAGCCTGCGTCAGGGAGTGAACTGCCCTGAAGGGGAAGGGCAAATCTTCTGGAAGCGCTGCGTGGCTGATATAGAACGCGTGCAACAGGCGCTGAAAGAGGGGGACGTCAGTGAACAAAACTGTCAGCACATCATGTATGCCCAGTGCGCCATTCTGGATGAGACCGTTAAAGGCCGCAGCATCCAGGATGATGCTTACTTTGTCTGGTGTAATTCTCCGCTACAGGCGTACTTCTTCAAATCACTTGATGCGGGTAACCAGCTGTATGAACGGATGCGTACCGTGCTGCGGGAACCCGCACCCGACATGGCAGTACTTACCTGTTTTCACCGGGTACTGATGTTGGGTTTTCTCGGCGGTTATGCCTCGCAGGCAGTGACCGAGCGCGAACAGCTGGTTGAGCAACTTACAGCGCTTGTACCTGCATTTAGCTTTGCGTCATCCCGTCCTGTTCTGGCAATGGCGTCTTCCCGTCATCGCCTCGGCATAGGATTACGTTACTGGCCGGTACGCCTTGGACTCGCAGGACTGATTGTCGCCTTGCTGTGGTGCGGACTGTACCACTGGCTGTCCGGATTATTGACAACGTTGTTGCCGGGGTCCGTGTAATGAGTCCTATGTGGCGACGTGGTTTATGGCTATGGGCGGGTATTCTGGCTGGCATTCTTTGTCTGACGTTCCTGCCTTTTTCAACCGTGATGCGCTGGCCAACCTTCGGACTGGTGGTGACCATCTGCCTTGTTGGGATATGGCGTGCGGGTCAAAAGCAAAATTCAGAGTTTGCAGAAAAGCACTTCGACGGGCTTCCGCCGGAGAAATACCGCCTGCCAGTCGTATTGGTCTGCGGCGACGATCTGGCATCGCTGTTTGGCACAGATCACGTACATCTGACTGCTCAGGGTTGCTGGCTACGGGTCGACGAAAGCAATTCTCTGCGGCAATTTGCCCGACAGTTGCTGTGGCAGCGCCCCGAGTGGGCGAAACAGCTGGCCGTCATGGTGACAGTAAATCCTCAGCAGCACAGCGACGAACGCGAACTCACCACCTGCCTGTATGAGCTGCGCTGGCAGCTTGCGCAGTTACGCCGGGATATTCGCCGCCCACTTCCTCTGCTTCTGAGTAGCACGATTGCCACCGCTGCTGCAGACGCGCCTGTATGGTTATCGCAACAAAACGATCGGTCGATAACGCTATGGCCGACAGTAACCATGCCGGAAACGCTGGCAAACTGGCAGCGTAAGGATGGCACTGCCCTGCAGGCTGAACGGGTGAAACAGACCGTCATCTTCGGCCAGCAAAATAACTGGCTGAATGCGTACGTGCTGCCTGCATTGCAGGCGCGTAACGATGATGTCGCCTGTGTTTCTCCGCAACAGGTTGTCCTGCATCAGGTCGGCGGACTGAGGGGTATTGTGTCCGCCTCGCTCTGGCAACAATGGCTTAGCGTACACACATCTCTGACACAAGTCGCCGGATGGCATCCCGAAGAGAGCGTTGATAACAGTCTGCAAACCTTCCCTGACTTTATCTTCACTGTCTTGCCTTCCGGCAGCGGCGTGTCATCTCTTCGTCGTACTTTACGCCATGGTGTCACCCTGCTGACCGTCGCGGTGGTTGCCGCGCTGTGCAGCAGTGCCTGGCATAACCGCCAGCTTCTGCATCGTGTGGCTTTCGATATCCGCCATTACGACAGTATCGGGATGAAAGATTACGCACTAAAGGCAAAAGCGGTGGAGATATTACGACGCGATGCCGCACAGCTTGATGACTGGTTCCGTAATGGTGAGCCGGTGCGTCTTAGTCTGGGTCTTTATCAGGGGGAACGCCTGCGTCTGCCTCTGATGGCAGCAATCAAAAGCTATGTCCCGCCCCCAGCGCCACCTCAACCCGTCGAAAAAGTATTGCCTAAAACCGTGCGTCTCGACGCCTTGTCACTATTTGACACGGGCCAGTACGAGCTTAAACCGGGCTCACTCAAAATGCTGGTGAATGCGCTGGTCGATATCAAGGCCAAACCAGGCTGGCTGATTGTGGTGGCCGGACACACGGACATTACCGGTGACGCGAAAGCCAACCAGACATTGTCGCTCAAACGTGCCGAGTCATTACGTGACTGGATGCTCTCAACCAGCGATGTCTCCCCGACCTGCTTTGCGGTTCAGGGTTATGGCGCAACACGCCCTATTGCTACAAACGATACCCCGGAAGGCCGTGCGGCTAACCGTCGTGTCGAAATCAGTCTGGTGCCACAGGCAGACGCCTGCAAGGCAACAGCAACCCCAAGTTCATCAAATGATTGATGAATGTTTACCTTAGAAATGGAGAACTACCCATGGCAATTCCTGTTTATCTGTGGCTGAAAGACGACGGCGGTGCGGACATTAAAGGCTCCGTAGACGTTAAAGATCGCGAAGGCAGCATCGAAGTGGTGGCACAGGATCACAACCTGTATATCCCGACCGATAACAACACCGGCAAACTGACGGGTACTCGTATTCACACCCCGTTCCTGTTTACCAAAGAAATCGATTCTTCCAGCCCGTACCTGTACAAAGCGGTGACTACCGGCCAGACCCTGAAATCCGCAGAGTTCAAATGGTATCGCATCAATGACGCTGGCCAGGAAGTGGAGTATTTCAACACCAAACTGGAAAACGTCAAACTGGTGAAAGTCGCGCCAAAAATGAACGACATCAAAGACCCGGCGTTTGAAAAACATAACCACCTCGAAATGATCGAGCTGCGTTACGAAAAAATCACCTGGACCTACAAAGACGGCAACATCATTCATTCCGATTCCTGGAACGAACGTACTACCGCGTAACACCCCACAGCAGACGGTTCGCCGTCTGCTGTTTTTGTTTCCTGAGCCGCTGCCTGGCGGTTGAGCAAACAAAAACACCACCGGACATCGACCTTATGGGCCTGGGTTTCCTGCAAAGGAAAAGGCTAAGGGCGGTAGCGTACCTAAAAAAGGGAATTCAGCATGGAACAACAGTCAGCCGTATTACTTCGCCGCTTAAATCCGTACTGCGCGAAAGCGCTGGAAGCCGCCGCGACGCTCTGCCAGACCCGCGCCCACAATGAAATTACCGTCGAGCACTGGCTGCTCAAACTGCTGGAACTGGGCGAAGGCGACATCACCGTGCTGGCCCGTCGCTATGAATGGGATATGGATGCCTTGTGGCAAAGTCTGCTGGCACATCTCGACGCTCTGCCACGTTCCGTGCATTCGCGTCCGCAGCTTTCTCAGGATTTACAATCGCTGATGAAAGCGGGCTGGCTGGCGGCATCACTGCAGGATGACAACCAGAGCATCCGCAGTGTCAATCTGCTGGAAGCGCTGATGGCGCAACCGCGCCTGCTGCGCTGCGAAGGTTTATGGCCGCTGTTCAGCCTGAGCGAAGAACATATCCGTCGCCTCAAGCCAGTGCTGGATGCCTTGTCCGAAGAGCGCCCGGAGCTGCAACAACAGGAAAGCCTTAGCCGCACACCTTCCGCGCTTTCTGAAAACTCAGCGACACAAAAAGCAGAGCCTGGTGTTACCGGCCAGTCGTTAAGCGAAGCGCTGCAGGCCGCGCTGGATAAATTCACGCTGGACGTCACCGCTAAAGCCAAAGCCGGGCAGATTGATCCGGTGTTTGGTCGCGATAACGAGATCCGTCAGATGGTGGATATTCTCTCCCGTCGTCGCAAAAACAACCCGATTCTGGTCGGTGAACCGGGCGTCGGTAAAACCGCGCTGGTGGAAGGTTTGGCGTTACGTATTGCGGAAGGCAACGTGCCCGACAGCCTGAAAACCGTCAGCCTGCGCACGCTGGATTTAGGTCTTCTACAGGCCGGTGCCGGAGTAAAAGGCGAGTTCGAGCAACGCCTGAAAAACGTCATCGACGCCGTGCAAAAATCACCCACACCGGTTCTGCTGTTTATCGATGAAGCGCACACTATTATTGGCGCAGGCAATCAGGCCGGTGGCGCCGACGCAGCCAACCTGCTCAAACCCGCGCTCGCCCGTGGTGAATTGCGCACCATCGCCGCCACTACATGGAGCGAGTACAAACAGTATTTTGAGCGCGATGCCGCCCTTGAGCGCCGCTTCCAGATTGTCAAAGTCGATGAGCCGGACGACGAGATGGCCTGCCTGATGCTGCGCGGCCTGAAGTCCCGCTACGCCCAGCACCACGGCGTTCACATCACCGACGAAGCCGTCAAAGCTGCCGTCAGCCTCTCCCGCCGCTACATCACCGGCCGCCAGCTGCCGGACAAAGCCGTTGATCTGCTCGATACCGCGTCCGCCCGTGTACGCATGAGCCTCGATACCCTGCCGGAAGAACTGACCTGCCTTAAGGCGCAGATAGCCGCACTGGGAATGGAGGAGCAGGCATTGCTGGAAGATATCGCGCTCGGCAGTCAGACCCACGGTGAACGTCTGGAAAAAATCGGTGAGCTGGACCGCGAACTCAATGCGCAGCTTTACGCTCTCGAAGCGCAGTACGAATCCGAAAAAGCCCTGACGCATAAGCTGCTGGAAATCCGTCAGGACATCAGCCGTCAGGAAGATATTCACGCGCTGCAACAAGAACTGGCTCAGTTGCAGGGCAGCGCCCCGCTGCTGTCTCTTGACGTGGACATCCGCACCGTTGCGACAGTCATTGCCGACTGGACCGGCGTGCCGCTGACCAGCCTGCTGAAGGACGAACAGACTGACCTGTTGCAGCTGGAAAACCATCTGGGCAAACGCGTTGTCGGACAGGATCATGCGCTGACCGACATGGCGCAACGCCTGCGTGCCGCCAAAACCGGCCTGACGTCTGAGAATGGCCCGCTGGGCGTCTTCCTGCTGGTCGGCCCGAGCGGCGTAGGCAAAACCGAGACTGCCCTTTCCCTTGCCGACTGCCTGTTCGGCGGCGAGAAATCCCTCATTACCATCAACCTCAGCGAGTATCAGGAAGCGCATACCGTCTCTCAACTGAAAGGTTCACCTCCGGGCTACGTCGGTTACGGTCAGGGCGGTATTCTGACTGAAGCCGTGCGTAAACGTCCGTACAGCGTCGTCCTGCTCGATGAAGTGGAAAAAGCTCACCGCGACGTAATCAACCTGTTCTATCAGGTGTTCGACCGCGGCTTTATGCGCGACGGTGAAGGCCGCGAAATCGACTTCCGTAATACCGTGATCCTGATGACCGCTAACCTCGGCAGTGACCATTTGATGCAACTGCTGGATGAACAGCCGGAAGCCACTGACGGCGATTTACAGGAACTGCTGCGCCCGATCCTGCGCGACCATTTCCAGCCCGCCCTGCTCGCCCGCTTCCAGACACTGATTTATCGTCCGCTGAACGCCGTTGCCCTGCGCACTATCGTTGAGATGAAACTGGCACAAGTCGCGAAACGTCTGAACAAGCACTACGGCCTGACCTGCTCCATAGAAGAAAGTCTGTACGACACGCTGGTCGCCGCCTGCCTGCTGCCGGACACCGGCGCGCGCAACATCGACAGCCTGCTCAATCAGCAGATCCTGCCGGTGCTGAGTCAGCAACTGCTGCAACGCATGGCCGGACAACAGCGCACCACCGCGCTGGCGCTGGGCTGGGATGAAGACGAAGGGATCACGCTGGAATTTGACGGAGAACAGAAATGAGTACAACCGGACTGCCTTTTTTCGACCACAGTCACCATAAATTAGCCATCCGCGGCAGCAGCGCACAACCCGATGTTCTGAGTTTCACCAGCCTGGAAACGCTCAGTAAGCCTTTCCATTACGACATTGAATTTACCAGTGCTGACCGGGCTATTGACCCGAAAACCCTGCTGATGCAGGACGCCTCCCTCACGTTACAGGCGCCGGTCATGGAGGCGTTCGGTGTCTCAGTACAGCAGCCACAACGGGTTATTCAGGGCATCATCACCGCCTTTAAACGCCTTTCCACCTCGAAAGACGAAAGTCATTACGAAGTGCGCCTGCAACCGCGTCTGGCCCTGCTCGACCGCAGCCATCAGAACAGCATTTATCAGGATATGTCGGTTCCTCAGATTGTCGAAAAAATACTGCGTGAACGTCATGACATGCGCGGTCAGGATTTCGTTTTCACACTCAGTAAAGAGTACCCGCGTCGCGAACAGGTGATGCAGTACGGCGAAGATGACCTGACATTTATTTCCCGCCTGCTGGCCGAAGTCGGGATCTGGTTCCGCTTTACCGCCGACCCTAAACTCAACATCGACGTGGTGGAGTTTTACGACGACCAGCAACACTACCAGCCGGGGCTGACGCTGGCCGCTGTGCCACCTTCCGGCATGCACGACGTCGGCGTGGAATCAGCATGGGATCTGGCCAGCCATTATCAGGTGGTGGAAAAAAACGTTTCTACCCGCGATTACAACTACCGCACCGCCACCACTGATTTAACCGGCAATGCCGACGTCACACGTGGCGATACTACCACCTACGGCGAAGCCTATCATTATGCTGATAACTACCTGACCGCCGGTGGCGCAGGCCGTGATCCGGAACCGGAAAGCGGCGCGTTTTACGCCCGCCTGCGTCACGAACGTTACCTGAACAATCAGGCGCGTTTCTCCGGCAAGTTCAATGCCGCCACGCTGGTACCCGGCCAGGAACTCAAAACCACCGGTGATGCACCGGCGCAGTTTGCGCAGGGGGTAGTGATCGTCAGCATTGAAAGCTCGGCGAAGCGCGACAAAAGTTTTGAAGTGACCTTTGAGGCTATCGCGTACTCCGAAGATTACTGTTTCCGCGCCGAACCGGCGGATAAGCCAGTGATGGCCGGTACCCTGCCCGCCCGCGTCACCAGCACCACCGCCAGCGATACCTACGGCCATATTGATAAAGACGGGCGTTACCGCGTCAACATGCTGTTTGACCGTGATGCGTGGGAACAAGGCTACGAAAGCCTTTGGGTACGTCAGGCACGCCCTTATGCCGGGGATACCTACGGCATGCACATGCCGCTGCTGGCGGGCACCGAAGTCGCGATCGCCTTCGAGGACGGCAACCCGGATCGCCCTTATATCGCCCACGTATTGCATGACTCTGCGCACGGCGATCACGTCACCATCCAGAACTACAAACGCAACGTCCTGCGCACGCCGTCGAACAACAAACTGCGCCTCGACGACGAGCGCGGCAAAGAGCACATCAAGCTCAGCACCGAATACGGTGGTAAAAGCCAGCTCAACCTCGGCCATCTGGTGGACAGCGGCAAACAGCAGCGCGGTGAAGGGTTCGAGCTGCGCACCGACAGCTTCGGTGCCATCCGCGCGCAGCAAGGGATTTTCATCACTGCCGATGGCCAGGGTCTGGCACAAGGAAAAGTGCTGGAGATGACGGCAGCAATCGAATCGCTACAACAGGCACAAGGGCTGGCAAAGGCGCTCAGTGATGCTGTGAAAACTGCACAGGCGGAACTGGCACAAGTAGCTGAACAAAAATCTCTGCTTGAGTCTTCGATGAAAGATTTACAGCAATCCGTTCTGCTCATGAGCGCACCCGCGGGGATTGCCCAGGTATCACCTCAAAGTATTCAGATCAGTACGGGTAACAATTTCATTCAGACATCGGCTGAAAACAGTGATTTCACAGTATTTAAAAAATTCACCGTCGCTGCGGGTGAAATTATCAGCCTTTTTGCTAAGACGCTTGGCATAAAAATGTACGCTAACAAAGGCAAGGTGGATATTCAGGCTCAGGGTGATGCAATGGCATTGACCTCCCTTAAAGATATGAAAATCATCAGTAAAGATGATGAGGTTTATATCCAGGCCAGCAAGAAAATCACACTGGCCTGCGGGAAAAGTGCGATAGTGATTGAAAGCTCAGGTGTCACGATCATGACCCCCGGAGAGGTGAATGTTAAAGGGATCTTTAACCAGATCTTGCCACAGAGTTTTAGCCCGGCACCGCCTACATTACCACCTGAAGCAAAATGCCTGGAGTGTGAGAAATAATGGAAAACGCGATGGAATTTGATCAAAAGATAACGATACAGGACCGGCTGAATCAGCATCCGAATTCATACCGGTATCTGCTGCTAGATCCGTTAAAAAGTGTTTCGATTATTAATCCACTCCATCTGCAACAGTTACAAGACGCCCCCGAAGTTAGGGCGATATACACGGTGCTGAGAGGTGATTTACCCCATTCACCTCAGCACTGTCCTCGGCTCGTTTTACTGGCTTATCCAGGCGAGCACTGCGAGTTTTCATGGCTGGCGAGTTCAGAGGATTACGCCCGAAGTGAAATGTTGCAGGAAAAAAGATACTTGTGCGGCTGGCTGTGCAGTACTACTGCACCCGAACAACTGGCATCCGAACTGGCAGAACGTTTCAATAACCTGATTGAGAACACGGTCACACCGTTTTTTGAGCCCCTGCGCTTTGAATTATTACAAGCTATGGAGCCGGACGGCCTAGCTACATGCCTCTGGCCGGTGAACCATTGGTGGCATATGACGAGCACAGGTGATATTTGCGTTCAGACGGGGAAAGTGGCAGAAGAGAAATGGGTGCCAGCATCTGACACTGCACTGACTCAGCAAGAAATCCCCGGGATCTTCTCACTTTTGCAGGCATGGCAACTTGTTCGCCCCGTCCTACCGATGGATGCAGCGATAAATGCGGCCAATACCTGGCTGAACATTGAGGAAACGGGTCATTTTGAAAAAGAAAATCGTAATTTCCTCTCTCTCTGCCACCTGACGCTGGCGGTCGATATTGAACAGCACCCTGCCGTCAGAGCTTTGCTCGAGCAGGTTATCGCAAATCCTTCTCTGCGCCTCAGCAGACTTGTATCAGCGTTACCGGATGCCGTTTGGGATGAACTGGAAAAATCCGATAAGACATCAGCAGCCTAACGAAAAGGGAATTCGTCGCTATGGGGCTTAAAGATCAAGTTAATCAAAATACGGATGCCAGCCATCAGGCAACCACCACGCCTTCAGGTTGTAAAGCATGTAAGCGGAAGGGCATTCCGATATTTCCTCTCCGTGTGGCCGCAGTACCAAAATCATTGATGAACCGGGATTGGTTACCTGCTGCGGTGCCGAAACAGGATGCAGAACTCACTGGCGGTGAATTCAAATATGCCCTGCGCACTTTGCGCATGGGATACCTGTATGTATTGCTGGATCAAAAAATCTGGCAGGTGTATCAGGTGACAGCTAATGGTTGCATGCGACAATTAAACTCATTAGCGATGCCGGAAAGTGACACTATTGAGCCACTTGCCGAGAGTTGCCGCACCGCTAACCACGACATTCCCACCAGCTTTATCAACGTTGATAAAGACTGCAAAGAGGCATGGCTGGCCTTCAGCGGAGATCCGTGGAGTCCGGAGGTGATGGCCGGATACCTGGAAAAAAAACGCCCGTCGACACGTTTTACTAAAATAATCCTGACCGGTACCCAGGTGTCCGCCGGGGATAAAGTGTGTATGCCACTTGACCCTTCTCTCGCGACGCTAAAAGCTAACGTGGCAGAATTTTCCGCGGACGTCTTTGCTAATGTCATACAGTTAACAGAGGACAAAACGGGTGGTGCTCACGGTTTTTACCCACGAAGAGAAACCGTCAAGCAGAATGCTATGGAAAGCTGGATTTCCCACCTGGAAAAAGAATATTCCTGCACGGTGATGGCTGTTGTTGTAAATGATCCCGTCGGGATAATTCAGGAACTGAATATTGCCCGCATGCAGTTGACAGAAGCTTACCAGGCATATATTCAGAAACCGGGCGTCCTTCACAAGCATATGATTTCTATAGCGATCACGCAGTATCTTGACAACATTAAAGCAGGCATTACTCAGACAAGTTCACCCCGCTATAAAATGACCGGCCCGGCTATCGGAGGTTTCGAGCCAGAGTACATCCCCAAAGAGAAAGTCGCCGAAGAGGCCTTTGCAGTAAAATATGCGCGTTTACTGAAAAGTTATGATGAAACGGCACGCGCCGCTTCCGAAAAGGAATTTACCCAATACTTCACAGTACCTGAACAACAACTCAAAGCTATTGATAAGGATTTGGCAGCCTGGTATCAGGTCCGGCTCTGGGAGGATATCATCCATCATGATTACGCCCCGGAAACCAATGCTGCGGGTTGGGCTGCACAGATGAAGACCATTGCCGCCTGTGTCCAGGGCGGAGCAATGGGGGAAGAAACAAAAAAAGTTTGGCAACAATGGCTGCAGAAGGCAAATTCTCCAGCCTATCTGGGCTTTACGGGAATGAAAACCTCCCTTCTGGAGACAGTATTCAGCGGCGGAAATGTTTACAGCGACATTAAAACCGGCCTGACGTCCGATGAATTCGGCAATTACCTGAAAAGTTTAGCTATTCAGCAGGGTTGGGCGAGTCGGATTCTGGCTGTCACTGGCTCGGTGAGTCTGCTGGGTAAGACAGTTGATCCGGCTATGCACAAAGGCTATCAGGCAATGTTACAGTCCGCCATGCTGACGGCGGGAGAATCAACGGTGGTGCTCGAATATGAAACAACCTTCCGAAAGCTGAAGCGAAATCTTAAAAACAACGCCGCGCTTCGTCAGTCTCTGTCAGTGAACAATGAAAGCTTTAAAGACTCCGGCCGAAAAGGCGGCAGCGCAGCTGTCGTCGATGAGATCATGGGTATGCGCGGCAAAGGGCAGGATACGCCGGTCAAAGTCCAGTACAGCACACTCGGCACGCTTGAACAGTTAAAAAGTGAATTGCCACATCTCAACGTCACTGAAAAACCGTTCAATAACCCGGCCATGATGAAAGACTTTAATGAATTGTTTATCTCCGACGTCTCTTTGCAGGGTAAGGGGCTGAAAACTCCTATGCTTAAAGCAAGTTATGCGCAGATGGCGAAATGGAACGAACGCGGGCGCCGGTATATCAGTGGCGACTCTGCAGGCCTGATCCTCGGCGCCGGGTTATTAGGCTTACAACTGGCAGACTGGAAATCCAAAGCCGATGCTTTGAAAAATTCCGTTGGTACCGACGTGGATGCCCTTGCGGACTATGTCATTAACCGCCTTCTGGTGCTGGAAGGCATGGCTGAAGTTGCCGGATTCGCCTCCAAACTGGCGGTGAAACTAAACTGGGTTGTGCTGAGCGAAGCGCAGCAGGTGCCTAAGTTGGTCAGATTTGGGGCAGTACTGGGAGGTATTGCAGGGATATTCGATGGTATCCGACTCTGGATTGATGGGTGGCAGGATTATCATACCGGCGATACGAGTGCTGGGTTGTTAAGTGCAGGGGCAGGAACTTCTATTGGCGTGGCTAGCGTTATCCTAATTGTATGGGGTGCTAAAGGAATTTTTACTTTAACCAGTAACACCTGGCTTTTGGGGTTAGGACCCGCAGGTTGGGCAACTATACTTATTATATTGGGAATGACACTAACATATGAGGCCACGGAACTTAGAAGTACAGCATTTGAAATCTGGCTGCGTCGTACCTGTTTTGGTATTCCAGGCAACCATATCAACAACTATCCGATCTGGCATGCAGGAAATCTTGAGGATCTGGCTGAAGCGCTGGTGGAATACCGGGCTATTGTCAGTGGTATGGTGGCAGATGTGGCCTTTGCCTCTGGCCTTGATATTCTGACCGGCACAGAAACCGTACAGTCGGTAAAATACCGTCGGGTAGATTTCCGGGTAAGCCTGCCAGGGTGGGCAGAGGCAAAAGGAGCCTGGTTGGCCACCTTGACCCGTGACAATGACAGCGTTGTACTGTTTTCACAATCTCATAATATCCCGGGCTTTGAAGACCATTACCTGCTCGCCGGACCTGACGGCTATGGCAAATATCAGTGGCATTTGGACGAAGAAAACGATGAAAACGGGAAGCCAACCGGCGTGGCCAGCCTAAACGTGATGGTGAGTGTCTGGGTAGAACAAAACCGCACTCCCGGCGTCACGCTTGTAACAGAATACTGGCCGGATAAAGCTGAACAGGATTACAAGCTAGGCATGACGCTCAACACACAACAGGGATGAACAACCATGGGTAAGCTTAAACGCCGCAGCAAAAAAATCGCCGAACGGGAAGCCGCCAGAGGCATTCATCCTAGATTAACTCCGCCTGTTAATAATTGGGATGAAGATTTGCCTGATTTAGCGGAAGATCAGCATTATCCTCCGCAACTAATTCGGGTGAATGCCATTAATGATGTCTGGATGGAAATTCCGCGCTTTGAATATATTATGTGGGGAGCGATATGGTTTAGCGTGCTGGCTTTGGCAATATTTTTGACAATGAGCGTCTGTTTTGCTTTTTTACCAAGAATTCTACTTGATTTTTTATTTTTCTTTTTCGCATGCATACCTATTTTTGTTTGTTTTTCGTTTCTCGTTTACTGCCTAAAAATGGTCTTATTCGAACCCCGTGGCGCCCCGATACGGTTTAACCGTAAGCGTCAGAAAGTGTATGTTTACGAATATCAGCGCAGTATATGGCCATGGAAACGCTGGCACCCTGTTATTAAGGTTTTTGACTGGGCAGATATTCATGCCGAAC